>SMVB01083496.1_pt1 | contig 55062 bp, 61 predicted proteins | sample 2456461 | NCBI WGS metagenome assembly SMVB01 (sample SAMN11095934, study PRJNA526329) | marine sediment metagenome | biome: Marine sediment; feature: Surficial sediment; material: Deep marine sediment; isolation source: Hadal surficial sediment | place: Pacific Ocean | collected 2014-05 | depth...
GACTGCTGACAGTCTCCAAATTAAACACATCCGAAACCGTAAGAAGATCGGAAGGCTCATTTGCCAGCGCTGTCGCGGGCAAGAAAAGTAGAACCAGAAATAATTGCAGCTTTTTCATAACGTCCCTCCTTAGTTTGCTATAAATAATGTAACAGTATAATTATATAATTTGTTAGCCGTACCGATATCTCGTCACACCTTACTTTCCATACTTCGGCCGCTCCTCATAAATTTCATCTGAATGGGTAGTGAAATATTTTCCAAACATCCGAACATATTCCTCCCACTTTTTATCCGGCCATTTTTTTTAAAATTCTCCTCATCAATTTTCCCTGCTTCTTCTATATCAGCCCATGTTGCGCATTCCGTTATAAAAACCCAATCGCGAAAATCGCTGCCCCAATGATGGCGAAGGACTTTTGCACTCAAATACTTTGGATTCATATTCTGCAGTTCAACCGAGACCATCATCAAAAATCCGACAAGAAGAAACTTGCATGTCACTGATGAAACATCTACTGTTGCTAGCAGCTCGCGATTCGCAAATACTGAAATGCCTGGAGAGATTCCTGTTAATGTGTGACTGCTTAAGTGAGGTCGGGTCGATTTCGGCTTCTGATCTTAACCAAAAGATAGAAATAAGGGGTTAACTTGCAAGAAAATTTTTTTCGACCTCTTATTTTCAGATAACGCTCTTTAAGAATATTGAGCTCCGCTGTTTTATCGTTAATTTCTGTGTCTGTACTTCTCAATTCCTCTTGGTCTCGGCAGGACTTGCGTTTTTCTTCTAAGTGCGAGATTTGTTTTAGCAACTCAAATTCCTGCGGCGGAAACCTGCTTTTTTCAAGAAATCAAAGATAATTCTGAACTGGACCGGCGTACGAAAATAATCGCTCAAGTCGAGCGGTTGGCCATTCTCCGGCAGGTTGTCGAACTCGCCTTTTGCAACGGCTTCATTGATTCTTGCTTCTGGCATTTTTTCGAAAATATACCATTATTAATTTGGGTCTTTTTTTTATAGGTAAAAATAGAAAATTACGTTTGTCAATCAATACATTTTTTCGTTCAAAAACTAACTCCAAAAAAACCTTGACAAAGAGCGAAATTTTTGTTACGATAATATAATTAATTATAAAAGTTTTCATAAATTAAAGGAGAGGTCTTATGGCTACAGGAAGGGGTAGTGTAAACAAAGTGATTCTGATCGGAAATTTGGGCTCTGATCCGGAATTAAAGTACACTCCAAGTGGGGCGGCGGTGACGAATTTTAATGTGGCCACCAACGAAGTTTGGAACGACAAAGATGGCAATAAACAGGAACGCACGGAATGGCATCGTGTCGTCCTGTGGAGGAAGCTGGCAGAAATTGCCGGTGAATATTTAAAAAAAGGTAGTAAAGTTTACCTTGAAGGTAGGTTGCAAACACGGTCGTGGGAGGATAAAGACGGGGTGAAACGATATACCACGGAAGTTGTTGCGGATAATATGACCATGCTCGATGCAAAAAGTGAAGACGGCGGCAGTAGCAGCGGCGTTTCTTCTGCGCCTCCACCAAGCGAGGCGCCCGCAGCCGCTGACTCCGGTGCGCCCGCAGCCGCTGACTCCGGTGCGGAAGACGACTTACCTTTTTGACTGAGATAGTTAAGAATCATGCCTGGAAAGGCAGGACTTCAGGAAAAAATCCGAGAGCAATCTCGGATTTTTTTTACTCATAAAACAATGTTTAAAAATAGCCACTGATTAAACACGGGAAAAGATATCCAAGTATGAAAAAATTTGTGTTTCACCCGTGCTAATTCGTGGCCAAAATACATCATCCCTATTGAAATGGATAACGGTAAACTTACCGAACTTATCAATTCCGCAGAAGCAGCTCAGCAAAGAGCTGTTGCGCCTTATTCAAACTTTCAAGTAGGCGCGGCTTTAGAAACCGAATCCGGTAAAATTTATTCCGGCTGCAATATCGAAGTCAGTTCTTACAGTTTGACGATTTGCGCCGAGCGGGTCGCCATTTTTAAAGCGCTTTCCGAGGGAGAAAAAGATTTTACCCAGTTAGTCGTCACCGCTAAAACCAAAGACTTTTGCCCGCCCTGCGGTGCTTGCCGTCAGGTTTTGATCGACTATGCACCCAACATTAAAATTTTCATGCTCAATTCTGCAGGCGAAGCAAAAGAGACAACAATTGCTGAATTGCTCCCTGAGGCTTTCACCAGGAACTTTTTATTGGATTCGTAACATTTTTTTGAACCGGAGAACCCGTAAGACACCTCTTGTGGGTACCCAAGCAGCGAGGGCAGGCACAAAGTCCTGTCCTGCCATAACCGCAACCCAACAAAGAATTTGAAGAAAAAAGGCATCTTAATCGGCATTGCCGGTGGTTCGGGTTCGGGAAAGACCCTGGTCGCCGAAACCATTTACAAAGACCTCGGTTCGGACAAGGTCATTTTGCTGAAACAGGACTCTTATTACAAAGATTTGAGTCACCTGCCTTTGGAAAAACGCCACGAACAGAACTTCGATCATCCGGATGCCATCGACTCCGAACTTTTTGTCGCACAGGTTAAAGATTTGTTAGCCGGCCGGACGATTGAAGAGCCGGTATATAATTTCGTTACTCACAACCGCCACAAAGCGACCAAGACAGTCGGACCGCATTCGATGATTGTGCTGGACGGGATTTTGATTTTAAATAATGTTGAACTTCGCGATTTGATGGATATAAAAGTTTACGTTGATACAGATCCGGATATCCGGGTTCTTCGGCGTTTAAAGCGTGATATTCTTGAACGCGGCAGATCGATGGAGTCCGTCATCGAGCAGTATGAGCAGAGCGTACGGCCCATGCATTTACAATTTGTTGAACCATCTAAAAGATATGCGGATATTATTGTGCCCGAAGGCGGATATAATAAAGTCGCAATTGATTTACTAAAAACCAAAATAGAAGCTTTGCTTAAAGAGGAAAACACCGCGAGTTAGCAAACAGTAAGGAGCGGCATGACCCGGTTTACCGCAACACGAAGCATTAACGCACGCATTGATTTGGTTTTCAAAACCATATCGGATATCAATAATTTTTCGAAGTCGATCCCCGATGTTATAAATGTGAATTTCTATCAGATGTTAAATCAGGTGTCGGAACGCGTTTTCGTGAAACACGGCTGATAAAGGCAAAGAAGCGATGACGGAACTCGAGGTGACCGAGTTTGTCGAAAACGATCATGTTCGGTATGTAACGGATAGCCATGGCACTGTTTGGGACACAGTGATGAGCGTTAAAGCGGTAGATGACAAAACCGATTTAACCCTGATCATGGATGCGAGACCACATAAATTTATGCAAAAAATGGTGGGTCCAATGATAAAGGGTATGATTTCAAAAGCACTTGAAAAAGATATGGATTCTGTGCAAGCCTATTGCGAGAAATGATCTTCCTGGGCATGTGCACGAAACCAACAGCAAATGGAGACTCAGAATGCTTCACGTTGTTACAAAAGATTTAGGATGGATTGAAGTCATCACCGGCAGCATGTTCAGCGGGAAATCTGAAGAGTTGATTCGGAGGTTGAGACGGGCGCAAATCGCGCAACAGGAAGTCGCGATATTCAAACCTGAGATCGATACCAGGTTTTCGAGTAACCACATTGTTTCACATAATGAGCAGAGGATTCCGTCCATTGCAGTCAAAGACGTCGCCGAAATTTTCGAGAAATCAAAAGATGCCAAGGTCATCGGCATCGACGAGGGTCAATTTTTTGGTCTGGAGTTGATCGATGTCTGCCAAAAACTGGCGTTTCAGGGGAAGCGGGTAATCGTTGCCGGGTTGGACCAGGATTACCTGGGACAGCCGTTTGAGCCTATGCCGCAGATGCTGGCCATTGCGGAGTCAATCACAAAAACCCTGGCGATTTGCGTTAAATGCGGTAACCCGGCAAATCGCACACAAAGAATAACCCAGGATACGGGTAGGGTTTTGGTTGGCGCCACAGATATTTATGAAGCAAGATGCCGTACTTGTTATGAACCACCTGAGGAAGCTGAATAATTGAACAGGCTGTCATAGCCGAAGTGGCCACACTTCGGGTTCGGTAGGCCGACTCCGGCGAGTTCTGCTACATTTGGGATATTGAAATTTAAAGGAGGGAAATAAAAATGGAGCGTCTTATCAGTGTTTTCGGATGTTTCGTACTCATCGGTATTGCCTGGCTGCTTTCAAATAATAAACGGAAAATTAATTACCGGGTGGTCGTTTGGGGGTTGTTACTGCAATTGGTTTTTGCGGTGATTATTCTCAAAACCGGCCCGGGACAGGCGGTCTTTGTCTATGCCAATGTAGTGATTACCAGGCTGCTCAGTTTTACGGATATCGGCGCCGAGTTTCTCTTCGGTAACTTGTATCGCGGCGATCCCGGTGTTGTCAAAGGTTTGGAGGAAGTTTCTCCCCGCCAAGGTTTGCCTCCAGGCCCTTTTCAACTCTGGAGTCCGGGAACAAAATCATTTGTCAATATTGGAATCTCGTTTGCAATGCATGTTTTGCCGACGATCATCTTTTTTGCATCCCTGATGTCGATTTTGTACCACATCGGCGTGATGCAAAAACTCGTGCAGGGAGTTGCCTGGGTGATGGCAAAATTTTTGGGCACGAGTGGCGCCGAGAGCCTTTCCGTTGCCTCCAATATTTTTGTCGGACAAACTGAAGCGCCTCTGGTCATCCGGCCGTTTGTTGCAAAAATGACCCAGTCTGAGCTGATGGCGGTTATGTGCGGCGGCTTTGCGACTATTGCAGGAGGAGTGATGGCGGCTTATGTTCGCTTTGGCGCGGATGCGGGACACCTCATGGCCGCCAGTGTGATGTCGGCGCCAGCCGCTTTGGTGATGGCGAAGATTATTTTCCCGGAAACCGAGCAGCCCGAAACTGCCGGAACGGCAGAGATAAACGTAGAAAAAACTACCGTCAATGTCGTTGATGCGGCAGCCACAGGCGCTGCCGACGGCCTTAAATTGGCACTGAATGTCGGCGCAATGCTCCTTGCTTTTTATGCTTTGATTCATTTATTGGATTTTGGTTTCATAAAAATTAGTTCGATTTTTGGTCTGGAGGAATTTGGCCTGAAGAAAATGCTGGGGTATGCATTCGCGCCATTGGCTTTAGTTATGGGTGTTGAACCCGCCGATGCTTTGAACTTCGGTTATCTTTTGGGAACGAAGATTTCCTTGAATGAATTTGTCGCTTTTGTGCAATTAGGTGAGTTGAAAGAGACTTTGTCTCCAAGATCATTTACCATCGGTACTTACGCTTTGTGCGGATTTGCTAATTTTAGTTCTATTGCAATTCAAATCGGCGGCATTGGCAGCATTGCGCCGGAACGAAAAGGGGATCTGGCCAGACTTGGTTTAAAGGCGATGATCGGTGGCGCCTTGGCTTCGTGGTTGACCGCCACGATTGCGGGGATCTTGATTTAAAGTTCGGAAGTCTTTTGTTCTATAGATTGAAAAAGCCTCTGATTTTAATTAGTCAGGGGCTTTTTTTTATTCTGTCCCTGATCTGGTCAAATATCAAAAGAAAGTAAAATGGCGAGTACTCCAGCCATTTAACCCAGGCGGTTTCCTGCCAAATTCCGGTTTTAGAATAGTCGATCAAAATCCAGTAAGACAAGCTGGCCAATCCTGTCAGTAAAATCCAGGCGCGGTTTGGCACGACCACGAGAAATGGCAACAGCCAGCAGAGATACCAGGGGTGTGCAGTCGGGCTGAGCAGAAAAAAACCGCCAAAAAATATCAGGCCAAGTTTGAAAACCCAAACATTCCCTTCTCTTAGGAAGTCTTTTTTAAATCTTAAAATGAAGTAAACAAACAGGCTTGCGAACATAACGCCAATGATTCGTTTTGAAAACTCCAGAGCGGAATCGGTATTTTGGGTCCAGAATTTTGTGACTGCTGAAAAGATCAAGGAAAAGATTGAATCGTTAAATCGCCATTTGGCGGTGTAGATTAAAAGCCCGGAAAACAATTTTTCTCCGGCGTCGGCGTAGGGCAAATACAAGAGGGTGGTAAAGATGACAAAAAATAGAAGTAGCACCGACTTATTTTCTCTTTTTACCAGCGTAATGAAAGGTAGCAAAAAGACGGCGATAAACTTTGTTAAAAAAGAGAGTACTAAAATAAAATTTGACCACAAAAGCTGTTTTCGGGTTAAGAACCAAAGCGCAAGGGTTAGGAGAAAAATCCCGATTATGTCCGCATGCCCGTTGCCGGAAATTTCAACAACAATTAGCGGGTTCCAAACATAGAGTAAGACTCGCTTCAAACCGAGCCCAAGATTTTTGAGCACCAAAATTAGAATTGCAATCGTTAATAAATCAAGACCCAAAAAGGCGGCTTTGAATGCCAGAAGTGAGGGGTTCAACTTATAGAGACCCCAAAAAGTAAGTTGACTCACCGGCGGGTAAATCGTTAAGATTTCTTTATGGTTAACATTTGGATAAATGGAATCATCCCGCAGCGGTTCCAGTTCTTCCGCATCGGGTGCGTAATGATAGGGGTTAATCCCTTGTGAGGCCACCTTGCCGTCCCAAATATAGCGGTAAATATCATCCGAAAGAGTCGGCGTGGTAAAAAGCAGCGTCAGTCTAAATATTATCCCAAAAACGATTCCAACCGTCAGGAATTCTTTTGTTGAAACTTTTTCTGCGGTCAGTTTAATCCGGATTTTTTTTAGCCACTGAATGTTCCTTCCATTTTTTTGTTTTGGAACAATATCAAAAAAGAGCGCAGCAGCCGCCAAATAAAATAGAAAAATAACGGCGTAGCATATCAAGAAAAGTGGGATCTGAGTTCTAAGATTCTCCATTCCGGCAATCACCAGATAGCAGATTTCTGAACCGAGCGCAAAGCCTAAGATTGTTTTGATGTTATGGGTTTTTGGGCTCATTTCCCTACGTGTGGTTTCATTTATTACTATTTAAGGATTATTAAAGATGTAAAGTTAGCATTTTTCTTAAATAACAAAAGACAATTATTTAATTTAAGGGCCCCATGCAAAATGTCGATATAAAAATGTCAATTCGCCGATCATCATAACTTTAAAAAGTTCCTCTGAATTTGCATAGTAAAATCGATACTATTCCCCTGGTAAGCGAGCTGTCAAAACTCTCAATTCGTGAAGTGCTTTTGGCAGCCATTCAATCAACTCAATCCTTCGGTTTGAATAAAAACATCGGAATCAAGTACCACAAGCCCAGAACAGACGACTGTGTTTTGGGCGATCATGAGCAGCTATTGCAGGTGACGAAGAATTTGATTACCAACGCTATTCGATTCGGGAGCAAAGGTGATCAAGTTTTGATAGAACAAGACATCATTCAGGGCAAGCGATACAACGATATTACTGATTTTGTAAGAGTTGGCATTCGAATTTGCGGACAGGGCATTTCCAAGGAAATGTTCGACATTGTCATTGAAAAATTTCAGAATCTAACCGAACTTTTGCGTGTTAAACCTCGGGAGACTTCCGGGCTTGAATTATCATACTCGCAGCAGGTGATCAAGAATTTAGGTGGCAACATTTGGGTCAAAAGCCGGCTTGGTAAAGGAATGACTTTTTATTTTACAATTCCTCTTACACAAAAAGTAAAGAATCGGCGTGAGAGCAAATCAATAAATAGAGTGGATATTAAAAATCCATCATCGGTCAATGTTTAAATTAACAGAACGAAATGGATAGATTTTAATCAAAAAGTGGTAATTTTTTATATAAACCAGTAATTTTTACTGGTCGAAAGTCGACCATGATAGTTGTATAAAAAAACATAGACTTAAGATGTACTTTCTATAGGAGATGTTGTCTTTTGGTAGCAAAATGTAATCTAACTTTATAGAACCTTTCAGAGGTTAAAAGTTACTAAACATTTGTTTATTTTAAGCTTGGCTTGTTACAAAAATATAAAATCTATCTTAGATTGTTGGAATGTATTTTGCCATAAGTCAGAGAGATTTTGGCAGGACAAAGGGTCATTATAATTAGTGAGGTAATTTAGTAATTTACAACAATGGAGCCGTGACATGAAGTCAACTTACCCATCAAACCTTAGAGGGGTTATTTCGCAGGGACTGCGAAAATTTCATCTTTTGCTGCTGCTGATCTTTATTTCAAGCCCGGTTTTCGGCCAGCAATTTACACCTATGGGCCGAGACACTTATTTCTTTGATTTTCTGACCTTCAAAGCTTTTGATGGCGATAAAACTTTATTAGAAGTCTTCTGTAAAATCCCGTTTAAGAGTTTGAAATTTACTCAGACTCCATCCGGTCTCATTGCATATTATAACCTTGAGCTCACTCTCTTTAATAAAAAGAATATGCCGATTGAGACTTCAAGTTATACCGATTCAGTTAAAATAGACTCGTATCAAGAAGCCAAGAATTTGAGAGCCCATTCGGAAGTTATCCGGTTTACATTTGTCATTAAACCGGACGACTATAAAGCTCATATGATAATTACAGATAACTACTCACTTGCATTCAAAGGTTTTAGAAGAAATTTGCATGTTCCAAATTACACTGAGAAAGGTTTACAGGCTAGTGATATTCAAATGGCCACTTCTATCACGACAACCAATCAGCAAACTATTTTAGTCAAAAATGGCAGAGAAATTATTCCGAATGTGGGACACATTTATGGGGTTGACTCTGAAATATTATACGTATATTCTGAACTTTATAATTTATCTCATAAGAGAAAAAGTAACTTTAATGAATTTTTGGCTACCTTTACTATTATAGATCAGAATGGCAAGAAGGTAAAAGAATTCCAGCACAAGCAAAATAAGCCGGGAAAAACCTGTGCATTTAGTTTAGGGATACCCGTTGGTGAGCTGGAATCTGGTCAATATAAACTTGTTATGGATGTGATAGATTTAGATAATTCTAAGACTGTAACCAAGGTGACCAATTTTCATATAGTTAAAGACAGGCCAGTGCGAAGGATTGTGATTTAAGACGAAGTTATTCCACCTCAAACATTTGTCTTAATGCGAAAAACCTTATTCGCTTTGCATCCTCGATTTTTGCGGTGATTTATTATTAGTGCTTCCAATAATTGGTGTTATGTTTTCAGCACTTATAACCTTAAGAGAGCCACGCTATCGCATTCCCTTCGACGGATTTCTTATATTATTAGCCGCACGGACGTATATTGGAGTGAATAACGAAGATCACTTCATTTTGTATAATGAATTAAATTAATTATTAGAATATCTCTGTGTCTCCGCAAACCTCTGCGGTGAATATTTTAATCGATTAACATCACCGCACAGGCCAGAGCGGTTGTCCACAAACCATCTTTATGCCCTTTAGCTGACTGGGCGATACTGCGGGTTCTAAACTGGCGATTTTGGTCAGTGATATATAATTGCTTGCGTTCGTTCCAGGCCTTATCGGGATCTAATTCAATACCGAGCGTAGAGGCCAACATCGTGGCCGCCAAATCTTCCGCAAAGTCCGAAGCTTTTTTCTGTGTCTCACCGAAACCATGATATTCACTTATGTAGCCGTATTGTTTCCTGTCAATGGGTTGGGCCAATCCAATAGATGCTGCAATAAGTCGATTCGGTTCGTTGGTAGACGATTTTGCCATGACCATAAAAGTTATTTGTCCTGGGCTCAACAGTTTAATGCCTTCGATTTTTGAAATAATTTTGCAGGCGGGAGGGAAAATACTCGATACATTCACGATGTTGCAAAGTTCAATGCCGCAATTCCGAAGCCCTGTTTCGAAGCTTTGGAGTTTATTCCGGTGGTGACCAACCCCTTTTGTAAAAAACAGTTTTTTGGGGATTAGCGGGCTCATTTTCCCTCCAGCCAAAATATAGAAAACGTTTTTTTAAATTTTTGATAGTACAAATTTATTACTCTCTGATCGCTATGGATATAAGGAAGCTTTCCTGCAAAATCAAGAAAAATATAATTATCTTGTAATAAATTTAACCGGTTTAACTTGCTTTCATTGAATAATTTTAATTACTTTAAGCGATTTGTCAATTTGGACTGTGCCGATGCAAGGCAGGGTCGTACTTCAGGGGACAAACCAACGAGAAAAATGGCTGGAGTTCATTTTAATAAAATATTTTTTGCAGCAATTTTGTGTTTTGCCGGACTCTTTAGTCCCTCATGCCAAAAAAACAAGACCTTCCTGGTCGAAGAGGGCCAACGAGAAATCAACGGTACCCAACTCTATACCAAAGTCATGGGTGAGGGCGAGCAGATTGTGATTTTACATGGCGGACCGGGAATGGATCACACCTACTTTCTACCGCAAATGGCTGAATTGGCTGAGACGCACAAGTTGATTTTCTTTGACCAGAGAGTGAGCGGTCGCTCTTCACTCGATGTTGATTCAAGCGCAATTACCATGCGGCATTTTATCGATGATATCGAAGAGATTCGCAAAACTTTTAATTTGGGGAAAATGAATTTGATGGGCCACTCCTGGGGTGGGCTGCTGGCGATGTTTTATGGGATTACTTACCCCGAGAATCTGAAATCTCTGATGATTCTTAACTCCACCCCCGCAAGTTCGGAGCTGATGGCGAAGACGATGCGAAGATTCACTCGCGAAGATAGTCTGCAGCGAGTGGAAATCTTAAATTCAAATGCATTTAAAAACCGCGAGTCGATCGCATATGAGAAGTTATTTCGAATCCATTTCCGCGCCGCTTTTTACGACCGCAGCCTCGCTGATAGTTTGACGCTTACTTTCCAGCCGGATTTTGCTGAAACCAGCGTAAAACTGCAAAACCTGTTTAAGGATATTGCGAGTTACGATATTTACCATGACCTGAGTAAAATTAACTGTCCGACTTTAGTCGTTCACGGCGACCATGATAACAATCCGCTGGCAGGCAGTAAAAAGATTCATGAAAACATTCCCAACTCAAAATTTGTGCTGCTGAAGAATTGCGGGCACTTCCCGTTTGTTGAGACGCCGGACGCGTTTTTTAAAACAATCAGGGACTTCTTGCGTCAAGAGAACCCGGACAAGCCGGAAATGTCATCTATCAAATAACAAAATCCCAAGCTTGTCCCCCCTATATTCCCGAATAAAGAGTTCGGGGACAAGTTTGGTCGGGGATAAATCTAAACTGAAAATCACAACCCTAAAAGACAGTCTCCAAGTGCCATGGTTTTTGTTTGAAATTCCGGAAATCAGACATTGGATTTATTGGTAATTTAGCTTTTGCAATTGTGCTTTCAAGCCGTGCTAAAAGGCTTGTGCCCGAAGGCGTTTATCAGGTAATACAGGATTTTATGGTCAGGTACTGACCCCACAAGACACCCCTTTCAACTGAATTTTGTTGGATTATTTTCGCTGTTTTCAGTGTAGATTTTCTCTTAAAGACCAGAGTAAGTATGAATCAGAAAACACAATTTGAAGAAACTCTAAAAGCCAAACTCAAAGAATGGCAAATTCAGATAGATGAAATTAAGTCAAACGCTCACCGGGTACCTGCGCAGTACCAGCTTGAATTCGAGCGCCAGTTGGATCTGCTTTTTGCCAAAAATAATCTTGCCCAGGAAAAATTAGCAAAAATGCAAAACGCCAGTGATTTAGAATGGGGTGACCTGAAAGTCAGACTGGACGGCATTTGGAACGAGATTGAAAATGCCATCGACAGCGCAACGGCAAAAATTGATTGAGGATCCTCCCCAAAAAAACGAGAAGCGACGAGAGAAAAGGGACGACGCCAACGCTTCTCGCTCATCAAATAGATTTTAATCGCAGCAAATGTTCTTTACTCTTCGGTAAATTGCCAGTTTTGGAATACAGCGCGGCAAGTCGTTTCAGGATATTAAAATTTTCGGGGTGAAAAGTCAGGAGTTTTTCGTAAATTTCAATCCCTTTGTGGAAATTCTGCAATTTAATTGCCAGCCAGCCAAGCTTCTCCAGGATGCCAAAATCGTCGGGGGCTTGTTGATGTACGCGCTCAAAAAGTTCTTGAGCTTTTTGAAAATCTCCGGTTTCCAGGAAGGAATTTGCTTTTCCCGTTAAGGCCAGAAAATTATTTCCGTCCTTCTCGAGCGCCTTTTGAAAGTAATTGTGGGCTTTCTCCAATTTCTTTGTTTTAAGGTATCGGTTCCCTAAGTTGATATAAATGGCCGTTTCATCAACATACGCTTCGAGCGAAACTTCATTGTAGGATTGTTTCTGTTTGCCAGTAATATCGAGCACGGATTCAAGGCAGTCGATTTGCCGTAGAGGGTTGTCCAAATAACCGTAGATTTCATAAAGCAGTAGATACGAAGTTGTCTGGTTTCTGGAAAGCGAAATCGCTTTCGCGGCAAATTGCACGGCTTCCTCATATTTACCCAATTTCGTGTGCACCTCAGTCAGGTTGTTGTAAATTGAGCAGCGGATATCTTTTGGCAGCCCGCCGAGTTTCAATGCCGTGTTTAATGAAGTCAGAGCTTGCTGGTATTCCTTCTGCAGGATGAGATTTTGTGCCAGGGTAAAATGGTAATAGGCATTGTTCGGTTCCTCGGCTAATTGTCGCTTCAGGAGCAGAAAATTTCGCTCGCTCTTTGCCTGCATTTCAACTTCGCTTTTGTTGTAACCCAAATGCATGACTTTAATATTCGTAAACCCCTCTTCGCCCTTCAACTTCGAAACGGACGGGGATATCTGCTCGTGAATTCGTCCGGAGTATTGGATTCCGGGCAAGTTACGAAACAACCGGTGCGCCCGACTGATGTGGCCCTTATTATTCTCCTCCTTCGGGCTGTCGATGAGGACGCTGATACACATTTTGGAATTATTTTCGAGCCAGTGACGCAGTTCCTTTTTTGATTCCGGATCTAGCCGTTCGTCAGCATCCAACTGTAGAATCCAGTCCCCGGATGCGTGTTTGATACTTTCGTTGCGGGCCGCTGCAAAATTGTCGTTCCAGGGAATGTGGTAAACTTCGGCATCAAACTGTTTGGCGATTTCCACCGTCCTGTCAGTCGATCCGGTATCAACTAAGATTATTTCGTCCACGACATCTTCAACGCTTTCCAAACATTCTTGCAAATACTCTTCCTCATTCTTGACGATCATGCAAAGAGAAAGGCTTGGTTTTTTTGATTTAAGATTTGATTTCATTTTGCTTTTTTCATAAGTGTTTTTTTACTTACCTTGTAGATGCTATCCAAAAGTCGAAAATATAGCCCGAAGGCGTCCCGCCGAAGCTGTTGAGTTCATCTCTTTCGTAAACGCTCGGCGAGGCATGTCCTGAGCTTGTCGGATGGACGCGTCGCTCTATTCTTTTGGATAGCCCCTACGCAACCTGTCGATTTCTAAGCTCCTGCAACACTCTAGTGTATGCCTTAACCGCGTTTGTAAAATCAGCCCAAAGCAAGGGGTTTTCCTCGTTCACTTTAGGATTTTTTCTGGCGATTTTAATAGCCCGGTCAAAATAATCCGCAGCCGCTAAATAATCTTTGCAGTCTACACAAAGGTAGCCAAGATCCACCATGCCAATCCAAAACTTTGGGTTTAGTTCTACCGACTTTCTGAGCATACTTATTGCCTGAGAACTCTGTTTGCCTCTGCGATAAATTTTACCCAGGAAATGATAGACCTGGTACAAGTAGGTATCTGATGAACTCGCGAAGAGGTTAAAAACCGGCTTACTTGAAATTTCTTTGTGCTTCTTCAAGTAATTCTGAAAAGTTTCTTCTGCCAGCTCCGGCTCTTGTTTTTGAAAATAGGCTATGCCGAGAAAATAGTACGGGTCAAGATAGTTTTCATTTATTTTGATTGCGTCCAGACAATATTGTTTCGCAGAATCGTAATCCTGCTTTTCAACAGAAATGAGAGCGAGGTTATTTAAAAGCATCAAATAGAGGTGCTGTTTCCCGACATTATCAGCGCTAATTTTCTCGAGAGACTGCTTTGCAAACGACTCCGCCAGATCAAATTCCTTTTTGCCGAGGTGCATCATACAAAGATAAAAAAGCGTCGTCACACTGTCGGGATTTTCCTCCAGACGTTTGTATAAGATTTCAGCATTTCGCTTTTTCTTTTTGTCCAGGTAATTCTGATCGAGGTTGTAGCCGTGGTGCAAAATATTGATATCCACCGGTAAAACGTCTCCGGATATTTGCAGCACTTCGTGAATCGGGTTAATAAAATAAGAGTCCCGGTTGTTTCGGTAGAGCCGCACCAGGTAATGCACCGAAGGCTTGTTTTCACCAAACGTTGAAGAAACCCGGTTGTGGAGAGCCAGATAAGCGCCGTTACATGTGTCCTGGTGGACGAACTCCCGCACTTTGCCCTGATCTTCCGGGAAAAGCTCCTCATCGGCGTCGAGTTGCAGAATCCAATCGCTTGACGCTTGCTCATTGGCAAAATTTCTGGCCGCGGCAAAATCTTTTTGCCACTCATAATGAAAAACCTTTGCGCCGAACGCTTGGGCGATCTCAACAGTTCTGTCTTCTGAACCGGTATCGACCACAACGATTTCGTCAGAAATTGCCTGCACGCTTTTAAGGCAAGTTGCCAAATGTTTTTCTTCATTCTTAACAATGAGACAGGTGGAAAGGGTCACGTCCCTGGGTTTTGCAACTTTTTTAATTTTTTGCAGATAAGTATTCGTTTCTTTGCGGTTATAATTTGACTTTCGTACTTTTTGAAAACAGGCAAGCGCCTTATTAAAGCGGCAGAATGCTATGTGAATAAGTCCCAACTCAAAATGGGATTCGCCATGTTTCGGATTGAGCCGTAAGGTCTCTTCAAAACTATTGACTGCCTCAGCGTAGCGGTACTGCGACCCCTGGATCATGCCGGTTAGGTAGTGGAGTTCATGGTCGTCGGGGTGGACGTCAAGCAAAGCGAGTAGCTCGGTGAGAGCTTGGTCAGTCCTGTTAGATTTGAACAGGCGAATTATTTGGTCTTTATCTTTTTGTGAATATGGTCTCTTCCTGGAAGACATGGTTTTTTGAGGGTTTAATTATCTCATCTGGTGCCAAGCTCTGCTTTGCAACCCAATTAGAAGTGAAACTCCTGTTTCACAAAGCTCGAGCAGGGGCGAAGCAGAACTTCGCATATCATTGACATTCCCAGGCAGGAGCTTAGGAATGAGGAAGATTCGCAAAGACATTTCCGGGTTTCTATTTTTACGCCTGAACTACTTCTTCATCAGCCAATTTTTTTAAAGAATTCTTGGCAAACTTATTTTCAGAATCGATTTCAAGAACTTTCTCTAAAATAAAACGAGTCGAATCAACGTCCCCAATCTCGTAATAAAGCCGCCCGACGTTCAAAAGAGACTCGATATCATCATGATGGTGTTTTAAAATTTCTTGATAGGCCTCAATTCCTTTTTCATACTCTTTGGTAGTAATATAAATCTCCGCGAGATTTTTTTGTGCGTCTAAAAAGGACGGGTCAATTTTGACGGCTTTTTCGAAGGAGTCCCTGGCTGACTCGTGGTCACCTAAATTTGCGGCGACAACGCCGAAACTGTTCAAAATGGCGCCGTTTTCACCGTAAAAATTTAATGCGCGTTCAAAGTATCTTTTGGCTTCTTCATACTTTTCTTCATACTGGTAGATGATGCCCAGGCCATAAATCGCTTCGAGATTTTCAGGCTCTCGTTCCAGGGTTTGTTTATAGCTTTCCTGAGCTGCTTTGAAATTGCTTTGTTGCAACAATTGGCTGCCTTCCAGTAGCTCAACATTTTCAGGTTGTGATTGATTGGATTCCATGATTCACTTTCTCCTAAATGTTTTCTTTAAAAATAAAACGGTTCTAAAATAGAGCGACGGTGTCCATTCGACAAGCTCAGGACATGCCTGGCCGAGTGTTTTTTATGAAAAGCATGCACTCAGAATCCTCAGCGTGACGCCGTCGGATTATGTTTGGTACGCTAACTAACGAAATCAACTAAGCTGGTTTGGATTACGTTCGCCATCGTCCTCAGAGTAGTGGCCATTGCATTTTCAAGGATTTGCAAGTTCACGATTTCTTCAAGAATATCTGTGTCTTGGATTTGGGATAAGAAATCCGCGAGATTGATATTCTTGGTTTCAATGAGTTGTTCGGTCAAAGTCAGCCTATTTTGGATAACCCCAAATTCCGCCGACAAAGAAGTCACTTGAGTAAGCGCACCGTCCAATTTATCAATAGCATTTTGAATAGCGTCGGTGTCGTTGCTCTCCAGCCCCTGTTTCAAAGCAATCAGTTCGCTAAAAATGTCAACGCCGCCTGTCGGCGCAAAAACATCGTTGCCGGACTTGTTATATGTCACCTGGGTGTCAAAGCCGATAGTACTTTTGATGTCCGCATCGTTGCCGTTATAAGTGACGACGTCGCCGGATCTGGTAAACGGCTTTGTTCCGGTCGTCTGCGTGCCGCCAAAAATAAACCGACCTTTGAACCTCGAGTTGCCTTGATCGATTATATTGTCAATGAGTTGGTCGATATTTTTAGCCAAACTCTGCCTCGCCTCGGCGCTTGCTGTTCCGGAACCTCCCTGAATTGCAATGCTTTTAGCCGTTTCAAGGTCGTCGCTAATCCCCTGCAGGGCGGCTTCGGAATTTGTGGTAAACCCTCTGATTTGGGTAATATTTTTTAAATACCGATCGTTCCGGCTGATCAGAACTTTAAATTGTTGAATTTGAAAAGTTCCGCCCGGATCATCGGAAGGCCTTCGCACTTTCTTTGTTGTCGCGATGTTGAGCCGCGCCTTATTGGCCATCTGCAGGTTCCTCTGAACCGTCGAAAGCAGATTCTTGGCGATCATGTTGTTGGTTATTCGCATAGTTTATAACTTATTGGACTCACCTTTCCATCTTTCATTCCCGATTCCATTCCAACGTTGAGTTTTGGAATGAGTGAGTGGTTTGACGGAGTTTATCCTGAGCTTGCCGAAGGGCTCACACCATATTCAAAATCGTTTGCATCATCTCATCAACTGTGGTCACGATCCGGGCGGCTGCTGTAAATGCCTGCTGCGCTTCAATTAAATTGACCATCTCTTCATCCAAAGAGACACCGGAAACTGACTCCCGGTTATACTCAAGTTTTTCAACAGTAATGGCAAAACTATCCCGAAAGAAGTTCGACCCCTGCGCCTGACTTCCGATAGACGAAATCAGTGAATTGTAAAAATCACTGAAGGTAAAATCACCGTCGTTCATAACCAAACTACCTTGCAAATTCGCAAGCGAGAGCGCGATGTTGTTATTTCCGGGTTCATTCAGAGCATCCGAAGCAGCGATGAGATTTGCATCGGCTATAATTGCCGGATTGAGTTCGAAATCTGCCGCACCGGTTACATTGGCGTCAAATAAATCCGTTCCGGTGATACCATCGAGGTTGTAACCGGTCGAGTGAATAGTGTTGATTTTCTGCGCTATATTCACCGCCAACTTATCCAATTGATCCAGATAATCAGCAACCTGAGTGTCTCGGATATCTAAAATTCCCTTAATGGAACCGTTAGTAATACCCGCGACCTGTCCGCCATTTTTAAACACCACTTTCGGTCCGATCGCTGTTGCAGATTCTACACTCAAAGCCAATTCCTGCGCTTGGGTATCCACGACCAAATGTCTGCCGCCGACAATTACATTGATGCCGCCACTGGCATTTTCAATTGTTTTTACATCCACCAATTTCGAAAGCTTATCAAGAAGCAAGGAACGTTTATCGCGCAAGTCGTTCGCGCTGTCGCCGCCTACTTCTTTATTAACAATTTTTTCGTTCAAGTTAGCAATCTGGGTCGTCAGACGATTGACTTCCTTGACCTTTTGCCCCAGCTCAGTGTTCAGTTGCTGCCGGTAATCCGTCAATTGTCGGTTAATTCGTTTAAAACCGTTTTTTAAATTCACTGCTTTTTCGCGAACCAAAATCCGGGCGGTGGCGCTTTCCGGATCGTTTGCCAGGTCATGAAATGAATCAAAGAAATCCTCCATATTTCTGGTGAGACCGAAATCCGACGGCTCTCCGAAAATATCTTCGATAAAATTTAAGGCGGTGCTTTTAAATTCATACTGGTAAAAATTGGGACGCTCATTCAAGAGCTGCTGGTCGATAAAACTGCTGCGGATACGCTCGATGCCTTGAATGTTCACACCGGATCCCAAAACCCCTTGGGGCGTGGCGATTGATCTGCCGGCTGAAAGTTCGATACGCCGGCGGGAGTACCCTTCCGTATTGACGTTGGCGATATTATTACTCGCCACATTCATGGCGCTTTGATGCGCTTGCAGCGCCCGTCGTGCGATTCCAAGTATTCTTGATATGTTAGGCATGTTTTAACCCAGTTTATGATTCCTAAATAGTGTTCAATTAATTAAACGCTTTTCAAAGAATCAAAAGTCTGATTTTGAGTGTTAGCGTGTTTAAGTGTTAAATAATTTTCTTTTGTTATCTGGACTTGAACGCTCTAACACTTGAACACTTTTAGATCGAGTGATCCAGCACTTTGAATTTACCAACCTTCGCTTGCAGCTTACCATCCTTTTGATAAATGGAAGCCTTATCATTTCCACCCAAAAGTATTTTTATGCTCTGTTCAATAAATTTCAACGAGTGGTTCAAAAGAAACTGGTTGCTTTTATTCAGCGTTCGAATTTTTTCAACGAGCGACGTCAATAAATCACGCTGCTCCTCAAGCCGCTGGGCATATTTCCCTTCGACTCCCTCGATGATTTGACTCAACCGCGGATTCAGATCATCGAGTGAAAGATTTTTTGCCAACTCCTTTGTTTTTTCCAACCTCTCGGCTTCAATCGATTTGGATTTATGCGCGAGTTTATTTTCAGTTTGCACATACTTATTTAATCGTTCGATTTGGCCCTCAACTATAGCTCTTTGTTTCGCATGAAGCGTTTTTAATAACTGCTCAAAAGCTTCTATTTCGCTGGCAATAATCGAAATTAAATCTTCTACAATTGCATCCATAAACTACATTTCCCGGTAAGCTTTTAAAACTTTCTTCACATAATCCTGCGTTTCTTTATAAGGCGGAATAGCATTGTATTTTTCAACCGCTGCCGTACCGGCGTTGTAAGCGCTTAATGCCAGCTCCAAACTGCCACCAAAGTGCTCCAACTGCGTTTTCAAATAATTGACGCCGCCAAAAATATTCTGTTCCGGATTATACCTGTTCTTAACGCCCATTTTTTCTGCTGTACTTTTCATGAGTTGCATCAAGCCAACCGCGCCTTTTTTTGATACCGCTTTTGCATTATAATTGGATTCTACTTTTATGATTGCCTCGACCAGTTTTGCATCGACGCCAAATTTATCGGCTGCTTTGGTAATAATCGAACGGTCCCAATTGCGGTCAATTTTCTGAGTTGAAATTCGTCGGATTGGACGCAGCCAATAGTCAGCAAGTGTTTTTCCCGATGCCGATTCTTCCTGTGCGCTGTCCTTATACAGGCTTTTGATTATAATATCGGACAAACCGAAGCCATTCTTGCTCGCAATCGCCTCAGCAATGTTTTCATCGAACATGCTGTGGTAGATATCGCTCGATATTCCTTTGCCAAACAAACCGGAATTAATGCTGCGTCGCATGTTGCTCAAAATCTGGGTAATGAAAATAGCTTCGAAACTCTGGGCTGCTTTTTTGAGTTTTTCGAACTTCGGGTTAATCGCTTTCTTTTGCGCCAGATCGACGTAATCCGACCTAACACTTGCCGGGTTGTTTGAAATTGAGTTTGAAAATTCTGTGCTCATGATTTTCAAAAAAATTGAAGTGTTCCCGTTTTTTTTGTGTTCAGGTGCTAATATCCTGAATTATCAGTTAGGGAAAATAAATCCTTAAACACGATAAGACCCGAACTCGCTAACACCCCCCCAGTCCCCCCTCGAGGGGATATTATAGGGCGGTTACATCACCACTAATTCTGCTTGCAATGCCCCGGCCTCTTTTATCGCTTGGAAAATTGCGATAATGTCCCGCGGCTTTACGCCAAGCTGGTTTAAAGCAGAAGCGATGTCGCTGACCGTCACGGTGTTCTTAATCACGATTGTATTTGCTTTATCAATTTGCACCGTCGTCGAAGTAATTCCTTCAACCACGGTTCTTCCGCGCCGGGCAAACGGCGACGGCTGCGAAATTATCGGTGTCCGTCTCGTGTGGATGGTCAGGTTGCCGTGCGAAACCATGATTTCCGAAATCTGCACATTACCGCCGGCAACAATGGTTCCCGTGCGTTCGTTCATAACAACCTTCGCGACTCGATCCTGCACAACAGTCAAGATTTCGATCTGCGACATAAACTTCACCAGGTCTCCGGAATTTTTCACACGTCGCGGCCATTTGACATAAATCGTTGCTGCATTGACCGGGGTTGCAATATTTGATGCAAACCGCGAATTAATAGCTTTGGCAACCCGGGCGGAAGTCGTAAAGTCCGGGCTTTGCAGCATAATTCCTAAAGGCGTTTCTACATCAAAAATAGATTGCGTGGCCTTTTGCACAATAGCGCCATTGGGAACCCGCCCGACCAGGGTATAGTTCTGGCGTATCTTCTCTCCGTCGCCGGTTTCGATGTTAAAGCCGCCGATTGAAAGCGGTCCCTGCGCCATGGCGTAAAGCTCTCCAGCTGTATTCAACAAAGGGGTTGTTAGAAGCACGCCGCCTTCGAGACTTTTGGCGTCGCCTAATGAAGAGACTGTGACATCGAGCTTGGTGCCAATATTTGCAAAGGCGGTCAGGTTGGCGGTCACTATGACTGCGGCCACGTTGCGAACCCGGAGTCTATCTGCCGATACGGTAATGCCGAATTTCTCCAGCATATTGGCCACCGACTGCACGGTAAAAATCGCGCCGCTGGAACCACTGCTGCGGTCGCCTGAACCGTCAAGTCCGATTACCAGGCCGTACCCGATTAAATGCTGGCCGTGCATACCTTGAAAAGAGGCAATGTCTTTGATGCGGGCTTGCCCAAAAAGATCAGCAAACTGCAGAGAAAGTATAAGTAAAAATAAATAATTAACTTTCATTACTTAAGCCTTTTGTTTGAGGCAAACAATGCAATCGCTTAAAACGATGGCATTGAATAAATTTTAATTGGTCGCCGAAATGCCAAAAACCGCAGCCGCACCGAGTCCCATCACCATGATCCAGGTCGACCAGCGGGCTATCATGCCCGGCCGACTTCTTAGCAAACCATCTTTTTTATAAGCGATTTCTACATTGGCCAGGTTATAAGAAAAAACTATGTTATTAGAAGCGATATCTTTGGGGCGCACCAGTCCTTTTACATCTAACAAGTAAGACTCGCCGTTTACTTCCAGACGGCGACGGCCTTGTAATCTTAGATTGCCGTTTGGTAAAATTTCCGTTACGACTGCTGTCAATTTTCCGATGAGTCCGTCTTTTTGAGCTGTGCCAGCTTGATTGCTCAGGTTGGTCGCGAAGCTGGTAGACGCGCCTATCAAAGGTAAAATACTGGTGAGATTGCCGGTCAAACTACCGTCAGCTTTTAATGAAGATTTGCCTGAAGTGTTGAGATTCGACTGCTGAGAACCGGTGGTCGATTCAATGATCAGAATAGTCACGATATCACCGATTCCGTGGGCTTTGATATCCGTGTAAAGCGAACTGTTTTTATATTTATTAAAAGACTGAGTAAATCCATTTTGCGCCAAAAAGCTGAACAAAAAAACAACAATTATTCCCGTAATTCTTTTCATGATAGTCCTTTTAAAGATTAACTAAAACCGTTTTTGCATCAATAACTTTTGCCATGTAACTCTTTTTGCTTTCAACACACTTGACCCGGATTTCATCACCAATTCTACCATCCTGGCGGGCGATGCCGGGTGTGGTAATTTCAAGCAAGCCCCGTTTAAAATGAATTTCGACTCCACTGCCTCTCGCAATCACCGGCAGTGTTTCGACCAGATTCTCAGTAATTACATCGCCCGCTTGAATAACCCTCGTGGTTCTCAATCCGCTCAACTCTTTCAATATAGAAAAAGTTTTCTTGGTAAAATTCGTTGTTTCAAGTCTTGCTAATTTCAGGTCTGCCGGACTTACCACGGCAAATCGCCCTAACCTGTTTTTACTTACTACGACCTTCTCAAAGGTTCTAATTCGAGTGTTCACGTTTAAAGTTTTGAGGTGCTGCCCGTTTCGAAAAAATCCACACTTGATGAGCTGAAGACCCTTGTGAACCGGTTTGTGCGACGGTAAGACTTTGATTTTGTCAAAAACGATTTTTTTGAGACTCTGTTTTTCGAGATTAGGGAACTCTAAAAGCAGTTCGTCTTTGGACAATTGTAATTGGCTCAAGATGTACTTTTTGATGGTTGCTCTGAGCTGCTCTGTGGTCTGCGTCTGGCTCTGAACTGCATCAAATGGCAGCGCCAACAGTGTTATAATTAAAAGTAGTTTTAGTTGCTTCATAACAAAACTTTACCGTTTCAAGTTACTGGCGACTTCCATCATCTGCTCGGCGGTTCGGATGGCCTTGCTGTTGGTCTCGAAAGCGCGCTGAGTGACGATCATATCGACCATCTCTTTAACGACGTCCACATTTGATTCTTCCAAATAACCTTGAAGAAGTTGGCCAAATCCTTCTCCGCCCGGGTTTCCTAAGATAGGGTCTCCTGAAGCTGCGGTCGCGACAAAAAGATTACCACCGATATTCTTCAGGCCGCCTGCATTTATAAACTTTGCCAGTTCAATTTGTCCAAGTTCCTCGGGTTCGGTAGCGCCGCTGATGATGGCCGAAACGGTACCATCAATACCAATGTTAATTTGCAGGGCTTCTGGAGGCACTACGATGCCAGGTTCCAGGACTAACCCTACCGCATTGACAAGCTGTCCGTCTGAAGACAGTCGAAAGTTGCCGTCCCGGGTGTAAGTTAACGTCCCGTCGGGCTTCTGAATTTGGAAGAAGCCATCGCCTTCCAAAGCGATATCTAAAGGATTGTCAGTGCGAGCGACATTGCCTTGCATGAAATTCTTTACCGTGCCAATTGGACGGTTACCGTGACCAATTTGCAGTTCAGTTGGCAGCTGGGTATTCAATTGGTCGGTTACGCCCGCCGGACGAAGGGTTTGATAAAAGAGATCCTGAAATTCAATGGAGCTTTTTTTGAAACCCGTGGTGCTGATGTTCGCTAAATTATTAGCGATGTTATCAAGTTTTAAGCTTTGAGCAAACATTCCTAATGAAGCAGTTCTTAAAGCTCTAATCATCGGACATTCTCCTGATTTCAGAATTCTAAATTCTCATTCCCAAGCTCCTGCTTGGAAAATGTTTATGGATGCTAAGCTCTGTTTCGTATAACATTGCGCAGCAGAGCTTAGCCTGGTGCGAGGAGCTAAGATGCTTAACCCACCCGTCCTATTTCGTTGGCCGCTTTTCCCAAAATGGCGTCCTGCGACTTGATCATTTTTTGAGCCATTTCATATTGGTGCATCAAGTCGATCATTGTGACCATTTCGGTAATCGAATCGACATTGGAGCTTTCCAAAAAGCCCTGCTTCACCTCAACAGTCTCCAAAGCGGATGCTTCAACGCCTGGCTTTAATTGAAACAAGTTTGAGCCTATTTTGTAAAAATCCGCCGGATTTTCGGTCGATACGGTTTTAAATTTATCGATGATGTTGCCATCAAGGAGAATTTCTCCGGATCCGTTTATCACAATATCGGTAGCGAAATTTTCTTGCACATTAATTTCAATCGGGCCTCCCTCTCCCAAAACCGGATGGCCATCAGAAGTAACCAAAATGCCTTCCTGATTAAGCGTAAAACGACCGTCACGAGTGTAGGCTTCGCCGTCCGGCGTTTCAACGGAAAAGAGTCCGCTCCCGGAAATTGCCACATCGAGGGGACGATTGGTACCTTCCAGCGGACCTTGGGAAAAGTCGATTCGAGCCCCGACATACGGGACCGAAGTCTCTTCGGAAAAACCCGATCCATCAAGCTCGCTGACCGTTTTCTTCAGCTCTCTGACGAACAGCTCTTCGCGTTTGAATCCCTTGGTACTGATATTTGCCAGGTTATTGGTTATGGTTTCCATTTTTGCCATTTGCATTGTCATGGCATGGCCAGCCATAGCTAATCTGTTTAACATCAATTTTCCTTGTGATTAAGTGACCCCAAATCTACCTGGCTAAAGCAACATGCATGCCATGCTCAAATCATCGATTTCAGTTGTTATTTATTAAGGGATTAAGTGAAAAATACGAAGCGAGTTGTTCCGCTGGTAACTGTTACTTTTTACCAAGTACAAGGAAATATTACGGGTGACAATAGTCGTTGCGAATCCCGATTTTTTCACCTCGTTCCCATGCTCTGAGTGGGAACGTCCGGCCGCAAGCATAGGCGCAGCAGAGTTTCACATTAAATTGCAATTCCCGGGCGGGAGTTTGGGAGAGGACAAAAAATTCCATGAGTCAATTGCTTTCGGGCTATTTACCTATACCCACCGGATTCCACCGCTCCAAGTGATGGAATCGTTTGCCTAGTTTAAAGACTGCCTCTGCAAATTTTTCAAAAACTCGACACCGTCTCTGCCGATCAACTCTTCTCTGGTCACTTCTTTTGCGACTCGGGAGGATGGCAGAATTGACCCTAAGTCGCGGGCGACCTCTGCCAATTCCGGCGGAGAGAGAGACGCCTCCTTTCGAGCATTTATCGGTTCCGAAAAGGATCGAATCCTGGGTTCGAACGCGCGCTGCGTGTTTGCAAAAAAGTCATTTTTTCGAATGACCTCGGGCTCTATCCTGATTTCTTCAATTTCATTTGATTCTAATGTGGATTTTAAGATTTCGACAAACTCACGGTTTGTTTGTTTTTCGACAGGCTGTTTTTTGGCCACACTCTCTCTGGTTTGTACAGCGTGTTTGCGTTTTTTGGACCGCCTCACGAAATAAAGAGCCACCCAAATCAAATCAATCAGGACAAACGCGGCGACCAGCAAGGAAGCCAATGTGTACTTGCTCATCAGTTGATTCCACTCGGCGTTTCGTTTTTTTGCTATTTTTTGCAGCTCAGACTTCACTGACTTCAACGAGCTTTGGAGAGGAATGATTGATTCTCTAAGCAACGTTGTTGTGCTGTCATAATTCGCTACGATCTCTCCCGCCAGTGAATCAATCCTCGCGCTAGAGAGTGTGAGGGAGTCAACTTCAGATGACTCAACCGAGTCGGATGCAACCGAATCGGATGCAACTGATTGCAGAGAATCGATTTGAGGTGCAGCTGCGATAAGCATTTGCTCATCCGGCTGCGGTTCCGATTGCAAAGTCTTCTCACTTATTTCGGGTTTTTCGCTCAAAATAGAAGATGGATAAATGTCCAGTACAATTCGAAACGGCCAGTTTAAGTAATAGTGGTCGACCCGTAGATTAGACATCTTCAAAATCGTCGTGATTGAAAGAAGATTTGGCGATCGCTTAAAACTTACCTGTTTTAAATAAAGTTCTTTTTGATCCAGGTTAACCTTACCAAAATTTCGAACCGCGTTTACGTTAAGCACATCAATAATAATCGAGCCATTTTCAAAGTCTTTTATAACCTGAAATTTCACATCGGAGTCGAATTGAATGACGACCCTGGAGTAGGTTCTGTGAAATCCGGTACGAATGTCTATCAGGTCTGTGCTTTGAGCGGTCGGCGTAAAAGAGAGCATGCTTACGATCAGCGCTGCCCGGACCGAAACATAGTTTCTAACTAAATTGCGTGCCGAAGGGCCTGCTTCGGAACGAGGAGATGTCGTATGAGTTTTGGAACGAGATTTTAAATGATTAATAAATGTCACTGGATCTATCCTGGTTAGACTTGAATGTCGATAAAATTGCCTTTTCCCAAGGGCTCACGGTCCTTGGCTTCTTTGGTATTTTTGGGTTTTAGAGTCTGTCCTGAAATGATAGCCATGTCGGGCGAATCCGCAGAATGCTTCTCATCCGGTTTTTTCTTCTTCTGTTTTTTTTGCTGGTCAGGCAGCTGCCTTTCTCCGGCCGAATTCACATTTGCAGCAGTGGGTACCCCTAAAGATACACCGTAGTCATCCATGACAATTACCTTTCTTTAAGTACTTGGTTCGAGGATAGCCAGCCTCCGAAGTTCATTCCGGATAGTAAAAATGGCCTTTCCTAAAAGACGGCTGATTCTTGACTCGGATAAATTCAGCACTTTGCCAATTTCCAGGAGTGTCATTTCATCGTTGTAATACATGAGAACAATCAGTCTTTGCCGCTCAGGCAGTTTGCGAATAGCATTTTTTACCGAATCGAGTGTATTTTTTCTGCTCAATTGCTCAAAGGGGCCCACGGCGTGATTGTCGGGGATTGCTTCACTAAGCCGGACCTCTTCACCATCCACATCATGAGGTTGATCGAGAGAAATGCTGAAATTCATTTGTGCCATCTCCAAGACCCGATGACACTCTTTCAGGTCCATGCCGATATCATTGGCAATTTCGATATTGGTCGGTTCCCGGTTCAGCTCAAAGGCCAATCTTGAAATAGAACGCTCAATCTCTTTCAATTTCGCACGGTCAGACCGGCTGACAATATCAATTTTTCTGAGATAATCCAGAATGTAACCCCGAACCCGCCAGGTGGCATAGGTTTTAAAACTGGCGTTTTTGTTAATGTCGAAGTCTTCCAAAGCGCGGATCAAGCCGATGATTCCGGAACTGTGAATGTCTTCCAATTCGGTTTTATTTCGAACAGCGAGATTCATGCGACCGATTACATATCTCACAATCGGCATGAATCCGACAATCACCTGCTCACGGAGTTTCGGGTTTTTAGATTTTAAATACTCTTTAACTAGATCTTCGTTATTCACCCTCGACTTCCTCTGCTACTTTTTCCGGCTGCTCAACTGCTTTCGCCTTAACCGCTTTCTTCGGGGTTGGAGTCAATATAAATCTCACTCCTACAAAAAACACGATTAAGATTAAATAAAAGCCTGCAAATACAAAAAGCCCACGCATCATGCTCTCAGAAAACGAAACGCCTGTGACCAGGCAATAAAGAGTTCCAATGATGGAGACAAAGAGACTAAATTTTATGACGATTTGGGTTATCATTAATTTATAATCATATTAGCAATTTGATTTTTGTCCGCTAAAAATATATCGTCAGGAACTCTTTGTCCATTAGTGAAAAATGAAATTGGCAGGTCAATTTTTTTGCCGACATTCAGAATATTACCTAACCGGGTGGTTTCATCGATTTTGGAAATTATCAACCGGTTGACTGGAAGGGTAGAAAAACATTTCGCCGAATCCACCAGAATATCCGGTCGCATGGAAGCGGACAAAACAAGATGAATTTCATCGAATGTTTCAAGGTTCAAAAAGCGTTTTAGGTCCTCAAAATGACCTGAATTTAACGGGCTTCTCCCTGCTGTGTCAACTAGAATGACTTGTTGATTTTTAAATTTATCAACGGCTTGTTTGAACTCTGCAGGCTCATAAACAATTTCTAGAGGCAGCCTGGCCAATGCTGCGAATGTTTTTAACTGGGCCGCGGCCGCGACGCGATAGGTGTCGATCGTAATCAGCCCGACTTTCTGCTGGCCGAAGTAATCGGGGTTCGTGGCTAACTTAATAATTGAGGTGGTTTTGCCCACGCCGGTGGGGCCAACCAGACAGATCAGCTTTGGCTTGTTGGGCGGCAGTACCGTGCTGTCGTGAGTATTGAAATAGGTGCTAATTTCGGCCTGCAATTTCTGCTTAATTCTCAACTGATCATTTGCCTCTGATTTATCCAGCTTTTGAGATACTTTGTGAACCAATTCCGAAGCCAGATCTTCATCAACGCCCTTTTCTTCAACTAAAAAACGCAGCGTGTCCGGCAGGATTAACATCTTTGAATAGCGGATGTAATGCGACATATCTTTGATGGTTTCTTTCAGCTGGTTTAACTCCGCTACCAGCTCGGTTTCAGACTTAGCCGGGCTGTTTTTTTGCGGCGGTTTCAAATCTGCCGGCGTATAAAATAATTTTGCCGACTTTCGTTCCGCAGGCTTTCCCGGAACAGAGAGCGAGTTATTTTCTGACATGGCGGTCAATTCAAACATGTCGGGCTCGCCCGATTCCTGTTCTGACTTTTTTGTCTGCAAAATAATTGCGTTGTTACCAAAATTCTCTTTAGCCAATTGAATGGCTTCTTTAACTGTTGGTGCTGTAAATTTCTTAATCATAGCTCAATAGTCCTATGCTGCCCATCGTGTTAACAACAATATTCGGTAATAATTCGGAAATGGATAAAACGTGCAATTCCGGAATCACCGGCTCGAAAAATTTCTTGACAAACCGTCTTACGATTGGCCCGGTTATGAGAAGCGGTTTACTACCCGAGAGAAGTAGTTCCTGTTTTTTGTCATTGGCCTGTTGATAGAGTTCATTCATGGAATCGGGTGAAAGGCCAAGGTTGGCTCCGGGTTGCTTGCCTCCCGCAGTTTGCTTCAAAAGAAATTCTTCCAGCCGGGCGTCTAAAGTCATGGCGTGAATTTCACTTTGCTCGTTCTTATATAAATTCGTGATAGACTCGGAAATCGCAACTCGCACGTACTCGGTTAACAGCTCAGGGTCCTTTGTCAACGGGACGCGATCGGCTAGTTCTTCCAGTATCGTGGATAAGTCCCTGATTGGAATATTCTCTTTAAGCAAGTTCCGCAAAACATTTTGAATCGTTCCCACGGTCACAAGATTTGGCACCAGCTCTTCGACCACGGCTGAATGTTCTTCCTTGAACTTATCGAGAAGATTTTGGACGGCCTGGCGGTCGAGAATCTTATAAGCATTCCGCTTTATGACTTCCATTAAATGAGTGGAGACAACGGCGGATGCATCGACCACTGCGTAACCTTTTAATTCCGCCTTCTCTTTTTGTTCTTGATTGAGCCAATATGCCGGCATTTTGTAGGTCGGGTCAAGGGTCTTAATACCTTCCAAAGCTTCGTCTTCGCCATCAGGTGTCAAAGCCAGATAGTATCCGGTCATCACTTCGCCGGATGCGATCTCGTTGCCTTTGATTTTGATGACATATTCGCTGGCCTGCAGCTGAACGTTGTCCCGGATGCGAATCGCCGGAACGACGATGCCAAGCTCCTGAGCAATCTGTTTGCGGATCATAGTTATGCTGTCGAGCAAATCACCGCCCTGATTCACGTCGATCATCGGAATCAGACTGTAACCGATTTCAATTTCGAGTGGATCGACGTGAAGATAGCTTTCGATAACTTCCTTTTGCGAAGGTTCGGGCGGCGGCTCTTCTTCCACACTTTCTTCTTTGGATGTTTCGGAAATAATACTTTCGGAAACGTAGCCAATGCCCGCGATTACTCCTCCCAAAATCAAAAAGGGCAGGGCTGGCAGTCCCGGGATTATCCCCATTGTAATCAACACACCGCCGGTGAGGTAACTTGCTCGTGGTTTTGAAAAAAGTTGACTGGACAAAGTTTTGGCCAGATTCTCCTCTGAGGTTGACCTTGTAACGATCATGCCCGCGGAAGTCGAGATCAGCAAAGCGGGAATCTGTGAAACAAGGCCGTCGCCAACCGTCAGAATCGTGTAAGTTGTAAGCGCCTCTGTGGCACTCATGTTTAATTGCACCATACCGATAATCAATCCGCCGATGATGTTGATTACTGTAATGAGTATTCCAGCCATCGCGTCGCCGCGGACGAATTTACTGGCACCATCCATGGCGCCGTAAAAATCCGCTTCCTTTCTTATCTCAGCTCTGCGCTCGCGAGCTTCTTTTTCATCGATGATGCCGGTGTTCAAATCCGCGTCAATAGCCATCTGTTTTCCGGGCATGGCGTCCAGAGTAAATCTGGCAGCGACTTCGGCAATTCTGCCGGAGCCTTTGGTGATCACCACAAAGTTGATGACAACCAAAATGATAAAAATGACCACCCCGACAACGTAATTTCCGCCAACGATGAATCCTCCGAATGCCGCGATGACTTCACCGGCGTATCCTTCTCCTAAAATTAAGCGGGTGGAGGCTACGTTCAGAGAAAGGCGAAATAGGGTGACCAATAAAAGAACGCCCGGAAAGACCGAAAACTCGAGGGGCTTGATTGCATACATGGGCACCAAAAGAATCATCAACGAGGCAGCGATGTTAACCGCCAGAAGAAAATCCAGCATAAAGCTGGGTAGCGGGATAATCATAAACATGATAATCGCCACCACCGCAATCGCCAGCATGATATCGGTCCGGTCTTGAACTGACTTAATTAATGATGAAAATCGAGGTTGTGGTTTTTCTTCAGACAATAAAGTCTCCAAACATTTACATTATTTCGTTATTGACGTAAGTTCAGAGATACAGTCTCAGCATGATATTGATCTCCGTCGAAAACGAAAAACGAGAAGCGATTCAGGTATTCCTCGCTTCTCTCTATCGAATTTCTCAATTCTTATTTTTCATTTGAAAAACATAAGCAAATATTTCCGCAACGGCCTGAAAAAGCTCATAAGGGATTTCCTTACCGACTTCACCAATTTTATAAAGCGATTGCGCCAAAGGTTTGTTTTCCACAATTTGAATGTCGTGTTTCTGAGCAACCTCCTTGATTCTTTTAGCCAGGTGGCGGGTTCCCTTAGCCAAAATCATCGGCGCTGTCATCTCTTCTATATTGTATTTAAGCGCCACGGCTAATTCCGTCGGGTTGGTGATGACAACATCTGCTTCGGCCACGGCCGTCATCATTCGCTCGCGGGATCTGCTCTGCTGCAAGCTCTTAATCTGGCTCTTCACCAGCGGATCACCCTCAGCCTGCTTATGTTCTTCCTTTACTTGTTCTTTGGTCATGCGCATGTCTTTTTTGTACTGCCACCTTTGGTAAAATAAATCTAGAAGCGCGAGTACAACCAAAGCACCAACGGTCCTGATGCCTACTTGAAAAACAATCGATGCAATAAACAAAGCGATCTCCCTGATGTCCCTATAAATCAAAGCAAGATAACTCTCTTTCTGGGATATGATTGTCCAGTAGGCGATTAGGCCGACAATTAAAAGTTTCAGTATCCCCTTTAAAAGCTCAACGAAAGATTTAGGAGAGACGAATTTCTTAAACCCGCTCAATGGGTTTAATTTTTTGAAGTTTGGCTTCAGCGGTTTCAAGGTAAACAAAAACCCAACCTGAACCAAATTCACGACAATTCCCGTCAAAGCCAATATCCCCAGCAATGGCGCTATCAATCCGAGAAATGATTTAATGCCGAGTCTGAAATAGTAATGAATACTGCCATAAGTAATCTCCATATTTGCGATGTTACGATAGAAGATTGTAAACCCGGAGATCAGCTGCTGGAAAATATGGCTGCCAAGAAAAGAAAGGGTCATTAAACCAAAAAGCAGAATAAAAACGGAATTGAATTCCGCGCTTTTAGCCACATTCCCGTCTTTGCGCGCTTCCTGAAGGCGCCGCGGTGTCGCGTCCTCTGTTTTTTCTTGAAAGGATTCTTCAGCCATTTACATGTCACTGGTTTACAGCTGCTTAAACCGTTGAAGGTTTTAAAAAGTTAATTTTATTCAAAAACGTCTAAAAACGCCTCTACTATTTTAGGATCAAAAACTTTGCCTTCATCACTCTCGATAAATTCAAGTGTTTGGTCAATTGAGTTTAAGCGTCGATGCGGGCGGTCTGAAGTCCAGGCATCAAAAGAGTCAATCAAGGTAATAATTCGGGAATATTCGTGAATGTCCTTTCCCTCGATTTTTCTGGGGTATCCTGAGCCATCGAACCTTTCATGATGTTGCACGGAAGCAACACTGCTCAAACCGTCAAAAGAGCACGGACCAATCAAATGTCTGAAACCAATTGTGGTGTGTTCCCTTACTTTTTCCAGTTCAATTTCTTCTAATCTGGAAGTTTTATTTACAATTTCGTTATCGATGAACAACATACCAAAGTCATGAAGCAGCGAAGCCAGCACCAGACTCAATAATTTCGCTCTTGGATATTTTAGCTTTTCGCCAATAAGAACTGAATAGGCTGCAACATTGATAGAATGTTGATACAGATAGTCTTCCTGTGTCTTCAAGTCCAGAATTTTCGGTGCTTTTTGATTCCGGTTATTGACATTCAATAAGATTGACTCGACGAGTGCAATCAGTTCATTCTTGGCATCCCAAGCCCTTTTCTTGTTGTCCGCCATCAGGTTTGCGAAAATTCTTTTCAGAACAAAAGGAGAAGTAGAAAGAAAGCGATCTGAAAGAAGATGAGAGGAAGGCTGATTCACTTCCAGGTCACTATTTAACAGGTAGATGCTTTTATATCCCTTCTTCTTAAAGTGACCTAAATAATGAGAATTGATCTCAACGCCTTTCCGCAGCAATAAATTGCCGTTCGGGTTATAGAGATTTTTTCCCAGTTTTTGACCCAATACATCCTGGGATAATTCAACGATTTTCATTTTCTACCTGCTGACTTATAATCTGTATTATGTTCAATCTAGTTCGAAAACCCTGCTTTGGGGACGCATTCGGACGCGAAGCTCTGCTTTGCGAAACTGATCCATTATTAGAAGCAAACTTCGATCCTCGGGTATCGCATCTGACCAAAAGTCATTACTGGTTGAAATATTTCATAAAGTTCCTCACTACATTCGGGTCGAATTCTACGCCCGAGTGTGCCATCAAATAGCCGACTGCCTCTTCGATTGAGTGCAATTGACGGTGAGGTCGATCTGAAGTATAAGCATCGTAGAAATCGCACACTGCAATGATGCGGGAATATTCATGAACATCGTCACCGGACATACCCTTCGGATATCCTGAACCATCATAACGCTCATGATGCTGCAGCGCTACCGCCGAGACAATACCTTTCATGAAACACTTGCGGCTTAGATGCTGAAATCCCAGGTCGGTATGTTTCTTGACTTCCTCGTATTCACTCTCGTCCAGCTCACCCGGCTTATTCAGGATTTCCTGGTCGATAAACTGCATTCCAAAGTCATGCAGTAGGGCCGATAACGCCAAATCAAACAACTTCATTTGGTGGTACTGCAGGCTTTGCCCAATCAGAATGGAATAAGCCGTCACATTGATGGCATGCTGATACAAATAATCTTCCTGTCTTTTCAAGTCCAGAATGTCCGGCGGCGATTCAAGCCTGTGGTTGACTTGTCTGATCAAAGAATCCGCCAGCTCGTTGAGGTCCTTTTTCCCATCGGAGATAGTAATTTTACTCGGACTCGTTAGTTTCTGGTAGATTTTTTTGAGCTCAATCGGGGTAGTCGAACGAGTTTTTTCAGAAATAATATGACCGTTCAAATCCATACCGGCATCAAGCTCGTCAACGATATAAATGCTTTTGTAACCAACTTGCTGAATATGGGAAAAATGAAATTCCTTTATTTCCGTGCCAGTTCGTAATAACACTCCGCCTTTAGAGTTGTATAGTCTTTGGCCCAATTTCTTGCCAATTGCGTCCTGATTTAGCGTTACAACTTGCGCACACATTTTATTTCTCCTATAAATAATTTAATATTTCATTCAGATCTCGTTTCCAGCCGGTTAACACAAATTCAAAAAAGGTGTAAAAGATCGGCAAGGAAATGATAATAACAAACATTCCTACTCCTAACTTCACAGGTAGGCCTATAAAAAAAATGTTCATCTGGGGTACAATTCTCGCCATGATTGCCATACTGATCTCAACTAACAGTATCGTCACCATCGCGGGGGCGGCTAATTTAACCCCTATTTTAAATATATCGTTAAACATCGTCAGCATCTTTACTTTTGCAGCGCTTTTCAACCACTGATGATTTGTCAAGGGTGCAATTTCAAAGCTTTTGTAAAGCGCTGAAATAATTAAATGATGACCATTTAGATTCAAAAACAAAACGATCGCCACCAACGAAAATAAATTACCTATCGCCGAAACCTGGGATCCGCTCTCCGGGTCGATTAGCTCGGCAATTCCCAGCCCCATTTGATTGCTGATAATTCTGCCGCCAAATTGAAACGCCTCAAAAATCAATTTGGCGCTAAACCCCAAAAACAAACCGACTAAAATTTCTTTCACCGCCATTGGCAGTAATAGAGGCAAAGTCAACTCTGACAAATCCTGTTCGGTTCTCAAGGCCGGCAAAATGGCGATGGTTAAGAATAAAGTTAAAAACGCCTTAACCCGAGCCGGCACGCTCTGGCTGCCAAATATCGGTGCCGTCGACATAAGGGCAGATATTCGCAAAAAGGCCAGCAAAAAGCCCATGAACTGCTGTTCCGATAGCCCTAATATGTCATTAAAAAAATCCAATAATCCTCTTTTGTCATTCGAGCGAGTCCTCCGACTAGCACTCAGCATAAACTCCAATACGTTGAGGGGTCTGGTTTAGTAAAAATCAGACCCCCCTTCCCGAAGCGCCGGGTCGAAATGACATTAAAAAACAATGTCACTTCGAAATTATAGCCATTTGATGATAAAGGCTGGTAGCGAAATCTGTTAAAGTCATCAACATCCATGGCATTGTAAACAATATCACCAAAATAATCACGGCCATTTTTGGAATAAAGGTCAGGGTCATCTCCTGAATCTGGGTAACTGATTGAAAAATTCCAACCGTCAAACCGACAAACATACCGGCAAATAAAATAGGCGAAGTCACCAGTATGGCTGTTTTAATTGTCTGTTGCCCCCAAAATAATACAAACTCAGTCGTCATGTTTCTTTCTCCATTAAAAAAGCTGATAACCTGAGACAATTGATTCCACCACCAGATACCAGCCATCGACAAGAACAAATAAAAGAATTTTAAACGGCATTGAAATCATTACTGGCGGCAGCATCATCATTCCCATTGACATCAGGACCACTCCCACTATCAGGTCGATTAGCAGCAGCGGTAAGTATACTACGAATCCTAACTGAAACGCAATTCGCAGCTCACTTATGATAAAAGCCGGTATCAAAATGTAAGTAGGCAGATCGCTGGATGATTTCGGTTTTTCTATTTTTGCCAAGTTTACAAACAGCATGAGATCTTTTTCTCTAATCTGTTTGAGCATGAATTTCCTTAACGGTTGAATGCCGTTTTCCAAAGCTTTTTCGTGGGTAATTTTATCCGCGAGAAACGGCTGTACGCTGGTTTTATTTATCTCAGCGAAAACCGGCTGCATAATAAAGTATGTTAAAAATAAAGATAACCCTATGACAATCTGGTTTGCCGGAGTCTGCTGGGTTCCCAAAGCCTGCCGCAGGAAATGGAAAACGATGACCAGCCGGGTAAACGGGGTCGTCATAATCAAAATCGCCGGCGCCAGAGACAGAATCGTAATCAGAAAAAGAATCTGAATCGCGAGCGAGTAATTCTTCTTTTCTCCCGTGTCTGGGAATTCCACAGTGATTTTGGGCAAACCCTGTGCAAGCAACGGTCCCGCCAACATAAAGCAGAACATCAACAGGATTGCTAAAGTAACAAATTTTTTCCAGCCGGGTGCTTTTCTCATTCCGTTTATTTCTTTAAAAAGCTGTTCACCAACTTCCTGAAATTGGCATCAGGATTCCTTTTCTTTGTCACCAAAGAATTCTTCGTCTCCTCATTCAATTCAGTTGCAGGAATCTGTAGTAAAACAGAAATTTGACCATCTGTAACTCCCAGCAGCAACAGGTGGTCGAGCGCATCGACCAGGCAGAGTGATTTTTTAGGGCCGATGACGCTTGAGCTCAAAATTTTGATCGGAGCAGAGTGCCGGCCACCCATGCCGTTGCCGGAAGCCAACGTTTTATAAGCTCTCAACCCAAAATAGAGAATCAGGCCGATGACAATTATGAACCCGAACATTTTAAAAAACAGGATTATCGGATTAATGTCTATATTAAATTCAGGCTCTTGAGCCGGGTCAGGGGGTGATTGCTCATTTTGTTCAATAGATTTTTCTTGTGGGACGCCTGCGTTGACTAAACTAAGGTCGGTGAGTGAACAGACCAGAACTATGAAGAGGAAAAGAATTAATCTTCCATGATGCATAACTTATCCCTATTTTTTTTCCCTCGAAGAACTTAGTAGTTTGGTCACACGAACGCCAAAATGTTCGTCCACAACAACCACTTCGCCTTCGGCGATTTTGCTCCGATTCACGTAGATGTCGACGGGCTCATCCGCCATTTTATTCAATTCGACAACCGACCCCCGGCCCAACTGCAAAATATCACCAAAATTCATATCTCTGCGTCCGAGTTCAACCGTAATCTGCAAGTTAACGTCCATCAACAAATCTAAATTCTTGTGGGCGGTTTCAGGACTACTTGCAGCCGCTTTTTTTTTAACGGCTTCTTCCTGCTCAACCATTGCCAGCATGGCTTCCTCAGCAGCTATTTCTTCAGGAGTCTTCTCAGGCCTTTCCCTATCGGCATCGGTCTGAGCTGCTTCCTCTTCTGCCATAGCCATCATGGCTTCCTCCGCCGCTGCTTCCTCGGGGCTCTTCTCTACCGCCTCGGCCTCTGGCTCAGTACTCGGTTCTTCGTTTTCCTGAGGTTCGGTTACCTCTTCTTTAGCTTCATCTGCCATAATCAGTCAGTCTATAGGGGTCGTTTAATATTTACTGCATGATATATTTTTTAAAGTAAACTTTACTGAACGTTCCTTCTTTCATTCGACTGTTTACTAGTTTTAGGATTTCTTTTTTCAAGAGGCTTCTTTTTGATAAATTCAATAACTCCGCATCAGTCTTATTGGTCAATAATGTATTTATTGCATCACGAAACCAGATTTCCTTACTTTCTGCTTCGGCAATCACTTTCTCCTCTTTGGCTTCCAGGCCAATTTCCATCACCAAATATCTTTTTCCGGAAGTACTGGAAGGGTTAACTACAATATCATTAAGTTCAAAAAAGTAACCCACTTCCAAATGATTCGTTTTTTGGGCATTTTTCTCCTTATTGGGATGCTCTAACAAAACGTTGAATACCAGGAAATAAGCACCGACAGCCTGTACAATGAGAATGACCGGGATCAGGATGAACTTTAATAAGCCTCCTTTCCCTTTCTTATCATCGGACTTTTCTCCTGATTCTTGATTTTTTTCGGTATCTTTATTAGCCATAATTCTATATCTTTCAATAGGTTAATATTTAACGTTTAACAACACTCTTCGATTCTTGGCGCGATTGCTCGGCGAATCATTAGCGGCAATAGGTTTATGTTCGCCGTAACCGGCAATGATAAGTTTAGCAGGATGAATATTTTCATGGTTCACAAAATGCCTGACCACATTTAAAGCCCTTTGAATGGATAGCTCCCAATTTGATTGATATTCCTTCGTTTGGATAGGAATGTTGTCCGTATGTCCCTCGACTCTTATTTGCTTCGCGTCTGCAAGGAAAGTCTTGGCAATTAGAGATAACAAGTTGAAATAGGTCGGCTTGAGCTCCGCCTTGCCGGATTGAAACATCATGTCGTCTTTCATCTGAATATAGACTTCGCCCCCTTCTTCTTCGATGCTGATTTTGTCTTCTAATCCTTCCTTCTTAATTTGCTCGCGCATCTTTTCAATGTGATCCAAAATACTGTTTTCTTTAATTTGATCGGTATTTTGGGTATTGGGTGAAAACCAGCTTTGATCGGGTAGAAGTTTTTTTTGCACTCCCAGGGTCCCCAGGGCGCCTTGCAGGGAACCCATCGCCATTTTAAATTTATCCAATTCTATTGAGGAAAAAGACAGAATGAGAATGAAAAAACACATCAACAAGGTCATCATATCGGCGAAAGTTGCCATCCATGCCGGCGACGACGGTGCATCATCTTCCTCTTCCGGCTTTTTCTTTTCGTCACTCATTTTAGTCCTCCTGTTTGGCTTCTGCCATAGCTTTTCGTTCCCCCGGAGGCAGGTAGGTCACCAATTTGTTCTGAATCACTCTGGGGGACTCCTCGGCCTGAATAGAAAGGACGCCCGTTAAGAGCATTTCCTTAAATTGAATCTCTTGTTCAGAGCGATGCTTTAACTTGCCGGCTATGGGCAGAAAGAAAAGGTTGGCGAATAAAGCGCCATAAAAAGTGGTGATCATGGCCATCGCCATACCGGGACCAACGGCAGCGGGATCTTCCAGGTTCTGCAACATTGCAATTAAACCAATCAGAGTGCCGATCATCCCAAAAGCAGGAGAATAGGTTCCCATTGCCGTGAACATCTTCTGGCCGATCTTATGTCTTTGCGCCATGAGCGCCAGCTCTCCATCCATGATTTTGTTTAAATCCTCAGCTTCGGTTCCGTTGATAACATGCTGCAAAGTGACTTTCAGGAAGTCATCATCGACATTGTTCAGGTCTTCTTCAATCGCCAGCAAGCCGTTTGTTCTGGCCTTTTTCGAGATATCCACAATTTGTTCGATGTATTTTGACGATGACATGATTTCTTCTTTGAGAACCTTTTGCGATATTTTCATGGCACCGATGACATCTCCCATTGGGAAATTGACCAGTGTGGCAGCAATTGTTCCCCCAAGAACAATCAGTAATGATGGAATGTCAATGAATGCCATAATGCTACCGCCCATGAACATTGCACCTATCACAACTCCCATGCCTGCAACAATACCGACAAGTGTCCCTTTGTCCATGAATTCTATTTCCTTAATTAATTCCGGGCATCACGCCTCTGCTAATCCAATCCTGGTCAAGGAGGCAAGAGAAGGTGTTGCCCGGAAGTTTATTAAATCCGTCTAATTAAATTATCTCTTCAACTGGGTAACTTCACTTAAAAACTGATCGCTTACCGTAATCACCCGGGCGTTTGCTTGAAAAGCACGCTGGGCAATAATCATATTGGTAAATTCTTCCGCTAAATCAACATTAGCGGCTTCCAAAGTTCCCGAAAGGATAGACGCGGTTAAATCCTCGCCGGCTTTGCCAACCGCAGGGCTTCCCGTCGTGCCCGATGTCTGGTAAACATTGTTGCCAACGTGAATCAAACCTTCCGGGTTGTTGACCTTTGCCAGAGCAAGTTGTGCGATCATTCTGCTTCGACCATTTGTAAAAGCACCCACAACCCGACCTCTTTCGTCAATGGAATATGCATTTAAAGTGCCATGTGCCTGGCCATCCTGGAACGGCATGATTACCGAGGATTGTCCGGCGAATTGTGTCAGCCCGCTGAACCCGGTCGTATTTTCAAAATCGAGATTCAGGACGACATCATTTGCGCCATTGCCGGGAGTAAAGTTTAGCAAAGGTTCGCCATTATCATAAACGATGGTATCAAAAGAACCGTTAGCAGTAAAAGTTATGGTTCCGGTGCTGCCTTCATTAATTACTTCATTGTCCGAAAAGGATACTTCAAAGGTCCATTCACCGGCATTTTCGGTTTTAGTGAAGGTGACGCTCAACGTGTGTTTCGAACCCAAACTATCAAATATTTCAGCGGAAGATGAGGTCTTGGGAGAAAAGCCTTTTTGTGTATTGACGAAGCCGGGCAGATCGATCACCCCGGTGTTACCCGAATCTGGAGACAACGAAATGGTGGTATTACTTTCACCGAAGTTAAAATCGGTCATGACAATCCGCCCATTCACCAAACTAGCGGTACCTGTGAAGGCCGCCGTTATAGCCGTAACCAGGTCATTTACCGTGGTACCATCATTACCTGCACCGTAGGTAAATGTAGCGGAAACAGCCGAACCATCTGAATTCGTCCCGCTAATTTGGATAGTATCTCCATCAACAAGAGCCGTGGTTGTTTGAGTTAGATCATTTAAAAGGTCCGTGCCAACCGCACTCGTCCCACCGGCGACCGTGAAGGTTTGATTGGCTGTCCACTTCTCCTTGATCGCTGTTGCAGTGGCGTCTAAATTACCTGAAATTGCCAAATTTTGAGTAGAGATGGCCGGTGAGATAACCGATGCGTCGAAAGTGATATTGCCTAATTGAGCTGTCGCTGATAAATCACCTTTCAAATCTGCGGTCCAACCTTGAACGGTCAGGCCATTTGCATTCACAAGACGGCCATTGCCGTCAAAGTGCATATTCCCTGCACGAGTGTACAGCTGAGTGTTACCATCGCTGAGGACAAAAAAACCGTCGCCATCAATCCCAAGGTCGGTTTGTTTACCCGTGGTCTGAAGAATTCCCTGGCTGAAATCCCGCTCGATACTATTGGCGCGAACGCCCAACCCGACGAAGAGCGCGTTCTGCGTTCCGCCGGATGCTGATTCCGTGGAAGATTGAATCAACTGACTCAACTCTTCCGCGAAATTGATCCGCGAGGTTTTAAAACCGATGGTGTTAATATTGGCGATGTTATTACCTATAATATCCATCTTCAACTGGTTGTTTGATAAACCAGAAACACCTGAAAACAATGCTCGCATCATGGTGTTGGTCCTCCAAGTTAATTAATGATTATCCACTGCTTCAATCGTTCCACAGTGGAGGACCTCCCCAATGGGGGCCAGTCCCGTTAATTATATTATTAAAGCGCTATCTATATTGGTAAAAACTTTACCCATTTCCAGCGGCGATTTCTCGACCGCGGTTATCACAGTCCTATTCTTTATATTGACAATCATCGCCAGATTGTCCATCACAACCAACCCCTCCTTACCGCCTTTCTCAGCCATGGTCTGCACCGCCTGATTCAGCTTAGAAATATGGTGCTGTGTCAAAACAATGTTGCGCGAAGCCAGCCGGTCAGAGGCATGAGCGGAAAATTTGACCGCCGGAGCTTGACCCGACAGCTTGCTTTTTAAAACATCAGCAAATGCAGTCCGGCCGGTTTCCGCCGTTTGACGGACTCCGGAATTAGGTAAAGCCGGTTGGACAGGAATGGAATTTTGTAAATGTTTGATTTCCATGGTTAGCTGCCATTTCCAATTGATTCTCTTCTCACTTGACTTTCAGCAGCACCCGGGTTGAAGCCGATTTCAAATACATCAGACATGTTGACTTCAATATCGCCCAGGATCAGCATGGCAGCGCCGTTATTGTAGCGAATGCCGTCAATCACTCCGGTAGTAAAAGTCAACGCGCCAACATCATTTCCGCTGCCATCTTGAGCGGTAACTGAGAATTGATAAACGCCATCAGAAAGTTCATTGCCGGAATTGTCTTTGCCGTCCCATTCCAATGAATGGTCTCCGCTGGTCTGGCCGCTTAACTCTAGAGTCCTTACGACAACGCCATTTGCATCGGTAATATTAATTGTTACTTTCTGTGCCGCGGATGCAAGACGGAAATGAATTTCCGTATCCTCGCCAGCACTCTTGTTGAGGGAGTTGCCGATCGCTTTGATTTTGTTTCCAATCAAGGTGGTTGCCAAGGTATTGTTCAACGCCTGGTTCAGGAGCAAATCCATCTCCAGGTTGTTTTGAAGATTGGTGTTGATGTTTTGCAGCTGCTCGAGTGAGCTAAATTGCGCAAGCTGTGCTGCAAAATCTTCCGCTTTGACCGGGCTAAGCGGATCCTGATTTCGCAATTGCGCCACAAGGAGTCTTAAAAAATCGTCCTTGCCCAGGGTTGCGTCCGGGCCGGCGCCAAAAAGAGTCTGCGGTTGATTTACCACTGGTGCTATGTTCATTGAGTTGTCTCCTTTATTCGAAATGACATTTAGTATCTGTACTTATTTTCATGCTATGCTAAAACTTCTATAGAATTATAACCAAAATCCCTTTGCCTGCTTATCGGGAGCGTTTCTTTTGCATAAGCGGAAACCGGGTGTTCAGAATTCAAATTTTGTTCTCTAAACTCTCTTTCATTTTCTGCAGTCTGCCACTCATCAGCATTATCTGATTTTTCATTTTTAACAGACACCTCCAACTTGCCGACTTCAATCCCTTCTTTCAGCATCTGATCCAGAAGCGGTCGAAGCTGGCTTTCCAGCATTCGTCTAACCTCACTGTTATCAACATTGATATGCAGGTTAATTTTATCTTTGTGCTTCACCGCATCTATCAGAAAACTTCCGAGTTTTTCGACATCAAGTTGGATTTGAAGTTTCTGTCGCCCGGTGTTTGATTGCGAGCTGGTGAGTTCCAGAATTTTTTTAATCATTTGTGGCAAATGTGAACGCTCAACGGTGCCCGAAGCCATTAATTTGCCACCCAGAACGTCGAAGTTGACATTGTTACTGGTCAACACAGGCTGAATTGCATGCTCACTTTCGCTCAAGTTTGGATCAATGTATTCCGCTGAATCACCTTCAATATTTTCGAGAATTTCACCAAGGAATTCCCTGGTGTTGCTTAAGTCATTTTTGAGTTTAAACTTATTTTCCTGCTGAGCTAATATGCCTCTGTCTTGCCGGGAGTCCTTTCCTCGAACGCTAACTTTACCTTTATCTAATTTATTCGATGGCTTTAACCTGTTGTTGGATAGTTTGTTGGAACGGTTTTTCACGGGAGTTGCCGGGCCTAATAAGACCTCTATGAGTTCTGTAAATTTCTTCAAGGCAGTCGGCTGGGTCGATTCTTTTGGCTGTAAAATGGGTTTTTCTTTAGCAGCAGTTTCCAAAGTTTCGTCCACCCGGGAGTCAAGTTTAAGATTCAAAGCTCCTTTGTTCTTTCCAGTTTTAACTTCTTTGACTTTCAATCCTGATTTTGCGAGATGCTGAGTCAGCCAATCTCTGGCTGGAGATGAATTCGTTTGAAGCAGCACATTTCCATCTTCAACATTTTTGCTGATCGCGACAGCGATTTTTCCGAAATTCTCAACCTCCATTTGTACCTGAATCTGGTTTTGCCCGGCTTTCGATGAAATTTGCGAAATGGATTCGACTACTTCACGGATGCTCTGAATTGCTTGCGAGGTGGTGAGCTTAGAGTTCAGTTTGAACTGCCCTTGAAAGCCTTTGATCTTTTGGCTGGTACTGACCTCTGTAACCCGGATTTCAAGATTTTGAATCTTTCGCCCCAAACGTTTTGAAAGCAAATTCCTGGCGGAGTCTGAATCTACATTTAGCTTAACAGAGGTTTTTCCGGCCGAGGTTTCGACATCTGCCTCGATGTCGCCGAGGGAGTCGGTTTGTAATCCAAATTTAAGTTTGCTCGATACTTTCTGAGAAGCTGCAGCAACTGATTTGATAACTTTCTCAACTATCTCTACAGCTTGGGACGGTTTGATTTTAGCTCCTGAATTGGCCAGCGGCGCAAAGCTCGATACTCTTTTACCTGCATTTTCCCCAGCGTTTCTAATAAATATTTTCAAGTCAGATGCTTTTACAACCAGAGCGCTCAATTGTTTTCGAAGCACCTTACCGGCCGATTGAGAACTGACGTCAGCCTTCAGTTTTATTTTGCCTTGGCCGCTATCAATCTCTACCGATACTTTACCCAATGCGTCTATATTTAAATTCAATAATTGCCTGGGATTTTTAACAATTGCATGCGTACCACGAACCTCAGCAATTCTTCTCTGAATTGTTTCCAATGCGTGTCTCATCGAGACCTTAGGTATTTGGCGATCCCTGACCAGACCCTTCTTGATCTCTATTAATTTGTCCGACGTTTGGATTACTAAGGGCGCAGCCTGCTCAGGTTTTGCTATAATAAATTTGAGGCTATCTTCGGTAAAACCTGTGGATTTCAGGAATCCAGTCTTGAAATTATCAAGCGTTTGTCTAGATGGCAAACCAACCTGAACCAACAGCTTGCCATTCACCGTTTTAAAATCGATAGAGATCTTCCCAATCGACTCAACGTTTAACTCAACTTTCTGCCCCGGGTCATTGGCCTTCACCGGCAGTTTGTTGCTGACCTCAACCCACTCTTTAATCACTCCAAAAGCTTGAGTGGCAGAGAGCTGACCGTCTAATGCTAACTGCTGGAAGTTGCGGGCTGAAAGCTGATTACTGACGGTTGATTGTCGAGGGTTGATTGCTGAAAACTGTGAGCTGAAAGCCGATTGCTGAAAACCAAAAACCGACCCCAATTCAACCTGGCCAAATAATGGTGTCAATTCTGCGATTAATCTGTCTGAGGTTTTGAGCTGCTCCTCATCGAGTCCGACCTTTAATCGATTCTTTACCGGCTCGATTTCGAAAGAAATTTTACCAAGGAATTTGGAGTTATATTGGAAAGCTAATGGCTTTTGAGATTTACCCGCCTGCTCTTTGAAACTTTGTGCAACTTGTTTGATCGAAAGCAATTCTGAGTGTTCTAAACCGCGGGCCCTAAAATCGGCGAATTGTTTTGCCATTGAATTCAGAAAGCTCAAGGAAGCCGTTCCCTTTTTATGAGAATTCGGGAGGACGCCAAGACTTGAAGTCATGAGCTGTTGAAAATTTAGAGACCCCCGTTTCACACCCAAAGTTGCCGCCATATTATGACCGATCTTGGGACTTGCCGCCAGATCCTTTGCTGTCTTTGGAATTTTAGGTAAGCTGTTCAGCATTATTTTTTAGTCCGGGCTAATTCATTCATTAGCTTGCCGGCTCGTTCCGGTTTCAACGATTTCAGAAGATTTACCTTGTCCTTTTTCTTCGCCTTGTCATAAAGTATTTTGACCACTTGATCCGATAAGTTTTCAAGTATCAGACCTAAAACATCGGCTTTCATCGAACTCAAGGTTCTTGATAATTCTTGAAGTTCCTTATCATTGTTCGCCGCTTTTGCGTTAAAATTTTTAAGTTCTTCAATTTTCTTTTTCAGTTCTTTTTCATTTTTGTTTACCTTTTCGAGCCGCCATTTCTGCTGCAAAATCATTTCATCGCGTTCTTTCAGTTGCATCACATACTCAGCCAACTGGTTTAACATCCCGCCGACGACCGCCGCCAGGGAATCGATTTTTTCAACATAAGAGGAATCGTCGGCTATGATGGCGTCCCGGTGATACTCCGTATAATTGAGAATCGGCACTGCCTCTGTTTTTTTAATGACCGTGTCCTTACGCAAATAAATAAACGCTACCATGCCGGCGAAGGCTATGAAATAAAAAGATACCCAAAGTACAAGTTTCATTTCATGTTCCCTTTAGGACGGTTACCGGGTCCAGCGCTTGAATCGCTGCAATCGTTCCTGCCCAATTAATTTGACCGATTTCTCTGCCTTGCAATTTCATCAATAAAATCCTGCTCAATTCTATTTTCTTCGTGAATCGCTTCGACGGTTTTTCTTTCTTTGAGTTTTTCAAGAGCCTTTCTGTCTTTAGATGCCTCCAAAAGGTGCTGCCTTTTCGTCTCTAAATCTGCCGCCAGACCTGTGATCGTTTTATATTTGTCAGCAACGGCCTGATTAAGCGTTTCAAGATAAGCCTGGTTACCTCTAAACTGATTCACTTCGGCTTTTTTTAGCCTGTTCATGCTCTGGGTAAAACCATCTCTTTTGTTTTCTAACTGCTCCAATTCTTCGTTCTCAATTTGCAGATGATGCTTTGTACCTGCGAAATCCTTTTGCCGACTTTTTTCGATCACCTCCCGAACGTCTAAAACTTTTTGCAGGCGAAATTTCTTTTTTGCGTTCAATCTTCATATCCAAATCAGGTGTTCGTTCGAGCAATTCGACCCGACACTTGTGGAGTAAAGTAATTATTCTTGTAAATTCATCTTCTCAGTAGCGACAGTACTTTTTGAATTTGACAACAGCTCCTCCAACTTTTTCACAGACTCTTCCAGGGTTGTATTTTCGAACATGTCCTGTTTGTTAAAATCCCGAATCTTATCAATCATCGAAATCGCGTAGTCAATTCGGGGGTTACTACCTTTCACGTAAGCCCCAATATTGATCAAATCTTCCGCCTCCTCATAAGTCGCCAGGATTTCTTTCACCTTATTAACATTTGCCAAATGCTTTTTTGAAATCACATCAATCATCACCCGGCTGATGCTTTGCAGCACATCAACTGCCGGATATTGGCCTGCAGTTGCCAGTTTTCGGGAAAGGACGACATGTCCATCCAGAATTGAGCGGACGGTATCTGCAATCGGGTCATTCATGTCGTCCCCTTCTACCAGAACCGTGTATAAACCGGTAATGCTGCCTTTTTTGAACTTTCCTGCTCGTTCCAGGAGACGGGGTAAAAAAGCAAAAACAGATGGAGTGTATCCTTTGGTCGTCGGCGGTTCACCAATTGCCAGGCCGATTTCTCTCTGCGCCATTGCCACCCGGGTAACCGAATCCATCATCAGCATGACGTTCAGTCCCAGGTTTGCAAAATATTCAGCGATAGCGGTGGCCACCAGCGCTCCTTTAATCCGCAGTAGTGCCGCCTGATCCGAGGTCACTGCGACGACCACCGATCGTTTTAAACCTTCTTCGCCCAGATCTCTTTCGATAAAATCTCTAAGTTCGCGGCCCCGTTCGCCGATTAATGCAATCACGTTGACATCGGCGCTTGAGTTGCGGGCAATTATACCCATGGTGACGCTTTTGCCAACGCCGCTGCCGGCAAAAATGCCAACTCTCTGACCTAATCCGAAAGTAAGTAAGCTGTCAATTACCTGCACACCGGTGGAGATAGCTTCATTAATCCGCTCCCGCTGCAGAGGGTTTGGCGGCAGGTTATGCACAGGTTGTAAAACCTTGGCGTTAATTGCACCCTTGCCGTCGATGGGTTTACCCGTTCCGTCGACAACTCTTCCCAGAATTTCAGGGCCGACTGCTACTGAAAACGGCTCATTGGAAACAGAGACGTAACTGCCGGGATGCAGGCCTACCGTTTCTTCAAGTGGCATGAGCAAAACATTGTTGTCTCTAAAACCAACGACTTCTGCAGGTATGTTTTTACCATTTCTGGTTGTAATGCGGCACATTTCGCCAACTGAAGCAACCGGCCCTGCTGATTCGATGACCAGCCCGGTAACCTTTACCACTCTGCCAAGCATTTTATAAGGCCGCATGCTTTCTAACTTATCGAAGTATTTGTCAAAACGGGTCGCTGTCTGCATGATTATTATTATTGAATAAAAAGGCTTTTGATTTCCTGAAATTGCGATTCAATTCTTGCGTCTAATACCCCATAATCAGATTCCACTAAACAATCGCTCATATTTAGCGTCGGATCTTCTACAATCGAAATTTCGACCGGTTTTTTAATTTGTTTTAGTATTTCTGTTTTATATTTCTCCACCACTTCGCCTGTTTCCCGATGAACGCGAAGCGTATATTTTGTCGAATTGGAAAACAGCTTCAGGCTCTCTGCAACAACCTGCTTAAGTTTATCCTTGTCACACTTAAGAGTTGAAAATTCCCTGCTGCCGATAAGTTTTTCCACAACTTGCAGGGCAAATGAAAGTACGAATTGTTCAGAACTTTCAATCAATTCTTCCTGCTGGCTTCGAATCGACTCTGTTAGACTCGCAAACCGATCAATCTCTTTTTGAATCTCTGCAACTCCCTGCTTGTAACCTTTTTTCTCGCCTGCTTGTAAACCGTCCTGATAACTGCTTTCTCTTGTGGTCTTTAGTTTTCTTTGCAACATTTTTAATTGTTTAAGATAATCTTCCGGCTCAGTAAAAGAATCTGCATTTACTTTTGTTTGCATTGCCAAGACTGCGACATCATTGCTGTCAAGAGTTGGCACTTTATGATTTTTGATGCCTGCCTTTATCTGTTGTGATTTAATTAGCATAACTAATCCACATACTCGTCTCCATCGGTCTGACTCAAAGTAATTTCGCCGCGGGTTTCCATCTCTCTGATATTTTCGACAATGTTGACCTGCGCTTCCTCTACTTCGCGGAGACGCACCGGACCCATATATTCGATTTCTTCCGCCAAAGCTTCCGACGCCTGCTGCGACATATTGGCGAATATTTTTTCTTTTAAGTCATCGGAGACAACTTTTAAGGCCATGGCAAGGGATTTGGAGTCAATGTTTTTGAGTATCTTCTGAATATCTTTATCCCGTAAGGTCGTTACATTTTCGAATACGAACATGAGATTCTTAATTTCTGTCGCCAACTCCGGATCTTTTTGAATGAGTGTTTCCAAAATGTTGGTGTCAACCCCGCGGCTTGCAGAGTTTAAAATCTCGGCTAATGCTTTGGCGCCGCCACTTTTGCTCATCCGCGAACCGAAGGTTCCGCCCATTTGAGTCGTTAAAGCTTCCTCGATTTCCTGAAGCAGTTCCGGGGACGTTTTTCCCATGGTGGCCAGGCGGTAAGCGACCTCGCCTTGTAACTCTGTCGACAACTCGCTGATAATTCCCGCAGCTTGAGCGTATTTCATATTTGCCAGAATCAAGGCAATGGTCTGCGGATGTTCTTTTTGTAAATAGTTTAGGAGCTCAGCGGGATTAATCGACTGCAGCAATCTGAAACCGGTCACCTCAGTGGCAGATCTAACTTTTTTAATCAGTTTTTTTGCTCTGTCCAAACCATAGGCGCTTTCGAGCATATCCTGGGCATAAGTCAAACCACCTTTGGTGACAAATTTGTCGGCCAGCATCATTTCATAGTAATCCAGGACTATCTGGCTGACGATTTCGGATGGCAGGTTCTTTAGTTTAGCGATCTCAATTGTCACTTTCTCGACTTCATCATCAGGAAGCAGTTTGAGCAAAGGCACGGATTTTTCTACGCCGATAGCAACAAGAAATACCGCGACTTTCTGAGGTCCTGTGAAAGTTTTAATATTGAATTGCTGCATAATCGTTATTCATCATCCCCATAAAGCCAATATTGTAAAATGTTTGCCGCCCTTGCTGGCTCCGACTGAGTAAACTCGGTAACATCGCCGGTAATTTTTTCTTGCAGCTTTAATCTCTCTTTGGCCTCGTGAGATAATTTCTCGTTGTAATAATCGTCGGCATCATCCTCGGTCAGCATTTTCTGTTTTTTGTCAGCAGACTCTAAGCTGCTCAAAAGCTGGCCGCGTTGTCTTTTCATGTACTCGTCAAGTCCGAGCTTCTTGAAGAAGGATCGCAGCATAAAAAGCACTAGGATAGCTCCGAGTCCCATCAGCGCAAATTTTATGATTTCATTGCGGTTCTCTTCTTGCTCGATCGATTCCAGTAGCTCCTTTTCACGATTAACTGTCGTCTGGTCAAAAGTCAGTTGGTTGACCACAATCTGATCATTTCGGTCATTTTGAAAACCGACCGAACTTTTGACTATTTCGGTAATCTTTTGAATTTCTTCGACGGGACGAGGCACATTAATTTGATTGCCGTCTTGATCGACATCAGTAACACCATTTACAAAAACCGCAATTGAGAGATGCTTTATGTCACCGACACTGTTCTCGTATTGCTCAGTAACCTTGTTGAGCTCGTAGTTTGTAATCGAATTTTCACGCTGGAAATGAGTTGTGTCTGTACTGCTCGAACGCTCTTCATTTTTCTCTTCACTGAGCACAGCCGAATTTTCCGGATCTACTTTTTCTGTAGTTCGTCTGATCTTCTCGAAGTTCAAAGCAACAGAAATCTGGATAATTGAGTTGTTCACTCCAAGGACTTTATCCAACATTGACTGCGCTTTCTTGGCTAAATATTTTTCGACTTTTTGCTGAAGGTCATACTGACTTCGGCTCATGCCAATCTCATCATCGTTGGACTCATTGTTTGTAAGGACATTGCCGAATGTGTCAATGATAATGATATTTTCTGTTTTGAGACCTTCAACGCTGCCGGCGATCAGTTGCTGAATTCCCGAAACCTGCTGTCGCTCTAAAGCAGAACGCGATCTTAGTTTAAGAATAACAGAGGCAGTTGTTTGGTTTTCCTCATCCTCAAACAAAGCTCGTTCCGGCATCACTAAGTGAACCCGAGCTTTCATCACCGCATCGATTTGATTTATAGTATTTGCCAGTTCGCCTTCAAGCGCACGTTTGAGATTCACTTTTTGCATGAAATCAGTGAGACCCAAATTATTCTTATCGAACAGTTCATACCCAACGGCGCCGGTGCTGATCATATTTTTACCGGCATATTTTATGCGCAGTTCATAAACATCCTTTTTCGGAACGAGAACGGTTGTGCCGCCATTTTTTAATTTGTAAGGAATACCGTTGCCTTTCAAATCATCGAGAATGTTGGAGACGTCTGAGGCATCTAAATTTGAGTACAACAGGCCATACTCCGGCCGGTTTGCCCAGGTCAAAATCATAAACATACAAATGATAGCAATTACCGTGAGTGCGGAAAAACCAATCTTTTGACCCGGCGTTAGCTGGCTTATTAGTTGCTTAATTTTTAGAATGAGTGCACTATTCAAGGGGCTTTACCTAAATTAGTTTAAACCGGCATCCGGTTAACTTCTTGGTAAGCCTCAAGAAGTTTGTTGCGCATTTCCATCATAAATTGAAAGCTGAGCTGAGCTTCCTGGCCCGCTGCCATTACTTCGTGAAGATCTATGTTTTTACCAGCGATAAAATCCTTGGTAGATTGCGCCGAAACCTTTTGAAGTTCATCAACTTGATTTATCATCCCCTTTAGAGTATCCGCGAATTTAGGCGATTCGTTCTTTTTAAGCGGTTGACTATTTTGTTTCGCGAGTTGTGTGATCTGTTGTAAAGCATCAATTTTTGGCATTTTCTCTGACCTTGAAATTAAATCTTTATATCAATAATTTGCCCCAACGGAGCGGTTTCTTTAGCTGCTTTTTTGTCCGGCTGATAAAACTTTAACATCGCTGCTTTGGCCTTTTCCACAGGTTCCGACAATTTTATCTGATTCACATGATTCAGTTTTTTCTGACTTGTAGCTTGCGCCTTTCCCCCGTTTGCAAAAATCTTCTGCAAAGGTGATTGCTCGACCCCGCGGCTTTTTAGCGCCGGCTTTGTTCTGTCAGCCGGTTCAGTCGGCCGGGTAATTGTTGGAAATTGTACCACTTTAATCTCTGGCATTAGTTAGCTTTCTAAATCTCCAGCGAACGTTTAGCCAAATTCTTTGTTGCATTCATCACCGTGATATTTGCCTCATAGGCCCGGCTTGCGGAAATTAACTCCAACATTTCGGTTACCACATTGATTTCCGGATAAGTCACAAACCCTTCCTCATCGGCGTCCGGATGATTCGGTTCATATATTTTCTTAAACACATCTATCTCCTTGATTTCGGTTTTGATCCGGCTTGTACCATTCGGGCCAACTCCGGAGGCAGTGTAACTGCGTTTGGTAATATGTTGAGCGCTGGAAGTTTGCAGTTTAATTCTGGCTCTGTCAAGCGTTCTGGAAAAATGGAACTGCGGTGAGACAGCTTTTCTTGACAAAACTTTCCGTTTGTAGGGCGTACCGTCCAATGTGCGTGTTGTGTTTGCGTTGGCAATGTTTTCTGCGGTTGCTGAAAGCTGCCTTTTTTCAGCGCTTAGTGCTGAAGCGCTGATATTAAATGTTGAAAAGAAATCTCTGATTCCCATTTTGTTCTCCTATCTTGAATGACCGCGAATAGCCGAACGAATAAATTCGTAAGCGCCACTCAATTTTCTTGTTGCGAACTCGAACCGGATCTGGTTTTTAGCCAACTCCGCCATTTCCTGTTCAATATTTACTTTTTCATTTTGGGTTGAAATTTTTGGCTGGATGCCTAGAACATCGCCGCCAATAGTCATGTGCCGCGGGTCACTTTTCACGCCGACCGGTGCGCTTCTTTGCATGGCCCGCTGCAACTGGTTTTCAAAATCTACTTTATAAGGACGGTACCCCTTGGTTTGAACATTCGCGATATTTTTGGCGATTGCATTGTTTCTTTCCGAGTACGCGCTCAGGCTTTTCTTCAATAATGGCACCGTAGCCATTTTACTCAATAGATTGAACGTCATGGTAACTCCTATTTTGTCACGCACTACCAGGCAAGTAATATGCCAAATAGTGAAAACTCACAAAATGGACTCTTAATTAAGAATAACGTTTTTCTAACGCTTTATTTATTTGGAGTTTATAGCGGGTTTGGAGTGTCGCAAGGCAATTCCAGTGAGCACTGATTAATCCAATGACATATAAGTGCGAGTAGTAAAAACTTCGGGTGGTGTGGTAGTTTTTTCTAGATTTAAAGCGACCCGGCTGAAGCAAACTTTGCTCTCGTTCTCTCTCAAATGCGTCAATCGATGAGCTGGAGTCATTCCCGCGGCGAGGAGAGATTGGCATGAAGTTTAGGAAAGAGATATTAAAAAGTTAGGAAATAAATTTTGAAAGAATTCTACTCGGAGTCGTTTTCAAGTTCCAATCTGTACTGCAGAATTTTAGTCCGAAGTGTTTTGAGAGTAATACCGAGAATTTCAGCGGTTTTGGTTTTGTGATTATTGTGGCGTTTAAGTGTGCTGCTGATCAGACGTTTTTCCATTTCATTGATAGATAAATCTTCGCTTAGTGCTGAGTGCAGGCTCTTTTTCTGATTGGCTTCCAACCAGTGGTCTGGCAGGTGAGTTTTTTTGATTCGGCCGCCCTCACGGCAGCTCAGCACGCTGCGCTGGATGACATTTTCAAGCTCACGAACATTCCCCGGCCAGTTGTAGTTGGAAAAATGAGCTATAACTTCCTCGTCCACTTCAGTGACATTCTTCGAATATTTCTCAGAATACTTTTTCACGAAATGATTACACAAGAATGGAATATCATCTTTACGTTCACGCAATGGCGGAATTCGTACCGAAATTACATCCAGACGGAAAAACAGGTCCTGCCGGAACTTTTCTTCTGCAATTGCTTTCTGCACATCACAATTTGAAGTAGCAATAATACGCACATCAGTTCGTCTAATCTCGGTACTGCCCACCCTGGTAAATTCTCCCTCTTGCAAAACTCGTAAGAGTTTGGACTGTAAATGTGTAGGCATTTCAGTGACTTCGTCCAAAAGCAGGGTGCCCTCATGCGCCTCCTCAAAAACTCCCTTCACGGTCCGGATGGCGCCGGTAAAAGCGCCCTTTTCATGACCAAAGAGTTGACTTTCGATCAGGTTTTCGGGGATGGATGCACAATTCACTTTGATAAACGGTTTCGCTTTTCTTACGCTGTTATAATGAATGGCCGAGGCGATCAATTCTTTCCCGGTACCGTTTTCGCTTTGAATAAAAACCGCAGCGTCGCTTTCAAAAGCAATTTCAAGCGACTCGGTAAGTTCTCTAATTTTTTGATTTTCACCAATAAAATTTTTCAGGGAATACTTCTCTTTCAGGGCTCGCCTCAGACTGTTGTTTTCTTCCTCCAGGTCCTTGGTCTTAAAATATTTTTCAAGGCAAAATTTGATTTCATCTAAAGAAAAGGGTTTGGTGATGTAATCGTAAGCGCCTTTTTTCATCGCCTCAACAGCTTGGTCGATGGTGCCGAATGCAGTCATCATAACGACTGGTGTTGAGGGCGATGTTTTTTTAATTTTCTCCAGAACCTCCATTCCGGAAATGGTCGGCATGCGGATGTCGGTAAGTACCATATCGAAGGATTGCCGGGCGAGCTGCTCCACTGCTGATTCTCCCTCGGTTACAAGCGTCGCATCAAAATTCCACTTTTGCAGCGCCTCCTCGAGAGACGAACCGATAAGCGGCTCATCGTCCACGATCATAATTCTTTTTTTGGCGTTCGTCATCTGTCCCCCGGTAGAATTACTGTGACAGTAATTCCATGTTGATTTTGCTTTAAATGAATTTTGCCCCCGTGTTTCTCAAGAATTAGCCGGCTCGTTGGAAGTCCCAATCCCATGCCATTTGTTTTCGTTGTATAAAAAGGGTAGAAGGGTTTTTCCTCATTGTCTTCCGCAAGTCCCTGACCTTGATCAGAGATGCATAAGACAATTTGATTCTTTTGCTGTTTTTCCACCATCGCTATTTTTATCTCGCCGCCTTCCGGCATAAACTCAACTGAATTTTGAAGAATATTTTGTAATCCCTGCAGCATCAAATGTGAATCCAAAGTCAGAAAGATTTCGTTCATCGGCAAATGCAAAGAAAAGGCGTATTTGTTTTCATCGAGTTTGAATTCTTTTTTAATGTTCTCAATCGCCCTGTGGATGATCTCCGAGAAATTACAATTCATCGTTTGCAGAACAACCGGCTTGCTGAATACGATGAGATTCTCTACGATGTTATCGATGCGATCGATACCTTGTAAAATTCCCTGAAGGCTGCTTGACTGCATGATTTCCTGGTTATCCGAAAGGAGGTGGGCAAAATTAGCAATCCCGCCTAATGGGTTGCGGATTTCATGTGCCAGGTTACCGGCCATCTCTTTCAGGTATTCCCGCGGCACGATTTGAGTATCCTGGTAAGCCCCGAGCTGCTGCCACAACTTGCCATATGACTTCTGAATATCTCCAATCGATGAATTAAAACTTTCGAAGCTTTTTTCTATTTCAGAAATGAGTGTCTTTTCTTCCATGATAAGCTACTGTTAGGTGACTGCAATGTTATCGACGGAAAGTTGGCTTCTCTTAACCCGTTTTCCTTGACAAAAATCTTATTTTTGAGTTATTTAAACAGTGTTTTTAGATCAGCACATCTAACTATAGAATGTTAGACTTCTGCAAAATAGCTCAAACGGACACAGAGAAGACTAAGGAACGCAGAACTTACAGAGCAAAAGCTTTAAATAAACGAGAAAACAGAGATGCCCGGCATGGAAGAGTAAACTTTTTTTCTGTAGTGAGAAGCCTGTAATAAGCATCTTTCAAGCTATCAGCTTTTCAGTCATCAGCTTGTAGCTTTTAAAACAGATAATATTTGAAAAATAAATTAATCTCTGAGTTCTTTGTGATTCTCAGCGTTCTCTGTGTCCAAATTGTTTTTTACTCAAAATAATGTAAAAAAGGAGATTGAGAAAATGGTGTGGAAATTAATCGCAATCAGTCTGACTCTTCGGTGCTTTATTCCCGGACTTTATGCACAGGATTTTCAGGTCGCCGTTAACTTTTTATTAGGCCAACCCAAAGACGAATTTAAAGAGAATGTCGAAGATTTTGGATTTGGCATCGGCGGTATGTTTGCCTTCCGTCCCGGTAATAGCCCGCTCCTGATCGGAGTCGACGTCGAGTACATGATTTACGGCAGCGAGACCCGCAAAGTGCCTTTTAGTCTCACCATCCCCGATGTAAACGGTTGAAGTTGAAACGCGAAACAATATTTTACTCACCCATGCATTGTTGCGCCTGCAAGGCAACAGTGGAATCTTTCGACCCTATCTCGACGGGCTCATCGGCATGCATTACTTTTTCACGGAAACTAAAGTCAGCGATGAAGATGATTTCGGAGAAGAACCCATCGCTTCGTCTTTAAACCAC
>SMVB01038396.1_pt1 | contig 54833 bp, 45 predicted proteins | sample 2456461 | NCBI WGS metagenome assembly SMVB01 (sample SAMN11095934, study PRJNA526329) | marine sediment metagenome | biome: Marine sediment; feature: Surficial sediment; material: Deep marine sediment; isolation source: Hadal surficial sediment | place: Pacific Ocean | collected 2014-05 | depth...
CAATCGGGATAAAGAGGCTCCCATATTCGAGGTCGCCGATGTCTGCATCATCGGTGATCAGTTCGAGATCGTGCCGGCTCTGACCAAGGCGATTCTCGAGGCAAGGGGCCACGGGTAGCAAATACCTTTGTATGAAGGAGGGTGCTGATGACGACGATGAAACCGCGGAGTCGGTCCGATGTGATCACCCGCGCTGTCCGTAGCCAGAGGATCCTCTTCGATAACCTCAGCAAGTCGTCCCATGTTCTCAACGAGACGGCCGAGTTCATCTGGAATCTTTGTGACGGTGAGCACAGCGTCAGTGCGATCGCCAGCGAAGTCCGGACCTTTTTCGATGTTCCCCCCGATGCCGACCTGGAAGCGGACATCGAGCGGACTCTGGGCGTGCTGATGAAGAAAGGCCTGCTGGTCAAGCCGGGCAATGGGCGCAACGGTTCCTGAAGCCGGCTGGAGCCTGGCAGCCGTTCAAGCCGGGTCGACCCAGCGGCCGTTATCCTTGATGAGTTGAACCAGGCGTTGGTCGGCCTGGGCCAGATCGATGTCCTTGGCGACCATTTCATGGCCCACGAAGAGAGCCACCTTGCCGGGCCCCCAGCCCACGTAGCCGAAATCGGCGTCGGCCATCTCGCCGGGGCCGTTGACGATGCACCCCATGATGGCGATCTTCAGTCCCTTCAGGTGCCCCGTGCGCTCCTTGATGCGCCGGGTGGTCTCCTCCAGATCGAACAGGGTTCGCCCGCACGAGGGGCAGGAGATGAACTCGGTCTTGACGATGCGGACCCGGGTGCCCTGGAGGATGGTGTAGGCCAGTTCCCGGGCCCGGTCAAGATCGGCGGTGGTGTCCGAGCGCTTGCCCTGGGCGTCGCGGATTTCGATCCGGACCGCGTCGCCCATACCGTCGCAGAGAAGGGAGCCCAGCCGCGCAGCCACGGCCAGGGAGCCGTCCTGGTCGTCGGGAGCCGGCCGGTCCACGAGGATCAGTGAGGGGTGCAAGCCAGCGGCCGCCAGGCGCTCCGCCAGCAGGCGGTACGCGCTGACGCCACCCGGGGCGAATCCCGGTTCCAGGGCCACCTGAGTGTGGGGCAGGCCGGCCCGGCGCGTGTGCTCCAGAAGATCCACGGCCAGGTGGGCCGCCACGTCGGCGTGGGTCCCCGGCATCGCCGGCGTCAGCACCCAGCAGATGGGGCGGCCGGCCATGCCGGCCAGATCCAGGCCGACGCCGCGCTTGAGCAGTCCGTCCTCGTCCAGGGGAGCATGCACCCTGAAGGCGAGACGCTGTACGCGGCGGATCAGGTGGGCGAAGGTGCCGTGGGCTTCAGCCTGGAGGAAGGCTGCCGTGGGGCGGGCCGCGATGGCCAGGTCAGGGGCCAGTTCGGCGGCCAGGTCCACCAGACGCTCCATGTCACTCACCTGACCGGGCCGGCTGACCACGACTTCCAGAATTTCACACGGGGTATCGGTGCCGGCGGCCCGGGTCAGGAGATTCAGGATACGGCGGGTGGTTGCTTCATCGGCCGGCGGGGCGGAGAGAAGGTTCTCAACCCGGATGGGGGCGTCGCCACCGCAGGTCACGCCACCGATGGACACGGTGGTGGCCCGGCGCCGGCGGTAGTCGTAAGGCCTGCGTGTCTCTTCCACTCCGGACAGGGTGGGAGCGATGACCGGCGAGGAACGCTCATTGTAGGGCCGCACCAGAGCCAGGGCCACAGGGATCTCCGCCACAGGGTCTTCCGTGAGGGAGACACGCACCGTGTCACCGATGCCATCATCCAGCAGCGCACCGATGCCGATGGCCGACTTGATGCGCCCGTCTTCGCCGTCGCCGGCTTCGGTGACGCCCAGATGGAAGGGATAATCCATTCCCTCTGCATCCATGCGCGCCGCCAGGAGCCGATACGCCTGGATGGCCACCATGGTGTGGCTGGCTTTCATGGACAGGATGATGTCGTGGAAATCCAGGCGCCGGCAGATGCGAACGAACTCCAGAGCCGATTCCACCATGCCCAGGGGCGTGTCCCCGTAGCGGTTCAGAATGCGGTCAGAGAGGGACCCATGGTTGGTGCCGATGCGTAACGCCACCTGCCGTTCTGCACAGGCCTGGACCAGGGGGGTCAGCTTCTCCTGCAGGCGCTCCAGTTCGGCACTGTACTGCTCATCGCTGTATTCACGCACATCAAAGCGTTTCTTGTCGACGAAGTTGCCGGGATTGATGCGCACTTTTTCGACGTGAGGCACGGACAGGAGGGCGGCCTGGGGAGAGAAGTGGATATCCGCCACCAGGGGCACTCTCAGGGATCGTTCTTTCATGCCTGCCCGGATCCTGGGCAGAGCCTCGGCGTCAGCAGCCGAAGGGACCGTGACCCTGACGATCTCGCAGCCTGCCGCCACCAGTCGCTCGATCTGGGCCACGGTGGCGGCCACGTCGGTGGTGGCCGGTGTGGTCATGGACTGCACGCGAATGGGGTTATCGCCGCCGATCCCCACATCGCCGACCTGCACCACCCGGGTCGGCCGGCGGGTGTAGGCGAATGGTGAAGGGCAATAGGGCAGGGCCTCGTAAGAATCAGTCACGGGCTGATCTTACCGCGCTGACCCCCGTGGAAGCCAGACGGTGTCGCCTCGTTCATCCCAGGGGCCATTTTCAGCAGGCCGGGGGTGGTTGCCTCCATGCCGGCCGTGTCTTTATGATGAGCTGAAAAGAGGGAGATGACCATGAATCGCACCGTGGTGGATATCGAGACCGTTGGCCAGCCGTTGTCGGCGTTGGACGAGCGTTTCCATGACAAGCTCCTGGGCTGGTTTGATCCCGGGCCTCCGGGAACCGAGATGGATGATGAGCGCCGCCGGGAAGCCGAGCGGCGGTTCTCTCTCTGGGGGCCCACTGGCAAGGTCATTGTCATTGGCATGCACAATCCCGATTCGAAACAGAGCAGGGTGCTTGCCTCGGATGACGAAGGGGACCTGCTGCGGGAGTTCTGGGGACTGGTGAAGGCCTTCGATCTGACCATCACGTTCAACGGCAAGCAGTTCGATTATCCCTACCTGAAGATGCGCTCGGCAATTCAGGGCGTCGTACCCTCGCTGGCCCTGGATTGCCGTCGCTTCTCCCGTCATCCCCATTATGATCTGCGCGAGGTTCTCAGCAATTTCGGGGCCTGGCGTCATGGCAGCCTTGACTTCTATTGCTCCGTCTTCGGTATCGCATCTCCCAAGCAGGCCATGTCAGGCGACAAGGTCGGGGAAGCCTATGCCCAGGGACGGCTGCAGGAGATCGCCGACTACTGCCGGGCCGATGTGGAGGCGACCGGGGCGCTCTATCTGCGCGTGCAGGAAGCCATGGCCTGACAGTACAAGGGCCGTCCCCTTGAGGACGGCCCTTGGTGGAAAATCGTTGTCAGGCAGGCTTACTTGCCGAACCGGAAGGATGCGCGCCGGTTCATGGCCCAGGCCGATTCGTTGTGTCCCGGGTCGGTGGATCGCTCCTCGCCGTAGGAGATGGTCGAAATGCGGCCCGAGTCGACACCTCGGGCGGACATCTCGCTGCGGGCCACGGTGGCCCGGCGGTCTCCCAGAGCCAGGTTGTATTCGATGGTGCCGCGCTCGTCGCAATGTCCCTCGATGACGACCTTCAGGTCGGGATATTTTTGCATGAGAGCCGCGTTGGCATCCAGGATCGGAAGGGCATCCTCGCGAATAGCCGACTTGTCGAAGTCAAAATGGATCAGACGCAGTTGCGCGTTGAGAGTTGCCAGAGAGGGGCGTGCCGGTTCGGGTGCCGGCTCCGGCTCGGGTGCCGGTGGCGGTGGCGGCGGTTCGGGTGCAGGTTCCGCAGCCGGTGGCGGCGCCGGCTGGGTGGGCTCCACAGGCGGCTTCTTCTTGCACCCGGTGACGCCCGCCACGCTGACCAGCAGGACCAGCGAGAGAATAGAGGTGATCAGACGAGACTTCTTCATTTCGGCAATCCTCCCAGGAACCTGGTGAAAAAAATTTCACCCGCCACCCAAGCCTCTTCGATGGCGCTTTCAGATTAACACCGTAAAAGGTTGGGTTCAATGGCTGGGCGACCCCTCCTGAGGAATCATGCCTGCCAGCAGATCATCAAACGACCCGATCAGGGCCGACCAGTCGTAGCGCAGCATATCCTCAGCCAGCTTCGCCTGCTCAGCGGCAGGAGGCAAGCCCGTGCGCAGCAGCGCTTCCAGCCGTTTGACCAGATCCGCGGGGCTGCTGTAGAGGCAGGCTTCATGCCAGGACGCGGGCAGGACTTCAGGGTAGGCCAGGCGCCGGGGTAGGAGGGGCCAGGCGCCACAGGCGATCGCCTCCACGACGGCAACACCGAAGTTCTCCTGCAGGGCAGTGGAAATGACAATATCGGCCTTGCCCAGAAGCCGGGCGTAGTCGCGGCGGCTGGGAACGTAACCATAACTCAGGATCCGATGGTGATGGCGCCGGCGGGCAGCAAGAAATGGCTTCGGCTTCACCTGGGAGCAGGCCCCCGCGAGAATGAGGCGGAAGTCCAGGCCGGCGGCGGCCAGTCCGTCCAGGACCGAAAAGAACAGGTCCGGGTCCTTGTCAAACTCCCAGCGATGGTTCCAGAGGATCACGGGTGGGCCGGACCGGGTGCCCCGGTCGGCGTGGCGCCGCAGCCAGTGGAGGTCACAGCCGACCGGCAGCACCCGGCTGCGGCGCCTGAGGGAGGGCACCGGGTCAGGAAGTGGACAATCGGGCATGGCGGCCAGATACCTTGGTACGGCGGCAAAGAAGGCTTCCCGGTGGGTGCGGGAGTTGAAGATCAGTCGTTCCGCCGCCTGGGCCGAGGCCAGGTTGATGAAACCGAAGTGAAGGTCCGGCTGGTCATGCTCAGGCAGGGGGTAGTCCATCTGGTTCTCATGGAAATACAGAACGTGCGGCCGATCGGCCAGCCCGGAGAGCGCCCTGAACTCCGCCAGATTCATCATGTCGGAAGCCATGACCAGGTCCCAGTCTTGCCGTCGGCGCCGTCGGACCCTGGAGGCCAGCAGCATGCCGGCACCGCGCATCCGCCACTTCCAGAAGCGGTCGGGAAGGGTCAGGAGATCGATATCATGGCGGGAATGAGTCTCCAGACCCTCGGCGAAGGCCTTATGGGAGCCGCCATTGTAGGGGGACAGGAGGAGGATGCGGGCCATTGCCCACATTCTAGCCGTTGCTGTGGCGCAGCCTGCCGGCAACCCTGTTGAGGGAGCTGGTTCGTTGCAGGAAGCCAAAGAGAGGGCGCTTGCGGACCCCCATCTCGCGGCGTTCGGCGCGCAGTTCCCGGTGCCCCGGGTCCAGGTGGAGTCCCCTCTGAAAGGCCTGGTGAGCAACGCGCCGGTCGCCGGTCATGAGGGCCACCCGTCCCAGATTGAGGAAGACTTCCGGGTTGTAGAACTCGGCGTCGGCGGCTTCCAGGCAGAGGCGCATGGCCTTCTTCCGGTTGCCCCTGAGGCGAGCCATGCACAGCCCGAAAAACGACTGGTATTTCATGTGGGGCCGGGCCTGGGTGTTGGCCCGGTGCTGGCGGAGAGCGGCCTCGAAGTAAGCCATGGCCTCCAGGGAGTCGCCGGTGCGCAGGGAGGCCAATCCCTTCTCGAAACTCCTCTCGGCCGCTGGGACGATCATACGCTCTCCTCCTGCCGGTCCGGCGGCATCCTTGCCGAGGGCGAACCGTGCCCGGCAGGGTAGATTGCAAGAGTCATTCCCACCCCTGGTAGTACCGTAGGGGCGGCGTACCTCCGGATTGGGATTCCCTTATCGCGACCGTGATGACGGGACGGTCATCCCCGGTGGGTCAGGTGCCGCTGGCCGATTGCACCGGGTTGTCCACCTGCTGGATCACCTCGGTGTTGTAGGCCACGTCGGCCTGCTTGAGTAATTCACGGATGATGGCCGACAGCATCTGCTGCCGGCGCCCGGCCAGCAGGGTCTGTCGAACTTCACCGGCCCGGGCCTTGATTTCATCATCACCGATCTCCACCCGGGAGGTCACCGTGAAGACCACGGGCCCGCCGGGCAGGTCCAGGGGGCCCTGGACAGGGCCGACCTCGACGCTGAAAATGGCTTCCTCCAGGGCAGGGTCGGTTCTCAGGGAACCCACCGGGCTCCCGCGGCGCACGCCGGCAGCGTCGCCGGTTTCAAACCCCATCTCCTCACCTATGACCGTCAGGTCCTTGCCCGCCGCAGCGCCGGCAACCTCGAGGGCTCTGGCCAGAGCCCGGGCTTCAGCCTTCTCCCGGCGCAGATCGCTCTCCACGGTGCCGCGGATCTCGTCCAGGGGAGGCGGCCCTCCCGGGCTGCTCTCACGGAAGCGGGCGACCACGTAGCCGCGAGCGACGGGCAATGGTGTCGAGACCTCGTCAAGAGCCAGGCTGAACAGGGCTCTCTCCACTTCGGGATTGGCGCCCAGGCCCGGGATCGGCTCTCCCTGGTGAATGACTCCCGAGTCGGTGGCCACGATGGACCGGCGGGCGGTCTCATCAAGGAAGCCGGCCTGGGTGCTGTTCACCGCCTCGACAAACGCTTCTGCTTCGAGCTGGACCTGTTCGCCGGCCCTGGAGAAGGAGATCTCCTGTTCGAGCTCGTCGCGCACTTCCTCGAACGGCTTGAGGCGGGCTTCCTGGATGCCGGTCAACTGGATGATGTGATAGCCGAACTGGGTCTGAACGACCTCGCTGAGGTCACCGGTCTTCTCCATGCTCCAGACCGCCTTTTCAAAAGGGATGGTCATGACCCCACGGGGAAAAAATCCAAGATCCCCACCGTTGGCCGCGGTCGTATCTTCGGACAACTCTGACGCAATGGTGGCGAAATCCTCGCCGTTCCGGGCCCGGGCCAGAGCGGCCGCCGCTCTCTGGCGGGCGGCCTTATAGTCGTTGTCCTGGGCTCCGCTCCGGGTCTTGATGAGGATGTGGCTGGCGCGACGCTGCTCGGGGATGGTGAATCGGGAGGCCAGGGAGGCATCGTACTGGGCCCGGGAATCTTCCTCGCTCACATCGATTCTGGACTGGGCGCGCAGTCGATCGAACACCAGCAGATCAAAGGAACGTCCCTCGCCCCGGCTATAGCGCTCTTCCTGCTCGCCGAAGAAGGTGGCGAGGTCTGCGTCGGAGATCTCGATGTCCTCTTCGAATGCACCCGGCTGAAACTGGGCGTAGACCACATCTGCGGTTTCATCCTGGCTGCGGATCTCCCGGGCCACCTGGTCGTCGCTCACGGCAATGTCGGCGGTGAGGAGTTGCTCCCACTTCCGCCGCAGAATCTGACTGGCGACGTTGCCTTCATAAGTGGCCATATCCATGCGGCTGGAACGCAGAAGCGACTTGTAACGGTCTTTGCCGATGAAACCGCTCTCGCCCTGGAGAGAGGGGTCGGTCTGGATGGCCCGGCTGATCTCCTGAGGGGTCGCTACCAGCCCCAGCTCCCGTGCATGACCCAGGATGATTTTCTCCTGAACCAATTCGTTGATGGCTGTCTGGCCTATCTGGAAATTTCGTGTGTTGGAGTTGTAGGCCTCGCCGAGGAAATTGCGGTAGCGGTTGTCCAGATTGCGGGCTCGGTCGAGGAACTCCCGCACTGGAATCGTCTCGCCGTTGACCTGAGCAGCCCACCCGCCGCTGCCCGCGCCGTCGCCCATCCAGTTTCCCTTGCCGCCCCAGTCGGCAAAAGTGGCGAATACGAAGGTCGCGACCACAAAGGCCAGAACCCAGGACAGCGATCTCAGGTTGTCCCTCATCAACTTCAGCATGATTCTCTCCGGGGCGTGATCCCGCTCAGCCCAAACCAACAGTGTACTCAAAGGTTCGCATACGGGGAAGGGAAAGATGCCTGATTCCCGCTCCGGGAGTTGTCAATAACGTATTTGAATTGGGACCTGCCCGGCCCTATATTTTGCCGCGCCCGGGAAGGACCCGCCGGAAGGTCCCCAGGACGGGGCTGTGTCCGGAGGATCGCCGCCCGCCAGGGCCGGAAGGAACCCGTCTGTGAACCGTGACCGTCGCCTCAACCTCGATTGGGTGAGTGTCCGGTACCGGTCCGTGATGATGCTTGTCCTGGCCATCGCCGGTCTCGCCGTGGGTGGCTGGCTCGTCTGGAGCCACTTCACCGAGGCCAATTCGCCGACCACTCTGGCTCTGCGCAGCATCGAGAAGGCGGAATCCCTGTATCGGGATGCGGCCGCCTACCGCGGCGGACCGGAACTGGCGCCCATTCGCGAGAAAGCCCGGGAACACCTGACTCAGAGCCGCATCCTCTTCGGCGAGGAGCGCTTCGAGGAGGCCAGGGTCAAGGCGATACTCAGCCGCAACAACTCCCAGAAGGTCATTGATATCGCCCGCTCCGGCGAAACCACCCGGACCGAAGCCCGTTTTTACAAGTTCAACGGTGGTGTCCAGGTCAAGCGGGCCGGAAGCCTGATCTGGGATGTCGCTGATCCGGACAGTCCTCTGCGCGTGGGAGACGCCATCAAGACATCCTCCAGTGGAGTCGCCCAGATCATTTATTTCGACGGATCCATCACAACGATCAAACCCGGGTCCCTGGTGGAGATCACCGCCCTGAGCACCGATCCCCGCACCCGGCGGGTACGGGTGACAGAGAGCCTGAAGGTCGGCGGTGTGCTCTCCAGGACGTCTGGTTCCAACGTGGAAGGTTCGTTCCACGAGGTCACGACGCAAAATTCCACAGCCCGGGCCATGACAGGATCGCCCTCGGAATTCGAAGTCGATTACGATGCCGGGACCAGAGCGACACGGGTCACAGTGCATGCCGGCGAGGCCTTCCTGGCCTCCGGTGAAAAATCGGTTGTCCTCAAGGCTGCGGAGCGTATCCAGGTCGCCGGGGAAGGTGAATTCGGGCGGAAGGAGGCCATTCTCCCCTCGCCCCGTCAACTGGCACCTGGAGACCACAAGATCTTTCTCACCCCGGATGACCACCTGCCCGCGACCAGCCTGGTCTGGAGTGAAGTGCCGGGCGCGCGGGGCTACAAGCTGCAGGTCGGCCGCGACAGCCTCATGTCCGGCCCCATCGAGGACCGATTGCTTCATGACACCACCCAGGCCGTGTTGAACAACCTGGAAACCGGGACCTGGTTCTGGAGGGTTGCGGCACTGGACGGGAGCGGGGAAGCCGGGAAGTTCAGCCATGTCTCCGAGTTCCGTATTGCCGGACCCGAGAGCGAACTGGCCAGGGACACCACCCCACCCCTGCTTGTAGTGTCGGAGTTCCTGCAGGCGGGCAGCCTGGTCATCATCAATGGGCGCACCGAGCCGGATGCGAATCTCTGGGTCGACAACCTGAAAGTTGATGTCTACGAGGACGGGACCTTCACGGCGGTGGTTCGCCTGCATCGGGATGGTCGCAACCTGCTGGAGATCATCGCTCAGGATCCGGCCGGCAATGAGACCGTGGCGCGTCGTGAGGCCTATCTGGAGGTCTTCTAGCAAGGTGAACGCGTGCTTCCAGGGTGCCGGGGACGGCATCATCGCTGTCCTTCAGGCCCGCGACGGGGATCTTCCCCCGGCCTCCGGCCTGGTGGAGGATTGTCGCCATGCGCGGATCCGGGTCATCACTCCCGGAGGCCTGGATGCGACGGCGGCCCATGAAAAGGTCGCCGCGGTGGTCTTTCCCATTTCCGAGGCGACCGACACATTGCCGGCGGAGGTGGAACGCCTGCGCAGTCAGGACGGCGGCCTGACGGTCATCTCTCTTGCCGCCGGGGGAGTGGCGAAGGACCTGAGTCCCCTGTCGCGGAGACTTGGCTGCAGCACTCATCTCCAGGGTCCGGTGAGCAACGGCCTTCTGGCGGAGACGGTCCGCCGTGAGTGCCTTCTGGCTGAGGCCCTGGAGTCGATCCGGCGAACCCGGGAGGAAGCCCGCCGGGAACATGAGAAACTGACTCATCTCGTCGAGATCATCAAAACAGCCAATTCTGTTCTGGAGCCGTCGCGGGTCATGGAGGTGGTCATGGACCGTGCGCGGTCCTCGGTACCCTGTGACCTCTGGTGCCTCTACCTGCTGGATGAACGAGAGGACAAGCTGGTCTTCGAGCGCGCCGGGCACGCGACCCGCCTGCCGGGGCATCGGTATGCCATTTCCCTGGATCACGGCATCGAGGGCGCCGTCCTCCGCCGCCATCGCCCCATCATTCTCAATGATTTCCGCACCCATGCCCTCTTTGACGCTGATTTCGACCGCTTCATCGGCGTGGAGAGCTGCTCGGTCATGGCCGTGCCCCTGGTCTGCCGTGGGCGGGTCATAGGCGTTGTGAAGCTGGTGAACCGGCAACCCGGAGGGGCATTCTCGCCCGCCGACCAGTCCCTGGTCACCCTGCTCATGGAGCCGGCCGCCATCGCCCTCGAGAACGCCATTCTCTTCAAAAAGATGGAACATCTCTCGATCACCGATGATCTCACCGGTCTGCACAACGTCCGTTATCTCAACGGCTTTCTGTACCGCGAACTCAAGCGCTGTCGGCGCTACAATCTGCCGGTGAGCGTGGTGTTCCTGGACATGGATGGTTTCAAGACAGTGAACGATCGCTTCGGGCATCTGGCCGGCAGCCAGACCCTCACCGAGGTGGGGCAGGTTCTGAAGCGCATGGTGCGCGAGATCGACATGGTCACCCGTTATGGCGGCGATGAGTTCGTCGTGATCCTGCCGCAGACAGGACCCCGGGGCGCCGCCGTCATCGCCGAGCGCATTCGCCGGGGGATCGCCGAGGCGACCTTCCTCGGCGACATGGGTCTTCAGGTGAGCCTCACTGCGAGCCTGGGAGTCGCCAGTTTTCCCGAGCAGGGGAGTACTCGCGACGAACTGATTCATCAGGCCGACGCCGCCATGTACCAGGTCAAAGAATCGGGGAAGAACGGTGTTTTGTCGGCCTCCTGAACAACGGACACTGCTTCTGGCAGCCGTCCGTCCCGTCGTGTAAACTGTGTGCCGTCGCGCAGCAGGTCACGGGTCGTCATGGGTGGCGATCCACTATCATCCCCATGAACGCCGAGCCGCCGGCAAGGATCTTGCCTGAATGTCCTGGAATCCCCGTTCGCTCCTCTCTCTCTTCTCCAATGATCTGGGTATTGACCTGGGTACGGCCATCACGGTGGTCTATGTCCGTGGGAAGGGAATCGTCCTCTCCGAACCCTCCATCGTGGCCGTGAACCAGAAGACCGGCAGGGTCGAGGCCGTGGGGCGGGAAGCCAAGGAGATGCTGGGGCGCACGCCGGCCAATATCGTGGCCATCAAGCCGATGAAAGACGGCGTGATCGCCGATTTCGAGCACACCGAGAAAATGCTGGATTATTTCATCCGCAAGGTTCATAACCGGCGGCTGGGGGTGCGTCCGCGCATCGTTGTCTGTGTGCCTTCGGAGATCACCCAGGTCGAGAAGAGGGCGGTGAGGGACTCAGCCTACAAGGCCAAGGCCTCGGAGGTTTTCCTGGTGGAGGAAGCCATGGCCGCCGCCCTCGGTGCCGGCCTTCCCATCACCGAGCCGTCGGGCAACATGATCGTGGATATCGGCGGGGGCACCACCGACGTTGCCATCATCTCCATGGCGGGGACCGTCTACTCCCGTACGATCCGCATCGCCGGCAATGAGATGGACGACGCCATCATTCATTACATCAAGCGCAAGTACAACCTGCTGATCGGCGAGCGCACGTCCGAGGAGATCAAGATACGCATTGGCTCGGCATTTCCCCTCGAGGAGGAGATGACCATGGAGATCAAGGGCCGCGACCTGGTGGAGGGGGTTCCCAAGACCCTTCTGGTCTCCGACGAGGAGATCCGCGAGGCCCTCAGCGAGACGGTCAGTTCCATCATCGAATCGGTGCGGGTGGCTCTGGAGCAGACGCCACCGGAGTTGTCCGCCGATATCGTGGACAAGGGCATCATTCTCACTGGCGGTGGCGCTCTCCTCAAGAACCTGGACAAGCGTTTGCGGGAGGAGACAGGCCTGCCCGTCTCCCTGGCAGACGATCCGTTATCGTCGGTGGCGCTGGGTACCGGCATGATGCTCAACGACTTCAATTTACTGCGCAAGGTCGCCCTCGACTGATCTGCGCTGAAGGAGTCACCGGGTTCCCGGGATGATGAGCTTCTTCAGCGAGAACCGGACACCGGTTCTGGTCGTGTTTCTCCTGGTGTCCTTCCTGCTCCTGCTGTCCTTCCAGGTGCGGGTTCCCGACGCCGGCGTCCGCCTGCAGACGACCCTGCTGGCCATCTGCTCACCGGTTGCCCGCAGTAGTGCCGGATTGGTGGACGGGTTTGGCTCGATCTGGCGTAATTATCTTCATTTGCAGGACTTGAGTCGAGAGAACCGAGCCTTGAAGCGGCGTCTGGTGCATTTTCAGGTCGAAAACCAACTGCTTCAGGAGGCGGACCGGGAGGGCGAACGCCTGCGGGGCCTGCTGGACTTGCAGGGCCGGGTGGAGCGCCCCACCCTGGCGGCCCGTGTCATCAGTCTGGAACTGGCAGGCCCTTTCCGGGTGGCCGTCCTCAATCGCGGCCACGGGAGCGGCATCCGGGTGAACGACGGCGTGATCACACCGGCGGGTGTTGTGGGGCGGATCACGGCGGCATCCTCAGGAATGAGCAAAGTGCAGTTCATCACCGATCCATCCAGTGCCGCCGCCGCCGTAGTGGCCCGCACACGGGTGCAGGGAATGGTGGTCGGCCGGGATGTCAACCGGGTGGAGATGCAATATGTATCGGCCCTGGCTGAGGTGGAGGAGGGCGACGAGGTGACCACGTCGGGGCTGGACGGGATCTATCCCGGCGGTTTCAAGGTCGGCTCCGTGACACGGGTGGGTGATGGGGAAGGCCTGCAGAAGCGGATCGAGATCACCACGGCGGTTGATTTCTGGACCCTGGAGGAGGTTCTGGTTCTTCTGGCCGGGCCGGCGGAGGATGAGCCCGGGGAGGGAGGGTCGTGAAGACGGCTCTCGGAGCGACGGCTGCACTGGCCGCCGCCGTGGCGGCGACCGTCATGCTCCATGCCATGGCTCCCTGGGCGCAGGACGACGTCGATGTCTTCCTGCTGGTGGCGGTGTTCTACGCCGTGTCGAGTGGACGCATGCAGGCGGTCATCATGGGCGCCCTGGCCGGCCTGACCCAGGATGTGCTGTCCAGCCAGTTCCTGGGGTTCCATGCCTTCACAAAGACAGCGGTCGCCTATCTGGTGGGAGGGCTGGGATCCCGGCTCATGCTGGGCCAGGCGCTGCCCCAGTTCCTGGCTCTGGCTCTGGCCACTATCCTGGATGGTGTCCTCATGGCCGTGCTGGCCTCCATGGCCGGCTTGCCGCCCCGCATGCACCCGGGAGGTTGGCTTAAAATGGCTCTTGTGAACGGCCTGGTGGGGCTCCTCGTTTACCGGCTGGTGGGCCGTGGGCTGCCCTGGAGCCGGCGGCGACCATGAAATGAGGCGTTGATGGCCCTGAGAGAACATCTCGAGTATGCCGAGAAGATGCGCACCCAGCGGCGCACCCGCGTGGTGACCGTCCTGTTCATTGCGGCCTTCACCGCCTATCTGGGCACCCTCTGGTACCTGCAGGTGATCCGCGGGGAGATGTATCGAACCCTGGCCAGCGAAAATGTCCTGCGTACCGTCAAGGTGCCGGCCTACAGGGGCAACATCCGGGATCGCCATGATCGCATCCTGGTCAGCAACAGACTGGCGTTCAACGTCTACATGGACCGGGAGGCCATCCGCGATCGGGAAGCCCTCATCCACTTCCTCGCAGCCCTTCTTGAGATGGAGCCGGATGTCCTGCGCCATCGACTTGAGACAACACGTCCCCGTCCTCTGGAGCGTCGAATCGTGCTGGTGGAGGATGTGACCCTGAAGCAGGCCGTGAGCATCGAGGCCAGGCAGCTGGAATGGCCGGAGCTCTCCATCGAGGTCGAGGCACGCCGTTCCTATCCCCATGGCCGCCTGGCGGCCCATGCCCTTGGCTACGTGGGGGAAATTTCGGAGGCTGAAATGCGCTCCAGCGCCTTCGCCGGGGATCTGGTGGGTGGTGACATCGTCGGGAAGACAGGTATCGAACGGTCCTATGAGACCGAACTTCAGGGGAGCAAGGGGGCGCGCCGGGTCCGTGTCAATTCCCGGGGCAGGGTGGTGGAGGACGTCGGCCTGGATCGGCCGCCTCGCCACGGGACGGACCTCCGCCTGACCATCGATCTGGACTTGCAGCGTGCGCTGGAGGAAGCCATGGCAGGCCAGGCCGGCGCGGGTATCTTCCTGGATCCATGGACCGGTGAAGTGCTCGCCATGGCGTCCTCCCCGGCGTTCGAGCCCAATCTCTTCGCCCGCCGTTTCCCGGCCGAAGCATGGAACAAGCTCCTTTCGGACCCTTTGAAGCCGCTGCAGAACCGGGCGAGCCTGTCCAGCTACTCACCCGGGTCCACCTTCAAGATCGTCGTGGCCGCCGCGGCTCTCGCAGACAAGGTGGTCACTCCCGCCACCACCATTTTCTGCCCCGGCTACGCGGTCATCTACGGCCATCGGTTCCATTGCTGGAAAGCCGGTGGGCACGGCTCTGTCAATCTGGAAGATGCCATTGTCCACTCCTGCAACGTCTATTTCTACCAGGTGGGAAAGATGCTGGGGATCGAGGCCATAGCCCGTTTCGCCCGGCGCCTGGGGTTGGGAGAACCCACCGGGATCGATCTTCTCCGGGAGGCTGCCGGCTTGATCCCCACCCCTCGCTGGAAGGAAGAGACCCGCGGCCAACCCTGGTATGCAGGCGAGACCATCAGTGTCGCCATCGGCCAGGGACCCTTGAACGTCACGCCGTTACAGATGGCGCGGATGGCCGCAACCCTGGCCAACGGTGGCCGCAAGGTCACGCCTCACCTGGTCTATCGCGGCGACACCATCGAGGCGGCCGAAGCTTCCCGGCGGCACGGCGAGGACGGTTTCACGACCCGGACCATGACCGCTCTGAGGCGGGCCATGGTGGGGGTGGTGGAAAGGGGCACCGGGAAAGCCGCTCGCGTGGCCGGCATCAAGGTGGCCGGGAAGACCGGCACGGCCCAGTACTCATCCCGGTCGGCCGGCGTGGATGCCGACGAACTCCCCTATGCCATACGCGACCATGCCTGGTTCGTGGGATTTGCTCCCGCCGAGTCGCCGCGCATTGCTTTCGCCGTATTCATCGAGCACGGTGGCCACGGCGGCACCACCGCTGCGCCGGTCGCCCGGCGCGTGCTGGAACGTTTTTTCTCACCCCTCGGGGAGGAGTCTGCCAGCTCCGCCGGCAGGGGCTCGAGGGACATGCAGGTGGCCGCCCCGATGGTGGGAGAAGGGGGTCCGGATGCGTCCCTCTGAACTGGCCTCTTTCGATTGGTCGTTGTTTCTGGCGGTCCTGTTCACCTGCGGTGTGAGCCTGTTGACTCTTTTCTCAGCCACCTTTCAGAACCCCGATCTCTCGGGATTGGTGGTCAGACAGGCTTTCTGGATCGGAGTCGGGTTGCTGGCGCTCCTGGTGATGCTGTCCATCGATTACCATACGCTGGCCGGGTTCACGCCGCTCCTCTACTCCGCCTCCCTCCTGGCCCTGGGTTATCTGCTCTTTTTCGGGCGTTCCATTGCAGGGACGCGGGGCTGGCTGGAGCTGGGGCCCATGAATATGCAGCCGTCTGAGTTCGTGAAGATTGTGTTGATCATGACGGTGGGGACCTATATCGCCGCCACCGGAGGCCACAAGCTGGGCTGGAGGCCTCTGGCCACCCTGATGGTTCTGGGGGGGGTGCCCCTGGCCCTGATCCTCAAACAACCCGACGTGGGCACGGCCGCAACCCTGGTTCCGGTCCTGCTTGTGGCCGTGTTCGTGGCCGGTATCCAGGTCCGGGTCCTGGTGATTCTCGCCCTGATCCTGGCCCTGGCCCTGCCCATCGCCTGGGTGACGTACTTCAAGGATTATCAGAAGGAACGGATCCTGACCTTTGTGGACCCCGAGCGGGACCCCCAGGGCGCCGGCTACCAGGTGAGGCAGTCCAAGATTGCTATCGGTTCCGGCGGCCTGACCGGCCAGGGCCTGTTCAAAGGGACGCAGAGCAAATTGCAGTTCCTGCCGGCGCAGCAGACCGATTTCATCTTCGCGGTGGTGGCCGAAGAACTTGGCTTCGCGGGGGCCGGGATGCTGGTAGGCCTCTATCTGTTCATGACCCTGCGCTGTCTGGCGGCGGCCAGGTTGGCCCGTGACAAGCTGGGTCGCTACCTGGCCCTGGGATTCGGCACGGCCTTCGGTTGCCAATCCCTGGTGAATCTAGGCATGATGGTGGGGCTTGTTCCCATTGTTGGTATTCCGCTGCCGCTCATGTCGTATGGAGGTTCATCCATGGTGGCCACTCTCATGGGCTTCGGTCTGGTCCTGAACGTCAACATGCGCCGGTACGTCAATTAGGACGGGATGGAATGATGCTCTCAGGCCTGCGGGATCGAGCGCGTGCCCTCTTGCGCCGCAGAATCTGGTCGCGCCGGGGTTCCGGTCTCTGGTCCCGTTCCGAGTCTCGCCCCGGCCCGCAAGTCGGTCTCCTGGTGGCCGCGGGCGTTGTGGGTGTCATGGCAGCTCTGGTGAAGGAACTGCTCCTGATCATGAGCGTTCATCTGGGGGAGTTGTTCTGGGGTGGTGAGGGGACGGTACCCGGCCTCATTGCCCAGGCGCCGGTGGGCATGCGCCTGCTGTTGCCGGCGGCGGGAGGAGTCGTCGCCGGGCTGGTGCTGGTCTATGGGATCCGTGTCACCCGTGCAGCCCCGGGCTGGGGCCTTCTGGAAGCGGTGGTGTTGCGGGATGGCGTTCTCAAGTTCCGTCCAGCCCTGATCAGGTCTCTTTCCTCGCTGCTGACCATCGCCACAGGTGGACCGGTCGGCCGGGAGGGGCCCATCGTGCTCATGGCCTCCACCCTGGCGTCCAAGCTGGGCCAGTGGTTGCACATGCCCACCCGTAACCTGCGGGTTCTCACCGCAGCCGGCGTGGCCAGCGGCATGGCCGCGGCCTACAACGCCCCCGTGGCCAGTTCCTTGTTTGCCATGGAGATCATCCTGGGCACCTTCGCCATGGAGGTCTTCGCGCCCCTGGTCTGCGCCTCGGTCGCGGCCATCATGGTGAACCACATGCTCCATGGTTCTCAGCCGGTCTTCTCCGTTCCGGACCTGCAGATGGTCTCTTCCTGGGAGCTGGGTGTTTATCTTCTGGTGGGCCTGGGCGGTGGCCTGCTGTCCGTCTTCTTTCTCAACAGCCTGCGCCTCACGGCCAGCTCGTTTCAGCGCCTGCGGCTGGGGCGGCCCCTGTCCATGGGCCTGGTGGGCCTCCTCCTGGGAGTTGTCTTTCTCTACTATCCACAGATATCTGGGGGAGGGCGGGGACTGACCAATTCCCTGCTCAACGCCGACTACGCCTGGCGGTTGGCCGGGATTCTCCTTCTCCTCAAGCTTCTCATGTCGGGCCTGACCGTGGGTGCCGGTGCCGTGGGCGGCCTGTTCACACCCTCCCTGTTCATCGGCGGTGCCATGGGCTTCGGGGTGGGCACTCTTGTTCAACATGTGGCACCCGGTGCTGCCGCAGACCCCGCAGCCTACGCCCTGGTGGGTATGGGAGCCATGCTGGCGGGCACCACCCATGCGCCCATCATGGCCATCCTGATGATTTTCGAGCTGTCGTTGAATTACAGTCTGTTGCTGCCCCTCATGCTGGCCTGCGCAACGGCATCTCTGCTTGCCCACACCCTGTCCCCGGATTCTATTTACACCGCGGCGCTCAAACACAAGGGGGCGTCCCTGGACAATCCGGAGGCCAAGGTCATGACCTCCCTGAAGGTACGGGACATCATGCGCCGGGAATTCGAATCAGTGAAGCCTCACACACCGCTGCCTCAGATTCTGGACAAATTCCTGGAAGGACGACACAATCACATCTATGTGGCGGACGCTGACCAGCGCTTCCTGGGAGCCATCGGCCTGCATGATCTGAAGGAGGCGCTTCAGGAGCGGGAGGAGATCTCCTTCATCATTGCCCATGACCTCATGCGCCCGGCGTTCGAGGTCACGACCCCCGGCGAGGAACTGGCTCGGGTCATGGAGCGTCTCTGGGCGCAGGACTGTGAACGCATCCCGGTGGTCGCCGATAGCGAGAGCCGGCGTCTTGTGGGCACAGTCAGCAAACGGGATATCCTGGGCGTCTACACCCTGGAAGTGATGCAGCGCCGCACCCTGGTGACCAAGTTCCGCGGCGCAGAAGGTCCGGATGCGGCAGCCTATGTGGAACTGCCCCGGGACTACCACGTGGATGGCGTGCAGGTGGGGAAAGCCCTGGCCGGCTGCACCCTGGCCGAATCCCGCCTGCGGGAGAAATTCGGTGTCACGGTTCTCATGATCCGGCGCCGTCTTGCGGACGGCGGAGAAAGCCGCCTGGCGCCGACTCCCGCCACCCGCCTGGAGGCCGGCGATGGCCTGGTGGTGTTCGGTCCGCGTGAAGGGATCACCGGCCTCAAGGCTCTCTGAACGGAGGCCGGGGGTCTGTCACCTGCTGTGGCGGGAACTCCGCCCCCGGCTTGAACTGGCCGTGGAGAGCCTCAGGCCCATGCTAGACTGCTCCCTTGCCGCCCACTCCGGCCCGCGCGACCCATGGAAAATTCATCAGACTATCGCCGGCGCATTGAAGAATTCCTGCACAAGGTTGAAAAACCGGTGCGCTATATCGGAGGCGAGTGGAATCAGGTCGTGAAGGATCACAGTACCACCCGGATCAAGGTGGCGCTCTGCTTCCCCGATGTCTACGAGATCGGGATGTCTCATCTGGGCTTTCGCCTCCTCTACAGCATTCTCAATCGGCGGGACGACATGCTGGCGGAGCGCGCCTTCACTCCCTGGCCGGATATGCAGGCCGAGCTCACTGCCCGTGGCCTGCCCCTGACGACCCTGGAGAGCGCCACCCCTCTCAACGAGTTCGATGTGGTGGGCTTCTCCCTGCAGTTTGAACTCTGCTTCACCAATATTCTCTCCGCCCTGGCTCTTTCTCACATCCCCCTGCGCAGCGCCGACCGGGGGGAGGACGACCCCCTGGTGATTGCCGGCGGCCCGGTGGTGTTCAACCCCGAGCCGGTTGCCGATTTCATCGACGCCTTCATCATCGGGGACGGCGAGGAGACCGCCGTTGAACTGGCGGAGGCCTGGGTCGAGATGCGGGAGCAGGATCGCCCCCGGGCTGAGATGCTCCGGGAACTGGCTCGTATCCCCGGCGTCTACGTACCGTCCCTGTACAAGGTGGAGATTGACAGGACCACAGGATTTCACATCGTCAAGAGGCCTGCGGCCCGGGGCGTGCCGTTTCCCGTGAAACGCCGCATCATCATGAACCTGGACAGTTATCCGTTCCCCACCGACATCGTGGTGCCGTTCACCGAGATCGTGCATGACCGGGTCAGCGTGGAGATCATGCGCGGCTGTCAGGTGGGCTGTCGTTTCTGCCAGGCCGGCTATATATACCGGCCGGTGCGGGAACGCTCTCACGCCGCGATCATGGAGACCGCCCGCAAGTCCCTGGCGGCCACCGGTTTTGACGAGGTGGGCCTGACATCCCTCAATTCAGGCGAATATCCCGGCATCAACCGGCTCATCTCGGAAATGATGGATGAGCTGGCGCCCCAGCGGACCGGGGTGTCGTTTTCTTCCCTGCGTGCCAATTCCCTGACGGACCATCTGGCCAAGCAGATCCAACGCGTGCGCAAGACCGGATTCACCATCGCTCCGGAAGCCGGTACCGAACGGATGCGCCGAGTCATCAACAAGAACATCTCGGAGGAAGACATCCTGCAGGCCTGCCGCATGGCGTTCTCAAACGGCTGGACCCACATCAAGCTGTACTTCATGATCGGCCAGCCAACCGAGCGCTGGGAGGACGTGGAAGGCATTCTGGATATAGGCAAGAAGTGCCTGGCCATCGGACGGGAACACCAGGGCAGGCGGGCCCGGATATCGCTGTCGGCGTCGTCCTTCATCCCCAAACCCTTCACCCCATTCCAGTGGTGCCCCATGGAGAATCTGGATGAAATCCGCCGCAAGCAGGACTGGCTCAAGTCCGCCTGTGGAAAGGCCGGCATCCGGTTCAAGTGGCACCATCCCGAACTCTCGCGCCTGGAAGGAGTCTTCTCTCTCGGTGACCGTGCCCTGGGGGATGTCATCGAGGCTGCCTGGAAGAGGGGGTGTGCCTTCGACGGCTGGACCGAGAAGTTGGATATGGAGGCGTGGAACGAGGCTTTCCGCGACTGCGGCATCGACCCCGAGACCTATCTGACGCGCTCGTTCGGCCCGGAAGACGCTCTGCCCTGGGATCATCTGGACATCGGTGTGACGAAGAAGTTCCTGGCCGGGGACCTGGAGAAAGCCCTGGTGGAGGTGGAGGAGGAGACCTGTGGGGGCGATAACTGTTACGGCTGGGCACCGTTCGCGTCAGCCTGCACGGGTTTTCTCCACCAGCGCCGCGAAGGGGACGTTTACTTCGGCGGAGCGGGGGCCGGTGGCCCCGTTCCCGCTGCGGTTCCCGGGGGAGGCACGCGCCTGCCGGTTCTGTGGCAGGGCACGCAGGTGACCCCGGCCCCTTCCCCTGATGCCGACAGCGAGCCGGAGGGGGAGGCGGTTTACCGCTTTCGCGCCCAGTTCACCAAGGAAGGACCGATCCGCTTCCTGTCACAGCTTGACCTGGGGCGGGTGCTGGCGCGTGCATTCCGGCGCGCGGGGGTCTCCCAGGTATACAGTTCCGGTTTTCACCCCATGCCCCGGCTGGCCTTCGGGCCGGCGCTGGCCGTGGGGATGGCTTCCCGGGCAGAGTTCCTGGATTTTGAAACTCGCGCATTCCTGCGCCTGGATGAGTTCCTCATCCGTATCAATGCAACCCTGCCACCGGGGCTGCGCTTCCTGGTGGTGGTACCTTTGGAGCGCGGTGCTCCCTCCCTCTCCAAGATCGTGAACCGTGTTCTCTACCGGGCTGAGATCCCCCTGAATCTGATGAACCGTGCGGTGTCACACCTCAACGGCCAGGGAGAGGGACTGACGCCGCACGAAGCACACCGGGTGGTGCTCTCCAGATTCCTGGAGCGGGGAAAACTGCCGTACACCCGCAGGCGGGAACACAAGGTGCGCCAGATGGACCTGCGTCCCTTTCTGCTGGGGCTGACGCCGGCTGCTGAGGGGCAGGACATCCGTCTCATGTTCTCCATGGACAACGGGCGCACTGCCAGGCCTCACGAGGTCCTCTCGCTGCTCTACGGGGAGGGCAGCGAATCGGTTCTGGTGACGCGGCTGGAGCAGATGGTGGTGCGAGGCGGCAAGACCCTGTCGCCGCTTCTGGTCGCCGGCCGGGACTGACGCCTTGGAACGGGAAATTCTCGTCAGTGCGGATGCTCTGGAGACCCGCGTCGCACTCCTGGAGGACGGCAAGGTCGTTGAAGTCGCTATCGAGCGCAAGTCGGACCGGTCACGGGTGGGGAATATCTACAAGGCCCGGGTCAATCGGGTCCTCCCGGGCATGCAGTCGGTGTTCGTGGATATCGGACTGGACCGAGACGCGTTTCTGCACGTGACCGACCTCCTGCTCAATCATGATCCCGAGAGCGGCCCGCTGCCGCGTGTCGAGAATTTGATCCGCGAGGGGGACGACCTCCTTGTGCAGGTCGTCAAGGACGCCATCACCGGAAAGGGAGCACGGGTGGCCCGGGGAATATCCCTGCCCGGGCGCTACCTGGTCATGGTGCCTCTCTCCAACCATGTGGGGGTCAGTCGCAAGGTGACGGATCCTGCCGAGCGGGAGCGGCTGCGCGATCTACTCCTGGATCTGCGTCCTGGTGAGGAAGGCTTCATCGTGCGCACCGCCGCCGCCCACCGCCCCAGAGAGGTCCTGGCCGAGGATCTTGCCTCCCTGTTCGGCCAGTGGGAAGAGATCCATGCCCGTGCCGCCACTGCGGTGCCGCCGGCCCTGCTGCACCAGGACCTGGATCGTCCCCTGCAGATGGTACGGGACCTGTTCGGTGGCACAGTGCTGCGGATCCTGGTGGAGGGTCGGGAAGTCCATGAACGCATTCTGGATTTCATTGCCGCCTTTGCACCCCGGGCCACCGGGAAGTTGCAGCGTTACACCGACCCTCTGCCGCTCTTCGAGGCCCGGGGGGTGAGGCGGGAGATTGACCGAGCCCTGCGCAACAAGGTATGGCTGCCGTCGGGCGGTTCCATTGTCATCAATCAGACCGAAGCCCTCGTGGCGGTGGATGTGAACACCGGCAAGTACACCGGGCGGAATGATCTGGAGGAAACGCTGCTGAAGATCAACCTCGAGGCCGTGCGCGAGATCATGCGCCAGTTGCGGCTGCGCGACCTGGGGGGCATCATCGTCATTGATTTCATCGACCTGGAAAAGGAGGAATCACGGCAGATTCTTCACCAGGCCGTTCAGGATGAACTGCTCAAGGACCGGGCGCGCAATCATTTGCATCAGTTGTCCGATTTCGGGCTGGTGCAGATCACCCGGCGGCGGGCCCGCCGCAGCCTGGAGCGCACCCTCTGCCGTCCATGCCCGACCTGTCACGGGTCGGGCTCGCTGCGCAGCGTTCACACAGTGGTGTCTGATGTCCTCATGGAGTTGCGTCGGCAACTGGCGGAATGCCCCGTGCCGGCATTGCGGGTCCGGGCTCATCCCCGGGTGGTGGCCCAGATCGAGCAAGAATATGATGGGTTCATGGCTTCTCTGGGCACCAACGATGAATTCAACCTGGAACTGGAAGCGGACAGCCACTTGTCCCTGGAATCCTTTGTGGTCGAGGCAATCTGATGCTCAAGTAACGGCTCATGACTCCCGGCCCGGCGCCCGTCCATCCCGACGCGCCGGCTGTTCTCGGTTCTTCCCAGCCTCACCACCGTACATCTGAATTTCGCCCGGTCATGGCACGGACCCGGGGTCGCCTGCGAGAGGTTTTTCGCGCCTCAGGGGACGTTCTGATCCTCATCTCCTCGGGCACCGCCACCGGTGAGACCACCGGTCAAGCCTGAGTGGTTTCCTCTTTCTGCAGCAGTGGCGCCAGTTCTCCCTTTGCATGCATCTCGCGCACGATGTCACAGCCGCCGACGAACTGGCCGCCGATGAAGACCTGAGGGATGGTGGGCCAGTCGGAGAATTCCTTGACGCCCTGCCAGATCTCCGGGTCGGCGAGGACATCCACCGCCTTGAACGGGACGTTGAGGCTCTGCAGGACCTGCACTGTTGCCGCGGAAAATCCGCAGCGGGGCATTTCGGGTGTTCCCTTCATGTAGATGACGACCTTGTTGTTGTTCACATCCTGAGAGATTCGTTCCTGGATTTGGGACATGGACCGGCCTCCTAGAGCCGCGGCAGGGAGCCTGAGAAGCTGCCGGGACTGTTGTCAATGGATTGTTTGGACTCCGCAGGGGTCACCGTCTCCAGGCTGAGGGCATGGAGGGCGCCACCGAGAACATCCTTGAAAATGGCATAGATCATCCGGTGGCGGTTCACGGGGGTCTTCCCCGCAAATTGTTCCGCCACCACGGTGACCCGGTAATGGTCGCCACCGCCCGTCAGGTCGGTGACGTTGACCAGCGCACCGGGCATGGCTGCGACGATGCGGCGGTCGATTTCTGTCGGTGAGATGGTGGTCATGGACTCCTCAAAACGAACGGCGGTTGCTGCAGCCGCAAATTGAATATGTTATCAGGCACCGGGCCGGGATGCATTTTTGCGGGAGGGCGGGCGCAAGTCGCCTCAGCGATCCATCACCAGCCCCGTGAGGATGTTCTCCATGAGTTGCCAGTCCAGGGGCGTCGAGGTGGTGGCCACGATGGTGAAGATCCCATCATCGACCCTGCGGGCATAATAGACTTGGCCGATGATGAGGTCGGCGGCCGGGCGCAGGGTGACCGCCAGAATGGCAAACTCCTGGCCTCCCAGCAGGCTACTCGGGGCGATGGGCTCGAATGCGATGGGGGTCCCGCCCTGTTCCAGGAACGACTGGAGCATCTGCAGGTAGTCCACCGCGGTCTGGATCTGGGGCCTGGCGGAGATATTTTCCACGGCCCCCACAAGGCTGGGATTCATGCCCTGGACCGTTCCAAGGGGGTAGCGATTCACCTGGAACAGCATCCGTGAGGTGGGCGCACCGGCGCTGGCGTAGGCTCCGCCGGTGGGGTCGCCCCCACTGAGAAGTTCTCGGCCGCCCCGGCTCATATCCCCCTGAGCCTCGGGGGGCAGGATGACCCAGTCCTCCGGAAAGGGCAGGCGGATCCCGAGCCCTTCGTGGATGAAGGTGTTCCCCTCGAAACGGCCCGGTTCGAGGAGATCGGTGCCGCCACAGGCAGCCGAGAGGACCAGTAGAATGGCCACCAGGCTGCGGCTCATGGCGCTCCCGCCCTGGAGCGGGTGCTGACTGGGTCTGTCCATACTGCCATGATACAGGACCGGGTCCTTCGGCGGGGTTGCCGCGCGCTGTGTCCGGCGGTAATCTGCCGCCAGCGACCTTCAGGCTCACAGGGAGAAAAGCTCAGATGAAGAGGATTCCACATCGTTATGGCAGCTTGATTCTGTTCGCCCTGCTCATGCTGGGCATCGCCTGCTCGCCGGCGGTCTCGGAAGAATCCCGGGTCAGGGCACTGCGACTCCTGGCGGCCACTCCTCTCATCGATGGGCACAATGATCTGCCCTGGGCTCTCCATGCACGGGGCATCGGCGATCTGGCGGATCTGGACCTGAACCAGATTCAGGATGAACTCATGACCGATATGGTTCGCTTGCGCGCAGGCGGCGTCGGCGGGCAGTTCTGGGTCTGCTACGTACCGACGGTGGCGGCGGCGAAGGGCACGGCGGCCTGGCAGGCCTCCCGGCAGATCGACCTCATCCATCGCCTGGTGGCCGCCTATCCCGAGACCCTGGTTCGTGCGCAAACGGCGGCGGAGATCCGGACGGCCCACCGGCAGGGAAAGGTGGCCTCTCTCATGGGCATGGAGGGAGGGCATATGATCGAGAACTCCCTCTCCATCCTGCGCAATAATTATCGCCTGGGAATCCGTTACATGACCCTGACCCATTCGGACAACACCGACTGGGCCGATTCTGCCACCGACGAGCCGGTTCACGGCGGCCTGACACCGTTCGGCGAGGAGGTTGTGCGCGAGATGAACCGGCTGGGTATGCTGGTGGACTTGTCTCATGTCTCCGATGACACCATGCGCGACGTTCTACGTCTGGCCGAAGCGCCGGTCATCTTTTCCCATTCATCGGCGCGGGCCGTGGCCGATCATGTGCGCAACGTTCCAGACGACATCCTGGAGATGGTGCGCGCCAATGGGGGCGTGGTCATGGTCAATTTCGCGCCCAGCTTTGTCTCTCCTGAGAGGGCCGTGGCGCGGCGGGGGGAGTTTGATGCCTACAAGGACGCCATGGCCCGCTTCCCGGACGACCGGAATGCGCGGACGGCGGTCATGGAGGAATTCTACGAGGCTCACCCGGCGCCACCGGCAACCCTCTCCCAGGTTGCGGATCACATGGATCACATCCGCCGTGTCGCCGGCGGCGAGACGGTGGGCATCGGCTCCGACTTCGACGGGATAAGCGACGTTCCCGAGGGCCTGGAGGATGTCTCGAAATTTCCCGATCTGGTGGTGGAACTGATCAACCGGGGATGGTCCGACGAGGCGATCAGCCGTGCCCTGGGGGGCAATCTGCTACGGGTTCTGGCGGCTGCGGAAGAGGTGGCGGCCAGGCTTCAACATGAAAGGCCGCCGTCAACGGCGACTTTCGCGGCCCTGGACGGCGGCGCCGTCGCCGTGCCCTGAAGGAGTCAGACGTGGCTGTGGAACCGATTCGGATCCTCGTTGCCGATCTCATCTCTGAAAGCGGCCTGGACATTCTCAGGCAAGGCCCGGGCTTCACGGTGCAGGTGTCCACGGGCCTGTCGGGTGAGGATCTTGCGGCCGCAGTCCGGGAGCACCATGGCCTGGTGGTCCGCTCGGCCACCAAGGTCACGGCAGACGTGCTCGCGAATCCTGGCCTCCTCAAGGTCATCGGCCGGGCCGGGACCGGTGTTGACAACATCGATCTGGAAGCGGCCACCCGGGCCGGTGTGGTGGTTCTCAATACGCCCGGCGGCAATTCTCTCGCTGCGGCGGAGTTGACCATCTCCCTGCTCATGGCCCTGGCACGTCACATACCACAGGCCAACGCCGCGCTGCGGGCCAGGCGCTGGGCGCGCAAGGAATTCATGGGTAGCGAGGTGTCCGGGAAGACCCTGGGTGTGATGGGGTTGGGCCGCATCGGGCGCGAGGTGGCCAGGCGTGGGGTGGCTCTGGACATGGAGGTCACCGGGTACGACCCGTATGTCTCCTCCGAGGCCATGGCGGATATGGGTGTCCGCTCCGGTTCTCTGGATGAGGTTCTGGCGGCCGCCGATTTCGTCTCCCTTCACCTTCCCCTGACCGATGAAACACGCCGGTTGATGAACGCGGATCGGTTTGCGGCCATGAAGAAGGGTGCGCGTCTCATCAACTGCGCCCGTGGCGGGCTGGTGGACGAAGAGGCTCTTCTGAGTGCCCTGGAGAGCGGGCATCTGTCCGGCGCGGCGCTCGACGTCTTCGTCACCGAACCTCCCTCGGACTGGCGTCTGGTGGAGCACCCCCGGGTGGTGAGTACTCCTCATCTTGGCGCTTCCACCGTGGAGGCCCAGGAACGGGTGGGGAGCGATGTGGCGCGCAAGATCCGCGACTACCTGGAATCAGGGACCGTGCTGGACGCCGTGAACCTTCCCTCGGTGAGCCGTGAAGAGCAGGCCGTCCTGCGCCCGGTGATGGATCTGGCGGAGCGCCTTGGACGGTTGCTGGGACAGATCTCGGCGGGCGCCATGAGCGGTCTTCAACTGCAGTGTTTCGGCGATTTCAACCATCGTCCTCTGCGCCCACTGATGATGGCGGCCGTGAAGGGGCTTCTGTCGCCGGTTCTCGCCGATGAAGTCTCGTACGTCAATGCTCTGTCTCTCGCTGGCCAGAGGGGTATCACCGTGAGCGAAGGGCGCAGCAATGAGGTCACGCCCTACACCGGCCTCCTGCGGCTGCGCCTGGCCACCGAGCAGGCTGAGACCGCCGTGGCAGGCTCCCTGTTCGGGGCCGATTACGCGCGCCTGGTGGAAGTGGACGGGGTCCAGGTGGAATGCCGCCTGGAGGGGCACCTGCTCTTCTTTCGCAACCTCGATGTGCCCGGTGTGGTCGGCAGGATCGGGACCATCCTTGGCAAGGAAGACATCAACATCGCGGGGATCCAGTTGGGCCGTTCCGGCATTCACGGCGGGGCCGTGTCGCTCGTCTCGGTGGACAGCCCGGTGCCAGAGCGGGCTCTGTCCCTGATTCGCGACCTGCCTGAAATTCGTATGGTCCGCAGCATCAAGGTGTGACGGCGCAGCGTGGCCGGTGCCGGAGCCGCACGGACTGCTGTGATAGGCTCCGGGCATGCAGGAAACACCTCCTGATGGCAGGGTACTGCCCTGGCCGCACAGCGGTGGCCAGGCGGAAGAGGGTGCCGGGAAGCCCCCCGACAGCACCGGTGCGGAGCAGTTTTTCTACCGCAAACATATGCAGCGCCGGACCCCCATGGTCCTGGTCACCATGGGCGGGGAGAAGCACCGGGGCTGGATCGAGTGGTACGACCGGGATGTTCTCAAGCTACACAGTTTCACCGAGTCCAACCTGTTCATCCGCAAGGATGAGATCAGATATATCTACCGCAACCAGGATGAAGAGGGGAAGGTGCCTCATGTTCCCACGCCACCTCCCGTCAAGCCACGGCGCTCCTCACGCCATCGCGGGGGAGCCCGTCGCCAGGATCGCGACCGGTCCTGATCTCCGCTCCCGAAAGTTCCTGGAGCCTGTTCCCGTTTCGTAAGATTGCCGGCCATTGCCCCCATTTCAGAGTTGCCTCGTTGACGGCCCCGGACACCCCCCGTATCTTTCCTGTCGTCTGGGGACGTCGCCACTCGCCCAGGTGAGTGGATCCGGGCAGGATGGGATCATGGGGAAAGACCTGATGCGCACTGGAAAGGCCGCTGGCAGCACGCTTCTCTTCAGCGTGCTGGCTGCCTGTGGCCTCCTCGTGGCTTCACCCCTGCCGGAAACGGGTGCGGTTGTCGCCATGACGGGCATCCCCGTGCGCTTCCAGCGCGACCTTCCCTCCTTGCCGGCAGGGAGTGGCAGCGTGCACCTCCTGATCCGGCTGGCCCCTGGCGCGCCCGCCGATGCGCTCTCACGACTGGCGGCCGGCGGCGCTGTTCTGGCTCCTGCCGGGACGCCTGGCGTCTGGTATGCAACGGTCTCCCGCGCTGCCGCAGCCCACCTTCTGGAACCGGGGTGGGTTGCCGGTGTTGCATTGCCACCCCCGGCGTTGAAACTGTCGGCGTCTCTGCGCCAGGGGGGGACGGACGCGGCGGCAGAACTGGATGTGTGGATCCTGTTTCATGAGGACGTGAGTGCCGCGGCTGCCCTGGCCGTGATTCGGCGCGCGGTTCCCGGGGTCCGACCCGTCTACGACACGGTATTTTCTCGGGCCGCCGTTGTGTTCCCGGTCCGGAGTCTTACCAGGCTGGCCGGGTTTGACGAGGTCTTTCAGATCTGGCCGGCGCCGCCCCCCCGCCAGTCGGAGAACATCAATTCCAGGGATACCATCGATCTGGACCAGGTGGCACTGCAGGTGCCTGGTCTCACCGGCACCAGGGTCAGGCTGGGTATCTGGGATGAGGGCGCTGTGCGCACCACCCACGAGGATTTCAACGGCCGCGTGACCGTGCAGGACGGGGCATCCAGCCTCAGCCTGCACTCGACCCATGTCGCCGGCACCATGGTGAGCAGCGGTGGCGCGGGCAATCCGACCCTGGGCATGGCGCCCGGAGCTGAACTCTGGTCCTTCGACTTCAACAATGACCTGGCGGAGATCAACGCCGACGCACCTCTCCTGGATGCCTCCAATCACTCTTATGGCTTCATCACCGGCTGGAAGTGGAATTTCAGTGGCAGCGGCAAGTGGCATTGGTTCGCGGCCGACGCCAATGCCCTGCTGGACCAGGCCTTCGGCAAGTACGATGTCACGGCCCGTGACTTCGACCAGATCGTCTTCGATCACGACCTCCCGATCTTCAAGTCGGCCGGCAACGACCGCATCGACAGCGGAGTCGGTTCGGGCGTCTCCCACCTCCATGGCACCGATACGGCTGTTCTCAAGACCGACTTTCATCGGCCCGATGGTTTTGAGCAGGGTTTCGACACCCTGGCCTATTTCGCCCTGGCCAAGAACATCATCACCATCGGGAGCATCCGGGATGTGGTGGGCGACCCCATCAGCCCCGGGGCCGTCAGCATGACGGCCTACTCCTCCTGGGGGCCGGTTGACGATGGCCGGGTCAAACCGGATCTTGTGGCCAACGGCGAAGGGGTCACGTCCACCGCCGAGTTCTCCGACATCGACTTCTGGGAATTGAGTGGCACGTCCATGGCATCGCCTGCGGCGGCCGGTGCCGGTGCCGTCCTGGTAGAGCGGGCGGCAGCCGGCCTCAGGGCCGGGCTCAAGCTGGGTGCCGCGGAGATGAAGGGACTCATGGTTCACGGTGCCGTGGACGCCGGGCCGGCCGGCCCTGACTATGGCCATGGCTGGGGTCTGTTGAATGTCGCCGGCGCCCTGGCCATTCTGGATGGGGAATTCACCACCCGCACCGTGGTGCGCCGCGGGACCATCACGGCAGGGAACTCCATCCAGGATCTGACCCTCAACGCGGGCACGGGCCAGGATCTGAAAGCCACTCTGGTCTGGATTGACCCGCCTGGTGCTCCCAACACCGGTGGCGATGATGACCCGTCTCCGGCCCTGGTCCATGATCTCGACCTGCTGCTCATCTCGCCCACCGGTGTGACCCATCATCCCTGGACCCTGGACCCGGCCAACCCGCAGGATGCCGCCGTGCAGACCGGTGCCAACCGGGTGGACACGGTGGAGCAGGTTCTCGTTGGCACTCTGAATGGTGAGGCAGGGGACTGGACCGTGCGTGTTTCTCTCAATGGCATGGTGTCGTCCGTCGGCCAGCCTTACTACCTGGTGGTCACCTTTGCCTGTGGTCCCGATGATCCGGACTGTGACGGCTGCGCCTTCGACAGCATCAACGATGTGGATGACGACGGCATCTGCGCCGACTGGGATGGCTGTCCCGCTGCGTTCAACCCCCTGCAGCGGGACCGCGATGTCGATGGCGTGGGTGATGCCTGTGATGACCATGACGGCCTCATCCAGGGGGTGGAGTTCACGATTCCCTCAGGAGATCTGACCTGGTCGGCAGAATCCGGCGTTGAGACCTATAACGTCTACCGGCGGACCACCAGTGCCACGGCCCCGGCTGATGCCGGCGATTGCTTCCTCAGTGGGCTCCTCCAGCCTCTGGCGACCATCACAGGTGAGCCGGGTCCTGGACAGGTCTGGCTCCTGCAGGTGACAGGGATGTTCTCCATCGGCGAAGGGCCCCTGGGGGAAAGCCGTGACGGTGTCATGCGCCAGGTGGCGACGCCCTGCCCCTAGCTGCCGCCTGAAGACCCGCGCCCGGTTTCCTGGCCATAACAGGCCACGGCGGCTTCAACCTCTTCCCGATTGCCGATGAACAGTGCTGTGCGCTGGTGGAGAGAGTCGGGAACGATGTCCAGAATATCGCGGTACCCGTCGGACGCATGCCCGCCGGCCCCCCGGGCCAGGAAGGCCAGCGGCGCCGCCTCGTAGAGAAGCCGCAGCTTGCCGTTGGGCAGGGCGGGGTCGCGGGTGTCGGCGGGATAGGCAAAGACGCCACCGCGAAGAAGATTGCGGTGGAAGTCGGCCACCAGTGAGCCGATATAGCGGGCCGTGTAACGTCCTTTCCCGGCGCCATGGCGCATGCCGTCAACCCAGTGGCTGACTGCTGGCGGCCACCAGGGAGCGTTGGCATCGTTGATGGAGTAAATCCTGGCTTGCTCGGGGATACGCAGTCCCTCGTCGGTCAGAAGAAACTCTCCCAGGCTGGGATCCAGGGTAAAAGCATGCACGCCCTCGCCGGTGGAATAGACGAAAATGGTCGAACTGCCGTAGATGACATAGCCGGCGGCTACCTGCTCCCGGCCTGGCCGGAGCAGGTCCGTGGCCTGGCCGGGGCCGTCGGAACTGCGCCGTCGATAGATGGCGAAGATGGTGCCGATGGGGGCGCCCACATCGATATTGGACGATCCGTCCAGGGGATCAAAAACGACCACGTACCTGCCACATGTGTGGGGTGGAGCGACCGGGATGAAATCGGCCACCTCCTCGGACCCCATGATGCAGACCGCTCCGCTGCGCGCAAGGGTGTGCACCAAGGTGTCGTTGGCAAAGAGATCCAGCTTCTGTACCTGCTCACCCTGAATATTTCGATCCCCCGTGAGCCCCAGGATGTCCACCAGGCCCGCCTTGTTGACTTCCCGGGAGATCAGCTTGGTCGACAGGGCAATGGCGCTCATGAGGGAGGCGAACTCGCCGGTTGCCACGGCAAGGGCGTGCTCCTTCTCCGTGATGAATTGGGCCAGGGTGGGAGTGCGGTGAGTCATGACTCCAGGGGCCAGGCGATGGGCAGCTCCACCCGGCGGACGAATCGGTCCACCAGCGCGCGTGTTCCCTGGACGCCCAGTTGATCGAACAGGAAGACGAAACGATCCTCCAGAGACTCACCCAGGGCGGCGCGCACGTCGCTCCCCAGATCACAGAGAGCACGCTTGAACGGTCCGAAGGCTTTCTTGCGCGTCTTGTAGATGAACTGTTCATCGGTCTGATCCTGCGTCCGTTCGCCGGCATGGTGGTGGCGCAGGTGGGAATCGATGTCTGTCAGGAGATCCCGGGGGAACGCCGGATGGCCGTAGATCATGTTCTGAAAGCCGGTGGCCAGATGGATCTCCGCCGTGTCCAGTTCCGGGAAGCGGTGGAAGAGATCTTCCGGGAGCGTGGAGGCGCCATGTTGAACGGCCCCGGCCATGCCATAGCGCTCCTGCGCCAGCCGGGATAGCTGTCCCAGGATATCCAGATCCAGCTTCACGGCAGCGATGGTGCCGTCGGGCAAGGGAACGCCGCCATGGCTCGTTCCGGTCTGGACGCTGATCTTGGAGATGCCTGGCGCGGTCACACCCCGTTCCTTCAGGCTGCGTCGCAGGCCGTCCATATAGGCCATGAGTTCTTCCGGCGTGGAGTTCTTCTTGCCCACCTCGCCGATTTCGCCGCCGATTGAAATGGTCACCCCCGATGGCTCGATTTCACGGATGAGCTGGATGCACTGAGCGGCGCGCTCGTAATTGTGGAACTGCTGCTGGTCCAGGGTGGGAGGGGAGAGATCCACCAGAGTTGACGTGTCGATGTCGATATTCATGAAGCCGGCCGCCACTGCATCACGGGTCAGATCCAGAACGGCGTCGGCTTCTCCCTCGGGGTTTTCGGCGAACTTGCTGGCGTTGAACTGGAAATGATCGCCCTGGATGAAGATGGGTCCGTCCCAGTCCTCCCGCAGGGCGGCGGCTGTGATCAGCGCCGTATATTCGGCCGGACTCTGCTGGGTGTAGCCGATCTCAGAGCGGGCGATTTCCAGGATCACGGCGCCTGTGTCGTGCCGGCGGGCAGCGCGAAAGACGGCCCGGGCGGTGTCGTAGGTCAGGCCGCGGATGTTGATGGCGGGTACGGTGAAGCCGGTGCATTCACCCCGTCCGCGGGCAGCGTAGAGATCCTGGATGGAGGCTGAATGAATCCCGCAGGCAGCCGCGGCAGCGCGAATGATGGCCCGCGCCATGTCCCGGGTTCCGGACTCGGTGGCGAAGATGGCGGTCGTGGTCAGGCCATCCAGAAAACGGGATTTGAGAGCCTCGCCGTCGAGCAGTTCAAAGTCCGGCTGGAAGCGTACGGCCGGTGCCAGTGTCTCCAGCATGTCGCGGGTTGACGCGTGGATCTCCATGGCCGGAGGGTAACACGATTCGCCCTGCCCGTTGTTGACAGGGCAACTGTTCAGACCCTGTACAGGGTGAACACTTTCAAGCACGGGAATGAACAAGGAGACGGCCCCGGTGTGTCGTGGGCGGGTCTCCTCGGGGAACTCCGGTCTGCTGCAAGCCCTTCCAGGACAGGGTGTTGAGTGAAGGCAGGTGGGATATCGACGGCAGGGCGCAGGGGGTTGGCACGCGTCATGCTCTGTCATGCAGTTGCAAGACAAGGAGACTCTCCATCATGACTCGATGCCCATCTCTCAGACTGACCATGACCATCTCGGCGGTGTTGACTCTCACGTTCGCTGTCCTGGTTCCCGCGGCGACACCGGCTGCCGTGGAGGCGGTTGTCTGGGCCACGGTGGACGGTTTTTCCCCGGGACATTTCCAGGATCATGAGATGGGGCACGACGATGTCATGGGTCCCAATGAGAGCTACGCTGTGGGGCGATGGAGTGGGCCGACCCGCCATGGTTCCTATTCGGGCTTCACCCTCCCGGCCCAGACCTGGGTCCCCACCGTGGTCCAGGTGATGCTGGCCGGCTACGTGACAGGGCCATTGCAGAATGAGTACCTCAGGGTCACCCTGGATACCGCCCAGGGCACCTATGGCCCGCTGACTCTGCGCGCGGCCCGTGCCAATGAGCATGTGGGTAGCGCCAATGCCGGCTTCTGGGTCATCGATTTTTCATCCTTCTACGCTTTTCCCGCCGGTGCTCTGCAGGGGACGGTGGATGTGGATATCAAGCTGATGAGCCAGGGCCCCGACAGCGGTTACGAACTGCATCTGGATGCCATCGGCTTGAACGTTCGGCTCGAAGACCCCAACGAACTGTTCGACCTGTGGCTCGGCAATGATGCCTCGGCTCTCGACGGCTCGGCGTCGTATCTGCAGGGAATCGCCGCGCCCCTGGACCTGGGTGACACCGATTGCCCCGGGACGATCTGCTTCCTGCGCGTGCGCGATGGGGCCGGCGTGGCGCGCACTCTGTCGGTCCTCCTCCTTGCCGATGGAGCCACCTTCCGGGTCGGGTTCGTGGATGGCCGGGAAGATGGCCCTGTAGATGCGGACCTGAGCCGGGTGCAGGCTCCTGCCACGGCGCCTGCTGATGGCGTCAGCCTCGTGCGGGTCAAGGTCACTCCGCGTGATGGCAGCGGTTTTCCCCTGGGTGAAGGTGTCAGCTTGCGCCTTGACCCGGCCTCTCTCGGCCGGGCGGAAGCGGTGGGTGGTTTCACCCACCAGGGAGACGGCTCTTATGTCATCGAACTGAAGTCGGCCAGCATCGGTGATGCCAGGCTGGTGGTGCAGGCCGACGGGGTGACCCTGAGCCAGGCGCCCGTGATCAGCTTCCTTGCGCCCTAGGACTGCGTTGCCCGCCGCCGACGGGCGGCCACGCGCTCCAGGCGGCGTACCCGGCGTTCTTCGGCATTCCCGGCGCGACGGCGATCTTCATCGGTTCGGCAGAGTATGGGCGGCACCACGCGGGCCGGCCGGCCGTCGGCTCCCAGGGCCACGGTCGTGAGATAAGCCGTGCATGTGTGCACTTTCTCACCGGTGAGGCTGTCCTCGGAGAAGACCTTGACCCCTACCTCCATGGACGTGCCCCACGCCTGGTTGACCTGGGCCACCAAGCTGATGATGTTTCCCAGCTTGATGGGGTGGATGAAATCCAGGCTGTCCAGGGAGGCTGTGACGATGCCGGTGCGGCAATGGCGCAGGGAAGCGATGGCGGCTGCCTTGTCGATCAGCGCCATAACCCGCCCGCCGAACACGTTGCCGTAAATATTGGTGTCCTCGGGGATGATCAGTTCGGTCATCTCCACCCGGGAAGTTGCGGGCGGTACAGCTCGGGGAGGCTGGTCGGGTGCCATGCCGGCATCCTAACATCTCTTTCGTGGCCGGCCCGGAGGAAACTCTTGCCTGTGGCCACCGTATTGTTCATGCGGGTTGTGGCGCTGGGGCTGCGACCGGAGGTGGCGCGTGCGGCACTCCAGACACCTGACGGCAATAGTTCTCCTGGTGGCCTCGCTGATGCTGGTCGCCGCGGGAATGCTGCTGCTGCGCCGCTCGCCGCTTCCGGAGCGGGCTGTCCTGATGGTCAGTTTGCAGGATGATCTCCCCGAGGAGCGTGGTCATGGCATGGTCGCGCGCGTTCTCGGCGGGCGCAAACCGACCGTCCTGCAGGTTGTCCGAGCCCTTGACGCGGCGGCGGCGGACAGCCGCATCGTGGCAGTCAATCTTCACCTTGGGGGGGTGCGCTGCGGCCTCGGACGAGCTCAGGAGGTGAGGCGCGCCCTGCTCAGGGTCAGAGCGGCGGGGAAACCGGTGGTGGCGCTGCTGGCGGGGACCGGACTCCTGGATACCTATATCGCCAGTGCAGCCAGCGAGGTCTATATGTTGCCGGCGGGGAGTCTCATGACTGCTGGGATTGTCGTGGAAGTGCCTTTTCTCAGGGGCGTCCTGGACAGGGTCGGTATTTTCCCCGACTTTGTCACGACGGGAGCAGGAAAGGACACCCCGGACCCCTACACACGAACTTCCATGTCGGAAACCATGCGGAGGAACATGAATCGGATCGTGGATGATCTGCAGGGGCAGATCCTCTCCGACATGGCGGCCGGCCGCGGCCTGGAGTCCGAAGCCATGGAGCGCCTGGCTCAGCGGGGACTCCTGACCGCCCGCGACGCCATGGAGGCGGGATTCGTCAACGGTATCCTGCACGCCGACCAGATCGCGGAGCGCATCCGCCATCTGGTGGCTCCTGACGCCGTGGAGGAACTCTCCCTGGCGCGTTACACGCGGCACCTTGCTCCGGGCTGGCTGGCTCGCCCCGCCACCCTTGCCCTGGTGTATGTCACAGGCGTTCTGGTGCAGGGAGAATCCCTGGAGAACGAGTGGTACGGCCGGGCGGCAGGCGCGGCGACGCTCTCCGCAGCTTTCAAGAGTATCCGGGATGATGAGAATATTGTCGCCGTTGTCCTGCGCGTCGATTCTCCGGGCGGCTCCGCCGAGGCGGCCGAGATCCTGTGGCGAGAGATCACCCTCACCGCGGCCAGCAAACCGGTGGTGGTCTCCATGGGTGACTACGCCGCCTCCGGCGGTTACTACATCGCCGTTGCGGGGGACGAGATCCTGGCGGACCCTTCCACCATCACCGGGTCCATAGGGGTGTTCGCCGGGAAGTTCGCTCTGCAGGGTTTCTACGACTGGGTCGGGATGAACTGGGAGCAGATCAAGCGGACTCCCAACGCAGATATCTTCCACGACCGTCTGCCCTGGACTCCGGAGCAGCGGCAACTGCTGCAGGCGCAGATAGAAGAAGTCCACGACAGGTTCAAACAGGTGGTCGCAGAGGGCCGCGATCTGTCTGTGGAGGAAGTGGAGAATCTCGCCACGGGTCGGATCTTCACCGGACGTGAGGCCGTGGATGCCGGTCTTGTGGATGGTCTTGGCGGGTTGCCCGAGGCCATTGCCGCTGCCTCACGCCGCGCGGGCCTCTCAGACACGGAACAGGTCAGATTGCGCATCTACCCGCGCGGGGGGGGATTCCTCGCGGGCCTGGTGCAGGGTCAGAGCCTGTCCCTGGGGCCGGCCGGAGGACCATTCGCCGGCGCCATGGCTGAGGCGGCCCTCTGGGATCGCCTGGCCCGGGAGCGGGTGGTCGCCTACGCTCCCTGCCGGGTGGTCCTGCCCTGAGGGTTTCTCTCTGGGCGGCGCGGAGCCTTCACCGCGCCACTGCTTGATCGCCTTCCCACTGCGCTGTTAGCATGCACAGTGCGACGGGAGGTCGTGAAGCGGTTTCAGGCCTCGCCGGTCACTCTGTCCAGGAGCCGTCCCATGCAGCGTTGTTCGAGAAAATCCCGCACTTGGAGCGCCATGGCGCTCATCATGGTTGCCTGTTTCCTTGCCGGTTCGGTTCAGGCCCAGATCCGTGGCAGGTCGGCGGGAAAAAGCCGGGTGTCGGGGGCGGTCACCGACTCCGAGGGGAAGCCTCTTGAGGGTGTCACTCTTTTTCTCAACAGCACCGAGACGAAGACCAAGACAACCAAAATCAAGACCAACAAGAAGGGGACGTTTGTCCACCCTCTGGTCAGTGCCGGGCCTTTCAAGTTCGAGTTCGTCAAGGAAGGCTACAAGATCTATTACCTGGAGATGTCCAACATCGCGTCCGATGATACGGATATGGGCTCCTTCGGCCCGGCGCACTTCAGCATGGCCCAGGCGGATCGGGAGATTCGGCTCGTGGTGGGTGGTATCACCAAATTCATAGTCAAGATGGCCACATATGAGAAATACGAGGAACTGGCCATGAAAGCAGCCCTGGGAGAGATGCCGGACGTTGAGACCTCCGATAAGGTCACGCGCACGCGGCACCCGGCCGAGGTGGGCCGCGAGATGTTCGATGTGAAGAACTATGCCGGCGCGCTGGAGCAGTTCGAAGAGGCACAGGCCATGGATGGTGGTGATCAGGATGCCGGCCTGGCCTTCGCCATGGCTCAGAGCTACTACCACATGGACCGTCCTGACGAAGCCGCCGCCCAGTTGCGCCGTGTGCAGGAACTGGATCGCGGCAAGCATCGAGCCGGGGTGAATTATTTCCAGGCGCTGGTTGCCCAGAAGCAGGGGCGCACCAGGGACGCGGTGGTTTACATGGAAAAGGAAATTTCAGGGTCCGACGAGCCCCAGGCCAGCATGATGGCGACCATGGGTGGCCTCTACCGTGACGTGGGCGAGGACGGTCAGGCCATCACAGCATTCGAGCAATCACTGGCAATGGATCCCGACAACCTGGGCGCCCTCATGAACCTGGGGGCTTTGTACAGCAACATCGGCGATCAGAAAAAGGCCGAGGAGTTTTTTCACCGGGCCGCCAAGGCCGGTGCCAGCAAGGGGAAAAAAGGCGCGGCGATTTTCTTCAATATCGGGGCTATCAGTGTCAACGAGGGCAAATACCAGGCTGCGGCGGATGCGTTCGAACGCGCCATCGCCATCAATCCCAAGTACGTTGCCGCTCATCGCGAGTTGGGGTACACCTACAAGGATTTGAACAACACGGCCAAAGCCAGGGAACATCTTCTCATCTACCTGGAATTGCAGCCCAAGGCCCCGGACCGCCCGGAACTGGAACTCTGGCTCAAGGCCACCAAATGACGCGAAGGTGGTGCTTCCGGGTGGTTCAGAGAGGAAAGAGCTTCCGCTCGATCAGCTGGGCGAGGATCTGCGCTGCCGCCAGATGAACTTCGTGGACCCGGGCCGGGTGTTCCGCTTCCACCACCAGCGCGTGATCGGCGTAGCTCTTCATGGTGCCGCCATCGCGGCCCAGGAACGCCGCCGTCGGCAGGTTGGCTTCCCGCGCGGCCACCAGAGCCTTGGTGCAGGCGGGGGAATTACCATCCTTGGAGAAGGCAATGACCATGTCTCCCTTGCGGGCCTGGGCGGCCAGTTGACGGGCCAGGACTTCATCCAGAGAGCTCTCTTCAGCGATCCCGCTCATGAGGGCCGCATCGGTGCCCAGGGCCACGGCCGCCAGTGGCGGACGGTTGGCAGCCACCCGGTGGACCAGAGCATCCACCAGGATGCGCGCGATGAGGTTGCTGGGGCCCGTCCCGAAGACCAGCAGTTGACCCTGGGAACGGAAAGTGTTGGCGACACGATCGGCCAGGAGGACCAGCTCCCCGGTGGAACGAGTGAAAAAACGGTCCTGGATGAAACGAAGATCGTCGAGAATCTCCTTGACTTGATGTTCCACAGCAGGTTCCCCTCTCTCCGCGATTATAGATAGGGGGTAGGGGGTGTCAAGCAATCCAGCCCAGCGTCCCATGATCGTCCAGTCGGATCGGACGGTTCTCCTGCAGATGGGTTTGCCCGCCTCGGAGGAGGCCCGTGATGCCCTGGCCCGGTTCGCCGAGCTGATCAAGAGCCCGGAGCATGTCCACACTTATCGCATCACCCCCCTCTCTCTCTGGAATGCCGCATCCACGGGCCTGACCGCCGACGAGGTGATGGCTGCCTTGGCCTCCCATTCGCGCTTTCCGGTGCCTGCAAGTCTGGCTGCCGAAGTGCGCGATCTCCTGGGGCGGTGGGGCCGGTTCCGCCTCTGCCCTCTGGACGACACTCACCTTGCCCTCGAATCCGGGGACGAGGCGCTGCTGGCTGAGATTTCCGCCAACCCGCGGATTCATCCCCTCCTGGGCGCCGACCTGGGTGCAGGCCGTCGTGCCGTGGCCACCAGCAATCGGGGATTGTTGAAGCAGGCCATGACCCGGCTGGGATGGCCGGTGGAAGATCTCGCCGGCTATGTGGAAGGCGAACCCCTGCCCATGTCGTTGCGAGCCACCACGTTATCGGGGGAGCCGTTCAACCTGCGCCCCTACCAGGTCGCATCCGTCCGGGTCTTTCACGCCGGAGGCAGCGCCCGCGGCGGGTCCGGTGTGATCGCCCTGCCCTGTGGTGCCGGCAAGACCGTGGTCGGGCTGGCGCTCATGGCGGAACTGCAGACCTCTACGTTGATTTTGACCACCAGCATTACGGCCCTCAGGCAATGGCGCAGGGAACTGCTGGAACGCACCTCCCTGAGTGAGGATGAGATCGGGGAGTACAGTGGCAAGGCGAAGAACGTGGGCCCTGTGACCGTGGCCACCTACCAGATATTGACGCACCGTCGCAGCCGGGACGCGCCGTTCACACACTTCGGCCTGTTCCACGAGCGTAACTGGGGCCTCATCATTTATGATGAGGTCCACCTGCTGCCGGCCCCTGTCTTCCGCCTCCTGGCCGATATCCAGAGTCGCCGCAGGTTGGGGCTGACGGCGACCCTGGTGCGTGAAGACGGACGGGAGGAGGATGTCTTCTCCTTGATCGGGCCGAAAAAATATGACGTACCCTGGCGTGAACTGGAATCCCAGGGTTTCATCGCCGCCGCTTCCTGTGTCGAGGTCCGAGTCCCCTTGAGCGCGGAACTGCGCCGCCGGTACTACGCCGCCGGTGACCGGGAGGCCTATATGCTGGCCGCCACGAACCCCGCCAAGGATTCCTGCGTGGCCGATCTCCTGGAGCGGCACCGGGGTGAACACATCCTGGTCATCGGACAGTACCTGGCTCAGCTACGCGGGCTGGCTGAGCGGTTGGACTTGCCTCTACTGACGGGTTCCACCCCCCAGGACGAGCGGGAGCGCCTCTATGATCGCTTCAGGAAGGGTGATCTCCCTGTTCTCGTGGTCTCCAAGGTCGCCAATTTTGCGGTGGATCTGCCTGAGGCGGCGGTGGCCGTGCAGATATCGGGTACCTATGGGTCCCGCCAGGAAGAAGCCCAGCGCCTGGGCCGCATCCTGCGTCCGAAAGAAGGAGCCAATCAGGCTTGTTTTTACACCGTGGTGAGTCGTGAGACGGTGGAAGTCGAGTACGCCCGCCGCCGGCAGATCTTCCTGGCGGAGCAGGGTTACAGGTACCGCATCGAGGAGGCCGGCAACCTGTAGCCCTCAGGCCAAGGTGATGGCGGCGATGAGACGGCCGGCCAGACCCTTTTCGCCGCGGTGGGAAAAGAAGAGGTCGGTTCGGCAGCGGGTGCAGGCGGCGACTGTCCGGGTATCTTCCCCGGGCACGCCGGCTCGGCGCAGGAGATGGGCGACGGCCCCGGGCAGGTCCAGCCGCCATGAGGGACCCTGGCCCTCGATCAGGGCAGGGGAGAGGCGCGCGAAGGGTGCGGCCACCTCTTCACCGACCTCAAAACAGCAGGGACCAATGGCCGGGCCGATGGCCGCCCGGATGGATGAAGGTGAGGCCCCCAGGGAGGCCATGGCCTCCAGAGTTCGGGCCACCACGCCTGCCAGTGCCCCGCGCCACCCTGCATGGATCACGCCGACCACACCGGAGGTCGTGTCCCTGAGCAGGATCGGCACACAATCGGCGGTCTGGAGCAGGAGGATCACGTCGGACCGTGAGGTGACGGCGCCGTCGGCCGTTGGGACCTGGGACCGGTGGGCTCCCGGCGGAATGGTGTGGACCTGATTGCCGTGGACCTGGCGCAGAGGGACAGGTGTACACCCGGCGGGGAAGCCGGCGGCGGCAAGAAAGCGGGCCAGAGAGCCTTCAAGTTGGCCGCCATGGGGCACTCCCCCCTCGCGGGTCGAGAAAGCATGGCAACCACCGCCCACGTCAAATCCCCCTGATTTGATGAATATTGCCTGGCCGGTCTGGTCCGCAAGATGGGTCATGAGGCTCCGTCCGCCGGCGGACCGAAGGCGGGTCCCTTGGCGGCGAGGAGAGTCTAGATGGGTCCGCGCCTGGCTCTCAAGGCTTTCCCGCCCGGACCGGGCCGTTCCACGGGTAGGGGCGCCGGTCTTGACAAGGCACCTGCGATGGGCGAAAGTCCTTCGTTCCGATTCACATCCGGTTGCCGGGGCCGGCGCGCCGTACCGGCCAAACCCAAACGGGGAGCAAGTTCATGTTCGCGAGTGTCCTGGCCACGTTTCTCATGGCGTCGTCTTCCGAGGGAGGAGAGGCCCCATCCGCCCTCATGCAGCTCTTTCCGTTCATCCTCATGGCGGTCATCTTTTATTTTCTGCTGTTCGCCCCCGAGCGTAAGAAACGGAAGAAGACCCAGGAGATGCTGGCCGCTCTGCGCAATGGTGACAAGGTGGTGACCAGTGGCGGTCTCCACGGCAAGGTGGTCGGGGTGACCGACCAGATCATTCAGCTCCGCATTGCAGATGGCGTGAAGATCGAGGTCTCACGCAGCGCAGTGTCCTCCAAACTCAGCGACTGAACAGCGCTTTCACGGAACCGGGCCAATGACTCCTCTACGCTGGCGTTTTCTCATCATAGCGGCCATGGTGGTGGCAGCTGTGTGGGCTGTTTATCCCCCCCAGGAGAAGGTGCATCTGGGCCTGGATCTGAAGGGCGGTATTCATCTGGTCCTGCAGGTGAACTCCGGTGAGGCGGTCGCCGCAAAAGTGGAGTCGGACGTGGAAACGGTGCGTGCTCTTCTCACCGATAATTCCATCCCGTTCGGCGACCTCGCCAGTGAGGGCGAGGACAGGATCCGGGTGACAGGCCTGGATGCGGAAGGGCGCAGCCGGCTGGATGCACTCCTGGATGAGAATCTTCCCGTCTACAACCGAGGCAGTGCCGCCGATGACCTCATTCTCACGCTGGACACATTCGAGAGCCAGGCGATTCGCCGGGCGGCCGTGCAGCAGAGCCTGCAAACCATTCACACGCGGGTCGATGCCTATGGCGTGGCCGGGCCCATCATCCAGCAACAGGGGTTCGGCCCCGACGCCAACCGTATTCTCATCCAGCTTCCCGGAGTGGAGGATCCGGAGACCGTCATCGACGTCTTCCGGCGCCAGGCCTTCCTGGAATGGAAACTGGTGGTCTACCCGCCGGGAGTCACCGATTTCAGGGCATGGGATGGTTTTTCCGACCGCCAGACCCTCATTGATGCCTTTGGCGGCACCCTGCCATCGGGTGTTGAGATCTATCCCGAAAAGCGGGCCGTCGGGTTGGACGACCGCCAGATCACGGTCTGGTGGCCTCTGACCAAGGCCTCGCCCATCAAGGGGAACGACCTCAAGAACGCCCAGCGCGGCCAGGGCCAGTTCGGTGAAGCCAACATCGCCTTCACGCTCACGGCCACCGCCGGGAGGGTGTTCGAGAATCTCACCCGTGAGAACGTCGGCAGGAAAATGGCCATTCTTCTGGACAAGGAGGTTCTCACCGCGCCGGTCATCAACTCGGTGATCCCCGGCAACGGTGTGCTGGAAGGCAACTACACCGTGGAAAGTGCCGACATCCTCGCCCTGCAGCTCAAGAGCGGCGCCCTGCCGGCGTCCCTGGATGTCCTGGAGCAGAGGACCGTGGGACCCTCCCTGGGCATGGACTCCATTCGCAAGGGGGTTTACGCGGCTATCCTGGGACTTGTCATGGTGATGATCTTCATGCTGGTCTACTACAAGCTGTCCGGCATCAACGCGGTGGTGGCTCTGCTGCTGAACCTGCTCCTGGTGCTGGCCATCATGTCCTCCATGGGTGCGACTCTGACTCTGCCCGGTATCGCCGGATTTATTCTCACAATCGGCATGGCCGTGGATGCCAATGTCCTCATTTTTGAACGGATCAAGGAAGAACTTCGCAATGGCAAGAGTGTACGGGCTGCCGTGGAAGGCGGCTTCGGTAAGGCCGTCTCTGCCATCGTGGACAGCAATGTGACCACCCTGATTGCCGCTGTCTTCCTCTTCCAGTACGGAACAGGCCCGATCAGAGGATTCGCCATCACCCTCATGGTGGGGATCCTGGCCAGTATGGTGACCGCCCTGTTCGTCTCCCGTACCATCTTCATGGCCGTCCTTTCCGGCAGGACCGGCCAGGAACGCCTGAGCATCTGATGGAAATTCTACGTCCGACGCATATCGATTTTCTGGGCAAGAGGTACATCCTCTTTGCCGTGTCGGGGATTGCGCTCGCCGTTTCTCTGTGGGCTCTGGGCAACGGCATCAACAAGGGGATCGATTTTGCCGGCGGCACCGAGATCCAGGTCAAATTCGCCGAGGCACCTGAACTGGATACCCTGCGCAGGCAACTCAACGATCTCGGCATGGGCGACGTCTCGCTGCAGAGTATCGGTGCCGTGGAAGATCACGAGTTCCTCATCCGGATCGGCAGCCAGCAGGAGGCCGGCGTAGCGGCGGCCCAGGAAAGGGAAGAGGCCGACACCCAGCCTGTCCCGCCGCCACCTGAGGCAGATGACCTGGACGATCAGGTCGACGGCCGGGCTGAGACACCCGATTCTGCCTCCATCCCGGACCCTGGCCCTATTCCTGGGGTTCTCCCGGAGGAGCCTGTGGCCAGGGAAGGGGAGCAGACCCGGGTCTACCATGCTGTTCTGGAGGTGCTGCGCAATTATTCCGGGGTTGATACCCGGGGTGCCCGTACCGATCTGAACATGGCCAACGTCCACGAGATGGCGCTCCTCCTGGCCGCCGGTCCGGGAGGTGAGCCCCAGGCCGGGACTCTGGCCACGGCCATCGCCGGCTACCGCAGGGATCACGCCGGCTTGTTCCTCTCCTTTTCCGACCTGGATCAGGTGGAAGGCATGACTCCGGAGGCCCGAACCTACCTGGAAGCCAATACCGTTCTGGGACCGTTCACGATCCGCCGGGTGGAGTTCGTGGGACCCCAGATCGGCGGTGAACTGGCCTGGAAGGCCAAGCTGGGCATGGGACTCGCCCTGGCCGGGATGCTGCTCTATATCACCATCCGTTTCCGCAACCTGGGTTTCGCTCTGGGTGGGATTATCGCTCTCATTCATGACGGTATCATTGCTGCCGGCATGTACGATCTCTGGGGCGGTCAGTTTGACCTGATCCTGGTGGCCGCCATCCTCACCCTCCTGGGGTATTCCATCAACGACACCATTGTCATCTTCGACCGTGTCAGGGAGAACACGCGGCTCATGCGTGGCAGTGACACCCTCACTATTTTCAACACTTCCATCAATCAGACCCTCAGCCGCACCCTGCTCACCTCCATGACCACTCTCCTTGTCGTGGTCTCCCTCTTCCTATTTGGGGGCCAGACCATCCACGGCTTCGCTTTTCTCCTGATGCTGGGGATCATCGTGGGAACGTACTCCACTATTTTCATCGCCTCGCCGGTGGCTATCCTCTATGACCAATGGATGGAGAGCCGCAAGGTGAGCACCCGCCATCAGGTCCCGGCTATCGCCGTGACAGGCGCGAAGCGACACCGCAGCAAGGGTCGGCCGGCCGGGAGATCCTGACCGCCGCCGGCCTGGCCTCCCTGCCGCTATAATCGGCGTTCCGGAGAGACGGGGGCGTCGTGATCCGCTACGAAGACATCCAGGAAAAGGTCGAGGCCTACAACCCGCAGGCTGATTTTGATCTCTTCCGGCGGGCCTACATCTTCTCAGCGCGGGAGCACCGTGGACAAACCCGCCGCTCGGGGGAGCCCTATCTCATCCATCCCCTGGAGGTGGCGAGTATTCTGGCGGATCTCCATCTGGACATGACCTGTCTGGTGGTGGGGTTGCTCCATGATGTGGTGGAGGACACCCTGGTGGAACAGGCCACCATCGAGGAATATTTCGGCAAGGATATCGCCCATATCGTTGAGGGTGTTACCAAGCTCAGCAAGCTGGATTTTCGCACCAAGGAGGAGAGGCAGGCCGAGAATCTGCGGAAGATGCTCCTGGCCATGGTGGATGATATCCGGGTGATCCTGGTGAAACTGGCTGACCGCCTGCACAACATGCGGACCCTGAAGTATCTGTCGCCGGAGAAGCAGGTTGAGATCGCCCTGGAGACACGGGAAATTTATGCTCCTATCGCCCACAGACTGGGCATCGGGCGGATCAAAAGCGAGTTGGAAGATCTGGCTCTCAGGCACCTGGATCCGGATGCCTATCATGACCTCCTTCGCAGTCTCGACTCCCGTCGCAAGGTCTCCGATAATTTCATCGAAGACGTGGGCAAGCGCCTCGGCGAGGCAGTGGCGGGCCAGGGCATCGAAGCGGAAGTCTCGGGGCGGATGAAGAGCGTGGCGAGTATCCACGCGAAGATGAAGCGCCAGGCCATTCCGGTGGAGCAGGTCTACGATTATGTGGCCTTCCGCCTGGTGGTTCCCTCCCTCAGGGACTGCTATGGCGCTCTGGGCCTGATTCACAGTCTCTGGCGGCCAGTTCCAGGCCGTTTCAGGGATTACATCGCCATGCCCAAACCCAATGGCTACCAATCCCTCCATACCTCGGTCATATCGGCGAAGGGGCAGCCCTTCGAAGTCCAGATCCGGACTCCCGAGATGCATCGAATCGCCGAGGAGGGCATCGCCGCCCACTGGTCCTACAAGGAGGGCAACCAGGGGCGCGGCGAAGGCGATCTTTCCACGGGTCAGTGGTTGCGGCAGTACATGGAGCTGCTGAAGGATGTCAAGGACCCGCGGGAATTCCTGCAGGTGGCCCGCATGGACCTGTTTCCTGATGAGGTCTACACTTTTTCTCCGCGGGGGGATGTCTTCAGTTTCCCCCGTGGAGCGACCGTTCTGGATTTCGCCTATGCCATCCATACGGATCTGGGCCACCAGTGTGTGGGCGCCCGGGTCAAGGGCAAGATGGTGCCCTTGCGTCATCAGTTGCGCAGCGGCGATATCGTTGAAATCCAGACGTCACCCAAGCATCATCCCAGCCGGGATTCATTGCGACTGGTGCGCACTTCCAAGGCCAGGGCCAAGATCCGCCAGTGGCTCAATGTCCACGAGCGCCAGCGCTCTCTCGGCCTGGGGCGGGAGATAACCGGGAGGGAGTTCCGTCGTTATCGTTTCCATCCGCGACGCGTCAAGGACCGGGACATGACGTTGGCTCTCCAAGCCATCGGGTACGACAACTACGAGGACTTCCTGAGTGCTGTGGGCTATGGCAAGGTTTCGCCGGCCACGCTGGTGAGCCGCCTGGCTCCGGAACTGCGCGCCGAGGACCGTCTCGAATCCCGGCTTACCAGGGTCGTGAAAAAGGCGCTGGGAGTCGGGGCCCCCCGGGTGAAAGTCAAAGGTGTCGACGACGTGATGGCCTCCATGGCCGGCTGCTGCGATCCCATCCCGGGGGAGGAAATTGTCGGTTACATCACCCGTGGCCGTGGGGTTTCGGTGCATGCCGTCAACTGTACCAATGTGGAGAACCTTCTCTATGGCAGCGAAAGGCGCATCGATGTCGCCTGGTCCCGCGCCAGGGGTGAGAACACGACCCGGCCGGTGAAGATCCGGGTGATCATGGATGACCGGCCCGGTGTCCTGGCGCGCATCACAACGGCGATCTCCGAGGAAGAAATCAATATCAGAACGGTCGATGCCCGGGTGGATGAGGCGCAACGGGGAACGGTTCTCCTTGTCCTGGATATCAAGGATACGCGCCACCTGCAGCGCATCCTCAAGCGCCTGCGGGGGATCGAGGGCATTCGCCAGGCAGAACGCAGCCAGGGCGCCTGATGGCATCCTGCTCCCGAGAAAGGACAGAACATGAGCAGCCAGATCATTCAAACAGATGAGGCTCCGGCCGCCATCGGCCCTTACGCCCAGGCCGTGAGTTGCAACGGTTTTCTCTTCTGTTCAGGACAGATCGGTCTCGATCCCGCCAGCGGGCAGGTGGTGGACGGGGGCGTGGAGCGCCAGGCTGAACAGGTGATGAGCAATCTGGAGGCCGTTCTCAGGGCCGGGGGCAGTTCGTGGGGGCAGGTGATCAAGACGACCATCTACCTGGCCAGCATGGATGATTTTGCCGCCGTCAACACCGTCTACGCCCACTACCTGGGTGATCATCGGCCGGCGCGGGCAACGGTGGCCGCCGCAGGGCTGCCCAAGGGAGTGCTTGTGGAGATAGAGGCCGTGGCCGCCTGTGCGCAGGGTTAGCGGACGACTTTTTCGATGCGGCCGCTGCGAATGCAGCGTGTACAGACGCGCATACGGCGGGAGTTGTTGCCCTGCCGGACCCGCACCGTCTGCAGGTTGGGGCGGAACACCCTCCGGGTGAGGTTGTGAGCGTGGCTCACGTTATTACCCGCCATGGGACCCTTCTTGCAGACCTGGCAAACCGCAGACATTTCTTTCTTTCTCCTACAAATCTGGACTGAATTCGGGTGCCGGACGGCAAACCGGAATCCTAGCACAGCCCCCTGAGTCGGGCAACGGCCCACTCATGTGGGGCTCGGCGATTTCCCTGCCGCCCTGGCCCCACGGCGGTCGGTTCGGCAGGATTTCGGCCCCCCTGTAAAGACTCCCGCGTCTCCATCCCCCGGCTTCTTGAAACTCCGAAGCCGGGGCCTATATTCAAACCTCGGATTGCATATTGGTCATATTGCAGCCGGATAGCCGAACTTGAATTGGGACTCAATTGGGGCCTTCCGGGATGTCGTATGAGGCCGAAACCGGCCCCAGAGGCATCCCTTACAGCTCCCGAAGCAGGGGTGAGAGACGTGTTCTTCTCCAGAAGTAAACCACTGGTCGGGTTGGATATCGGGACCAGCAGCGTCAAAGCCGTTGTCCTGAAGCCACACCGGAAGGGAAAGGGTTTCACGCTCCAGAACCTGGCGATAGAACCCCTGCCTCCGGAAGTCATCGTCGAGGGAGCCATCATGGACTCGGGCCCCATCATCGACGCCATCAATCGGGTCTGCGAAGTTGCACGCATCAAGAGCAATGAAGTGGCCGTATCCCTCTCGGGGCACTCCGTCATCGTCAAGCGGGTTTCCATACCCAGCATGAGCAACGAGGAGCTGGCGGAGTCCATTTACTGGGAAGCGGAGCAGTATATCCCGTTCGATGTGGATGACGTGAACCTTGATTATCAAGTCCTGGGAGACAGTGCCGACGGCGACTCCATGGAGGTGCTGCTGGTGGCGGTCAAGAAGGACAAGATCAATGACTACACCAGTGTCATCACTCAGGCGGGCCGCATTCCACTAGTGGTGGACGTGGATGTATTCGCAGTGCAGAACGCCTTCGAGGTGAATTACGGCCTGGCTCCCAATCAGACCACGGCTCTGGTCAACGTCGGCGCCGCCGTCACCAATGTCTCGGTGATCAGCGGTGGCCATTCACGCTTCTGGCGTGATCTATCCATGGGCGGCAACAACTACACCGAAGCGATTCAGCGTGACATGGGCGTTTCATTCGAAACGGCGGAGGCAGCCAAGTGCGGCAAGTCCCAGGATGAAATCCCCGCTGAGGAACTGACACCCATTCTGGAGACCGTGAACAACGAGATGGTCACGGAAATCCAGAAAACCATCGATTTTTTCCTGTCTTCTCACAGCGAGGAGCAACTGGACAAGATCGTTCTGGCCGGTGGCGGCTCGCGCCTGGAGTCCCTGCCAGGGGCCCTGGGCGAGCGTTTCGGTTGCAAGGTGGAACACCTGAATCCGTTCGAGGCCATCACAGTGGATGAACGCGCATTTCCCAAGGAGGCCTTGGCTGAAATGGCGCCGGCGGCTGTCGTGGCCGTGGGACTCGCCATCAGAAAGGGAGGCGACCGATGATTCGTATCAATCTGGTTGCCGAGCGCAAGACCGAAAAGGTTCGCAGGCCTCTTCTCAATTTCGAGTCGGGGAATGAGGCGCTGGGCAACGTTCTGATGGGAGCCGTCCTGGTGATGGCCCTGCTCTTCTCCGGATACAAGTTCGTCAGTATGAATTCAACGCTGGCGAACCTGGATGTCAGCATCGCTGATGCCAATCACGAGAAGGACCGGCTGAAGGACATTCTGGCCAAGGGCGAGGCGTTCAAGGCCCAGAGAGAATTGCTGAAGCGCAAGGTCGAACTCATCACCGAGCTGAAGAAGAACCAGGCTGTTCCCGTGCATCTTCTGGACCAGATAAGCCGGAACCTGCCCGAGTTCCTCTGGCTCGACAAGATCTCGGAGCGAGGCAACGGCATATCCTTCACCGGGCAGGCCACGACCTATAACGCTGTTTCCAATCTCTATAACAACCTCGATGCCTCCGATTATTTCGCGGATGTCGTCCTGGGGACCACGCAGCAGGCCAAGCAGGGCGTCACCTTTTCCATGACCTGCCGCTTCATTCCGCTGCGCGATCAGCAGGCCGCCGCGGCCGCGGTTGGCAACGATGACCATGGGGCGCCCGAAACGGGCTCCCAGGATACCTAGGGGAGAATGATGAATCTGAAGAGCCTTCCCTTCTGGGGGCAAATGCTGGTGGCCGTCGTCTTCGCGATGGGAATCGTTCTGGTGGGCTACAAGGTCTGGCCCGGCTTCACCGAGATGCAGATGAAGACGGAAACGATGCAGAGCCAGCTCAGCGATCTCGAACGAGAGATAAGGCAGGGCCAGGCCATTGAGGCCAAGCTGCCGGAGTTCGAGGCGGAAATTGCCAGCTTGCAGGCCAAGCTGGGCGACCTTCTGCTGATTCTGCCCTCGGAACCTGAAGCAGGCGAGCTGTTGCGCTGGGTGAAAAACCTGGCGGATCAGTCCAATCTTGAACTGCAGATCTGGTCCCCGGGAGCACTCAAGAAAGTCGAGTTCTACAAGGAATACCCGGTGCACCTGAACATCGAGGGCACCTATCACGATCTGGGCATGTTCTTCGATCGGATCAGCAAATACTCGCGCATTATCAACATCAACGGAGTGGACATTGCAAAGCTGGGTCGAAACGATCCTACCAAGACCATCAAGTCGTCGTTCACCGCAACCACTTTCGTTTACGACGACCGGGAGGGAAGCTGATGCGCCATCGGAACTCCATGACTTTCCTTCTGGCCATTCTGGTGATGGTGGCTACGCTGCCGCCGGCGGTTGCCGCCGATAGCCGGCACATGGCCAGCAAGGATGAGTCGACTTCAAAATCCCTGTCCGGTGCCCAGATCCTGGGTGCCGTCCCGGAGCCCTCCTCGGCCACCGTCGACCGGATTCGCCAGGAAGGCGAGGCAGTGATGGCGGGTATCCACTGGTCCTACGACCCGGCGGGACGCCGGGATCCCTTCCGTTCCCTGGTGGAGCGTGTTGCCATCAAGGGAGAGGGCGAGCGTCCTGATGGGATCGAGGGCATGCTCATCTCCGAAGTGGACCTGGTGGGCATCATCACCAGTCCCCGCGGGGATCTGGCGTTCTTCAACGGATCCGACAACCGGGGATATTTTCTCCATGTGGGCGATGACCTGTATGACGGTCTGGTGCAGGACATCGACCGTGCCGCCGGCAGGGTAGTTTTCCGCCAGCGGGTGGAGGACCCCCGTGAGATCAAACCTTACCGAAAAGTTATCAAGCACCTTAGTTCATCTACGGAGGATGGCCGATGACCACGTCCAAGCGCACCTTCCCGTTGCTGGCCATGGTCCTGATTGCGATGGTGATCGCAGTTGGGCCGGCCTTCGCGAAACGGGATTTCGCCAACACCATTCCTGAGTGGATCACCGTATCCGCCTTGACCGTCAAGGTTGATACGGCCGAGACGGAGATCACAGTCAAGGGTGATTTCCCGCCCAACTACCTCACCTATCGACCGACCACGGACCGGTTGATCCTCGAGATGCGCGACTGTGATGTGTCGCAGCTGGACATCCCCTCCCTGGCGAAATCTCCCCATGTTCTTGAGATGACCATGGAATCGGAAACCGATGGGGACGGGGCCAGCTTGGCTCGCTTCCTGTTCACTCTTGCTTCCGGCGTCAAGCACGCCGTTCGCCAGGTGGGCAACGATCTGGTGGTCACCTTCACTTCCGATGCCAGCCAGGCGCCCACTCCCGATCCTGTGACCACAGTCACAGAGCCGGTGGCCGGCAGCACTGCGGCCGCCCCGGCGGTGAGTGCTGTCAGCCGTGTGCCCGACAGCCGTGGCTTTATCGCCTATCGCGAGTTCGATGCGGCCACGTTCGCTGCCCAGGCCGGAATGAGTGGCCAGGCCCGGGGACGTGCTCTCACCGGTGTGGATACATCCGATAGTGAACGCAACCACGTACTTCTTCTCACCGACGGCCCGGCTTCCTTCAGCACCTTCGAACTGGCCGATCCGCCGAGACTGGTGGTTGATTTCCAGGGCCTGACCAATGAGGTTCTGGCCTCCCGGATTCCCATGGACTCATCCTTCGTGAAGCAGGTGCGGGTGAGCCAGTTCCGGACAGAACCCAATCCTGTTGTGCGGGCGGTGTTCGATCTGAACAAGTCAGCTTCTTATGACCTGAAGCCTTCGGTGGCCGGGCTCAATATCACCTTCCGGCGGCCTGATCTGGCCGGTGCCATGGACGCTGAGATGGTTGCTGTCCCGGCGATGGAGCCGGTGACCATGGCCTCCCTGGCGGCAGAGTCTGACACTCTCGAGCCATCGGACTATGCTTTCTTCAGTGAGGCCGATACCGATGACCCTGGGGACCGTTCTGGTGTCAAACTCGGCGCCGGGCTGACCTTCGAGTCCAAGATCATATCTGACAAGCGGGCGGTCTATACCGGACGCAGGATCAGTCTTGAGCTGGTGGATGCCGACCTGAAGCAGGTGTTTCGCCTGTTCCATGAGATCTCAGGGCTGAACTTCATCCTGGATCCCAGCGTTGGCGGCAAGGTCACAGTGGTGCTGGACAACGTGCCGTGGGACCAGTGCCTGGATATCATCCTGCGTAACAGTGGCCTGGCCCAGACGTTCGAGAACAACGTCGTGCGGATTTCAACCACCACACAGTTGGCGAAAGAGGCGCAGCAGCGGCGTGCTCTCAAGGAAGCCCAACTCCTTGATCAGGAACCTGTGACGATTACACGCAAGCTTTCCTATGCAAAAGCACAGGAGGTCGATCGGATCATCAAGCGCATGTTGACCGGAGGAGCCACAGGAGGGTCTTCGAGGTTTCAGTCGCAGTACGATGAGCGCACCAATATCATCATTTTTACCACCATTCCAGGTCGTGCAGAAGCGATCTCCAAGTTGCTGGATGAGCTGGATCAACAGTCACCCCAGGTCATGATCGAGGCCCGCATCGTGGAGACATCCCGGGAGTTCACCCGTGACCTGGGAATCGACTGGGGCTTCCTGGCCAACGACCAGCGGGGCGCCGGTAACAGTTTCTCGGTCGACTATGATCTGAACCTCCCCCGGGTGGCCGATGCCAACCGTCTGGGCCTTTTCTTCGGTGACCTGGGTCCCAACGGCTTTGCCATTGACATTGCCCTGGACGCTCTGGAAACCGAGGGTCGCGGGCGCGTTCTGTCGGCTCCTAAAATCATGGCCCAGAACAACACCACGGCCATCATTGAACAGGGTACCCAGATCCCGGTGGTGAACACCACGGCCACCGAGATCAACGTGGAGTTCATCTCGGCATCCCTGAAGCTGGAGGTGACTCCGCAGATCACCGCCGAGGGCACCATCATCATGGATATCAAGGTGGAGAACAACTCGCCGGACTTCAACAATCGTGTGGGTACCACGCCGGCCATCAACACTCAGAGAGCTTCGACCCGGGTTCTCGTTGAAGATGGCGGGACCGCGGTGATCGGCGGCGTCTTCTTCCTCAATGAAGGTGAATCAGAGGTGGGCGTTCCCGGTCTGCGCAAGATTCCCGGGCTGGGGTGGTTGTTCAAGAACAAGAACATCACGAAGCAGAACAAAGAACTCCTGATTTTTATCACTCCGACGATCATCAACTGATGAGGACCGGCCCCGGGGTGACTCATCTCCGGGGCCACCGTTCCCCCCTGCGCCGCCGGCGTGCCTGAGGTCACCGAGACTGTGAGCCCTAACACCGAAAATAACCTCGCGAGCCTGGAGGCAAAACTGGCGGCCAACCCGGCCTCCAAGATCTTCCTCTCCCTGGCGGAACAATATCGACATCAGGGGGATCTGGAGCGTGCGGCCACCGTTCTCCATGAGGGCCTGAAGCATAATCCAGCCTACAACGTCGCCAGCGTGGCGCTGGGCCGCGTGTACCTGGAGCGGGGCCAGATGACCGAGGGACGGCGCCTCCTCACGAAGCTGCTCCTGGAAGTCCCGGACAACCTTCTGGCCCGTAAGTTGCTGGACGATGCAGGCGGCCCACTGGAGGAATCGGATGTGGCCGAGCAGCAGGGTTCGTCCGCCGATCCGGAACGCTCAGATTCCGGACCGCGAACACCGGCCGGCGATTCATCGTTGCCTGCGCCTGAAGACACGGTGAATCACGCCGTTGACGAGGCCGGCGGCAATGGCAATGCGTCTGACGAGTCTGAAATCCACGATCTTGACGGCCACGAAGACCCGGCGTCCGAAGAACCCGGCATCCACGCCCGAGCCGATGACGGCCAGACCGCCGTTGAACCGGAAGAAGACGAATGTTCCGACTCTGACGTCCCCGAGGCCGAAGATCTCGGCTTCCACGTCTCGGTCGATGATGGACTCGATGAGGAAGAAGCCGATTCTGCGGCCCTGAGGAACGAGCCCTGCTCGGATCTGGGGGAGGCAGCGGCCCGGAGTGAATCGGTGTGGGCCGACCCCCACGCCGACCTGCCGGAGCCTCCCTCGCCCGAGCCCGGAGTCTGGAAACATGAGGACACGTCGATCGACGAGGATGAGTCGATCGACCGGACCTGGGATGAGCCTCACGGCGAGGTGAACGTCGGGCCGGCGCATGGAGTCACGGTTGACTCTGCTGAAGAGCCTGAGGCCACGCCGCAGTCTTTTGAGACGGTCCGGCTTCAGCGCAGCGATCTGCTGCCGGTATCTTCCGCCGGCCCGGAATTCCCGGAGGAGCCGGACGAAGCCGGAGAGGCCGGCCCGGAAGTGGAGAAGGCCGAGCCGGATTCAGAAGAGGTGGAATCTGCAGTCGAAGCCGCCGGCACCCTGACCATGGACGAGGAGTCCGGATCCGAGGCGACTCCGGAGGTGGACCCCACTGGCGCACCCGACGCCCTGGAAAGCCCTCCTGCTGCCGCTCTCATGACGGAGGGGTCCACGTTGACGGTGGATGAGCGTCCCGCCGACGATAATCCTGTGGAGAACGAACTCCTGGCGACTGAGGTGGCGCTGGTGGCGCCTCCTCCGGCGGAGGATGGAGATACGGGGCCTGTTGCCGTCTCCGATGTCGAAAACCCGGCCATGGGCATGGCGGTTTCCTTCGCTGAGGAGGAAGAGGCGGATCGCACGCTCAGTCTGGCGCGCCTGTATCGCCGGCAGGGCCGTCTGGACCTCTCGGCGGATGTCTATCGCGAGATCCTGAACGCCGATCCGGAGCATCCGGCCGCCCGCCGTGAGCTGGAAGAGTTGTGCGGGCGGAATGTCCCTGAGATCACCGATG
>SMVB01171712.1_pt1 | contig 54647 bp, 47 predicted proteins | sample 2456461 | NCBI WGS metagenome assembly SMVB01 (sample SAMN11095934, study PRJNA526329) | marine sediment metagenome | biome: Marine sediment; feature: Surficial sediment; material: Deep marine sediment; isolation source: Hadal surficial sediment | place: Pacific Ocean | collected 2014-05 | depth...
AACTGCACCGGTTTGCCGCGCCATGTCGATTGCTCCGAAGCGAGATGAAGAAGCGCGAGCGTCCCTTCGACGTTCACGCGATGCGCCGTTTCGGGCGTGAACTCGGCTTTGGTCGACAAGAGCGCCGCCAGATGAAAAATCGCTTCTATCTCGTATTCCGCGACGAGGCGCGACAGAAGGCGGGTGTCGAGGATGTCTCCGACGATGTGTGTGTGAGCTTCCCCGAGCGCGTTCGGGAGGGGTGTCAGGTCGAGCGTGAGAAGCGGACGTGGCGAATTTTCCAAAAGACGTTGAACGAGTGACGTGCCCACTTCACCAGCCGCGCCGGTGACGAGGGTGACCTTCTTTCGCATGGCCGCCCACTATACCAGCGGCTTGCGCCAACTGCCTATATATTGGCGATCTCTTGTGGGCGGCACGCCGCCGCCCGGGCGCTCGGTTGATGCGGCCGCTATTCCAATCGATGGAAATCAAGCCGTCTACACTGTATCTTCCCGTGATATAGGAGGACGAACGATGCGAGCTCGAGTCGAAATGATGAGCGCCGTGCTCTTGGCGGTTCTTTGGGTGCCGCCGCCGGCCCGCGCGCAGGAAGCGGATATCCGCGGGGCCTGGCATGCGGACACCTACGTTTTGAAGGACGGATCGAAACATCACGTCGAGGGCCTGATGCTCTTCGGCGACACCGACTGGGCGGTTGTCTACTTCGTCAAGGATGACGATGGCCAGCCGCAACGTGGCGCGGGAGAGGGCGGTCCCTACACGCTCGACGGCGATCGTCTCGTCCTGACGCGCGACTATCTCGTTATCGCAGGCAACGAGATAGGAAGCCTCTCGGAGATCCCGTTGCGATTCGACGTGCCCGGCGTCACGGAGCCGGTCATAGAGGCGTGTCGTCTCGAGGTGGGCGACGATCGGATCACGATCGAGTTTCCGAGCGGCAATCGAATGGGTTTCCGACGGTGAGGCTTCGACCGAGAGGGGCAAAGGTCCGGTTAGCGGATGTCAGGGACAACCTTTCATGGGGCGCGCCGGGAGGAACTTCCGCCACTCGTGTGGCCGCCCACTATACCAGCGGGCGGAGCCAGCTGCCTATGTCGGCGATCTCTTGTGGCGACAGGCTGTGCGGCATCGGGTAGCTATGCCAGGCGACCTCGTAGCCATTTTCCTCGAGGGTCGTGACGGTCCCTTCCGCAAGGTGGATAGGCACGACGGGATCTTGTGATCCGTGGGCCATGAATATGGGGACGGCCCGGTTCGCTTCGGAGGCGCGCTCTTTAATAAGGTTGGGAAGAGGGTGGTAGCAGGACAGCGCAAGGATTCCGCCGAGGCGCTCTTCGGACTGGAGACCCGCATAGAGGACGATGGCGCCGCCTTGGGAGAAGCCGGCCACCACGATTTTCTCACTCGGGATGCCGAGGGCGCGTTCGTGGGCGATCCAAGCCTCGAGCTGTTCTCGGGACTCTTCGAGATCCGTCTCTTCGACATGCCGCTCGAGGTCGAGCGTTTTGATGTCGTACCAGGCGCGCATGACGGCGCCTCCATTGATGGTCACGGGCCGCATCGGCGCGTGCGGGAAAACGAAACGCACGCTGGCGGTCTCCGGAATATGGAGCTCGGGCACGACAGGGCCGAAGTCATGACCGTCCGCGCCCAAGCCATGCAGCCAAATGACGGACGCTTTTGGTTCGGAGGACGGGTTCAGTTCGACAGCTGGAAGCAGTTCGGTAGTCATCGTGTCATCCTTTTAGGGGATCCTCTTTCAGAACGGTGCGAAGGCGAGCGAGAAACTGGTCGGCATTGGCTTCGTTGAACACGAGTGGCGGTTTGAGCTTGATGACGTTCTCGAGTGGCCCGTCGGTGTTGTTGAGCACGCCGCCGTGTTTCATGCGGTTGACGAGATAAGTGGCTTCTTCGGCCGCCGGCTCGAGCGTCTCGCGGTCGCGCACGAGCTCGAATCCGAGAAAGAGTCCTCGCCCCCGCACATCCCCGATGATGGGGTGCTCAGCTTGCAGCTCGCGCAAACCGTTCAAGAGGCGATCGCCCTGCACATGCGCGTTCGCTTGCAGCTTTTCTTCCTCGATTACGTCGAGCACAGAAAGCCCGATCGCACACGAGACCGGATTGCCGCCAAACGTGTTGAAATATTCCATCCCCGTCTGGAACGACTCCGCGATCGCGCGTGTGGTGACGACGGCGGCCAACGGGTGGCCGTTTCCGATAGGCTTTCCCATCGTGACGATATCGGGCACCGCGTCCTGGGTCTCGAAGGCCCAGAAATGCGAGCCGACGCGTCCGAAGCCCACTTGAATTTCGTCCGCGATAGAGACGCCGCCCGCCTCGCGGACGAGCGCGTAGAGCCCTTTCAGATAGTCGGGAGGAAAAACGATTTGGCCACCGCAGCTCAAGATCGACTCGGCGATGAGAGCCCCTACGGGCCGTCCATCTTTCGCGAGACGTTCGATCAAGGCGCGCGCATCGCGTAGATAGCGTTCTCCGTATTCGGGGTCCGACGCGCGATGCTGGCCGCGGTAGCCGTCCGGCATGGCGAGCTTGTGGACGTGTGGCGGCGCGCCGCGACCGCCGCGGCCGTCGAACTTGTAGGGGCTCACTTTGATGAGCGATGCCAGATTTCCGTGATAGGCGCCGTCGAGCACGAGCGTGTCCTTGCGGCCGGAATGCGTGCGGGCGAGGCGCAGCGCGAGATCGTTGGCCTCGCTCCCCGAGTTTACGAAGAAGCAGACTTCGAGGGGAGCGGGAAGCTTGGCCGTCAAGCGCTCGGCATAGTCCACGATGTTGGGATGGAGATAGCGCGTGTTCGTGTTCAAGACGGCGATCTGATCTTGGGCGGCGCGGACGACGCGCGGGTGGCAATGGCCCACATGGCAGACGTTGTTGACCATGTCCAGATAAGGACGCGCCTCGCCGTCATAGAGAAAGGCGCCGTGCCCGCGAACGATGCGGAGGGGCTCGCGATAGGACAGGCTGAGCGTTCCGGACAGATGTCGCCGCCTTGTTGCGCGGATGGCCTCGTCCGTCATTCGCGGATCTCGACGGGCCGATTCCGGAAGCCTGAGCACGTCGCGCGGGTTTGGCGAGAGCGCGAGCCAGAGCGTTCTCTCGGACGGTTTGGCGACGCCGGGGAAGTCACCTTCCCGATCGAGCAAGTCGAGGATGATTTGAAAGTGAAGATGCGGCGGCCAATTGCCGTTTTTCGGGTAGCTCCCGACGGCGGCGAAGACTTCGCCGCGGTCGATGGACTTTCCGTGCTCTAGCCGAAAAAGCGAGTCTTCCGAGAGATGGCCGTAAAGCGTCCAGAATTTCTCGCCTGCGTCGGTCTCGTGCTCGAGGATGATGGTGGGGCCGTAATCGAGCGGCGCGTCGTTCACTTGGAAACTGTGCACGCGTCCCGCGAACGGGGCCGCGAGGCTCGTGCCCGCTTCGACGAACAAGTCGATGCCGATATGGATCGTGCGCGGCTCGAACCCTTCTCCGGGGCCCGGCTGGAACGTCTTGCTCGTGTAGAGAGCGCGAGGCTCGTCGTAGCGTCCGATACCGACCCGCGCGCCAGCGTTTCGCATCGCGCCGAAAACGTGCGCGGTGAAGCGCTCGACGTCGTCGAGCACGTCGAGACCGCCAAGCTCGGTGCTAGCCACGCTCAAGTCGAGCTCGTGAAGCCCTCCATCCCGTAACGCATCCGGGAGAACGTACGCGGCTTCCTCGGCGTGCGCGGCGAGCCAATCCACGACCGCCTGGGTGTGCGGGAGAGGCGAGAGGCCGCACGCGTCGCGAAAGCGGTAATGCGCAAGCCTCCGGCATATCGGCTTCAGCTTCTCGAGCATCGTCCACGCCGCGCGCTCGCTCACTCTCAGATAGTCCTTGTCGGGCTCGTCCTTCGCTTGTCGCGCCGCGTTCGCGACGCTCATCGCAAGGCGAGTACAGATGAGAGGGAAGACCAGCTCGAGCTCGGTAGCACTCAGAGGCCGTGCCTCGTGATAGCCCGCGACGACGTGGGACGCGATTTCGAGCGGGTCGTTTTTGTCGAGGATGCAATAGGCGGCGGTGTTCGCCACTTCGAAGACGAGCGCGCTCGAGACCATGTCGCCAAAATCGAGAATGCCGGCCATCACGCCATCGCGCACGAGAATGTTGTGGTCGTTCCCATCGTTGTGGATGACACCTTTCGGGAGTGTTTCGAGCCTCGGCGCGACCTCCTCTTCGAAGATCGAAAGATAATGCTTCACGAGGCGGCGCCTCTGATTGTCCGCGATATATTCCAGCCCTTCGCGGATGGTGGTTGCGGCGTGCTTCGAGTCCCAATACAGATAGCGATCCTGCGCGTCGTGAGAGAAGCCTTCGAGCGCCTTGTCGAGGCGTCCCATGAAGCGTCCGAGATCGCGGAGGAGTGCTTCACCATGAGGTCTCGTATCCGCAAGCGGCTTTCCCGGAAGAAAGTTCAGGAGCCGGCACATGTGGCCGCCTTCGGTCCTCTCGATGAGACCGCCCGAGAGTGCCGCCTGGATCCGCGGAATCGAAAGCTTCGGGTCTTTTTCCGCGACGTGGGCGAGCGCTTGATTTTGAAATTCCAGGATCGTGCGCTCTTCGCCGAGGTTCGCGACTTTCAACACGAGCTTTCCAGTGGAGGTTTCGGCGAGAAAGTTCTGGTCGCGCTCGCTCACGAGCTCCTCGATCTCGCTCGCCTCGACTCCGTAGGCCTCTTTCAAAACCGCCCGTGCGGCGTCGAAGTCGAGGCGCGGCCGCGTCGTCTTCAGTTTCATTTCATCAGCATCTTCAGCCACCGGAGCTTGCCGCCATAGGGCGGATAGCGGATCCGCGGATCGAAGAGCGTGCTGCCTTCGACGACCGATTTCTTGTGCGAGAAAGTCTCGAAGCCGTAGCGGCCGTGATAGCTTCCGCTGCCGCTCCCGCCCCGGCCGCCAAAGGGTAGGTCTGGATTCGAAAATTGGATCAACGCGTCGTTGATGGCGCCGCCTCCAAACGGGATCTCCTGCATCACGCGTTCTTGATTCTTGCGGTCTTTCGAAAAGAAGTAGAGTGCCAAAGGATTGGGATGGCGCAAGGTTATCTCGATGGCTTCGTCGAGGCCGCGATAGGTGAGCACTGGGAGGATGGGCCCAAAGATCTCCTCGTCGAGAGACCTAGCACCTTCCGGAACCTCCGCGAGGATTGTGGGTGCGATGTAGCGTTCGTCGCGTTGTGTCTCGCCCCCAATGACGATGCGACCGTCTTCTAGATAGCCGGAAAGCCTGTCGAAGTGGCGGTGGTTGACGATACGCGCGAAGTCGGGGCTCGTTCTCGGATCGTCTCCAAAAAACCGGCGGACGTTTTTCTTCATGAGAGACAGAAAATCCTCCGCCAACGTCTCTGGCACGAGCAAGTAGTCGGGCGCGATACAGGTTTGTCCCGCGTTCAGAAACTTGCCCCAGGTAACTCGGCGGGCGGCGACTTCGAGATCGACTTTCTCGTCGATAATGGCCGGGCTCTTACCGCCGAGCTCCAGCGTGACCGGGGTGAGATGCTTGGCCGCGGCAGTAGCGACGATACGTCCGACCTCACATCCCCCGGTAAAGAAAATGTGATCGAAGCGCTCGTCGAGGAGCGCCTCGGCGGTTTTGGCGTCGCCCAACGCTGCGCTCACGACCTCCGCGGGAAAATAGCTCGCCACGAGCTCGGCCACGAGCTCCGATGTGTTCACGCTCCATTCGGACGGTTTCAAGAGCGCACAGTTTCCGGCGGCGAGGGCGGCGGCGAGGGGCGACATTACGAGCTGGAAGGGGTAGTTCCATGGAGCGATGATGAGCACGAGTCCCATGGGCTCGCGACGGACGAAACTTTTCGATGGAAAAAACGTGAGCGGCGTTTTGACCCGCTCGGGCTCCATCCACGTCTCGAGATGTTCGAGCGCGTGCGAGCACTCGGATAGGACGAAGCCGGTCTCCGAGGCGAAAGCTTCGAACGCGGGCTTTGACAAATCCGCGGCGAGTGCTTCGTGAATCCGACTTTCGTGATCGCGCACGAGGGCGCGGAGGTTTCGCAGCTGTTGCTTCCGGAACGTGTAGGGACGCGTCGCGCCCGAGCGAAAGAAACGCCGCTGTTTGTCGAGGATGGCCGCGAAGTCGAGCTTGTTCTGTTGGTTTTGGCTCGCGGTCACGATGCGAGCAATGTTACTCGATCTCGAGTTCGGCAATCAGTGGAAGGTGATCGGAAGCGCGACGCGCCAGCCGAAGCCGCCCCCGGTAAACATGGCTCAGACGCACATCGCCGCGCACGTAGATGGCGTCGAGCGCTCGCACGGGACCCCAGGCGGGAAACGTCTTTATCGGCGAGCCGACGCCGTCGAAGCCAGAGGGCTCCAAGAGCTTTCTTCCGAGCGTGCCCCAGACATCGTTGAAGTCTCCCGCAACCACGACCGGCGTTCGATGATGAAGCCCGACAAACGGATCGCTCTCGAGAAACTTGCGAAGCTGGATCTTTCGCTCGATTCCGGAAAGTCCAAGGTGGAGGTTGTAGACGTGCAATGTGCGCGTATGCCGTCCAGGCGTGCCATTCAGGCGTACCCGGAAGCGCGCGTGCAGAACGCTGCGCCGTTTCTTGGGCGGCACGGTGACGTCGATGTTCGACGTTTCTGTCAGCGGGAATCGGCTCAAGATGGCGTTGCCGTAGGCGCCGCCGCTCCTTATCTTCACGTTTGGAAAATAGGTGCGATGTCGAAACCCCAAGAAGTCGCCCAGAAGGTCCACTTGGCGATCGGCGTTCGACCTACGGGCGAGCTGGTCGACCTCCTGCAGCATGACGAGGTCGGGATCGTATCGAGCGATGACATGCGCGACGCGCAACGGGTCGTAGAGCCGGTCGACGCCGCCAATGCACTTGTGGATGTTGTAGCTGAGGATCTTCAGGCGCACGTTACTTCTGCAAAACCAATCAGTTAATAGATGATACCACGCCGCACGATCGAGAACGATGCTTTCGAGAGTTAAAAGCTTGAGGTGAGTCTGGTATGATGCGGGCATAGCGAGGTCTCGAGGGGCCTTCGCTCGATCCTCGAGCGAAGCCGTGTGGGCGTAAGAAAATGACGCTAACCGGAAACAGTAGAGAGCTATCCCTTGCGGATCTGATTGTGGTTGCGACGCAAGATCCGCGAACTCACCGGTTCACTTTGAGCGGACCGGCCGGTGATGGCCTCTTGCTCATCGAGGGTGGCCGCATCGTGCATGCCACTTATGGCGACCTTGCGCCACTCGATGCCGCACACGTCCTTGTGACTGAGCAGAGCGTGGACTTCGAAATCGAAACCGACGCCGAGATCCCCGGCCACACGATCAACGTCGGTGCCCAGGAGCTTCTGATGGAAGCGATGCGGCGCCTCGACGAAGGACTCTTGAAGCGTCCTCGACAAGTCTCGATCGAGATCGGCGAGGCAGAGTCACGCAAACCTCCGCGGCCGCGGAGTCACGAGGCGAAGAAGAGTCCCGAAGCGGAAGCTTTGAGGCGGGCCATGGGACGCGTTCTCTTCGCCGATGCGGCCGCCGCTGAAGTCGAGGTGAAGTCCAGTGCTCCCAAGATCGTCGCGGCCGTTATCGGCATCGCCCTTCTCGTTACGGGAAGCCTTTTCGCTTGGCGCGCCGGCTGGCTCGTTGTCGAAGAGCATAGAGACCCTGTCAATATTTCCGATCTAAATGGCCCGCGCGATGTCGTGCCGGCACTCTTGTCCGGTATGCCGCCGCCGGCCCCGGAAGATCGTCCGGTGCTCCCGACGATTCTGTGTCGTGTACTTCTCGATACGCGTGGGAGCGTGTACGAGGTCCGCGTCTTTCAGCCACGCTCCGGGCTCGATGCTTTCGAGGAGGCGGCGATCGCCGCCGTCAAGCTGTATCGTTTTTCACCGGCCCGGCGTGAAGGTGTCGCCGTGCCAGTCTGGATCATTTGGCCGGTTGATTTCGTCCGCGCTCCGCGTGTTGCGGACACGATGGAGCCCGTTCCGGCGAGCCTGTTCAGAGCATCCCGCGACCGCTTGCCGACTCTTCTCGAAGGCCAGCCACCGGAGACACCTTTTCCCGAGCGGCGTCTACGCCCGAAGATCGCCTGCCGACTTCTCATCGACCATCAAGGTAACGTGATCGAGGCCGAAGTCGTCGACCCGCGTGACGAGCTCGAGCTCTATGAACGGATTGCGCTCGATACGGTGAAGAACTATCGCTTTACCGTGGGTGAGCGAGAAGGCGTTCCCGTTGCCGCGTGGATCCCTTGGAGCGTCTCGTTCCAATAAAGTGATGCGCTTTGTCTTGGCCGCGACAATCCTGAGCGTGTTCGCCGCGCACGGCATCGCGAGTGAGAGCGTTCGTATTCAGGGCTCCGTGGATGTTTTCGACCACGTCAGCGCGGCCCTTACGGCGCGGTTCAGTGCCCGCTATGGCGACGTTTCGCTCGCGTGGGATGCGGCGGGCTCCGGCGCCGCATTCACCGCTCTTTTCGCGGGCGAGGCGGATCTCGGCGTCAGCACCCGAACGATCACCGCTCGGGAGCTCGAGCTTGCGCGTCGGCTCGGGCTAGAGCTCGAGGAGACCGCTTTGGCTCTTGACGGTCTCGCGGTCATCGTACATCCCGACAACCACGTTTCACGTCTCACGATGAAGCAACTCGAGACGCTTTATCTTGGGCGCATCGTTCGGTGGCTTGGTTTCGGCGGCATTGATGAGACGGTGAACCTTCTGAGCTCTCCTGATGCCGGCGGCACGCAACGCGTGTTCAAAGACCTCGTTCTCGGCGATCCGGGGGAGAGTTTTCCGCGAAGCACCGTCTATCTTTGGGCGGATGACATCGTGGATCGCGTCGCTGTCGATCGGGGCGCTGTCGGCTTCGTGAGCATGAATCGCGACCTTTCCGGAGTCCGAACGGTGCCGATCGTGGGGCCGTCGGGGCAAGTATTTCGCCGCCCGGACATTGGCAGCGTCGCGAGCGGCGCCTACCCACTCTGCTATGCCATCTGGCTCTACAGGGTGGGCGAGGCGACGGGCGAGCTTCGTCACTTCTTGAGGTTCCTGTTGCTGCATGATGGCCAACGCGTTCTCGCTGAGGCGGGCTTCGCTCCTGTGGCGGGCTTTCACGGGTTCGGGCGTCGTGCGGGCGCGAGCGTCGACGTGCCCGACGTCGTAATGAGGCGCGTGGATTTTGGCTTTCGTGGGAGCCGCCTGAGTCCCGCGGCGCGTGCGATCGTGCAGGAGGTCGCGAATCTCTTGGCGACAACGAGCGATGGGGTTTGGATCCGCGGCCACGAGGGGCCCACCGAGAACGCGGCGGGTGCCGAGCTCTCGCTCGCACGAGCACAGTCCGTTGCCGATTTTCTAGAACGGCTAGGGACCGATCCGTCGCGTATGGTCGTCGACGGCTGGGGCACCGCGGCGCCTGTGAGCTCGAGCCGCGCCGCCGACGGCCTCCGTGTGAATCGACGCGTGGATATCTGGATCCTCCCCGAGCCCTAAGCCTCCTTGTGATGACGCGCATGCGGTGGGCCTTCGGGATCGCCGTTCTAGTCATGGCCGTATTCTTCGTGGACTTCTGCGCTTTGGTTTTTAAATGCGGCTGCCGATCGCTCTGGAACGGAATCTCGACCTATTGCAACATCCACGCGGCGATCGGGCCGCATTGTCCGTGGTGCGAGCATCCTCTTGCGGGGGGCGGCGTCGCGTTCGGCGTGACTCTCCTGGCGCAGTGGGCGGCTTTTTTCTTACCCACGAATGTGAGCCTCGGGAAACGATGGTTGCTTGCGGTGATAGCGTTTCCTTTGGTCGCCGCTATCGTCGCGCTCGCTCAAGGGCTCTTCTGGGGATATTGGCGGTAGAAGCGAGCCCTCTGTTCGAACGTGGCCGTGAAATCCGGGCTCACGGAGCGACGCTGGCCTTGCGAATGTAATCGAGCTTTGGAAAGTTCGCGCGCAGATGCGCGTTGCCGCCTTCGAAGATCGGCGCCTGTTTCCCGCCTCGGATACCGCCGCCCGCCGCCTCGCCATAGCCGAAATAAAGCGCGTCCGCGACCCGCATCCCTTCGACGACCTCGCCGATGGGGCTGAACCCTTGCTCATCCAGGGCCGGATTGTCTCTCAAGTTGATGAACAGCTGCGTCGTCCGATCGTCCGGCGCCACACCATGGGCGTAGGTAACACGTCCGCGAAGATTGCTCGCTTGCACGGGCTCGTCGGCGAAGACCGCCGCTCTCCAAACCTGCGCGATGTCAGGATCGCCGTGAATGCCGAACTGTGCCCACGCGCCTTCGATAACGCGAAAAAACGCGTCGTCGTCGTAATAGCCGTTCTCGACGAGATGAAAGAACCGATCGACACCCATAGGCGACCACGCTCGATGGACGTCGACGACGATGACGCCTCGGGTCGTCTCGAGCCGAACGTGAAAGCGTTCGGGGGCTTTCTCTGCGAAGGCCTCGTCCCTTGGATTGCGAAGCGCTGGTTGAAGGAGGAGCGTCAGGGAGGCGAGTGCTGCGAGACGGAGCATGTGGCGATTATATCGCTGCTATCAGACCCATAACCTAGAACCGTATCGCGAGGTCGGGTGGCGTTCAAGGATGATGAATCCACGCTATCCTGCCGTCCATCGACTTCCTTAATCGACAAGGGGTCTCGATCGTCTCAGAAGAAGCGCCAAAGCTTACTTGAAGGGCACCGCCTGACGACGTTCTTTGAATCTTGCGAGCGAACAGAGTGCGGAGGTGATTTAGAAGCGGCCACCTCCGCACTCGAGTTTTCGACTACGAGCAGCAGGTCGGCTCGCAACAAGGTTCCTCGGACGCCGCAGCTTGTAGCGCCGGGTCATTCTTGTCGGTCACGTCATCTTCCTTGACGACGAAGACTTCCCAGCGATAGCCGTTCGGGTCGGCGACCCAGACTTTGTCTTGAAGCGCATAGCAGCACACGGTGTCCTTTTCTTCGAGGGTCGTAAAACCCGCTGCAGCAAGGCGCTTCGTCGCATCCGCGACCTCCTCGGCAGAGCTCACTTGAATCCCGAGATGGTTGAGCGAGCTCGGGTCCTTCGGAGCGTGGGCGCTCTTGTTGAGCGTGAAGTTCAGCCCGGGCGTCTCGAGCTCGAACTTCGCGTATCCGGGTTTGAGCTTCAGCGGTTCCTTTCCAAAGAAGCCGCGATAGAACGTAACGGACTCGTCGAATTTGTTGGTGTTCAAAGCGATGTGAATTTTTTGGCTTGTGGTCATGCCTTTCCTCCTATGTTTCTAGAAAAATCGAATTGTTGAGATGGCTTTCGGCTCGGGTGGGCTTCATTGTGCTTAAACCTTGGCGGGTACGGAGATGTTGACGACGGGCTGCCGCGTGCAGCACTCGGCGTAGAGGAAGTTCAAGAGTTTTTGAAGAGACTCCGTCCCAGCGCGGTAGCGAAGAAAGCGCCCCTCGCGCTCCTGGTCGACGAGCCCTTCGTGCCGCAGCGCGTCGAGATGATGGGAGAGAGTCGAGGCCGGGATAGCGAGCTCTTCTTGAAGCTCGCCAACAACGAGCCCGGTGGGGTGCGCGGCTAACAGAAGTCGGATGATGGCCACCCGCGATTCGTGGCCGAGGGCCCCGAACATCCGTGCAACGTCCGCCGTGTTCTCCATAATTCGATTATTCTAGAATAATAGGATAATGTCAAGAGGTTTTGGTGGCAAACGAGGACTCGCGGCCACGCGCCGTGAGTCTCGGGCCACGTCATGTCGGGCGCAAACAGTGCGAAAGCGTTCCCGCGGAAACGTTTTCTGTTGAAAAGCGGCCATAGGGCTGTGGAAAACCTGTGGAAAGCGTGTCTCACGTGAGGCACGCGAACAGTCAGCTTGCTACAATGCCGCAGCAAGGAGGACGCCATGCCACGTCTCGCTGCTTCTCTAGCCGTCGTCGTCGCCATCGCCGCTTGTCAGAGCGCGCCGGAGCCCGAACCGGAAGCGCCCGGGCGCCGGATGCAGGAGCTTCTCGGTAAATACACGACGGTGCGTCTAACTACGAATCTCGACGTGCTCACGGAGTCGGAGCGTGCGATGTTGCCGCACCTCATCCGCGCGGCCCAGGCGATGGAGGGCGCTTACTGGGAGCAAGCCTACGGCGATCGTGATGCGCTCATGGCGTCGCTCGACGAAGACGCCCAGCGGTTCGCCGCGATCAATTACGGTCCGTGGGATCGTCTCGACGACAACGCGCCTTTCGTCGCGGGCACGGACGAGAAGTCCGCGGGCTCGAATTTCTACCCCGCCGACATGACCAAAGAAGAGCTCGAGGCCGCGCATAACCCCGAGCTTCGAAGCCTCACGACGATGGTGCGGCGCGACGACGACGGCAAGCTCACGGTGATCCCGTACTCGGTGTTCTTCGAAGCCGCTTACGGCACCGCGGCCGAGGAGCTGCGCGCCGCGGCCGCGCTCGCCGAAGATCCAGGCTTGAAACGCTATCTCGAGCTTCGCGCGGAGGCGCTGCTTACCGACGACTACCGCGCGAGCGACATGGCGTGGATGGACATGAAGGACAACACGCTCGACATCGTCATCGGCCCGATCGAGACCTATGAGGATCAACTCTTCGGCTCGAAAGCGGCGAACGAGTCCTTCGTGCTCGTCAAGGACCACGAGTGGAGCGCCCGGCTCGCCCGCTACACGTCGCTTCTACCAGAGCTCCAAGAGGCCCTTCCGGTTGCGGACACGTACAAGCAGGAGACGCCCGGGCGCGACTCGGACTTGAACGCCTATGACGTCATCTACTATGCCGGCGACGCCAATGCGGGCTCGAAGGCGATCGCAGTCAACTTGCCGAACGACGAGGAAGTGCAGCTTCAGAAAGGCACGCGTCGTCTTCAGCTCAAGAATGCCATGCGGGCGAAGTTCGACAAGATTCTCCTTCCTATTAGTCAGCTCGTTATCGCGGCCGATCAGCGCGAGCTCATCAACTTCGACGCGTTCTTCGCCAACGTCATGTTCCACGAAGTCGCGCACGGACTTGGCATCAAGAACACCGTCAATGGCCGCGGTCGCGTCCGAAACGCGCTCCAAGAGCGCGCCTCGGCTCTCGAAGAAGCGAAAGCCGACGTGCTCGGTCTATTCATGATCACCGAGCTCATCAAGAGAGGGGAGCTCGAGGACGAGAACCTCGACGACAACTACGTCACGTTTCTCGCGTCGATCTTCCGCTCGGTTCGCTTCGGCGGGGCGAGCGCGCATGGCCGCGCGAATTTGATGCAGCTCAGTTTTCTCGCAGAGGCCGGAGCGTTCTCCTACGACGAGAGCACCGAGACCTACCGCGTGGACCTCGAGAAGATGGAGCAGGCGGTCAACGACCTTGCCGGCGTGATTTTGAAGATCCAGGGCGACGGGGACTACGAAGGCCTCGGCGTTTTCATGGAAAAGCACCAGGTCACCACCGATCGACTTCGTCAGAGTCTCGACCGGCTCGCGGCGGCGGCGATCCCCGTCGACATCATCTTCGAACAAGGACCCGCCGTTCTCGGACTCTCGGGTTCTTAGGCTCTACCTGCCAGAACCGCGCACTCCTGTAAGTTTTGGAGCAGGATCAATATTAAGAAAAGCGTAACGCAAAGTCGCAAAGAAAAAAGCAAGAACTGAAAGGAAGTAGAAAAAAACAAGAAAATTCGCCCGGCTTTCTCCGGGCTCAAGGTAGCTAATAGCATAGGGGCTAAATATCTAAATATTTAGCGACATCAGCGGTTCCTCTCATTCTCTTTTCCTTTCTTTGCGCCTTTGCGCCTTTGCGTTACGCTTTTCTTAATGTTGATCTAGCTCCGAACCCATCAGAACTGCTCCTCAGGTTTTGTTTGGCTAGGCTTAGCTCACGCTAAGTCGCTCGCCACTAGCGATCGGACGGAGTCGAGCCCTTCCTCGGGCTCGTCGAAGATCTCGTCGATCTCGCGCAAGATCACTTTTTTGGCGGCCTGGGTCAGGAGCTTCATGCGCCGCTCTTCCGAGAGCGAGTCGAGCTTGAAGCGCTCGCTGAGCTCCCGAGAGACGACAAAGCGGTGGCCGCGCTGCTCTTCGAGATGTTCTTTGCTCCGCCGGATGCAGCAGCGGATCTCCCAATCCGGCCGCTCGGACACGTCGAGCGTCTCGATGTCGATGAACCAGCCGTCCCGCTCCACGCGGATAAAGTCGTTCGCCATATGCCCCCAGAATCTCCGCTATTTATCTTGCGCCAGCGCCTTGTTGTCAAGGGTGAGCTGCTCAGGTAACGTAGGCGGCGTTTTCGAAGGAGGATCCAGTGGCCAATAGTAGTGACGTTCGGCATATCCGTTGGGATGACCTTCCCAAGGAAAAACTCACCGACTTTCTCGACCGCCGCATCATCACGGGCGAGAAGGCCATGCTCACGCACGTGTACATGAAGAAGGGCTGCGTCGTTCCGCTGCACCATCACGAGAACGAGCAGCTAACCTATGTGCTCGAGGGCGCTCTGAAATTCTGGGTCGGCTCCGAGGATGCCGAGCCCATCGTCGTGCGCACGGGCGAGGTGCTCGTGCTGCCTTCGAACGTTCCTCACAAGGCCGAGGCGCTCGAGGATACGCTCGACGTGGACATCTTCTCGCCTCCGCGCCAGGACTGGCTCGATGGCACCGATGACTACCTCCGACAGCAATAAGCTCTCCCCGGGTTTCTGGAAGGCCGCCTCGGCGGGCCTCGTTGTGGCAGCGGTCCTGGTCTCCGGACTCACCGGCAGCTTTTACGGCACCGGGCTGCCATGGCTTGTAGAGGCCCTCGTCGGCGCGCTCGCAGGGGCGCTTTGCTTTTGGCTGTTTATGGTCGCCGCGCGCCTTCTGGCTCGGATTCTTAGCATCCCGTTATCTGAGTTCATGAGCTTCGTCGTCGCGGCCATCGGCGTCGCGATCGTGCTGCGCTCGACGCGCTTCCGTTGGAACCCGATGCTCTTTTACCCCGCGGCTATCGTTTTTTTCGCGGCGCAAGCGACGCTCTTCGGAGCGCTCTGGGGATGGTTCAAGACCGAAGGCCGTCGCGGGCTCTATGGCGCTTTGGTGGTGGTTGCGCTCGCCGTCGACATTGCGGGGTTCGCCTGGCTGGCAAATGACGGAAGCGATCCGTACCCCGTCGCTGAAGTCGAGAACCCGAGCCCGAGCCCGCCCGTACTCGACATGCGAAACCCTGCCGAGCCCGGGACTTTCGACGTCGAGACGCTCACCTATGGAAGCGGTACCGATATCCGCCGGCCCGAGTTCGGGCCCGACGTCACCATCGCGACCGCGACCGTGGACGCGTCGAAGCTTCTCCCCGAGTGGAAAGACTTCAAGGCGCGTGCGCGAAAGTGGTATTGGGGCTTCTCGCTCGAGGAAGCACCGCTCAACGCGCGGGTGTGGATGCCTCGCGGCGATGGGCCGTTCCCGCTTGCGCTCATCGTGCACGGCAACCACCGCATGGAGGATCACTCCGATCCCGGCTATGCCTATCTCGGCGAGCTCCTCGCGAGCCAAGGAATCATCATGGCTTCTGTCGACGAGAACTACATCAACGGGACGTGGTCGGGCGATTTCCGTGGGAAGGAAATGCAGCTGCGCGGGTGGCTCTTGCTCGAGCATCTCCGCCTTTGGCACGAATGGAACGAGACACCCGGCCATCGCTTCGAAGGTCGCATCGATGTCGAGAAGATCGCGCTCATGGGCCACTCTCGCGGCGGCGAAGCTGTGGCGATTGCCCATGCGTTCAACCAACTCCCGTTTTATCCCGACGATGCGACCGTCCACTTCGATTACGGGTTCAACATCCGGTCGCTCGTGGCCATCGCTCAAATCGATCAGCGCTACCCGCGCCGCATGAAGCTCGAGAACGTGAACTTTCTCGCGCTTCAAGGCTCTTACGACGCTGACGAGCCGAGCTTTCATGGTCTTCGGCAGTTTCGCCGCCTGACGTTTACGGATGACGACTATTGGTTCAAAGCCGGTATCTACATCCATCGCGCGAACCACGGCCAGTTCAACTCGAGCTGGGGTCGGTTCGACTCGAGTTTTCCGGGACGATGGCTTCTGAATACGGGCCCTCTCATTTCAGGTGAGGACCAACGCGAGATTGCGAAGGTCTATATCTCCGCATTCCTGTTGGCGACACTCCGGGAGGTTCTGGACTATTTGCCGCTATTCCGCGATCCCCGTGTCGCTTCCAAGTGGCTACCCAACGACATCGTCTACGTGCAACAGTTCGACGATTCGACGTTTAGTGCCGTCGCGGATTACGAGGAAGATATCGACGTCACGACGGCGAGCCGCGAAGGTGCTTTCATCGAGACGGATGGGCTCACCCTTTGGAGGGAAGAGGAGCTTCTCGGCCGCGACAAGCTGACGCAGAGCACGAATGTTGCCGTCCTCGGTTGGAACGAGAGCGGAGCGAGCTACGCGGTCACGCTCGGCGACGACACGCTCGAGCTCGACGATTCGATGGCGCTCAGCTTCTTCTTGTCGAGCTCGACGGAAAAGCCGGATGACGACGAGGACGCGGAATCGGTGCCGCTCGAGCTCAGCGTGGAGCTCACCGACGCGCATGGCGCCGTCGCGTCGGTGCGACTCTTGGACATTGCCCCGATAACACCGCCCATAAAAGTTCAGTATCTCAAGATCGAGTGGTTCAACCGCGCCGCCTATAACAGCACTTGGGAGCCGATCCTGCAAAGCTACTGGTTGCCGCTGTCGCGTTTCGACGGTGTCGACTCAAAGGCGCTCGTTTCCATTCTCTTTCGGTTCAACAGCAATCGCGGTGTGGTTCTCCTCGACGAGATAGGTTTTCGAGGAGTGCCAATGCGTGTCGAGCCAAGCGCAGGGGAGGGCGATAGCGAAGCTCAGACCCGCGAGAGCGGGGACCGCCCAGCCCAATAGGTCGAGGCGCTCAGAGGCGTCGATGAAGCCGGCCGCTACGAGCGGCGCCACGAGCGACGCATAGCCGAAGACGACCGTGAAGGCGGCGTTCGCACGTGAGAGCTCCGAGACCGGCGTGCGCTCGCCGAGTAGCGCCAGGCTAACGGGAAAGATACCGCCCGCGGCGCAGCCGATGAGGGTGAAGCTCGCAAGAGCGAGCGTTGTCTGCTCCGGCAGCCACGTTGCTGAAACGTAGCCCGCTGCGACCGCCGCCAAGAATCCCAATAAGGAGAACCCGTAGATTAGCCGCAGGTTCCCGAAGCGATCCGCGAGCCATCCGGCGGCGGGCTGTATCACGACGCTCCCAAGAGCCATGAAGCCTACGAATCGCAGGGTCTCGGCGCGCGTCAAGCCGAGACGCTGCCCTTCGACGGGGTAGGTCCCGGACATCGCCACGTCGAGTACGGCGTAGACGACGGCACCGTAGAAAACGATCGCGAGTCCTCGCCAAGGAACGGCCGCCGGAACCGTATTTTCATGCCGCGCGCGCGCTTCGACGTTCATGTTCCGCAATCCCCAATGTGCGAGCGGCGCGATGGCGGCAGCGGCGGCCGTGAAGAGCCAAAACACCGGAAGGCCCAAGGTGTCGTATAGAGGATTGCTTACGAAGACCCCGCCCATGAAGCCGAGACCGAAGCCGGCGGTATAGGCGGCCATCACTCGGGCTCTACGGCTTTCCGGTGTACCTCTCAAGAGCGCGTATTCGGCCGCGACGAAAGTGAGCGCGTCCGCAGCGCCGAGAAAAAGTCTCACCCCGAAGAGCATGCGCTCGTCCCACAAAAGCGCCAGGTGAAGCGCACCCAAGCCGATTCCGGAGAGCAAGATCCCGATAACGTTGATGGGCCTCGGTCCGTGACGTTCCACGAGCCGGCCGGCCAGCGGGCTGAACAAGGCGAGCCCGAGCGAAAGCATGGCCACGACGCCGCCGGTAAAGTACTCGCTGAAACCACGATCTTCGAGAAGCGCCGAGACGAGCGGCGAGGAGCCGCCAATGCTGACGCCGACAAAGAACAGCGACAAAATGAGGGCCGCGGTCTCGAGCGCTGTGAGCTGACTAGTAGCGCTTGCGGACAAGATAGTCGACCTGATGCGCGATATAGAGGAGGCGGGCTTTTTCGAGCTCGCCCCGTCGCGCGGACGCCCACTCCTTCGCTACCGGGCTACCGACGGCGCCTTCGATCATCTCCAGGATATGGCCAAGGAAAAAGGCCTCCTCCGCGGGATAGCCGCCCTCGGTCGGGTGGACGATCCAATCGGAGCTTCCGATTTCCAAGACATCGACCGGGTGGGTTGCGAGCGCGTGGAAAAGCCGTCTTCCTGTCTTGCTGCCGCCGTTGCCGCCACTACCTATTGTCTCGTGATATTGCTCGAGAACCTCGTCGTCCGAGGGGTGCGAAGGCTCGAAAATGGTCTCGCCGTCGAACGTAATCGGGAAGTAGAGCAGGCCTCCTGGGCGGGCGAGGCGGATGAGCGCCTGGAGGCTCGGGCCGAGATCGACGATGTCGAGAAAGGCGTGCGCGAGAACGATGTCGAACCGGCCGTGCTCGGAGGGATCCGACGAGAAGTCTTCGAGAGTGGACACGATGAATCGGCCTTGGACGCGATCTCGCAGGCGGCGCTCGGCAATTTCGAGAAACGAGGCGCTTTCGTCGACGGCCGTGTAGTCGCGCGGCGCGGGAAGGCCGAGCTCCAAATAACGCTCGAGACCGATCCCAATCCCGGCCCCTATATCCACGAAGCTGGGCGCGCCCTGCGCTTCAAGCTCTTCAGAGAGCCGCGACAAGATCCGGCAATTGAGCGCGCGGTCGTCGACCGTTCGCTTCGCCTCCAGGTAGCGCTGGGATATCGACACGACCGGTATCTTAGCGTCTCATACGGTAGGATAGACAGGCTAAGATGCTGGAAAAGGAGCCCATGTCCTGAGCCCGATCCTGACGGACCTCTACGCGCGACTCTCGAACGCCAAGGAGACGTTGTCCGCAAGGAAGCGCCCCTATGTCACCTTGGCCTATGCTCAGAGCCTCGATGGCAGTATTGCGGGCGACACAGGCCGTCCGCTGGGCTTGAGCGGTCCGAGCTCACTGCAGCTCACCCATGAGCTCCGGGCCGCCCACGACGCGATTCTGGTCGGGATTGGCACGGTGCTCTCCGACGATCCTCAGCTCAACGTTCGCCTCGTTACCGGACGCGACCCTCAGCCCATCGTCGTCGATTCGCGCTTGCGGCTCCCCGATAGGTGCCATTTGCTCTCGAATGGCCGCGGCGCCTGGGTCGCGACAACAGATGACGCGAGCGACGAGGCCGTTTCGCGCATCACTGCCAAGGGCGCCGATGTGCTCCGACTGCCGGCGCTAGAGAATGGCTGGGTCGACCTCGAGAGTACGATGGCGGTGCTCGCCGAGCGAGGCACGTCGCACCTACTCGTGGAAGGCGGGGCCCGCATCCTGACGAGCTTCTTGAAGGCCCGTCTTGCGGACTACGTTGTCCTCACGATGGCGCCTCGCTTCGTTGGGGGCGTGCCTGCGCTCGTCCAGCACGAGCTCTCACCGTTTCCCGAGCTGACTTCGTGGAAAAGTGAGCGTCTCGGGGAAGATCTTGTCCTAGCTGGTGAGTTGAGCTGGTCCGACGCATGAAGCGTCGCACCTTAGCCTTCACGGCGCCGCGCCGCATCGAAATTCTGGAAGATGACGTCCCTACTCCCGCAGGGAAAACGCTCCTCGTCCGCACGGCTTTCTCGGCGATTAGCGCTGGCACCGAGCTTCTTCTTTATCGCGGCGACATCCCAGAAGGTCTCGTCCTCGACGAGACCTTGCCGGCGCTTCGAGCACCGTTCCGCTACCCCGCGAGCTATGGTTATGCGGCGGTCGGCGAAGTGGTCGGGATCGGGGACGGCGCGGATGCCTCGTGGATGGGAAAGACCGTCTTCAGCTTTCACCCCCACACCAGCCACTTTCTCGCGGCCGAGGAGGCGCTCTACGAGGTTCCCGAGGGCGTTACCGCAGAGACCGCGACCCACTGGCCGATGATCGAGACCGCTGTCAATCTCGTCCTCGACGCGCAACCGCTCGTGGGTGAGCGCGTGCTCGTGGTCGGCCAGGGCGTGGTGGGACTGGCGGCGACGAAGCTGTTGGCCCGCTTTCCTCTCGAGCTCTTGTGGTCCGTCGACCCCGTGGCGTCTCGTCGGCAGGCTTCGCTACGTGCAGGCGCCGATCGCTCTCTGGATCCGGACGAGCTTCGAGCCGGGAGTGACTTCGACTTGAGCTTCGAGCTTTCGGGAACGGCGGCCGGGCTGAACGTTGCCATCGCCGCGACGGGCTTCGAAGGGCGCGTCGTCATCGGCTCGTGGTATGGCGCGAAGCGCATCGACGTGGACTTGGGAACGTACTTCCACCGCGGACGTCTTCGTCTCGTGAGCAGCCAAGTGAGCCACATCGGCTCGCCGCTTTTGTCGCGATGGTCGAAAAAACGACGGATGGACGTGGCGGCTGAAGCTCTTTCGGAAGCAAGTGAACTTGCGCTCATCACGCACCGTTTCCCGCTCGAGCGCGCCTCCGAAGCCTACGCGCTTATCGACGAGCGCCCTGAAGATTGCCTCCAGGTTTTGCTGGCCTATACTTGAGGCCGCTATGGCGAAATACGCGCTCGGGGTGAACACCGATTTCACGGCGAAGCACTACCTTGCTGGAGGCGATTTCGGCCCTGAAGGCGAGCCTCACGCCCACGACTACCGTGTGGAGGTCGTCCTCGAGGGTGACCGCCTCGACGAGCACGGCTTTCTCGTCGATATCGTTCGCGTCAAAGCAGAGCTCGGCGAGCTCGTGGACCGCTATCGCGATAATATGTTGAACGATCTCCCCGAATTCGCGGGTACTTCTACGGGCTGTGAAATATTCTCCCGCGTCGTCGCGGAAGCGCTTCGTGAGCGGCTCGGATTGGCCGGGATATCCCGGCTGCGCGTGAAGATCTGGGAGAGTGCCGAAGCCTGGGCCGAAACGAGGCTCGATATATCACCTGAGTAACGATGGCGGAGTAACGATGGCGAAAGAGACCCACCAATTTCAAACCGAAGTAAAGCAGCTCCTCGACCTGATGATCCACTCTCTGTACTCGCACAAGGATGTGTTCTTGCGGGAGCTCATCTCGAACGCGTCGGACGCGCTCGACCGCCTGCGGTTCGAAGCTTTGACGAAGCCCGAGCTTCTCACGGAAGGCTCTCTGCTCCAGATCCGGCTCGAATTGGACGCCGAGGCCAAAACACTCACCATCCACGACAACGGGATCGGGATGAGCCGCAAGGAGTTGATTGACAATATCGGGACGATTGCCAAATCGGGCTCGGCCGAGCTCGTGAAGAAGATGAAAAAGACGACGTCCGGCGATGCGGAGATTGGCGAGCTGATAGGACAGTTCGGTGTCGGCTTCTACTCCTCGTTCATGGTGTCCGAGAAAGTCGTTCTCGTCACTCGTCGCGCCGGCAAGAAAAGCGCCATCCGCTGGGAGTCCGGGGGGAAAGGCGACTACACGATCGATCGCGCGGAGCGGGATTCGATCGGCACGACCATCACGCTCCATCTGCTGCCCGCCGACGAAGAGCAGGCGGTCGAGGACTTTGCCGACGAGCACGTGGTCACGACCATCGTGCACCGCTATTCCGATTTCATCGCCTATCCGATCGTGCTCAAGACCAAAGACGAGGACAAGACGCTCAACTCGATGAAGCCCATCTGGGAGCGGCCGGCTTCCGAGGTCACGGATGACGAATACGCCGAGTTCTACAAACATATCTCGCATGATTGGCGCGCGCCGCTCGAGCGCATTCTTCAACGGGCGGAAGGCACCATCGAGTACCGGGCGCTCTTGTTCATCCCCAGCGAGGCTCCGACGGACCTCTATTACGTTGGCGCCGAGGCCGGTCTTCGGCTCTACGTGAAGCGCGTATCGATTATGGAGCGCTGCGAGGAGCTCCTGCCCCGCTATCTCCGTTTTGTGCGGGGCGTGGTGGATTCGTCCGATCTTCCGCTCAACGTCTCGCGGGAGATGCTGCAGCACGACCGGCAGATCCGGCAAATCCGCAAAGGCCTGTTGAAGAAAATCCTCGACGCGCTCAAGAAGATGAAATCGGACGACGAGGAAAAATACTTGAAGTTCTGGGCGCCCTTTGGCCGGTCGCTCAAAGAAGGCGTCTCCGAGGACTCCGAGAATCGAGACAAGGTGACCGAGCTTCTAATGTTTTCTTCCTCCGCGGATTCCGGGAAGCTCACTTCCCTCGCAGACTATGTATCGCGGATGAAGGAAGGGCAGGACAAGATCTATTACTTGACGGGCGACAGTCAGGATGTCGTCGAGAGCTCACCTCATCTCGAAGCCTTTCGTGAGAAAGGTGTGGAAGTGCTTTATCTCACGGACGCTGTCGACGAGCTCTTGGTCGATGTGCTGACCGAGTATGACGGCAAGAAATTGCAATCCGCGGGGAAGGGCGCGCTCGATCTCGGCACCGAAGAAGAGAAAAAAGAGCAGAAAAACGAGCTCGACGAGAAAGGCAAAGCTTTCGAGACGCTTCTCGCGCGTACCCAGGAAGCCCTCTCGGAGCGCGTCAAAGAGGTGCGACTCTCGACCCGATTGACCACGTCGCCCGCCTGTCTCGTCAGTGGCGAAGGGGATGTGAGCCCGCGCGTCGAGAAATGGCTTCGGCAGCAGCAAGGAGATATGCCGATACAACAGCGCATCCTCGAGCTCAACCCGAGCCACGAGATCGTAACGAGGCTCAAAGCGAAGCTCGACGTGCAAGAGAGCTCGGAGACGGTTCTGGAATATGCGGAGCTTCTCTACGGGTATGCGCTTCTAGCTGAAGGCTCCGACATCGCGGACCCGGCGGATTTCGCGCGTCGTTTTGCTGCGCTCATGGAGCGCGGGCTCAATGCGCCAGATTGAGATGGCGGACGACGCGGCGCACCGCCGCGCGCGGCGACAAGCGCACCGATAGCGCCATTAGGCGATTCAACAGACCCGGGATCGCGACTGCTTGGCCGCGCTCCATGGCGCGATAGCCGAGCTCGGCCACCGGCCGCGCATCCTGAAGACCGTAGCGGGCGAGTCGCGAGCTGCCCATCTTCGCCCGTGTTTGAAACTCCGTCCGGGTCGGACCGGGGCAAAGAGCGGTCACGGTGACGCCGGTGCCGCGAAGCTCTTCCGTTATCGCCTCCGAGAAAGAGAGCACGTAGGCTTTGGTCGCGTAATAGACCGCCATGAAAGGGCCGGGCTGGAGGGCGGCCGTCGAGGCGACGTTCAGGATCTGGCCGCGGCCTCGCGCGATCATTGGCGGAAGAAATCGATGGGTCAGTTCGGTGAGCGCCTCGATGTTCAAGCGGAGCATCGAAAGCTGCATGTCGAGATCGGTCTCGTGAAAGGCCCCGAGATTTCCGAAGCCAGCATTGTTGACGAGGGTTCCGATCTCGAGCCCGCGCCCCTCGAGCTCGCTTCTTGTTCTCTCCGCGGCGTCTCCAGTTGCAAGATCCCGCACAACGATCTCGACGCGAACGCCGTGGTCATCCTGAAGCGTCTTTCCCAGTGTCTCGAGCTTGTCCTGACCTCGCGCGAGAAGCACGAGGTCGCGCCCGTTCTCGGCCGAGATGTGAGCGAGCGCCTTTCCGATGCCTGTCGACGCTCCGGTGATGAGCGTGAACCTATCCATGGCCCGCCCACTATACTCTGTCGAGCTCGCCCGGTTGTCAGCGCCCGTCCCCTCCCCGTAAACTTGTTTATGTTTGCGAGCTCACGGGCGGTCTAGTTTTCCAATGGCGATCCATTGTCCAAATTGCGACACCTTGATCCTGGAAGAGGAGCTTCCGCGGATTGGAGGCTCCACGAAGGTTCTCTGCCCTAGCTGTCTCGAGCCGCTCGCTCTACCCGAGATGACGCTTCCCCTTGGTTTTGCCAAGACAACGCTCGCCCCGCCGAAGGCCGGGTTTCTGGTCGGCCGAAAATATTCGCTCGTGGTAGTGAGTGGCCCCGACGCGGGAAAGGTTCTCGATATCACAAAGGCAGAGAGCACGATTGGCCGCGAGGGCTGTGACCTCGAGCTCGAGGACCCTGAGATCTCACGCCGTCACGCGCTCGTCTCCATCGAGGGTCTCCGTGCGCGTCTTCAGGATTTACACAGCACCAACGGCACATTCGTCGCCGAAAAGCCGATCGAAGAGGCGATGCTCGAGAGTGGCGACCAGTTCCGCGTGGGAAGTCACGAGGTCGCGCTCGTCGTCACTGAGAATGACGACGACAGCGACGACGATGCCTAGTCCGCTTTCTCGCTATAATACACCCCCCGCTAGACTGCTTTCTTGGGGCGGACGATGAGCTATCCCTATAGAAACAAAGAGATTAGCTGGCTCTCCTTCAATGCTAGAGTGCTCCAGGAGGCGAGCGATCGCAGCGTCCCGCTCATCGAACGGCTACGTTTTCTCGGGATCTACTCCTCCAATCAAGACGAGTTTTTTCGCGTGCGCGTTGCCACGTTGCACCGTCTTGCACGGCTCGGAAAGAAAGGCAAAAAGCTCCTCGGTCACGACCCGCGCGGTGTCATCTCCGAGATCAAAAACATCATCTTGAGGCAACAGGAAGTGTTTCAGGGTGTCTACGAGCAGCTGCTCGATGAGCTCGCCGCCGCTGGGATCCACGTTGTCGACGAGACGTCATTAACGGCTGAGCAAGGCCGCTTCGTCGAGACCTATTTTCGGCAGGAAGTCCGTTCGAAGCTCACGCCGCTGATGGTAAGCAACGCCTCGAAATTTCCGGAGCTCAGGGACAAGTCGATCTATCTCGCGACACGCTTGCGCAACCGGCAAGGCAAGAACGACCGCTTCGCGCTCATCGAAGTGCCGACGGACGCGCTCCCGCGTTTTCTCAGCTTGCCGCAAGTCGAGCGACGACAATATGTCATCCTTTTGGAGAACGTGATTCGCTACAACTTGAAGGACATTTTCTCGCTCTTCAAGTTCGAGTCCATCGAGTCGCACCTCATCAAGCTGACGCGGGACGGCGAGCTCGACATCGACGACGACGTGACCGAAAGCTACTTGCGAAAAGTCATGAAGGGCGTCAAGCACCGGAAAGAGGGAAGCCCCGTCCGCTTCGTCTATGATCGCAAGATCTCGGGAGAGCTCCGGGAGCTCATCAAGCGCAAGCTGCGCATTCGCGGCGAGGACAGCATGGTGCCGGGCGGGCGGACGCACAATTTCAAGGACTTCATCGACTTCCCGAAGATTGACAAGAGCTCGCTTCTCTATCCGAAGCTGGACCCCGTGCCTGTCGCGCCCATCGAGCGGGCGCGCAGTATCTTTTCGGTCATGCGCACGAAGGAAATTCTTCTGCATTTCCCGTATCAATCTTTCGATTACGTGATCGACCTACTGCGCGAGGCCGCCATCGACCCGAAAGTCGCCGAGATCAAGGTCACGCTATATCGTGTGGCCCGCCACTCCGGCGTCGCTAATGCGCTCATCAATGCCGTCCGTAACGGCAAGGCGGTTACGGTGATCATCGAGCTGCAGGCACGTTTCGACGAGGAGACCAACGTCGCGCTCGCGAACCAGCTTCAGGACGAAGGCGCGCAAGTTGTTTTCGGCGTTCCGGGACTGAAAGTGCACGCCAAGATCGGCCTCATCACGCGGCAGGAGAAAGGGAAGCTCGCGCGATACGCTTTTCTGGGAACGGGCAACTTGAACGAGGATACCGGCAAGCTCTACACCGACCATTGCCTCTTCACCGCTGACAAGAAGCTGACGCGCGAAGTCGAAGCGGTGTTCGACTTTCTGCAGGACAACTACCGGGTCCCGGCATTCAAGCATCTGCTAGTCGCTCCGTTCACGTTCCGGAAGAGGCTCGTGGAGCTCGTGACGCAGGAGATCAAGAACGCCAAAAACGGGATCGAGGCGGCCATCGATCTGAAGTTGAACAATCTCACCGACCCCGAAATGATGGCGCTCCTCTACGAGGCCGCGAATGCGGGCGCTAGAGTACGTCTCAACGTCCGCGGCATGTATTCTTTGCTTAAAAAGGCCATCGAGCATCCCGAGAATCTCGAAGCGATGGGGATCATCGATCGTTACCTCGAGCATACGCGGATCTTCGTCTTCGCCAATGGCGGCGAGCGGAAAGTGTTTCTGTCATCCGGCGACTGGATGACGCGCAATTTGGATCGGCGTGTCGAGGTAACGTTTCCCATCTACGACTCGAGCATTCAGCAACAGCTCATCGACTTCCTGGCCGTGCAGTGGCAGGACAACGTCAAAGCTCGCGTTCTCGACGATGACTTACGAAACCGGTATCGGCCGAGAGTCGGTAAGGCCGTCCGCGCCCAGACCGCTTTTTACGAGCAGCTCCGCGGCCCCGCGAGCGACACGTCCGAAGACAAAGCCTCCGCTTGAACCGGCTAAATCGAGCGAAGAAGTGACGGCTCACGCCCGGGCTTTGGCGCGCTGCATCGCTTCGGCGATCCGCTCTTCGCGACACTCCTTCATCACTCTGAGAAGCTGGGGATATTCTGCAGCGAACTCGTTGAGATCGTCGCCGTCGATGCGAAGAAGCTCACTATCCTCTGTCGTCGTAATGGTCGCTGTCCGCGGGACGCCGGTCAGAAACGACACCTCCCCGAAAAACTGGTTCGGGCCCACTTTTCCGATACGCTCTCCGTCCTGACTAAAGATCTCGAGCGCGCCCTGTTTCACGAGAAAGAGCGCCCCGTCATTGGCCCCTTCCTCGACGACTCGTATACCGCGCGGCACTTTCATGTGCTCGAAGCAAGATGCCACCCGAATCCGCTCGCCAGCGCTCATGAACTCGAATAGCGGGCTCTCCGCGAGCACCCGAGCGAGAACTCTCCCTTGATACATACGGTCGAGCACGCTACGCACCCGAGGGTGATTGCGGACGATCTCTTCCATCGACTCGAGCGAGAGCTCGAGGACTTCGCTTTCACCTAGAGAAATGACCGTTGCGCTCCGGGGCTCGCCAGTGAGAAAGGCAAACTCACCCAGACATTCGCCTGGATAGGCCGTGTCGAGCGTCTTGTTTCCGTTCTTTATCTCGAGCGTGCCGCTGACCACGAAGCAAAGAGTTCGGCTCGCGTCGCCACGCTCGAAAACGACCGCGCTGTCATATAAGAGGCGCTGCTTCATCCCGAGCGCGACCCCTTTGAGCTCCTCCGGTGTGAGATCCGAGAGGAGCGGTATCTCGGACAGCATTTTGTGTTGTGCGCCATCGCTCTCTGCTCTTGTGGATCCGTCGGAAGCTGAAGTAGTCGTGGTCTCCTCTTTCAAGCGCTCAGCGGTCAGCTTCGCCAAGTAGGAGAGCGGGTTGTCGAACGTCGGGTCGATCTGGACAATTCTGAGGCCCGCCGAAATGGCCGCGAGCACATCCCCTTGAAGGGACAAAGCTTCCTGGAGCTTGTATAGCTCGGAGATCGCCTCATCCCGCCGCCCGGCCTTCGCGAGCCACTCAGCTAACTTTACGCGGAGTGCGGCGGACTTGGGCCGATTCGCCGCCAAAGCCCGAAGCTCTTCGATAGCTTCTTTGCTACGCCCCCGATCGAATTCGGCTTGAAGCCGCGCAAGTTCTTGTTTCGGGTTGCGGGACACAGACTTCGCGCGGGACTTGAACATCGAGGCCTCGATTGTTTGGGGGGCTGCAATTCAGGATCGCAACGCATCGACCTTTTGTCAACGAACCGAACCCCCAACCATCAGCGAAAAGCGATCTCTTGTTCTTTTTCTAAACACGTTTACGCTGCGCTGTGCCGCTGCTTGCGGGCTAAGTGGTAGCGCGTTTCTGGAAAGGGCGGTAGTCTATTTAGAAAGAGGGCATGATGTTGAAGAAGTTCGTTGTTGTTTTTGGGGTTTTGTTGTTGGTAGTTGGGTTCTTGCTGATGCGGGACTACGACTCTCCTGAGCTTGGGCAGGCGCTTTTGGATGAGGTCGGTGACGCCACCGGGATTGATATGACGGCAACCGGGTTTCGGTTCAATCTTTTTAGCGGTATCGAGCTCGACAATGTGACCGCGACGTCGCGGAGCGAGGGCCGGAGTTTCGATTTTTCGCTCGATCAGCTGGTCTTTGAGCATCGTATTTGGCCGCTTCTTTCGGGTACGGTTGCTATCGATCGGATCGTGCTCGACCGTCCGCAATTCGAGCTCGTCGAAGCTTCGAGCTCGGCCGGGGCCGAAGCTTCAGCCGAAGTGGAAGTTGAAGTTGAAGTTGAAAGTGAGAGTGGTTCAACGGAAGACGCGGGCGGGGCTTCTATGGCTCTGGAGATCTCTCAGATTCTCGTTCGCGACGGCACCATCGTTATCAAGTCGGCGGATGGCTCGTCGGAGACGCGTGTCGAGGGTCTGGATTTCACGATGGAGAATCTGACTTTCGACCCGACCGAGGAATCTCTTGCGGCGCTCTCGGCCGAAGGGAAGCTGACGATTACGCGAATCGTGCTCGATACGATCACCATGAGCGATTTGAAGAGCACGTTTCAGCTTGCGGGGGCGGTGTTCGATTTGACAGAGCTTACGTTCGCGACGCCGCACGGAAACTTCGGCGCGGATGCTCGAATCGACTTCAACCCTGTTCCGTTCACCTACACCATGTCGGCGCAGGGGGATCCGCTCGACTTGAACTCTATGACGGGAGCCTCCGAGGGGTTCGGGCCGGGGACGGTTCGCTTCGAGGCGGAAGGCTCGGGGGCTTCGACCAAAGACATCCACGCGACTGGCGAGTTGCAGCTAGCCGCCGGGACGTTTCCCGACATCGACATGTTCAGTGGCGTTGATAAGGCGCTGGGGAAACCGGTGCTCGTGGGCGCGGCTTACGAAGCGACGGAGGCGAGCTTCACGCTCGAGAACAACGTCATCCGTTTGTCACCTTTCCGATTCACGAGCGAGGTGGCGCGTCTCGATTTGAGCGGCACGGTGAGTCTCGAAGGACCCATCAATCTCGATTTCTCTGTCGCGACGCCACGGGAAGGTCTCGAGATGCAAGGCGTTGGCGGCGCGACGCTCGATGTGCTCGCCGATGACGATGGTTGGGTGCCGGTTCCGATGACGGTTTCAGGGACCTTGGAAGCCGCCAAGGTGCGACCGGATAGCGGCGCGCTTCTCGCGCAGGCGAAACAAGGCGTGAAGCGCGAAGTGAAGAAAGCAGCTGGGGACGCGTTGAGAGGCCTTTTCGGCCGCCGGTAGAAGAACTGACGAGTAGTGGCTAGCCCCGCTGACGGGCGCTGCCCGGCCTGCGCATAAACATGCCGGGCATCGACATTCGGTGAAACCTAGCCAATAATCTCAAAACCTGCTCTCCAAAAAGACAATCCAAAACTAACGCGAGCCGCCGCAAGTGTCGAGCAAAACCGCCGCGACAACTCGACCCCTCGAAGGCTGAATGCCGAATGTTGACCTGATACTCTTCCCCTATGAAGCTCCCCGCCCATGTTCATTTGGACGAGCAGGTAATCGACTACGAGACGCGCGCGTTTCCCGATACGACGGAGAAAGGTGCCGCCAACGTGGCCCGCGTACTCGGGTTCCGCGAGCACCAGATGGTCAAAACCTTGATCTTCGAATCGGGCACGGGCGAGCGCGTCCTCGTCATGGTGGGCGGCGACCGGAGCGCCGTATCGGGCCATCTCAAGAAAGCCATCGGCAATCGGAACATCAGAATGGCCCGTCCCGAGGTGGTCGAGGAAGTCACGGGCTACGTCATCGGCTCCGTGCCTCCGTTTCACTGGCAGCCGACCGACTTTCGCTCCTTCGTGGACGCAGCGTTGATGGAGGAGCCCCTTCTCGGAGTGGGTGCTGGCGTTTGGGGACAAGAGATCTTGATTACGCCGCAGAATCTGGTCCGCGCCGCGCGCGCCATTGTGGTGAACCTGACGGACCGCGATCGACCCGTTGCGTTAGAATGAGCGCGTCATGACAGGCACGTGCTTGCTCGCTTTTGTGTTGAGCGTGCCGCTCCAGACCGTGGAGCGCGAGTCGTTCGAAGTGTGGCTTTGTCCCGTCCACCGGGATGAGCAGGCGACCGGGCTCGATCACTGTCCCGTCTGCGACCGCGAGATGGTGCAGCGCCTGTTGGTCCCGAGCTATTCCTGTCCGATGCACCAGCATATCGATCAAGAAGATTCCGGCTCGTGCCCCATCTGCAACATGAACCTCGTGCCCACGACACGCGAGCTCGAGTGGTTCTGTCCCAATAAACCGGAGCTGACGTCGAGCCTGCCCGGCGGTAAATGCCCCGACGGCAGGTCGATGCACATGCGTAGCATCGCCATGGCGCATGGGGACCATAACCCGAAGCATGGCGGGCTGCTGTTCATGGCGCCGAACGGGTTCCACCACATTGAAGGCACGCTCGACGACGCGGGGACGTTCCAGCTCTATGTCTATAACGACTTCACCAAGCCCATCGACGCGAGCGGCTTCGAAGCGCGCGTCGGCGACACGCCTCTCCTACCCGCTTCGGATGCGGCAATCCTGACCGCGAATATCGGCGTACCCGAAAGCTACCCGGCCGAGCTCGTTGTGCATGTCGGCTTCCCGGGCGCGCACGAAGATGAAGCGCGGTTCGATTTCATTTTCGCCTCTGAGATAGCGGCCGCCGAGGAGACGGCGACGACCATCGTGCTTCCCGAGTTTCGCATACCCGAAACATCCGACGGCATCTTCGAAGCGATCCTGAATCGCGACGCCCGCGTCCAAGAGCTCATCGGGCGTGGTGTGTGGCCGGACCTGTACATCCCTGCACTCGAAGCCAAAGACCTCGTTCTCGCGCTCCACAAGAAGGAAGGCGCGCGGGTGAGCGCTCCCGCCAAGAAGCTCGTGCGCGCCGCTTGGCTTCTCGACGTTTACGGCGATATGGGAAATCGTCTCGAGGTCGAAAAAGCCTATCGGCTGTTCGAGCAATCGATCCAGGAATTGGAGGCGGCACGTGCGCAGTAAATGGACATGGACTTTATTGGCGCTCGTTTGGGCGGGTCAAGTGGCGGCGCATGAAGGCAGCCCCTCGCGCTACAACTACAAGAGGCACGTCCGTCCTATTTTCGTGACCCATTGCGGTGGCTGTCACCATACAGGCGGCGTCGGGCCGATGTCGCTGCTCGACTACCCATCGGCCGTACCTTGGGCCAACGCGATCAAAATGCAGGTTCTCAGTGAGCAAATGCCGCCGTGGCTCCCCGCGGATGGTATTGGCTCTTTCCAACATGCGCGCTCGCTCTCTCCCGAAGAGATCGACTTGATCATCGATTGGGTCGTGGGTTTGACGCCGGAAGGCGCCCCTCTCACGGCAGCGGAGCTCGAGGCTTCCGAGCTCTTCGAGGGGTGGCAAATGGAAGAACCTGACCTCGTATTGGCCCCCGCGGACGCTATCGTAATTGGAGAAGACGATTACGAGCTCACGGAGTGCCTCGTGCTGCCCACCGGATTGGACGAGCCGCGCACCTTGTCGGAGCTCGAGGTCAAGCCTGGCCTGCCGACGCTTCTGCGACGGGTGACGATCGGGCTCGGCGACTCCTGCGCCAGTGCTACGTTTATCGCAACGTGGCTTCCGGGGCAGGGGAGTGTGGCGCTTGCCCACGTACTCCCCAAAGGTGCCGACTTGGCCGTCGAGATTCTCTACGTCAAAGGCTGGGAAGACGAGGGGAAACGATTCACCGACCGGAGCGAGATCGGACTACGCTTTGACGGCGGCCTGACCCCTGTTCAATCGATGCGCATTTCCAGCTCGATCCACACCTTCGACGAAGACATCGAGCTCGTCGCCCTCTTTCCGGATCCGGTCGACGTGAACGAAGCGCTCCGTATCGAGGTCGTCACTCCCGACGGGGTCGTGGAACTGATCTTGGCGATCGAGGACTATCGAGCTCAGTGGCGTGAAAAATACGTCCTCACCGACCCCTTGCGCTTACCGTCTGGCAGCGAATTGAGACTCTCACAACCCGCTGCATGGATTGAGTTCATACCGGTCAGTCGTCCCTCCGCCGAATAGCCCTCTTCTGCTTCAGGGTTCATTGGGTTCGCCCCGCTTCGCTCGTCTTTCGGGATAGCTCTCATCGCTTAGGCTCAGGAGTGGGGAGCTTCTCAGATTTGTACGAGAGGCTCTCCAACTGCCCGCTCGTTGAGAGGTTGAGAACATCAGCCGGTCGCTAGCGACCGTTTGATGATCTCGTCAACCAAAAACAAATCCGTCAGCAACGCCCTCAGATGGATGTTGGCGTTCATGTTGTCGATGAGCTGAGAGCTGATCGAATCCTGGGCGAGGACGAGCTTGAGACCTGCTCCCGCGGCGCGTGCGTCCTGCTCAATGACGTCGACAAAGCCCAAATACTCCGCTTTCGGCTCGAGCCCGTCGCTCGCAACGAGAGCGCGGAGCTCGGACGCGAGGTGGTCGATGGCTTCATCCGCTTTCTTCAGAAAGTCGCGGAGCTGGCCGCCGGTCTTGCTGCCCTTGTCGCCTTCGAGCCCTTGGGCGGCATAGGCGAGCATGAACTCATAGGTTTCTTCGATGACTTCGATACGTGTCTTGATATCGGCTAATGACATGAATACGCACAAAAATCCCCTCTCCACCTGCTGAGGTGGAGAGGGGAGGAAGATGTTACTTGGAAGCTTTGTCCGTCACGACCCAGCGCTCCGGGTCGTGATTGGCGAGATAATCTTTCTTCGTAATCCAGCCCCAAATCATGGACTTGGTTATCCAACGCTTCTCAGGCAGGATCGCGAAATAGATGTGCGTGATGATGAGCCCGACGAGGCCCACGGCGGAAAGGCCATGGATCACGTAAACCCAGCCCCAGGTGCTCTCCGCCAAGAGATAGGAGTTTCGCGCGAAGATCAGGTTCTCGACACGGACCATCATCAAAAGGCCCGTCACGATCACGCCAAAGCCCGTAACAAGGATCGCGTTGTGATAGATACGATGATCGACGGGGTACTTGTCCGTCTTCGGCGGCGGTTCGCCTTTGCCGAGCGCGTGCTCCATCTCCTGCTTCCACTCGGCCCAATCCTGGCGGCTGATCCAAATGTTCCTCAGGTTCAGCCAGAAAGAAGCGTGAATGATGTGGAAGATGATGGCTGCCGTGAGCACGATGCCCGCCATCCAGTGAATCGGCACCCAATTGAACTGGATACCCAGGATGGGGAAAAACGCGGTGACGAGGAGAGTGATCATCGTTATCGCCATCACCCAGTGGAACAGCCGTGCCGCCAAGGAGTGGCGGACGATTTTCTCCGGGATGTCTTTCCCCGCGTCACCGATGTCAGGCACCTCCGCGGTCTTGGGCGGATTCTTGGCGCGGTAGACGAGATGGCCGATGACGAAGGCCAGCCCGCCCGCGATCGCGAGATATAGCAAATCCCAGGAGATCCGTATGAGGATCTCCTGCCCCCAGGGATTCTGTGCCCATTGGAAAATACTCATGCTCGAGCTCCCGTTCCGCGGATGGCGCGCTTCACGAGATTCCGCATGAGCGGTATCTTGTAGGCGTTGTGCTGCAGCGGACGGGCGCCGAGAAGGGCGAGCTCGCCCGCGGCCTGACCGACCTCTTCCGTAACGGATTGGCCTTTCAGTTGACGCTCCACATCCGTGAGCCGCAGCGGCCGCGGCCCCACGGCGTTCACGACGAGGCGAATATCCTCGATCGTATTGCCGGAGACCTTCATCGCCGAGGCGATGTTCACGAGCGGGAAATCCCACGCTTGGCGGTCACGCACCTTCTCGAAGTAGAAACGCGCGCCGGCCCACGTTCCGGGGATGCGGATCGAGGTCAGAAGCTCGCCAGGTTCCAATATCGTCATGCGCGTGATGTCTTTCGCCGGCGTGATGAAGTAGTCCTCCGCGTCGACGACTTTCTCACCGCCCCCGCCCATGATGACGAACTTGGCGTCGAGTGCTACGAGCGCCGGCGCCGTGTCCGACGGGTTCACCGCGACGCAGCGGTTCGACTCGAACAGAGCGTGCTCCCGGTTGATGGCCGTCGGCGTATCCGCGTAGCAAATGTTGCCGCCGGCGCGATAGCAAGGCCATCCACCCCGGTAGTACCAGCAGCGGGTGTCTTGCGTCACGTTGCCGCCAATGGTGCCCTGGTTGCGGATCTGCGGGGTCGCCACCTTGGACGCCGCGTCGGCGAGAAGGCCGAAGCGAGAGAGGATCCCCGCATGTTCGGCCACCTCGGTGAGCGTCGTCATCGCGCCGATCTCGACACCGTCGGCATCATCAGTCTCGCGGATCCCGCGCATCGACTCGACAGCGCTCAAGTCGATCACGACCTCGGGACGCTTGATGCGATCTTTGAACCAGTCGAGGCTGTCGAGACCACCGGCGAGGGCCCAAGATGTTTTGCCGTAACGGCGTTTGAGTGCCAGGGCATCGTCGATGCTCGCTGGCTGAAAGAGGTCGAATTCCGCCATCGTGTCACGAATCACGGCCATTTTTTTTATCTCCTTAAACGTCGGTCGCAAGGACGGTGATGGGCTGCGGTACGCCCTCGAGCTGATTCAGAATCAAATCGGTCGTCATCGGCGAGCGCTTCAAATCGAACTCGCCAATGGCGTCCTGAATAGCGCAGAGAACTGCGGCGACGCCGGCGCCGAAAGGCGCCTCGCCGATGCCTTTGGCACCCACGGGATTCTGCGGATCGGGCAAATCGACCGTCCCGGCTCTCATGTCGAGCGGGACGTCGAGGATAGACGGTGGCTTCGCGGTGTAGAGCCTTTGGGTGAAGGGTACGCCCCATTTCGGGTCGTACACCCACTTCTGGCTCCGCGCGAGGCCAAAGCCCTGTACGCCGCCGCCGTGAATTTGCGCGGCGAGGCCTCTCGGGTTCATGACCGCACCGGTATCAGCGACGGCGGTGTAGTGCTGGATCTCGACGGCGCCGGTCTCCCGGTCGACTTCGACTTTGGCGACGCCGACGACGAAGGACCAGAGGTCGCCTTCACCGCCGTAATTGTCCTTTGCGACACCCACCAGCCCTTGTCCAGCCAAGCCGGCCACCGCACCCTTCGTCCAGTCGTTGATGTCCTCGGGTGCTTCGTGCCCGTCGAACGTCCCGCCGAGCTCGATGGCTTTCTCCGCGGCCTGCGCAAAGCTCAGACCGCTTCCGCGATTGCCCCGGCGATAAACGCGCTCGCCAGCGACCACGTAGCTGTCCGCTGACCCGCCGAGCGTGCGCGCAGCCACCTCCTTGAGCTTTTTCTCCATGTCAATAGCCGCGGCGAGGTTCGCCCGTGTGTGAGCGTGCGTCGTTTGGCTTCCGGCTTGCACCGCGGAGTGCGGGAGGTGTCTGCTCGTGTTGCCCCAGACCACTTCTGTGTTCTCCCAGGAGACGCCCAGATGGTCGCTAGCGACGCGCGCTGTACCGAAAACGGAGTGCGTGCCCAGGTTACCGATGCCTTGATGGACATAGAGCTTTCCGTCCGGCCTTATCACCATGAGCCCGTCGAAGCCGCGGCTTCCCGCGACATAGGATGAGAGAGCGATGCCGATTCCGGTAACCTTGCTCCCGTTCGTCTGGCCGCTTTGCGCCTTTAACTCGGCCCAGTTCGAGACCTCGGCGGCCTTGTCGAGCGCTTCGCGAACGTAAGCCGACGTGACGTGATGCTCGTTCGAGCCGTAGGTCGTGTCGTTGTCCGGAGCGTTGATTTTGCGAATCTCGATCTGGTCGAGACCGAGCTTTTTGGCAGCCATGTCTATAACCGGCTCGAGCATGGCCGTGATTTGAACACCGCCGGGCGCTCGTTGCGCAGCACGCGTCGGCGTGTTCGTCAGTATCGAGATTCCGCGAAAGCGCATGTTGAGCGGCGTGTAGTTGAGCGAGGCGCAACGGCTCGCGCTCGTGAAATCACCCGAGCGGCCGTAACCCCCATTGTCCTGGATGAGGTACAGGTCGATGGCCGTGATGCGGCCATCGGCCCGGAAGCCGAGCTTCACTCGGCCCTGAAAGCCAGGCCGTGCGCGTCCATAGGCGTTCTCTTCCTCTCGACTCACGCGGTGCATCACCGGCCGGCCTGTCTTTTTCGAGAGCAGCGCGGCGATGGGCATGTTCACGGTGCCACCGATCTTGCTCCCGAAACCGCCGCCGCAATATTCGGCGATGACAACGACTTGAGTCGGGTCGATCCCCACGCCTCTCGCGACGGCTCCCGCCGTGCGCTGCGTGCTCTGGGTAGAGACGTGGATGGTGAGCTTGTCGTTTTGCCAATACGCCATGCAGCTACGCGTCTCGAGCGGGTGATGGGTCTGGGACTGATGGTAGAGCGTTTCGTCGAGGACGAGGTGGGCCTCTTCGAGACCTTTCGCGACGTCACCGACTTCCCACTCCACTTCAGCCTCACCCATCGGCATGGAATCGCCGGCTTCCTCGAAGTCTTGGGCGGTCCATTTAATCTCGACCACTTCCTTCCGGTCCACGATGGTGTTGCCGCCGACGCGCGCATTGGGGCCGCCAGGGCGAAGACTGTCGAGAGGATCGATCACGAAGGGGAGTGGCTCGTAGTCGACTTTGATCTTCTCGATGGCCGCCGCCGCTGTTTCCTCGTCCACCGCCGCGACAGCGAGGATGGGCTCGCCTTGATACATCGGCTCCATGGTCAGCGCGCGATCGCTGCCGACCAAGTTGTCGGTCTCGGGAAGGTCATCGGCCGTGATGATGCCCATGACGCCTTCCATCGCGAGCGCTTCGCGGTCGTCGATGCTTCGGACGCGCGCGTGTGGCATCGGGCTCAAGAGGAGCTTCGTGAAAAGCATGCCGTCGGCCCGGAAGTCTTCCGCGTATTTAGCTCGACCTGTCACTTTCGCGACGAGATCGGCCGGGATGTAATCGGTTCCAAACAGTTTTCCGTCGGCCACGTTAAACCCCCCGCGTGTAATCGGCAGCGCTCATGGCGCAGTCGAGGATTTTGTTGTAGTCGCAGCAGCGGCAGAGATTGCCCGAAAGGGCTTGCGCTGCCTCCGCGCGCGTCGGACTCTGGTTCGCGTCCACCATGGCGACCATGCTCATGATGAAACCGGGCGCGCAGAACGCGCACTGGAATCCTGCGCCGTCCACGACGGCTTGCTGCACCGGATGAAGCGTTCCATCGGCGTCGGCCAAACCTTCGATCGTGGTGACGGCGCGGCCGCGCACCGAGTGCGTGAGCACCGAGCACGAGTAGTGCGTTGTTCCATCGAGGAGCACCGTACAACTGCCACATTCGGCTCGGTCGCAGCCCATTTTAGTGCCGGTCAAACCCAGCTTGTAGCGAAGCGTCGTCGCGAGCGTCTCTTGTTTCATGACGTCCACGCGGCGTTCCTGGCCGTTCACGTTGAGCGTGATCAAGCGCTCGACGGAGCCCGCCGCGCCTGACTGCGCTCGAACCGTACCGGTCCGGAAGAGGTAGCCGGCGGAATACGTCGCTGCGCCTCCGGCGATGACCCCTTTGATGAATTTACGTCTCGATAGACTCTTGTCTGTTTCTTCGAGCATTTCTAACTGATCTGCCATCGGAAGATCACCTCTCCTTCGACAAACGTATAGCGTGTAGGAAATGTGTCAGGGGCGTGCAACCCCATTAGCCTAGCTTCGTGCACCAATACCAGGTGGAAATATCACAAAATAGAGTGGTTGTGCAAGTCAGCGATCGTAAGCGTGCTCACTCGTTGTAGAACCACGCTCCCGCCACCGTCGCCAACGTAACTTCGAAGAATGCCCAAACGGCATGGGGAAGAACTCCATCGCCATGAAAGCTATATTTGAGTAGAGATAGGCCATCGCGGCGTAGCTACTCGTAGCGTAGCGCCTGGATCGGGTCGAGGGCCGAGGCCCGGCGCGCGGGAAAGACACCGGAGAGCAAGCCGATCACCGTCGCGACGGCGAAGCCGAGTGCTATGCCGCCGAGCGACAGCTCCATCGCCCAGCCCAAGCTGCTTTCAAGCGCCCACGACACGAGGACACCGAGCACGATGCCGAGAAGGCCTCCGGTGAGCGCGAGCGTCAAGGCTTCCGCGAAGAACTGAGCGCCCACGTCGCGCGCGCGCGCGCCGACGGACATGCGTAACCCAATCTCGCGCGTTCGCTCCGTCACGGATAACAGCATGATGTTGGTGATGCCGATCCCTCCGACGACGAGAGACACGGCGGCGATCGCAGCGAGGAGCGCTTTCATCGTGCGCGCCGCGCGCTCGAGCGTCATCGAGAGCTCTTGAAGCGTGGCGCGGTCCAGGTTGGGCAAGTTGCCTATGAGAACGCGCGCGACGTTGGGGTGAAGCCCTTTTGCGAGGACTTCACTGGCCTGGGTCGTGACCGTAAAGTCCTCGGGTGCGGTATCTGGGATCGCGTGACGCACGCGCAGCAGCTTGCTGATGGCCTTGGCGATGTTCGAGACCTCGCCCGCCGACTCTGTAGTCACGGTGATCGTGTTCAAGTTAGTGACGTTCAGCAAGCGATGGATGGTCGTAAACGGCACGTAAACGGCATCGAACGCATCGTCTCCCACGGTGCCCGGTGTCATCCAATTCGTGCTCTCGGTGACGCCCACGATGCGAAACGCTTGGTTCCAGAGCGTCAGCGTTTCGCCGACCGGATCGGCGCCTTCGCCGAACAGCTTGTCGCGCACGACGCTTCCGAGCACAGCGACTTGTTCGGTGCGTCGAAGCTCACGCTGTGAAAAGAAGCGTCCATGGGCGATGCCGTGCGCGCGGCGAATCAAGGGGAGATCGACATCCGTCCCGTGGAGACGCGTGAACCAGCGGCGCTCGCCCGCATAGGCTCTGATGTTCTCGTGCACGCCCGGGGCGACGTTCGCGACCCCGGGAAGCGCCTCGATCGCGTCGGCATCCGCTTGCGTCAGCGTCGCGGCTCCGCCGAGGCCCGCTTTGCTATCGCCGAGTCGATCCGCTGCGGTGGGATGATCGTGCTTCTCCATCGGATCGTTCTCAGGGTGGGCGTGCGCCGTGGGCGCGAGCCACCCGTCGAGCCAGAGGAGGAAGGCGTGTGGCGCCAACACGCCGCCCCCGCCATCTCCCTTCGTCCGATAATTGCCGGCCTTGACTTGAATGATATTCAGTCCTGCTGCGCGCAGCTGATTCCGGATGGCGCTCTGCGCTCCGGTCCCTATCGCGACCGTGACGAGCACGGCCGCGACGCCTATCGCCATGCCGACGAGTGCGAGCGCCGTGCGCAGCGGATAGCGGCGGAGCGACTGAAGCGCGATCTCTACCGCGTGGGCGTCCAGCATGATTCAGACGCCAGCGAGGGGGGCCGTGGCGGCCTCGATGGGACGATCCTCCGTAATCAACCCGTCGGAAAGCTCGATGATACGCGAGGCATATTCCGCAATGACGCGCTCGTGGGTGATGATGATAATCGTGAGTCCCCGCTTCTCGTTGAGCGCATGGAGTGTCGTCATGATGTCGATGCTCGTCTTGGTGTCGAGATTCCCTGTGGGCTCGTCCGCGAGCAGGAGACTTGGGTCGTTCATCAAGGAGCGCGCAATGGCGACGCGTTGTTGCTGTCCACCGGAGAGCTGGCTCGGGTGATGCGCTGCCCGCTCCGAGAGACCGACCGAGTCGAGCGCCGCCAGAGCGCGGTCGCGTCGCTCGCTTCGCGTGAGCTGCTCGGCATTGTAGAGAAGAGGCAGCTCGACGTTCTCGACGGCGGGTGTTCTCGGGAGCAGGTTGAAGCTCTGGAACACGAAGCCGATCTGCTGGTTCCGGATTCGGGCTTGCTCGTCGGACGAGAGCTCGGAGACGTCTTTTCCGGAGAGAAAATATTTGCCGCTCGTGGGTCGGTCCAGGCAACCGAGGATATGCATCAGAGTGGACTTGCCTGACCCGGACGCCCCCACGACGGCGACGAGCTCGCCCGCCTCGATCTCGAGCGAGATCCCGCGAAGGGCCTCGACCGAGACTTCACCGAGCGCGTAGGTCTTCGTCAGCTCTTCGGTGCGGATCAATTCCCAGTGCTCTCGGCGCTCTCCTCGGGCAGCAGCCCGGCATAAGCATAGAGAAAAGTCGCGACGGATTTCTCGGCGCCCGCCATGCCGTAGACCTTGCCGGCGCCCTCGACCACCCAGAACTCGTTGGCCGCGTGCGCGCCGCCGCCGTGACCCGCGGCGCCACCGACGATAGGCATGCTGATACCCGTGTCTTGGTCGTTCACGAAGAGATAGGCGGGCCAATACGGACCGAGGATCGAGTTCTCTTGAGGCGGCTCGCCGTAGCTGATCCCGAAGATGTCATAGGTTCTCATCAAAGCCTGCGCGACGTCGGTGTCGTAGCGCATCTTCGACCACGGCACGTCGCCGATGATCGTGACTTCGACATCGCCGTAGCCTTGCGCGTCGAGGTGCTCGCGCACGCGCTTCACCATCTCGAGCCCGTCCATGTTAGGCACGTAACGGAAGTTGTGCTTCGACGTAATTTTGTTGGGAAGGATAGCGCCGGCCCCCGCTGGATACATGTTGCCGCCCCAGATACCGTCGAGGTTGAGCGAGAGCCCGTAGCGGGCCATCTTCAGGTACTCGAGGGGATCGTCGCTGATGAAACGTGCCACGCCGATATTCTCGGCGGCGACCTTCAGGTCGATCTTTTCCGCGGCTGTCTTCAGCTTCGCGAGCTCCGCCTCGGTGAGCGGTATCGCGCCGTCGCCGAAGCCCGGAACGAGGATCGTGTTGCCGTTATCGGTGACGAGCGTGCTCAGCATCTCGATGTGCCGCCACGCGGGACTGTCGGTCGAGCGCTTGTTCGCGCCGTGGATGTTCGAGGCGACGGGGCCCCGTCCCCATTTTTCGCCGCTCGTGGTGAGCTCGATATAGACGCAGCCCTCGGAGCCTCCCGAGATTCCACCGCTGCCGCTTCGTCCCTGGCGACCGAAGCGATACATCGCGTCAATATCATCGAAAAGCTCGGCATGCTCGCGCACGAACTGACGGAGGCCAATCGACATCCGCTCTTCATCACCCTCGGCGACGATGACGAGGTTGACGGGAAGCTTGCCGACGACCTCGCGGATCGCCCGGAAGGCATTCAGTTGGACCATTTGCGGGCCTTTCGAGTTCGTCGCGCCACGGCCGATGATCACTTTCTTGAAGGGCGGGTACTCCATGATGCGTGCCTCGAAAGGCGGGGAGATCCAAGCATCGGGCTGCGTCACGGGCATCGTGTCGTACATCCAATAGATGAGAAGCGTCTTGTCGGCGCCTTCGTCGCACTTCGCGTAGACGACGGGATTGCCCGGCTGCCCCCATTCGGTCATCGGGACTTCGTAGACGCGCGACTCCTGACACCCGAGCTGCTCGAAGAAGCCTTGAACCAATTGCGCGGATTCGGGAATGCCTTCACCGGAGTTCGAGATGCTCGGCTGTTGGATCCACCGCTGCAGGTTCCCGACATGCTCATCGACGTTCGCGTCGATGAAGTCGTAGATTTTCTTCAGCTCGTCCGAAACGAGGCTCAAGTCGGGCGAGATTTCTTCGTCTGCATGGGCCCGGATACCGAGGGCTTCTGCTGCTTCGCTTGCCGCGGGAGCTTCGTTTTCTGGAGGAGCGCAGCTGAAGAAGAAAATGCTGACGCTCAGAACTGCCCAATGCGATCTCATCGTGGCCTCCTTGCTTATGGGAAGGAACGACGCTGACACTAGCCGATTCTCGACGGCAATACTAGTTTGATGGTAGCTTGCCGTCGAGATGACGCGCTTGCTCGTACTGGCTATCGGCCTAGGCGGGTGTTTCGGCTGTTTGACGGGCGGGGCACCGATCGAGGCCGTCGCGGGCCGCTACGTTGAGCTCGCGTGGGCCCTCGACGCGCACGACCCTGGGTATGTCGATGCCTATCTCGCCGCCACGCGTCCCGAGCCTGTACCCCTACGGCTCGAAGAAATCGAGGAGGATGCGATCCTCCTTTTGGGCAAGCTCGACGGGATGTCCGCATCGCCGCGCGCGCGCTTTTTGAGAGGGCAGCTCACGGCGCTTCATGCGCGCACGCGCCTCGTGAGAGGCGCGTCGCTTTCTTTCTCCTTCGAAGACGAGCTCAAAGCTTTGTATGGCGTCACTTTGCCTCCGCTCGAGGAGCCGGAGGTTCAGGCCATACACGCGCGGTTGGACGAGCTCCTACCAGGAGACATGAGCCTTCTCGCGCGCTACACGGCCTATCAAAGGCGAACGGTTGTGGCCCTTGATGCAGGACAGCTCGACGAGCTCGTGACGACGGCTCTCGACACATGCCGGCAACGTACGCTTCAACACGTGAAGCTCCCCGCGGGCGAGAGCGTGGACGTGGAATATGTGCGCGGCAAACCCTGGGCGGCCTATCACGTCTACCGCGGCGCGTTCTCGAGCGTGGTGCAGATCAACCGGGATGTGGCGTGGACGCCGCGTGGTGTTTTGGAGTCGGTGTGTCACGAAAGCTATCCGGGGCACCATACGTTGACCGTGCTGGCCGAAACGGAGCTCGTGCGACGACGGGGCTTGAAGGAGTTCTCCGTCCAGACGCTTCATAGTCCGTATGGGTGGCGCCTCGAGGCGCTCGCGAGCCAAGGCGCTGCGCTCGCGCTCGAAGACGGCGAACGCAACGAGATCGATCGACTGGCTCGGGGCCTGCGCAGAATCGCTTTCGACGGAGCGCGGCGCTATCTCGAAAGACGCTTAGACCGCGTGGGCACTGTCCTTTGGCTCGAGAAGTACGCGCTCATGCGCGACGCTTGGGGATTCCTGCGTTTCGTCGATCGCTATCGCGGTTACGTGATGGCCTACGCGACGCGCACATGGAGCGAAGCCGACGATCCATGGAAAAGGTGGGGTGAGCTTGCGAGCGGCGCCGATGAAATTTCTTAGCCTTAGAGCCGTTCCTTTCGCGGTGTTGCTGCTTGGCTCCGGTTGCGCGGAAGAGGCTCCCCCTGTGCCCGTCGAGGGCGTACCCTCGATGGCCCCGGTGGCTCACGGCGACCACAACCCCAAACATGACGGCACGGTGTGGATGAACGGGGACCTTCACTTCGAGGTCGTGCTGAACGCGTCAGGGGAGCACCACGTCTATTTCAGCGACGCCTACCGCATGGAGCTCCCCGCGGCTGTCGCGACAAAGGTTACGATCGAGATCCTGCGGACAGAAGGAGACCCCGAACCGCTCGCGCTTGCCATCGACGAGTTCGGTGAAAGCTGGACGGCGACAGGCCGCGCCGTCGAGGACTCGGATGCTCGCGCCGTCGTATCGTTCGTTCACGAAGGAGAGCCCTACGAGATCGATCTGCCCTTCGTCGCCGAGCCGATGGACCTGAACGCAGCCGACCCACACACGAACCCTTAGGGTTGTTACGTAAATGCATAATTGCAAGCGGACTCGTTATGTCGCTATTCGTAGCGCAGCGCTTCGATCGGGTCGAGACGGGCCGCCCGCATCGCCGGGTAATAGCCGAAGATGACCCCAACGGCGAAGGCGAGGCCGAAGGCCAGCGCCACCGCTTGGGCCGAGATATAGGTCGGCCACCCGAGAAACTGCGTTACCGCTCCCGCGGAGGCGAAGCCGAGTCCAATTCCTATCAAACCTCCCGCGAGGCTCAGCAGAATCGCTTCCAACAGAAACTGCGACAACACATCCCGTCGGCGCGCGCCCACCGACATGCGAAGGCCGACCTCCATCGTGCGCTCGGTCACGGCTAGGAGCATGATGTTCATGATGCCGATCCCGCCGACAACGAGCGACACGCCGGCGATGCCCGCGAGCAGGAGCGTCATCGTTTGGTTCGCGCTCTCGAGGGTATTGACCATCTCCTCGGACGTGACTTCATCGAGACGCGGCATGCTTGCGAGCGCGAACACCGCGGCTGTCGTGTAGAGTCCCTGGGTCAATGCTTTCGAAGCTTGGCTGCGCACGGTGAAATCGTCGGGGACGCCGTCCGCGAGCGTCATCGCGAAGTCACCCGTGGCTTCCGGGAAGTTCTCCGCCGCGTCGGGGTTGTCGAGGCCGTGGCGCTCCCGCAAGAGAGCGCGCACTTCCTCGGCGATCGCCGAAGTGTCTCCGGCGTGGTCCGCCGCGATCGCGATTCCGTGCAAATATTCGATCCCGAGCGCGCGTTGCAAGAAGGAATGCGGCACGAACACGCTGTCTCGATGTGCCGCGGCATCGCTCGTATCCACGACCCCGATCACTTTGGCGCTCTCGCCGATAATCGTGATCATCCGCCCCAGCGGCTCCTCGGTCGTTTCGAAGAGCTCGTCTCGGACGCTGCGGCTCAACACGGCGACGTTGTCCTCACCGCTAAGGTCGTGGGCTTCCAGAAATCGCCCCGCGATAGACTCGAGCTCGTAGACGCTCGCAAGCTCGGGACCGCACCCGATAAGGGGCGCGAAATGACTCCGCGCGCCGAATGTTATGGACGCGCGGTCGTCGACCTCGGGCGTGAGATAGGCCACGCTCGCGAGCTCCGCCAGCGCTGAGGCGTCCTCGAGCGTGAGTGTTGTGGCTTTTCCGTAGCCAGAGCGAATATTGACGGCGTCGCCGCCACGCGTGTAGTTGCCCGCGCGGACGAAAACGAGATTCGTTCCCGCCGAGCTCACATCGTCGGTGACGCTCTCTCTCGCGCCGCCGCCGAGTGCCACCATCGTAAGCACCGCCGCGACGCCGATGATGAGCCCGACCATGGCGAGCGCGCTTCGCAACAAATTGCGACCGAGCGCGACGAGGGATACCCAAAGGCCTATCGACAGTCTCATGCAGCGATCATTCTAATACGACGATGCTAGCGGCTGTGAATCGTTTCAAGTTATAGTCCGCGCGTTCGCCGGCAAAACGCGAGGAGGCTTCGTTGAAAAAGTCGTTCTTTATTTGCGCCGCTGCTCTCTTGTTCTCGAGCGCTGCCACGCGGGAGGCTCGGGCCGATAACGAGCTCACCTTCGTTCTCGGTGCAGGGTTCGGCGGAGACTTCAACGTCCTGACGGATCCCAATCTGGACCTCACGGCGGCGTTCCAGAACAGCCCGATTTACGGCATTCGCGTCGGCAAATATGGTTTTCCGTTTGGATTCGAGGGGAGCTTGACCTTCAACCCCTCTTCGGTCGTGGGCGCCGCCTTCAACCAGGAATTGGCGGCGAACCTTCTGTACGCCGAGGCCAACGTTCTGTTCATCGTTTTGCCGGGCCCGATCTCCCCATTCGTGACGGGTGGCATCGGCTTGCACTACGTCGATATCAATCTTGCGGACTTCCTGTCGCTCAGTAACGCGAAGTTCGGATGGAATTTCGGCGGGGGTATCAAGTTCAACATCAGCCGCCTCGTGCTGCGATTCGATGTGCGCGATCACGTGACGACATTCGGGCTCGACGACTTTGGGCTCGGGACCATCGGAAACCTCATCGGTCTCACGAACCCCGAGGCACGAGTGCATAACGTCGAGGCCTCTGTCAGCGTCGGCATCCGGTTCTAACGGAGCGGGGGAGTTTTACCCTCATTTAGCGTGGTGCTTACGCCCCCGCTCGACGTCACAGCAAAAGCCGGCTGGATGGCTTAGCCTAGCTCCAACGTGGTCGAACGAAAAGCCCGGCGCCAATGTTGAAACGGACGTCGCTCCCCAACCGTGTGGAGCCTCCCGCCACCCAACGGCGGGAGGGCCCCCGCCTTCGCCCGCCTTCGCCCTTCGGCGGGCAGGCCCTCCTTCAGCTTCAATGGCCGGCAACTTCGGCGGGTTGATGGTGAGGGCTTTGGGCGTAGTGGTTGGATAGTAGGTCGACGTCGCCGAAGTCGGCTTCCAGGTTGCGCCATACAGTGTGGATGTGGTTTGCGTTGTTCTGGGTATTGTCGTACTCGATGAGAAATGTTGGGCCGTGGATACGGTAGTAGTGGGCGTCTCCTGGCTCGTTGCCGCCGGCCCAGGCGAAGTGAATGTTGTCGACGCCCGCCTCGCGAATCCGCTCGAGCGTTGACTCCGCGATTTCCTGGCGCATCCGCTGCGCGTAATGAGACACGAGCGCGAGCAGCGCTTCTTTCTGGGCGGGGTTCATGTCTGCGTGCGAAACGCCCGCGGGGGCTCCAAGTTTGACGCGGCGGTCCGTGGTGGTGGCGATGTCTCTCGGCGCTTCCGCCATGATGACGACGCTGTCCCGGTTCTCGAAAGATTTCAAGAGAGCGCGCCCCAAAACCTCCTCGCTCTCGAGAACGCGCATCCCTTTATTGGGGCCGTCGAGAACATTGGCGGGATTCGCGCCCCAAAAAGCTGGCGCCGCGGAGACGATGCGACCGTCGCGCAGAGTGAAGTTGAGCGACAGGTGGTGGCCTTCGAATCGCCAACCCCAATCTTCTGACTCCCCGGGCGTCCCGAAGATGGTGAAGAAATAGGCATCGGGATCCCGCCGAGGGTGTTTTTCGAGCTCGAACAGTATTTGCTCGAGATACATGATGTCGAGCGCTTGGGACATGCCGCGGCGGCTGAGGCCGCTCGCAAGAAGCGAGAGGCCGACTTTTCGCTGGCCCGGCTCCATGTCTTTGTAGGACATGCCGAGACGCGCGCGCGGGATGTAGTGGAAGTTGTAGCGCTCTTCATCGGCGAACGGGATGGTGGCCGTTTTCTGCTGCTCGGCGTCGAGCGCGCCGAGAAGGCGTTTCGCGCTTGTGGCCATCTCGCTCGCGACGTCTTTGGCCGGCTGCGCCCAAACGACCGCGACAGCGAAGAGTCCGAACAGTGTTGCACGTAAAAAGACTTGCCTCGTCATGGCTTTTCACCCTCCTTTTCGAGAAGCTCACCATATAGCTTTGAGGCAACTGACGCAAGCTGCTGCATGTGAAGGGGTTATAAGGCCACGAAAATGTTTCTGCTATAATCGCAATCGTCATGGAAACGGGAATTCAAGCGATCAACGAAGCGGTCAAGAAAGAAGCCGTCTTCGTCCAGACCTTGTTGACCGAGCTTCGCAAAGTTATCGTGGGCCAGAAGAACATGCTGGACGGCCTGCTAATCGGCCTTCTCAGCCGGGGCCACGTTCTGCTCGAAGGCGTTCCCGGGCTTGCGAAAACGCTCGCCGTCCAAAGCCTCGCGGATGCGATCCACGTTCGGTTTCAGCGGATCCAGTTCACGCCAGATTTGTTGCCAGCGGACCTTGTCGGGACGCTCATCTACAACCAGAAGGAGGGCGTGTTCGTTCCGAAGAAGGGACCGATCTTCACGAACTTCCTGCTCGCGGACGAGATCAATCGAGCACCCGCAAAAGTGCAGAGCGCGCTTCTAGAGTCGATGCAGGAGCGTCAAATCACGATCGGCGATACCACCTACCCGCTCGAAGAGCCTTTTCTCGTCCTCGCGACACAAAATCCCATCGAGCAGGAGGGGACCTACCCGCTCCCTGAAGCGCAAGTCGACCGCTTCATGCTCAAGCTCAAGCTCGACTATCCCAACCGCAAAGAAGAGCGCGAGATCCTCGACCGCATGTCGACGTCGGACCAGCCGCGCGCCAGGAAAGTCGTTGACGCCGCCGACATCCTCAAAGCGCGCAAGGTCGTCGAGAATGTTTACATGGACGAGCGCGTCAAGGAGTACATCATCGAGATCGTCTTTGCGACCCGCAACCCGGACGAGCTCGGGCTCGATTTGGCGCCGCTCATCGAGTTCGGCGCTTCGCCAAGGGCGACGCTTTTTCTCGCGCAAGCGGCTCGCGCCCACGCGTTCATCCGTGCGCGCGGCTACGTGACGCCCGAGGATGTGAAGTCCGTGGGGCCGGACGTTTTGCGCCATCGCGTGATCCTTTCCTACGAGGCCGAAGCGGAGAACGTGAAGCCCGAGGAGATCATTCAGCGTATTTTCGACACCGTAGAAGTACCTTAGCTGTTTCTCATGCTTGCTCGCGAGGTTATCGAGAAGGTTCGGCATATCGAGATCAAGACTCGGCGTTTGGTTACGGACGCGCTTGCCGGCGAGTATCACAGCATCTTCAAAGGGCGGGGCATGGAGTTCGCCGACGTGCGCGAGTATCAAATAGGGGACGACATCCGGACCATCGACTGGAACGTCACGTCCCGTACGGGAAGTCTTCACGTCAAGAAATTTACGGAAGAGCGGGAGCTCACCGTCTTGCTCATGCTCGATGTGAGCGGCTCCGCCGATTTCGGGACGCGGTCCCGGTTCAAACGTGAAGTCGCGGCTGAGATTGGTGCCCTGATCGCGTTTTCCGCCATCAAGAACAACGATCGCGTCGGCGCCATCGTGTTTACGGACGAAGTCGAGATGTACATCCCGCCCCGCAAAGGCCGCAGCCACGTGCTCCGCGTCATCCGCGATCTACTCTTCTTCGAGCCAAAGGGGAAAGGGACCAACGTGGCCAAGGCGTGCGAGTACTTGAATCGCATTGCGCGCAAGCGTGCAGTGGTTTTCTTGCTCTCGGATTTTCTCGACTCGAAGTTCGAGAAGCCGCTACGCATCGCCGCGCAAAAACACGACGTGATTTCGATTTTCATCTCGGATCCGGGCGAGAGCAAAATTCCAAGCGTCGGCCTCGTCGAGCTCGAGGACGCCGAGACAGGACGCACGCTCTTGATCGATACCTCCGATCGCAAAGCTATGAAAGCCTATCGGGCTGGTTGCGAGGCGCGCCGGCGGAAACAACAGGACGAGCTGAAGAAAATGGGGATCGATCGCATCGACGTTGAGACCGATGTTCCCTATGACCGCCCACTCATGCGCTTTTTCGAGATGCGCGCGAGGCGTCTCAGACACTGACACGACGACACGACGACACGACGACACGACGACACGATGACACGATGATGCGAGCGGCTAGTTGGTTCGTCATCGTTATCGGGGCTTCGGCCTGCGCGCCCGAGGAGGCGCCCGAGATCCCCGAAGGTCCCATCGAGTGGTCCGTCTCAGCCACGACCGATGTTTCGGAAGTGGAGGTTGGAGACGACGTGACCCTCATGCTCACCGTCACGCACCCCCCAGAAGGTAATTTCGTGCCGCCGCCAGAGACGCAGCTAGACCCGTTCTCGGTGATCGAGTACTGGCGTGAGGAAGTGTCCCCGGTCGAGACCCGGCTGCACTACCGTGTCGCCGCGTATCAGCTTCCTGCGGATCTCGAAGTGGGCGTTTTGGAGTTGAGCTACCAAGGCGACGATGGCGAGATAGGGACTCTCGAGACCGATCCGATCCCCATCCGGGTCGTGACATCTTTGACACCGGACGTTACCGACATCCACGACATCAAGCAGCAGGCGGTCCTCAACGTCCCAAGGAATTGGAGCCTCCTGTGGTGGCTTCTAGCGGCGCTCCTTTTGGCGGCCATCGCCTACATTATTTATAGAAAGTTTCGGAAAGAGCCGGACTCTGAGGCGGCTCAGGTCTGGGCTCCGCCTCTGCCGCGTCCGGATGTCGAAGCGGAAGCCGCGCTCGCACGCCTCGCGCAGAGAAAACTCATCGAGAATCACCGGCTCGAGCTCTTTTTCACGGAACTGACGGACATCATGAAGCGTTATGCTGGCAGACGCTTCGACGTGCCTTACTTAGAGCGGACGACCGACGAGATCCTTTCTGATCTAAGGGACCAGCCGGTCAAAGGCCTCCGCGGCATCCTCGAGTCGGCGGATCTCGTGAAGTTCGAAAACGACGCCCGAACAGGACGAAGCGCGAAGCTCGTTCGACCTCGCGCGCGCTCTCGTCCGGACGACGAAGCCGGCGCCGCCCCCCTCGCTGTCTTCACCTTCATCGACAGACGAGCCCACGGAGGCGCCCGCATGACGCGGTTAGCTTACCCGTGGCTCGCACTCTTGCTCGCGATCGTGCCGCTTCTCATCTATCTGCGCGTGCGCTTGGGTGCACGGATCCCCGCGCTTCGCTTTTCGGATGTTTCGGGCTTGGCGCGGTTGCCGCGCTCGCTCGCGGCGCGCCTCTCGTGGATCCCCTTCGCGCTCAGGATGCTTGCGCTGGCGCTCTTGATCCTAGCGCTCGCTCGGCCTCAGAAAGGCGCGGCCGGCGAAGAGATCCACACCGAGGGGGTCGACATCATGCTCGTCATCGATGTCTCGAGCAGCATGCTCGCGGAAGACTTCAAACCCAATAACCGTCTTTCGGTGGGCAAGGCCGTCGTCGCCGATTTCATCAAGCGGCGTGACAACGACCGCCTCGGGATGACGATCTTTGCGCGTCACGCGATGACGAAAACGCCGCTCACCCTCGACCACGACATCCTCTTGGCGCAGCTCGAGGACGTTCACGTCGGCGCGGTTGCCGACGGCACCGCCATCGGGAATGCGATCGCCTCCGCGGTCAACCGGTTGAAAGAATCCGATGCCAAGTCCCGCATCATGATCCTTCTTACCGATGGCGAGAACACCGCGGGCGAAGTCGATCCGATTACGGCGGCCCAACTCGCCAAGACGTTTGGCATCCGTGTCTACGCGGTGGGTGTCGGCAGGGGCGGCAAGGTGCCCTACCCGTTCCGCGATCCTCTCTATGGCACCGTCTACCGCAACGTGGAGATCCCGATCGATGAGGAAACGCTCACGGAGATCGCTACCATCACGGGCGCGCAGTTTTTCCGCGCGCGCGATGCGGAATCTCTCGAGGCGGTCTATGACGAAATCGACGCGCTCGAGCGGACAGAGATCCAGCAAATCCAATATGTGCTCTACTCGGAGCTCGCGCCCTACTTCATGATGGCAGCGCTCGGCTTTCTGCTCGCCGAAGCGCTCTTGTCGCGCACTCGGCTCGAGAGCTATCCCTGATGCGGTTCGCTACCCCCGACGCGTTCTACTTGTGGCTGCTTCTGCCGGCCTTCGCGTGGTTTCTCGTCTGGAGCAAGAAGAGACGCCGTAAGGCGATCGAAAAACTCGGCGAGCTGGCGCTTCTCGACCGCCTCTCGCTCCGTGTGAGCGCGACGCGCGATCGCGTTAAGCCGGCTCTCGTGGGCGCGGCGGTATTTTTCCTCGCGCTCGCTCTCGCACGTCCCCAATGGGGGCAGGGCGAGCAGGAAGTCTTCGCGCGCGGCGTGGACGTCTTTCTCGTTCTCGATACGTCGTTCAGCATGGACGCGGTCGATGTGGCTCCGTCGCGGATGGAGCGCGCGCGCTATATCGCGTCGCAGCTCATGGATCGGCTGCAAGGGAATCGCCTCGGCCTCGTCGTCTTCTCGGGGACCGCGTTTGTCCAATGTCCTTTGACGCTCGACTACGCCGCGGCGCGCATCTTTCTCGACATCGTAGCCACGGGAATCGTCCCCGAGCCCGGGACGAACATCGTACAAGCGATCGAGGCCGCGAAGCGCGGCTTCGTCTCTCGCAACTCCACACATCGCGTGATCGTCCTGCTAACGGACGGGGAGCAGCAAAGCGGAGACGTGTTGGCCGTCGCCGAAGAGGCGCGCCAAGATGGGATCGTAATCCATGCCGTCGGCGTAGGAACGCCGGGCGGCGAGCCGATTCCCGTGCGGAACGAGCGCGGGGAGGTTTCGGATTACGTGCGTGACGCGGAGGGGCAGCCGGTGTTGAGCCGTCTCGATGAGAAGACGCTTAGTGAGCTCGCACTTGCGACCGGCGGGGAGTATTTTCGTGTATCGGAGAAGGACGACGAGATCGAAGGCATCGCGTCGCTCGTGATGGCTATGGAAGGTGAGGACTTGGAGTCGCAGCTCTTCACGCGCTACCGGGAGCGCTACTATTGGCCGCTCGCTCTAGCGCTCGCCTTCTTGCTTGCAGATACGCTGCTAGCGAGGCAACAACGGGAGGTTGTATGAGACTTTGGAGCTTGAGTTTGTTGGTCGTCGCCCAGCTTCTCGGGCCCGTCGAAGAGGGTAGCAACAAAGAGGGTAACGAGGCCTATGTGGCCGGCGAGCTCGATGACGCGCTCACGAGCTATACCCAGGCGCAGGTCGAGCACCCGGATGCGCGCGAGCTCCACTACAACATCGGAAACGTGCAGTTTCGAAAAGAAGATCTCGACAAAGCGCTCGAGCAGTACAAGATGGCGCTCGACGCCGAGCCCGAGCTCAAGCGGCGCGCGCATTTCAACGTGGGCAATATCCATTACACGCACGAAGAATGGGAAGACGCCGTCGAGTCCTATAGCGACGCGCTACGGGTCGACCCCGATGATATCGACGCGCGGCAGAATCTCGAGCTCGCGCTGCAGAAGCTTTCCCAGCAGCAGCAGCAGCAACAACAGCAGCAGCAGCAAGAAGGCGGCGGCGGCGACGCGGACAAGGACAAAGAAGAGGAAGACCAGTCGCACGACAAGAACCAGGAGCAGGACGGGAGCTCGGAAGAGCAAACCGAGGAGGAAAAATCTCCCGAGCCTTCTCCGCAGGAGCAGGATGCCGGCGAACAGAATGTCGAGCCGCGGCCGATGGAAATGAGCCAAGAAGAGGCAGAGCAAATTCTTCAGGCCCTTGCCCAGATGGAGCTGCAGCAACAAATGGAGCAGCAGCAAAAACAGAAGGCGAAGGCCCGGGGGAAAGGGCGCTATTGGTAAGTCAGCGTTCAGGATTCAGGATTCAGCATTCAGGACTTTAATGAAGCGTTTTCTTTTGGTTGGCTTGGTCGTTCTTTCGGCGGAGTTGGCTATTGGGCAACAGGTGACGGTCGAGGCTACCGTCAACGCTCGGCGGATTGGGATCGACGACGTATTGGTGCTCACCGTTTCGGTGAGCGGTGGTAGAGGGACGCCGCGATTTCCGAGCATCGACGGGTTTCGCGTCAGCGGACCTTCGACGTCCAGCCGGTTCTCGATTGTGAACGGTCGGACGTCCTCGACGAGCTCGTTCACTTATCAACTGGTGCCGCAGGCGGAGGGGACCTTTACTATCCTGGGCATTCCTGTCGCCGTGGCCGGGCGGACCTACGAGACCGCGCCCATCCGAGTCGAGGTCGTAGCGGGATCGGTCATGCCGCGCCGCCCTCGAAGCCGCGGTTTCGACCCGTTCGGCCGCCAAAGACGCCGCGAGCCCGAGATTTCGGCCGAGGACGTTTTCATCCGGGCCGACGTGTCCAAGCGCTCGGTCTATCAGGGCGAGGGCGTGGTCGTCACCTATCGTGTGTACAGCAAGTACATGCCCCACGGCCCAGAGGTCGATGACGACCCTCCCTTGACCGGGTTCTGGGTCGAGGAGGTCGAACTCGGGAATCCGAGCATAGAGCGACAGGTCGTAAACGGACAGGAATACCTGACCTTCCCGATGAAACAGCGTGTCGTCTTCCCCGTGAGAACGGGGGAGCTCACGATCCCGCCTTTGACGTTGTCGATGGCTTTTCGGCTCACCTCCTCGGACCCGTTCGACGCGTTTTTCGCGCGAGCCTCGCGGCCCATCGTGTTGCGCTCGAGCGCGGTGACGCTCGAGGTGAAACCGCTTCCTCGGGAGGGGCGCGGCCGCGATTTCGCCGGCGCGGTGGGGGCATACGAGCTCGACGCGGTGTTGAGCCACGAGGAAGTCGAAGCGGGGAACCCGGTGACGCTGACACTCGCGCTCCGGGGCCGCGGCAATCTACGCTCGCTCGAGCTTCCCGAGCTTCCGGATACGCCCGGCTTTCGCACTTTCGATCCAAAGATGGACGAGCGGCTGCGCGCAACGGGCGCGGGCTTCGGTGGAGAGAAGACGTGGGAATATGTGCTCGTGCCCGACTCCGCTGGCACAAAAGAAATCGGGCCGTGGAAATTTCAATATTTCGACCCGAGAGTCGGTAAATATGTCGTCGCCTCCGCGGGGCCGGTGCTGCTGCGTGTGTCCGGCGACGCTCTAGCAGTGTCGGCCAACGGATCGATGTCGGCCATGACCACTCGCGGCGAAGTCAAATTGCTGCGCGAAGACATTCGCTATCTCAAAGACGCGCCCGTCACCCTGGGGCTTTTGACCGCGCCGTTTTACGGAAGCTTTCTCTTTTATGCGAGCCTGGGTTTTCCTGTGTTTTGGAACATCGGCTTCGTGTTGTACCTCAAAAGGAAAGAGCGAGAGAAAACACACTCGACGCTTTTCCGCAGCCGTCGCGCGCACGGAATGGCTCGAGGACGGCTGAAGAGTGCTTCGAAGCTCGCGTCGAAAGGCTCGAAGGATTTCTACGAAGAAATCGCGGCGGCTCTCTATCGCTATATCGGTGACAAGAAATCGGTGAGTCCTTCGGGGCTCACGACGGAGAGCATCGATGAGCATCTCGAAGCGAGCGGGGTCGATGACCATCTCCGAACCCGGTTTGCTGCCGTGCTCGGGGCCTGCGAAGAGGCACGCTTCACGCCGGGCGAGCGGACGAGCGAGGAGATGAGGGCGCTCCTCAGGCGTACCGAGGAGCTCATCGTTTCCATGGAGCGGCAGTTCTGAGATGCTCTGGCTTTCTGTCCTTTTGCTTCAAGTCGCGATCGAATCTCCGCAAGAGGCTTTTGCGCGCGCAGAGGCGCATTACCAAGAGCAACGCTTCGACGACGCCATCGCGGCCTACGAAGCGATGCGTGCACAGTCGCTAGAAGACGGCGTTCTCTACTACAACCTCGGCAATGCCTATTTCAAGGCAGGGAAAATTGGCCTCGCAGTTCTGAACTACGAGCGTGCCCTTGCGCTCATGCCTAGCGACGAAGAAACGAGAACCAACTTGACCTTTGCCAACGAGCTGATCGCGGACGACGTCGCGTCCGCGCCTCTACCGCTCGTGATCCACTGGCTCGTCCAGCTCTACCAGCGCGTGCGTCCGGACACCCTCGCGCGGGTCTTGAGTTTTTCTTTCATGCTGGCCGGTGCGCTGTTGACGATCGTGCTCTACG
>SMVB01111346.1_pt1 | contig 54194 bp, 44 predicted proteins | sample 2456461 | NCBI WGS metagenome assembly SMVB01 (sample SAMN11095934, study PRJNA526329) | marine sediment metagenome | biome: Marine sediment; feature: Surficial sediment; material: Deep marine sediment; isolation source: Hadal surficial sediment | place: Pacific Ocean | collected 2014-05 | depth...
AGGATGATGTTCTGAGCCTGAATCCCACTTGCCATAATGTCGGTCACACTATAACAAGCTCTGTTCCAATTTGCGGCTCAGGCCGCACCACGGTCAATCTTTGGAAAAACAAAGAGATCAATAATAAAAAAGCGTAACGCAAAGGCGCAAAGTCGCAAAGGAAAAAAAGAAAATATTGAAAGTACCGCTTACGGCGCCTTCCCCGAAAATCAGCGACAAGAGCGGTCCTCTCATTTTTTTTCTTTTTCTTTCTTTTCTTTGCGTCTCTGCGGCTTTGCGCCTTTGCGTTACGCTTTTCTCAATATTGATCTCTTTGCTTTTTAACTAATAATTGTTTTGCGCACCGGGTTGACACCGGTGATAGGATTAGGCACGTTTTCCAGCAGAAGAGGAGATCTGCCATGCTGCAAAGGCTGTTCTTCTGCGTTCTCGTCATTTGCGGGGGATTCGGCGCTGGGTGCTTGTCACCACCCGCGCTGGACACGGGTGTGCTGCGCGTGGCCATCAACCGCGAGCCCACGACTTTCAATAGCTTGCTTGTCGCGGACACTACCACGCAAATCGTGACGGACCAGCTCCACGCGCCGCTGATTCGGCTGAACCAGCAAACCCAGGAAATAGAGCCGGCGCTCGCCGAGTGGTGGGAATTCTCTGAGGACGGCAAGACGCTCGTATTTCGGTTGAAGCGGGGCGTGCGGTTTTCCGACGGCGAGCCTTTGACAGCTGCGGACGTCGTGTTCACGTTCCGTGTCCTGAACGATCCCGAAGTTGCGAGTCCGCTCGTGGACACCGCTCAGATCGACGGCGAGCCGATCGTGCCCGAGCTCGTCGACGACTTGACCGTCGCCTTCCGGTTGCCGCGGCGGACCGCAACGGTCGATCGCATCTTCGATAGCATCCGCATCCTTCCCGAGCACCGGTTGGCCGAGAGTCTTCAGAACGGGACGCTGGCGCAGGATAGCGGCCTCAGCGCTAGCGTCGAAACTATCGTCGGGCTCGGGCCGTTTCGGCTTCGAGACTACGAAGTGGGGCAGCGCATCGTGCTCGAGCGTAACCCCTATTACTGGAGATCCAAGAAAAACGATGTCTATCCGAGGCTCGAGGGGCTCGTTTTCGATGTCGTGCCCGATCGCAGCACGCGGGAGCTGCGACTCTTGGCCGGAGAGGTCGATCTTCTGGAGCGGATTTCACCCGAATCGTTCCGAGCCCTCGCTATCGAGAGCCAGCCGTCGCTCAAGCTCGAGGATCTCGGCCCGGGAATGGTGTCCGAGCGGCTCTGGTTCAACCTCAATCCGGAGAGCCCCATCGAGAGCTATAAGAAACGGTGGTTCTCGGATGTGCGTTTTCGCCGCGCTTTTTCTCTTGCCATCGACCGTCGAGGGCTCGCGCGTGTTGTCTATTTTGGGCTTGCCACCGCGGCGAGCGGATCGGTCTCGCCCGCCAACCGTTTTTGGCGTAACACGGCCATTGCGACGACAGAGCAGGATGTGGACGAGGCGCGCCGTCTCCTGGAGGTGGCGGGTTTCCGCCTTCACGACGACGGGCGGCTTTTCGATCCCGACGGTAACCGGGTGCAGCTGACAATCGTTACGACCGCCGGCAGCAACGAGCGGCAGCGGGCGGGAGCGTTCATCCAGGAGGATTTGAGCGAGCTCGGTATCGATGTCACGCTCGCGCCCCTAGAAGGGGGCGATCTCCTCGCTCGGGTGACCGGGAGCTACGACTACGAGGCCTTTCTGCTCGGGATCACCCAAACGGATCCGGATCCGTCGGCGGAGATGGCACTGTGGCCGTCGCGAGCACCGCTTCACCTTTGGCACCCGTCACAGGCTGAGCCAGCGACGGCGTGGGAAGCGCGGATCGACGAGCTTATGGAGGCTCAAATGGTGGCGCTCGACGTCGAGCACCGGAAAGCGTGCTACTACGAAGTCCAGGCCATCGTTGCCGAGCAACTTCCCATGCTCGACCTCGTTGTGCCTCACGCCCTCTTGGGCATTCATCGACGGGTGCAAAACGTGCGGGCCACGCCGTTCGGGCATCCACTTTGGAACAGCGACGAGCTCACTCTCGAGTCGTGGTAAAAAACACCACGTGGTAAAAATCCTGTGATGTAGGTCACTGAACGACTTTCCAAGCGGGAGTACCTTGCAGACGTTCCTTTAGGTACAAATTAGGTCGACGGGACTAAGGAGGTGCCGAAAGATAGCGCGAGCGTAGGGTTGGTCCCTCACGGCAAAGTTAGTTTGGAAAGGCGATTATTTTACTTTCTTACTTTCTTTTATGTCCGCTTTGCCGGGGCTCTAGAGCCCTTCCGCTGCATCGTTATCTCGCCTGAGACCCAGAATTTCTGAGCTTATTGTCCGGCGCTCGTTTGTGTCGGGCCAGGGGTCGCGCATTTAATCACGATAAGAGGAGGTGTCCAATGAGTGGAATTTTATGGGTATGATTTTCAATAAGACAGAAACTAATCATTCTATCATAAATAAGGAGATCATCTAATGGATAACGTACAAGACGTTCAGGAAATCGTAGAATTAACGGTAGAAGAGCTCGAAGAGCGCACTGCGCCTGGAATGATCGTAGTTTTGTAAGTCTATTCATAAGTATTGTTAATCCCCTCCAAGTTTCTGTTTCAGGAGGCCAATGGGGAGCGGTCTCCTGAACTTTCCTCCTTCCCACGCTTACTTGGTCATTGACCCGGTCCAGATATCTGTGCTATTTTGCACTGCTCTTAGTCCAAAAAGCATTCATGGCTGCGGGAACAGGTTGGGTTGATCGAGGTCTTATCCGTACTCTTTTGCTTTTTTCATAGTTCAGCGTTCCTCAGCCCGCAGGTGCCGCCTGCAGAGTCGAACCGGAGCCGCTTTTGGACTTGCGTAAAGGACCCGTCGGGGTCCGAGCTTTTGCATACGCCACCACTACACTTGGGGCGGCTGTGCTCGCATGGGCGATGCTGTCCAGCAGTGAGCTCGTTAACTCACTTTCGCTTTCCGAAGGAATGGCCCTTCTCGGCGTGCTGAGCGTCGCGTGTTTGAGTGCACGCTGGGTGGTTCGCGTGCCGCGCACCGATAACTACATGGCGGTGGCGGATTCACTGATGCTCGCGGTGACGATGATTTATGGGATCGTCGCCGGCGTTCTAGCGAACGCGATTTTCTACCTCGTCGGGTACTGGTCGGCGACGCGACCCGTGGCCCCGGACCAGCCGCGAACCCGCCATTTGTGGAACGACCTCCAGGCGGCGTTCAATATGGGCGCGGGCGCGATCTACGCTTTCGTCTTCGGCCACGTCTTCTTCATGACGATCCCCGATGGCCCCGCGGGCTCGATCGGCGCCGCGCAGCTCATCATCCCTGTCGTGTTGATGGCAACCGCCTATTTTCTCGTTAACAGTTTTTTGACGGATGCGGTCCAAGCCCTGGCTGGCCGCGGTACGTTCGGTCATCTTTGGCTTCAGAATCTGCCGCTCGTGCCGCTCTATTTTCTGGCTTCCTCGGGTGGCGCGGCCGTCGTCTACCTGTTCCATGCCGTTGCGGGGCCCTGGTCTTACGTCTTGGCGCTTCCGATCCTCGTCGTGGCGTATTACGCGCATCTCTTCTACAACGACAAGTACGAGGAGTTGTCCCGCGTTCACAAGCAAACTCTGGAAGCTTTCGCGTTTTGCATCGACGCGATGGAGCTCCACACCGATTTCAAGCATCACACTTCTACGCATATCCAGCGGACCCAGGTGCTTACTCTAGGCCTGGCTCGAGAGCTGAGGGTGGATGAAACGACCTATGAAGGTCTCCGTTACGCTTCAGTGCTGCACGATGTCGGGAAGATCTCGATCCCGTCCTACATCCTGCACAAGCCGTCACGCTTGACCGAGCGCGAGTTTCAGAAGATGAGCACGCATGCGGCTGTCGGCGCCCAGATTCTCTCATCCATTGATTTTCCGTTCCCAGTCGTCGAGATCGTGCGCCACCATCACGAGAATTGGGACGGCACAGGATATCCGGACAGGCTCAAAGGTACGGCCATACCGCTAGGGTCACGCATTCTCTCTGTTGCCGACTGCTACGAAGCGTTGACCGCGCGGCGCGTGTACCGGCGCTCGCTCAGCCGCGACGCGGCGGTCGCCATCATGAAGCGTGAGAAGCATAAATTCGACCCCGTCGTGTTCGACCTCTTCCTCGAAGTGATCCCGAAGCTCCAGCAGGAGCTCAAGTCAATCGAGGTGCGCTCGCTCACCGAGCCGAAGGAGCATCGGGACCAAAAGCGAGCGCCCGACGTCGTCGGGACGTCGAAGGCTAAGACGCTGAGCAGCTCGATCTCCGAGCCACAGCAAGAAATTTTCACGTTGTTCGAGATTTTTCAGAACCTCGGTAACTCCCTGTCCCGCACGGATACGCTTACCATTCTGGCGTCCAAGCTCGAGAAGATCGTGCCCTTCACGACACTCGTCATCTATCTCGCGGAGGAAACCACGGAAGAGCTCAAGCCGGCGCATGTCGCGGGCGAGCACAAAGAGGCTTTCTCCGGGCTTTCGATCGAGATGGGCACCCGGCTCGCCGGTTGGGTGGCCGCCAATAACCGATTTCTCTACAACGTCCACCCCGGGCCCGATACGATGGCTCTTTCAGAGGAGATCAAGAGCCTCTACGCGAACTCTCTGCTCGCGCCGCTCGTTCACGAGGATCGCCGGCTCGGAACGATCGCCCTCTACGTTGCCGGTGACGAGCGCTTTACCGATGACCATATCCGGCTCATGGAGATCGTCTCCAACCGCGCCTCGATTGCGCTTTTCAACGCCACCCGCTTCGAAGAGACACAGGAGGACGCGTTCACCGACCGGCTGACGGGGCTTCCCAACTCGCGCTTTCTATACATCTTTTTCGAGCAGACGCTTTCCGAGGCGAAACGCTACGGTGAGCCGCTCTCGCTCATAGAGATGGATCTCGACGATTTCAAGAGCGTGAACGATCGACATGGCCACCACACTGGCGATCGCTTCTTAAAGGAAGTCGGCCGAATCTTGAAGGGCCACATGCGCGACGCGGATGTGCTCGTACGCTATGCGGGTGACGAGTTCATCGCGATCTTGCCGAAGACCACCTACGAGCAGGCGCGCCAGTTCTCCTATCGTTTCCAGGACGCTGTCGAGGAGACAGAGCTCGACGTCGGGATCGGCTCGATGCTCAAAGTCGGCATCTCGCTTGGACTTGCTTCCTATCCCGCGGCGGGGCAGGATCTCGAGTCCTTGTTGATGGCCGCGGACAAGAGCATGTACGAGGACAAAGCGCGGCGAAAGAGGCGGCGCGGCGGGACTCCGGCGGCGGAAAGCTACCAGCCGAGCTTGTTCGAGTCCGAAGAGCTCCAGAGCCAGGCCAAGAACTAGACTAACTAACTAACTGCGGTGAGATTTTCTTGCTCCAAACCGTGAACAAAATCCTCGTTTCTGACTGGTTAGAGCCTAGTCGCTCGCGTCAGCCTTAAGAGCGGGACTCTTGAGCCCGGCGGCGATCGCGTCGCGCTTCTGATCCTCTTCGACTTCGGGCTCGAAGCAACGCCGGCAGCGCGCTTCATAGGCGCCGGCACCCCCGACCACCACGCGATCTTTCGACGCGACGAGCCGCTGCGTCTGGTTCGCGGGGCTTCCGCAGCGCATGCAGATGGCCAGAGTTTTGGTGATGTACTCGGCCACCGCGAGCAGCTGCGGCATCGGCTCGAAAGGTTGCCCCAAAAAGTCAGTGTCCAAACCGGCGACAACGACCCGCTTCCCGCCATTGGCGAGCTGGTTACACACCCCGACGAGGGTGTGGTCGAAGAACTGCCCTTCGTCGATGCCGATGACCTCGGTCCGTTGATCGAGCTTTTCGAGGATCTCATCCGCGCGCTCCACGAGCTCGGCGTCGATGCGCATATCGCTATGGGAGACGATGTGGTCTTGGCTGTAGCGCCCGTCGATGAGGGGCTTGAAAATCTGAACTCGCTGGCGCGCGATCTGAGCCCGACGCAAGCGGCGGATGAGCTCTTCGCTCTTGCCGCTGAACATGCTGCCCGTGATCACTTCGATGCAGCCTGGATGGGAACGAAAAACATCCATGTTTCCTAAATTTGCTCCTTGCTTCGGTAGGCCCCCGCATTATAGAACGGCGCGAGCGCATGCAGCATCGAGCGTACGAACGCTGCCTTGCGGCTCACCATCCCTTGCGTGAGCAGACCGAAGGTTCCCTCATGTCCCGCGACGTCCCGCCGCTCGAAATAGCGATCGGCAGCGGCGCCGAGATCTTCGCGGGCGACGAGCACGGCCTCCGTAAGCTCTTCGGGGAGCGGGATTGAGCCGCTTCCGCCGTAGAAACCGCGATTACCGTCAGTGACAAAGGACCACGATTCGAGGAACGCGGCGCCGTTCTAGCGACGATGCCGCCCTCGAGCCCGATGCTCAGGGCTGGCGTGATGCCCTCGCGCTCGAGGAGCTCGAATGCGTTCGTCGCGCGATTCCTCGCGCCCCGCATGGTTTCTTCAGTCGTGGTCGGCGTGGACGGAGCCCCGGACGGGACTTGGCGCGGCTCGAGACCGAGCTCGCCCGGTAAGAAATCCGGAAACCGTTCCCGAAGCTCGCGCAACACGAGCTCGACCGCGTCGAGCTTGGGCTGACGTGTCGTCCCCACCGCAACCACCGTGGCCCGCGAACGAGACGGGCCTGTGGCCCGCGAAGGCGGGCTCATTCGATCATGAGCTCCAGCCCGCGCGGCGCGACGTCGTAGTCGAGCACTGACCCGCCCGCTTCGACCACCGCGGCACTGACTGATGGACGCTTCCCCTTGGGAACCGCGAGAATCATGCATCCCCCACCACCTGCGCCGCACACTTTCTCGGCCGTGACGCCGGCTTCGCGCGCCGCTGCGATGATGGTCTCGAGCTCGGGACTGGATACTGCAGGGGCCATCTCGCGTCGCGCTTGCCAGTCTTCGCCGATGAGGACGGCCACGCGGTCGAGATCCCCGTCGACGAGCGCGTCGCGCAGCGCCGCCGCCGTGCGACCGCTACGTTCCACGGCGGCCGTCGTCGTCGGGTCCGACTCGATGAATCGCTTCACGACTTCCCAGTTGGTCGCGCCCGAGCGGTGAGGCTGATGCGAATATGCGAGAAGGAAACGCTCGCGAAACGCGTTCGCGTCGATCGGGAGTGGCTCGCGCCGGTGGCGAAGCTTTTTCCACCAGAGGCACATGGCGCCGCCGAAAACCGGTGGGTAGTGGTCTTGCGCACCCGTAGGCATGCGAAGAAGCTCGACTTCGATGTCCTTCACGAGCTCGATGAGCTCGAGGTTCCCATAGCGGAAGCCGGTGAGGCCATTCAAAGCGCCTGCGATCGAGATCCCGAGAGAAGATGAAGCGCCGAGCCCAGCCTGGGGCGGAGCTTGTGAATGGGTGGTTAGGAGCAACGGTTTGGCGGGAGCGAAAAACGTGAGCAGCCGGCCCGCGATCTCAGCCCCTTCCATTTCGGCGAGGGCTGCGGTCGAATCAGCCGTGATCGTCCGTTTCGAGACGCGCTCGCGAACGTGCCATTGCTGGTCCGGTGACGGCTCGACTTCGACCTCTGTATAGAGGTCGATCGCTAGATTGACCGTCGCCGCTTTCGGGATCAGAAGATAAACCGGCCAGAGATCGATCGTGCCGCCGGCGAGATCGATTCGCGTCGGTGCTCGCGCCCGTAGCGTCATGGATAGCCCGAGGCTCAGGGCCTTTAGAAGATGAAACCGACGTAGAAGGCGTAGCTCGTACCGGAGCCGGACTCGAAGGCCCGTTGCAGCTGTAGCTCGAGGCTGAGCGCTCCGAGCTCGACGCCGCCGAGCAGGTGAAAACCCATGTTGTGGCTCCACCTATTGTCTCCGGCGAGAATCACGAAGTTGTTGATGAGGCCGATGCCACCGCCGCCATAGGGGCGGGCCCCGATAGTTCCGGACTTGTATTTCACGTTGACGAAGCCATTGGCGGGAATGAGCGTCGCCGTTCTGTCGCCTCCGGCAACGTCTTGGCGGAACACTGATGACTGAACCTCGAAGCCGACAAAGATCGTCTGCGAGAAGTTCACCGCGTAGTCCGAGCCGAAACTCACGCGCCAGCGTCCCGCGAACTCGACATCGCGTGGGTGGAAGATGACGCCGCCTCGAAGAAAAGCATCTCCGGCGGACGAGCTCACCGCAAGACCCAGAAACAGCGAAGCTACCGCGCCGCATCGCAGCGCCGCTCCCCCATTCCATCGGATCATGAGTGTGGATTATATCCAAGGCCTCGCAGCATCATCAATGTTTCCCGTTCGGATACTATTCTTTCCCAGAAGAAGGACAGGCATGAAGGATTTGGTCATTCATACGCGCTGCCGGCTCGAGGAGCGACGCGCGAAGAGCCTCCGCTCGAGCTTGAGGCCCGCGGCAGTGCTCCTTCCGATCCTCGTAGGCAATGTTCCTGAGACGCTTCTTCTGACCCGGCGCTCCGACAAGCTGCGACGGCAACCGGGCGACATCGCGTTTCCCGGTGGCGCGGTCGATCCGGGGGACCCTACGGCGCTCCATGCGGCCCTTAGGGAAAGCCGCGAAGAGATTGGCCTTCTTCCCGAGCACGTAAACGTGCTCGGGAAGATGGACGAGCGCGCCACGGTCACCGGTTTCCGTATCACACCCTTCGTAGGTACCGTCGAGGCGCCTTACCCGTTTCGCACGAATCACGAGGTGGACGTTCTCATCGAAGTGCCGATCGAGACTCTAAGGGATCCGGACATTCTCGAGGTCGAGAATCGACCCATGCCCGACGGCTCGATGCGCGATGTCTACCACTACCACTTCGAAGGTCACGACATTTGGGGGATCACGGGGCAGCTCATCAAAGACTTCCTCGACCTCATCCGCTGAGCGACGATTGTTTTTGCCACAGAGGATCAGAGGTTCGAGAGAGAGCGTCGTGCTTGTAGGGTCGTAAGGGTGACCCGGCGTAGCTTAGCCGCAGCCAACCCGCATGGTTGGCGCCACCGCGTGCTCTCCCCTCGCGCGGGTCGTCTCCCGACGCTGCTGCTACACGAACCGACCTCTTGACCCTCTGTGCCTCTGTGCCTCTGTGCCTAATTTCCGCGGATGATTTTGCGGGAATGATCGTTAGGGGCGTTCGGGGCGGAGGCAGTCGCTTGGGTTCTTGTCGACGAAGCCGATGAAGACGGGGTGGCGGAGGCGCGCGTCACGCGTCAGCTCGGAATATTCGATCCGGACGACGAGAGCGGGACGCAGCCATTCGATATCCCCTGGAGCTTCGGCCCGGAAGTTTGGGGGCGCCGCGGCACTCAGGTGCTCGAGCTCGGTTCCGAGTTGGTGCACGGTTTTCTGGTCGAGGCCGCTCCCGGCATTGCCGAGCCAAACGAGCTCTTCGCCGTCATAGGCGCCGAGGACGAGCGACTTTACCCTCCTCGTCCCGCGCTCGCGAACGATGCCGATGAGGACGGCGTCGGTGCGGCGTCGAACCTTGAGCTTGAGCCAGTCGTTCGACCTCTCGCCGACATATCGGCTCGAGATGGCTTTGGCGACGACCCCCTCGAGGCCGCGCGCTTCGGCTTCCCTGAAGAGCGCTTTGCCTTGGCTCAGGACGTAGGTGCTCTCGACGATGGGGGAGGGCGGCGAGACGAGGAGCTCTGTGAGAAGTTTCTTACGCTCGATGAGCGGGCGGTCGATGAGAGGCTCCCCATTTCGGTACAACAAGTCGAAAGCCATGTAGACGACGGGGTGCCGTGAAGCTTTGACCAAGGCCGCGTCGCGCGTCCTCGTTTGTTCCCGAACGAGCACGCGCTGGAAGTCCGGACGGCCGTCCTGATCGAGAACGACGACTTCGCCATCGAGAATCCCGTCTCCAGGCAGAGCTTCTAGAGCGCCAATGATCTCGGGATAGCGCTCCGAAGCATCGGTTAGCTTGCGGCCTTGAAGCCTGTGAACGCCCTCGCCGAAAAAAGCGAGCACGCGGATCCCGTCCCATTTGATCTCGAACAAGTGCTTGTCCGAATCGAAAGGCGTGCCCGAGCCCGCGAGCATAGCTTGGACCGGGGAATGCAACCAATCGCGCATTATTGAATGGTCTGAATGGCTGGCCGTTCGGGCTTACTCGCCCGCCGCCTTTGCGATCTCGCCGGCATCCGGAGGCGCGAGCTGGCTTTGCTCCAGGCTCGTTTTCAGGGCGTCCATGAGATTGATGACCTTTCCAGTCTCGACCTCGGGAGGGGCCACGATCTCTTTACCTTCGGCTTTGGCTTTTATGATCGCGAGAAGCTCTTTGCGGTAGTTGTCTTCGAAATCCTTGGGCTCGAAAGGCTTGGTGATGGAGTCGATCAGCTGCGAGGCGAGCTGCAGCTCTTCGGGGTTGATCTCCGGTGTTGCCTCGAGCTCTTCGATGCCAGAAAGCTCTCGCACTTCATTGGCGTAATAAAGCGCCGACATGATGAACGCGTTGTCCCGCGGGCGGATCGCGGCGACCTGCTCTTTTCCGTTCATCACGACGCGGGCGAGCCCGATCCTCTCTTTGTCTATCGCGGCCTGCCGTATGGTGGCGAAGCTCTCCACTGCGACAGGCCCATCGGGCACGATGTAATGCGAGCCGTGGTAGTAGACCGGATCGATCTCACTGCGCTCGACGAATTGGACGATATTGATCGACTTCGTCGATTCGAGTCGGACCTTGGTGAAGTCCTCCTCGTCCATGATCACGTACTGCTCTTTCGCGTATTGGTAGCCCTTCACGAGCTCGTCGCTCGAGACGCTGCGCTCACAATTGGGACAGCGCTTGTCTAGCTTGATGCGACTGTTGCACTCCTTGTGGATCTGGTTGAAAGAAAGAGACTGGGAACGGGCGGCAGGATAAAGACGGACGGGTATGTTCACCAGCGAAAGCTTGAGAAAGCCTTTCCAAGTTGGTCTCATGTCGCGCTCCTCCGAACGTCGAGTGTAGAATCGCTATCGGCAGCCTGTCAAGACGCCCCAAATCGCTCCATACTTTTCGGACCTTGGGCTCCCTCCTTGGATTCTGCAATAAATGCGTATGAAATCAAGGGTAATGTGAAAAAATTGCGTATGGTTAAACATTGAAATAAATCAACTTATGTTCCATTTGCCTTGCCTTCCACGATTTGATGTTAAGGTAGCGTTCGCGTAGAGTGATTTGTATGTGCAATTTTTGCATATTTGCAATTTTTGCTCTTTATGGACTCTGAAGCAAGATTCTCTTAAATTATTGCAGTGAATAGGTTTGTCGCTTAACAGTACATCTGGCACGGTAATTGCTAGTCTGCGTAACGATACTTAAGGAATGACACATGCACTCATCTTGGCGAAACATCCTGAAGCGCAGACAGCCCCGTTCACCTTTCGGTAATCTCATTGCGTTCATGCAGCGACGACTCTTGGAAGAGCCTGCTGACGTCCGTCTTCGGCACTCGCTCGCATCCCATCTCGGGCGCGCCGGGCGTTATCCGGAGGCCATCGAAGAGGCGGAGCGGCTCGTCGCGATGTCGCCATCGTTCCCTGAGGCCAAGCGGCTTCTCATCGGACTTCGCGTTCACCGTTTTTTGGGCTTTTAACGTGCGGTAGCTACCTTGACAATTCCAGACCCCGCTTCCGATCGCGTCCTCGTTCTCGACTCCGACGAGGCGGACGGCAGACGCACGGCGGAATGGCTAGAAGCGCGCAAGTTGAGCGTCGAAATCGCCGCAGACTTGCGGCCATCGGTGCTTTCTCGCTACGGCCTCATCATCGTGGACATGGACTTGCTCCACGGCGAGTGGTCTCGCCACTTGTCCAGCCTGAAACAAGCCGCGCCCGAGACGGAATTCATCCTGACGACCCAGGCGGGGGAAGGCTCCGTCGAGGCGGCCGTCGCGGCGATGCGAGAAGGCGCTTTCGACTACCTGGTCAAACCGCTCGACCCGAACCGGCTTCCCGTCCTCGTGCACAAAGCCCTCGAAAGACGCCGGCTGTCAGGAGAGAACCGTTCGCTGCGCCAACGGCTCTCGCTCAAGGACGAGTACGGGAAGGTGATCGGGAAGAGCCGCCTCATCACCGAAGTCTATGAAATCGCGAGTCAAGTCGCCGATACGTCGGCCACGGCGCTCCTGACCGGGGACAGCGGGACGGGGAAAGAGCTCGTCGCGAAGGCGATCCACCAGCGCAGCCGCAGGCGAGATCGTCCCTTCGTGTCGATCAATTGTGGCGCTCTTCCTGAGGGGCTCCTCGAGAGCGAGCTCTTCGGGTTCGAACGGGGCGCTTTTACCGGCGCCATCGACGCCAAGCCGGGACGGTTCGAGCTTGCCGATGGCGGGACGCTGTTCCTCGACGAGGTCGGCGAGATGAGCCCAAAGACCCAAGTCGAGTTCCTGAGAGTGCTCCAGGAGCGAGAGTTCCGACGGCTCGGCGGAGACAAGCTCGTCCGCGTCGACGTGCGCATCATCGCGGCCACCAACAAAGACCTGTTGCAGGAAGTCGAAGCGGGCCGGTTCCGCCAGGACCTTTACTATCGACTCGCGGTCGTGCCCATCCATCTGCCCGCTCTGCGCGAGCGGAAGGAGGACATCCCCCTTCTCGTCGATGCCTTTCTCCAGGAATTCGCTAGCATGAGCAAAAAGCCCGCGAAACGTTTCTCGCGCGAAGCGATGGAAGCCCTCTCGCATTACGACTGGCCCGGCAACATCCGGGAGCTCCGAAATGTCGTCGAGAGGCTCACGGTTACGGTGTATGCGGGTACGATCCGTCCCGAGCACCTGCCTCGAGAAATGGTACAAGAGGGCGGCCGAGGACGGCAGATTTTCATTGAGCTCGGGACGCCGCTTCGCAAAGTAGAAGAGATCGTGATTCGGCGCACGCTCGAAGAGCTTACCGATCACCGGCAAAAGGCCGCGACTATTCTCGGCATCAGCCCTCGGGCGCTTCATTACAAGATTGCCCGCTATGGGGTTCGCCGCAAGCGGGGAGAGGCCGTCCTTTCGAAGCCGTAAACCATGGAAAAAGTTGACTTTTTGTCCTCTGAACGCTTACGTTCACAAGTTCCTATTGCTATGATCCTCAATAGAACGTCGACCATGATGAGCCGCAAAAAGCTCTGCCAATTGGAGACTGCATGTCAACCGAGACCGTCGTAGACACGTCGGAGCCCGACGTCCAGTCGAGCATCGTCAACGACTTTTCGATCCAAATCGCCACCATCAACGGATCGGGGAGCCAATCTTCGAACAGTGTATTGATGCGCGCTATTTTCCAGATGGGTGTTCCCGTCAGCGGTAAGAACCTGTTTCCTTCGAACATTCAAGGTCTTCCGACGTGGTTCACCATCCGAGCGAGCAAGCACAGCTACGTTGCGAGAAACCGCGATATCGATATGCTGATCGCGATGAATCCGCAAACCGCGCGCGAAGACGTGCAGTCGCTGAATCCCGGCGCCACCGTCGTCTATGAGCAGAGTCTCGGGCTCGACAACGTGAGAGACGACCTAATCTTCTACCCGGTGCCCTTTGGCGAGCTCGCCAAAGACGTGATCCACGAGCCGCGGCTCCGAAAACTGCTCGCGAACATGATCTATGTGGGCGTCGTCGGTCATCTGCTCTCGATCGAGCGCGAGGAGATTCAACACGCCATCTCGAAGCAGTTCAAAGCGAAAGCCAAAGCGGTCGAGCTCAACGTCAAAGCGATCGACGTCGGCTTCGAATATGCCAAGGAGAACTTGAAAAAGGCGGATGCGTTGCGCATCGAGCGGATGGACGAGACCGCGGGCAAGATTCTCATCGACGGGAATGCCGCCGGCGCCCTCGGAGCGATGTTCGCCGGCGTCACCGTCGTGACGTGGTATCCCATCACGCCGTCTTCGAGTCTCGTCGAATCGCTCATTCAGTACATGAAGGAGCATCGCATCGACAAAGAGACGGGTAAGGCGACCTTCGCGGTCGTTCAAGCCGAGGACGAGCTCGCGGCTATTGGGATGGTGCTCGGCGCCGCCTGGGCGGGAGCGCGCTCGCTGACCTCGACGAGCGGACCCGGCATCTCGCTCATGTCGGAATTTGTCGGGCTCGGATACTTTGCCGAGATCCCGGCCGTCATTTGGGACATCCAACGTGTGGGACCGTCTACAGGACTTCCGACGCGTACGGCGCAGGGCGACATTCTCAGCACGTATTTGCTTTCCCACGGCGACACCAAACACATCTTGCTGTTCCCGTCCTCGGCTCAGGAATGTTTCGAGTTCGGCGGCACGTCCTTCGATTTGGCGGAGCGATTCCAGACCCCGGTTTTCGTCATGTCCGACCTCGATCTGGGCATGAACATCTGGATGTCCGACCCGTTCGCTTATCCCGAGCAGCCGATCGACCGGGGTAAGGTGCTCGATGCGGACCAGCTCGAGAAGGTCAGCGACTGGGGCCGTTACAAGGATGTGGACGGTGATGGCATCCCTTATCGCACGCTTCCCGGAACCAAGCACGCTCGCGCGGCCTACTTCACCCGCGGAAGCGGTCACAACGCCGAAGCGGAATATACGGAGCGTCCTGACGACTATGTGAAGCTGATCGACCGTCTGCAGCGCAAGTTCGATACGGCGCGCAAGCACGTGCCTGCCCCCGTGATCGACATCGAGGATGGCGCCGAGATCGGGATCATCGCCTACGGCTCCACGCATTGGGCGATCGTCGAGTCCCGCGATCAGTTAAGGAACGAGAACGATCTGATGGCGAGCTACATGCGCCTTCGCGCACTTCCGTTCAACGACGCGCTCGAGGCGTTTGTCGATCAATACGAGCGGGTCTACGTCGTGGAGCAGAACCATGACGCCCAGGTAATGCAGCTCATCAAGCTCGAGCTTGCCCACCGCCCGGAGCTTCTCAAAAAGCTCCACAGCATTTTGAATTATGACGGACACCCGATCGACGCGCGATCGGTGACCGAAAAACTTCTCGCGCGGGAGTCCGAACGTCCCTCGGCCTGAGCTGACAGAACAAGATTGGGAGATTAAGACCATGGCAACTACGGCACCACCCACGGCTCCATCGAAGAAGGTCAATCGCTTGGGGCTTACCCAGGCGAGCTACAAAGGAAAGCCGTCCACGCTTTGCAAAGGCTGCGGGCACGACTCGATCAGCAGCCAGCTGGTCAAAGCGTTCTACGAATATGGCGTCGAGCCGTATCGGGTGGCGAAGCTCTCCGGCATCGGCTGCTCTTCGAAAACACCTGCTTATTGGCTTAGCCAGAGCCATGGCTTCAACGCCGTGCACGGCCGAATGCCGTCCGTTGCCACCGGTAGCGTTCTCGCGAACCGCGATCTCATTGCCGTCGGCGTCTCCGGCGATGGCGATACGGCGTCGATCGGGATCGGCCAGTTCGTCCATCTCTTGCGCCGGAACCTCCCCATCGTTTACATCGTCGAGAATAACGGTGTCTACGGGCTCACTAAAGGCCAGTTCTCCGCGACCGCGGATCTCGGCTCGAAGCTCAAGACGGGCGTCGTGAACGATCTGCCCGCAATCGATCTGTGCGGTTTGGCCGTCGAGCTCGGCGCGACTTATGTAGCCCGGTCTTTCGCCGGTGACCCGAAGCAGGTCGTGACCCTCCTGAAGGGAGCCTTCGGGCATAACGGCACGGCGTTTCTCGACATCATCAGCCCTTGCGTAACTTTCAACAACCACGCGGGCTCGACCAAGAGCTACACCTGGGGGAAAGAGAACGAGGAGCTCATTCAGGAAGTCGACTTCGTGCCGTTCTTCGAGGACATCGATATCGAATATGAAGAAGGCGAGACGGCCAACGTGGAGCTCCATGACGGCTCGCATATCATTCTCAAGAAGATCAAGCGCGACTACGATCCGACCGATCGCCGGACCGCGCTCGAGCTGCTCCTGGATTCTGGTGAAAAACAGCAATTCCTCACCGGTCTCATCTATGTGGATACTAAAAAGCCGACCCTCATCGAGCTTTTGAACATGGTCGACGAGCCGCTCGCCACCTTGCCGCTCGACAGAATCCGTCCTCCGCAAAGCGCGCTTCTCGAGATTATGGAAGCATTGAGGTAGCTAGCTATTCAGGATTCAGTTTCCTCTTGCGCAATCGAGTTGAATGCTGGATGCTGATGCTGAGATGATCAAAGAGCAAGACGTTCTCGATAAATTATCGGCGGTGCGGGACCCGGATCTCGGGCGCGACATCGTCTCTCTCGGATACGCTAAGAACATTCGGGTCTGCGCGCCCATTGTGACCTGTGATATCGAGCTTACGAACCCGGCGAGCGGCGCGAAGGAACGCATCAAAGCCGAAGCTATCAAGGCGCTCCTGGAGCTTCCGGAGATCGATCAGGCCAACGTCAACTTGACGTGGCAAGTGAGCGCCTCGCCTGAAGGCGTTCAGCGCACGTTGCCTGGCGGCCAAGTCGCTCCGGCGCCGCAGAAGCCCGCCGGCGTGAAAAACCTGCTCGCGGTTGCGTCCGGCAAGGGTGGTGTGGGGAAGTCCACTGTGGCCGCCAACCTCGCCGTCGCGCTTCACCAAACGGGAGCAAGCGTGGGGATTCTGGACGCGGACGTCTACGGGCCGTCCCAAGGCACGATGTTCGGGCTCCACCAGCGCGCGGAGGCCGATGAGAACCAGCGTCTGATCCCTATTGAATCGCACGGCGTGCGCATCATGTCCATGGGGCTCCTGACGACCAAGGAAACGCCGGTGATCTGGCGCGGTCCGATGGCGTCGCGGCTCATCCAGCAATTTCTGTCGGGTGTCCTTTGGGGCGAGCTCGACTATCTCATCATCGATTTGCCCCCAGGGACGGGTGACGTCCAGCTCACGTTGACGCAAAGCGTGCCGCTCACTGGAGCCGTGATTGTGACGACGCCTCAGGATGTCGCGGTGACGATCGCCGAGAAAGGGCTGCGCATGTTCCAGCCGGTCCAGGTCCCGGTGCTCGGCATCATCGAGAACATGAGCTATTTCGTCTGCTCCCATTGCGACGAGAAGACGCATATCTTCAGCAAGGGTGGCGGCGAGAGAATCAGCCAGGAGCTCGGCATCCCTTTTCTTGGAGGCATCCCGATCGATCCCGAAGTCGTACGCTCGGGCGACGAGGGCGAGCCCATCGTGGTCCGTCAGCCCGATGCGCCAGCCTCAGTGGCCTATCGCGAGATCACCGCGCGCGTGGCGGCAGCTGTGGCGCGCGCCAACTATGAAAGCGCCGCTGTCGATCGGCCCAAAGAGATCACGGAAAGCGACGGAAAGCTCAAGATCGTCTGGGCCGATGACTCCGAGTCCGCTTTTCCGTTCGGCGTCCTACGCAATCACTGTCCGTGCGCGGTCTGTGTCGACGAATGGACCGGCAAGCGCAAGAGCTTGATTCTGCTCCTAGCTGCCGACTTCCGCCCGATGAGCGTCGAGCCTGTCGGGAACTATGCGATCCAAATCACCTGGTCCGATGGACACAATACGGGCATTTATAGTTTCAAGGGACTAAAGGAGCTCGAACGCGAGCTCGAGGCGTCCAAGGCGTAGTCTTTTTCCGGCAGACCCGAACTAGAATTCCTAGGCGTTCGGGAGAGAGCGCCAGCTTGTGCTATCCCGCCTCGGGGCCAGCCACCTCTGTCTGGGAAAAGCTCGTTCAGGATTTACTTGAGTCTTCGAACGCGCGTTCGGAGTGAGAAACACCCCGCCGCAGCCGGCGATTGTTTCTCGCGTGATAGGACCGGTCCCGCCCGATGGCTTTGCTCGTCTGAACGAGGTTTTGGTTGCTGTCGACTCCGGAGCGTGCCAAGATCTAGTCTAGACAAATGTTGACGCTATCGCGCTATGACGAAGTCATCTCGCTGCCGAGGGCCGTCCGTTTCCCGGTTGAGATGCTCCCTCCCGAAGGTTTCGACGCCGACACGCTCGAAACGTGGCCGAAGGTCGTGGGACGCCTAGAGTACGTCGATGGGAGGCTTCTGTTCATGCCACCTTGCGGAGACTTCCAGCAGGACACTGTGACCGATGTCGTGATCACTCTCGGCGCGTGGGTGCGTCGTCATCGGGAGTTCGTCCTCGGAACCAACGAAGCCGGGATGCGTCTCGGCGGCGCCACGCGCGCGGCGGATGCAGCCATTTGACGGCGCTCCGATCTCGGGACCTATGACGGCGGCCCGAGGCGTGTGCCTCCGGTCCTTGCGGTGGAAGTCGCAGGCGCCGACGGCGGTGATTCGGAAGAGGCGCTCCGCGAAAAGGCGAAGTGGTATCTCAGTGTTGGTACCTCCGTCGTTTGGGTTCTCTTTCCTGAGCCGCGCGAAGTCCTCGTCATTTCCTCTGAGAACGAAGCTCGCTTCTCTGGCGATGAGACCATCCCCGCCCATCCCGCGCTTCCTGAGTTGAGTCCCCAAGCTAGCGAGCTGTTCATCCAGATAAGCTTGGGGCGCTAACGGTCAAAGCTCTTCAGCTCGGGGCCGAGTCCCGGGCTTGCCCCGGGGCAGCATGACTCACGTGAGGCACAAGAGCGATACAAGGTTGCTCCATATTCGCAGGGGTGCTCGAGTACCGCTTCGCTCCGTATCGCGGTTTCGAGATTTCAGGCGGCGGTTGACCGTTTTCTTGGGAGAGCTGACACGGATCCACGCACGAGATCGGTTCATGCGTGGCACCGACAAACCTGCCGCTCAGTGGTGTCCCTGCAATGAGCGATGACTCACGTGAGGCATGGGTCGGGTCGCCGTAGCCCGGCGAAGTCTCTCTCATCAAGAGTAGAGCTGCCGCTCGTCGACCTCATGAAGATAGAAGCACAGCGCCGATTCGACGCCGATCCCAGACGCGCTAGGCTAGAGCGACGAGCCGTTTGTGGACCTCCAAGGCTTTCAAGCCTTGCTCCATTTCGAGGTCTTTCTCCGTGAGCAAACACTTTTCACCCGAGCGCATCGCCAGGCCTCCTTCATTCTGAGTGGAATTTACGTTTGCAAGACCTTTCCATAATAGGTGTAACACAGATGTATGTAAAGTAAAATCGGCCGTTAACTCTAATTATTACCACTACTTATATCTATTTATCTGTTTTGCCTCCAGACACCGACAGCCGGCGTTCGGCGGATACCGATCGGCAAGTCGATGTTCTGCCGACCAACGCGGTTGCTCCCGATTCGCGGTCGTCCTAAGATAGCCGCGCTCATGTCGCTCCAACCCGGCACACGCTTAGCGCACTACGAGATCCTCGAGCCTATCGGCAAGGGCGGTATGGGTGAGGTCTATCGCGCACGGGATGGGAAGCTCGGCCGGGACGTGGCGATCAAAGTGTTGCCCGAAGCGTTCGCCGAGGACACGGAGAGGCTGAAGCGATTCCAGCGCGAGGCGAAGGTGCTTGCCTCGCTGAACCACCCGAATATCGCCGCCATCTACGGCCTGGAGCAATCGGGGAGCACGCACTACCTCGTCCTGGAGCTGGTCGAAGGCGAGACGCTCGCCGAACGGATCGCGCGTGGTCCCATCCCCGAAGACGAAGCGCTCGCTATCGCTTCGAAAATCGCCGATGCACTCGAGGAAGCCCACGAGCACGGGATCGTCCATCGAGACCTGAAGCCCGCCAACATCAAGCTCACCCCGGACGGCAAAGTCAAGGTTTTGGACTTTGGCCTTGCGAAGGTATTCGTCGAGGAAACGCCCGACGTCGACAGCTCGATGTCGCCGACCATTACGAGAGACGGGACGCGCGTCGGTGTGATTCTGGGAACGGCTGCTTACATGAGCCCCGAGCAAGCGAAGGGCAAGGACGTCGACAAGCGGACCGACATCTTCGCGTACGGCGCCGTGCTCTTCGAAATGCTCACCGGCAAGAAAACGTTTCCGGGTGAGGATGTCTCGGAGGTCCTCGCCGCCGTCATCCAGCTCGAGCCGGATTGGACGATGCTGCCACGCGGCCTCGACCCTCGCATCGCGCACCTTTTGCGGCGGTGCCTGGAGAAAGATCCCAGAACGCGGCGCCGCGACATCGGTGATGTGCGGAACGAGATGACGGAAGCTCCAATGACGCCGCGAAGTGCGGGCTCGGCGGGACGGCGCTGGACCCTCGTTGCTTTCCTTGCGGGCGCGGTCGTGGCTGGATCGGTCGCCGCTCTCATCCCGCGCAGAACGTTGGTGACGTCACCGGGTGTCTTCCGCGTCTCTTTGTTGACCCCGGAGGATCCGGTCACCGGTATAGCGCGTCACGTTCTTGCCATCTCTCCTGATGGGACGCGTGTTGTCTTCACCACAGCCGGCGGGCTTTTTTTGCGCGAGCTGGACGCGATGGAGGCGCTGCCGATTCGAGGAACCGAACGAACGGCCGGAAATTTTAGCTCACTGGCATCGGAGCCGGTCTTTTCTCCGGACGGCGAGTGGATTTTGTTCCACGCCAGTGGTGAGCTCAAGAAGGTTCCCGTGCACGGTGGCATCCCCACAACGCTGTGCGCGGCCGCCACTCTCTTCGGCGCGTCGTGGCCCGTGGACGACTTCATCCTCTTCGCGTCCCAGCAGGGTGTCTTACGGGTGTCAGCCAACGGAGGGGTGCCCGAAGTCGTCGTCGCGGTCGATTCAGAGAAGGGCGAGATTGCTCAAGGGCCTCGCCTTCTCCCAGATGGCGACACGTTGCTCTTCGCTCTCGGGAACGCGGGCAATTGGGACGAGGCGAACATCGTCGCGCAAGACCTAACGAGTGGAGCGCGACAGGTCCTGATCAGGGGCGGCGCCGATGCCGTCTACGCTTCGACAGGCCATCTGCTCTATGTGAACGGGAACACTCTTTACGCGGCGGCGTTCGATCTCAGGCGGCTGGAAGTAAAGGGGGGGGCGGTCCCCGTCATTGAAGGCGTCTCACGCACGAATGTTTTCGGAACCGCGCAGTACAGCCTCTCGAGCACCGGCGTGCTCGTTTACGTCGCCAATCTGAGCGAAGAAACGACGCTCGCTTGGGTCGATCGGGGCGGAGCCGTGGAGGCGATTGTCTCGCCTAAACGTGGGTACAGCTTCCCGAGACTCTCCCCGGATGGGAAGCGTCTCGTTGTCGGCTTCGAGGGGGATCTCTGGATTCATGACCTCCTGCGTTCTTCATGGACCCGACTCACCTTTACCGGAACCGCTGCTCGCCCGGCCTGGATACCGGACGGGACGCGTATCGTTTTCAGCTCGACGCAAGAAGGAAGCTCTAACCTCTATTGGGTCGCGGCGGACGGTTCCGGCGAAGCCGAGGCGATGCTCGAGCCGGGTATTGCACGCCATTCCGACTCCATCTCACGCGACGGGCGCTGGGCGTCGTTTCACGAGCACGACCCCGTGACCGGCACAGACCTTTGGTGGCTCCGCCTGGACGGTGAGGCCGAGGCCCAGCCCTATCTCGAAACGGCCTTCAACGAGCGCGTCGGTGCTCTGTCACCGGACGGCCAGTGGCTGGCTTACGTCTCCGACGAAACCGGCAGAGACGAGATTTATGTGCGCTCGTTTCCCGACCCGACCTCCAAGCATTCCATCTCGGCAGATGGTGGCGGGGCTCCGACGTGGTCCCACGATGGGCGTGAGCTTTTCTTCGTCACTCGAGACCGTGACCTGATGGTAGTCGAGGTGACGAGGGTGCCCGAGTTCCGAGCGAGCACTCCCACGCCTCTGTTTAACGAGGCAACGGCAGGCGTCGACCTCTCCGCTGGCGGGAACTACGTTCCCAACTACGACGTCACACCCGACGGGGGCCGCTTCTTGACGCTTCAAGTCCAAGGCGACGCCGTCCCGCAACTCCATCTCATCGTCAACTGGTTCGAAGAGCTCGAACAGCGCGTGCCCACGGACAAATAACCATGCCCCTCTCTCCCGGCACGAGACTCGGCCAGTACGAAGTCTTGGAGGCCATTGGTGCAGGAGGCATGGGAGAGGTCTACCGTGCGCGCGACACGAAGTTGGGACGCGATGTCGCCATCAAAGTTCTTCCCGAGGAGCTCTCGCAGGACAAGGAGCGACTCGATCGTTTCGAGAGGGAGGCGCGTCTTCTCGCGAAGCTGAACCATCCGAACATCGCGACGCTTTACGGCTTCGAGGAATCGGACGGCCAGCCGTTCCTGATCATGGAGTTGGTCGAAGGCGAGACCCTAGCTGAGTACATCGCTCGAGGCCCCATCCCGCTCGATGAGGCACTTGCCTTCTTCATACAGATCGCCGACGGTCTCGAAGCCGCGCACGACAAGGGCATCGTCCATCGCGACTTGAAGCCCGCGAACATCAAGATCGGTCTCGACGGGAAGATCAAAATTCTCGATTTCGGGCTCGCGAAAGCCTTCACTCGCGAAGAAGACGTTGCGACAGGATCGTCTCAATCACCGACATTGACGAGAGGCACCCGCCTACGCCAAGGCTTCGGCGAGGCAGGCACGCAGCTCGGGGCGATCCTGGGGACGGCTTCTTACATGAGTCCCGAGCAAGCGCGCGGTAAGTCCATCGACAAAAGGACCGATCTCTGGGCTTTCGGATGCTGCCTCTACGAAGCGCTTACTGGCAGAAAGGTTTTCTCCGAAGAAACGGTGACGGATACGATCTCGTCCGTCGTTCGTGCCGAGCCGGACTGGAACAACGTCTCGGACCTCCCGGTGCGCATTCAGACCCTGCTTCGCCGCTGCCTTCGCAAGAATTCCGAGAAGCGTCTTCGCGACATTGGAGATGCGCGGCTGGAGCTCGAGGATGCGCTCGACGAGCCCATTCCGGAAAGCGTCGCAGCCTCGAGCGCGACGCCGACGGCCGGTCGATGGACGTTCGCCATCGGGCTTATCTTTGCCGCTCTCAGCGTGACCCTTTTCTTCGCGCGACAGAGCGAAATCCCGGAGCGTCGACCGGTCCGACGTTTCACGAGCGTCGAGCTGGTTCACCAAAATCAACCAGGGTCGACGTTGGCCTTGTCGCGAGACGGCTCGACCATGGTCCGTGTCGCCTTCGCTAGAGGACAAGATACCGGGGACGACGCAGCTCTCTACGTCCGCCGACTCGATGAGGCAGAAGCCTATCGTCTCGACGGCACCGAGCGCGCGGAATCGCCTTTTTTTTCTCCCGATGGCCAGTGGGTTGGCTACGCTGCGGACAACCGGCTTTACAAAGTTCCCATTCGCGGGGCGCGACCGATTTTGCTTTGTGTCTTGGAGGGTTTCTTCCACGGAGCTCATTGGTCCATTGATGGCAACATCTACCTTGGAGCGGGTGCTCGTCTCATCAAAGTGTCCGCGGAAGGCGGCGAGCCCATCACCCTCGCCGAAAACGATTCACCATCGAGGGTGGGATTCGGACGGCCTTCCTCGCTCCCCGGGGACGATGCCCTGCTGATAACGACTTGGAGTGAAACCGCGGGTGAGAGCATCGGCGTCTTCTCTCTGGCGAGTGGTACTACCGAGCTTCTCGTGGAGGATGGGATATCCCCGCAATTCCTCCCCACGGGGCACGTCGTGTTCACGCGGTCGGGCGTGCTTTTTGCCGCGAAGCTCGATCGGAAGCGGAAGGATCTATTTGTCTCCGTTGCTCCGGTGCCGGTTACCGACAAGACAGTCAGCGGTGGCTGGGGCTCTAATTTCGACGTCTCTGACGAGGGCACACTCGTGTACCACACTCAAAACCCAGGAGCGGATACGCTCGTCTGGGTCGATCGAGCAGGCCGGGAAACACCGTTGATCGACGAGCCTGCACGCTACTATAATCCGAGACTGTCTGCCGAGGGGAGCCGTCTGGCTTTTGTCACTTGGACAGACAACGTGATCGACGTCTGGACCGCGGATTTGGAGCGAGGTGCCAAGACACGTCTAACGTTCGGGGGTTCCGCATCCCCGCTTTGGTCATCCGACGGCGCTTCGATATTCCACACAGCGGGGGTCGACGCGACGCTTCAAGTCTTCGCGTCGCCCGCCGATGGCGGCGGCTCTCCCGAGCAAGTTACCCACGGAGCCCGCAGCGCACCCTCGTCGGTATCTCCTGATGGGAAGGAAGTGTTTCTCCGTCAGATGGGTCAGGGTTGGGATATTGGCGTTGTACGTCTCGACGGTGAGAGAGAACGGCGCGCACTGATCGCCAGCGAGTTCGACGAACATACACCAGCCATCTCGCCCGACGGAGGCTGGCTCGCCTACGTATCGAACGAAACAGGTCGCTACGAGGTCTATGTGACCCGCTATCCCGAGCTCGGGAGTCGCTGGACCGTGTCCCCGAACGGCGGCACGGAGCCTCTTTGGTCTCGAGACGGCAAGGAGCTCTTTTTCCGCAGCGGGAGTAAGATGATGAGCGTTTCCGTCGAGGCCAATCCGTCGACGATCGAGCTCGGTAGCGCCGAAGTTCTTTTCGACGTGCCGTATCAACGCGACACCATCGGGAGGGGCTACGACGTTAGCTCCGACGGCCGGTTCGTGATGATCAAGGAAGGAGACAACGCTGCTGAAGGCCGGGTCGAGGTTGTCCTCAACTGGTTCCAGGAGCTCGATCGTCTCGTCCCAGAGGACCGCTAGCATGCCCCTATCCCCCGGCACGAGACTCGGCCAGTACGAAGTCGTGGAGGCTATTGGTGCGGGCAGCATGGGCGAGGTGTACAAAGCCACAGACCTCAAGCTCGGGCGAGACGTTGCGATAAAAGTCTTGCGCCAGGAGGTTGTAAGAGACCCCGATCGTCTCCGCCGTTTCGAGCAGGAAGCCCGTGCGGCCTCGGCCTTGAACCATCCCAACATCGTCACCATCTACGAAATCGGGGAGCACGAGGGCACTCCGTACATAGCGATGGAGCTTGTCGTGGGTGTCACGTTGCGGGAGATGCTCGCCGGCGGCCCACTCCAAAACGACAAGCTCATGCGCTACGCCAGGCAGTTGGCCGAAGGGCTGGCAAAGGCGCATCAGGCAGGGATCGTTCACCGCGATCTGAAGCCCGAGAACATCGTCATCAGTGAGGACGGCTACCTCAAGATTCTGGACTTTGGCTTGGCCAAGCTACTTCCCCAGGGAGACATCGGTGCGGAGGCCTCGACATGGGCACACGGAGGCACGACTCCAGGGGCCATCCTCGGGACCGTTGGGTACATGTCCCCCGAACAGGCAAAAGGCCGCTCCGCCGACTTTCGATCCGACCAGTTCTCTCTCGGAGCCATTCTCTATGAGATGGCTTCGGGCAAACGAGCTTTCGAGCGGGAGTCCGCAACCGAGACCTTGGCCGCGATCCTCGAGAACGAGCCCGAACTGGTCACGGTCGTAAATCCGAAGATCCCTGCCACCCTGGTCAGGGTCATCGGCCGATGCCTCGAAACGGACCCGGCGGAGCGCTACGCCTCGACATGGGACATCGTGAAAGACATGCATTGGGTGGAGCCGGCGTTGCCTGCGCAACATTCGGGCAGTCGCCGTCTCGCCGCGGTCGGAGCCATTGGTATTCTCGCCATCATCATCCTCATCGTGGTTCTCGGGCTCTCTATCCCCGATATTCGCGAGTGGGTTGCCGGGGAGGCCGATGCGCCGCGTATCGAGTCGATTGCGGTTCTACCTCTCGAGAATCTGTCGGGTGACCCGGACCAGGAATATTTCTCTGATGGGATGACGGAGGCGTTGATTGCCGATCTCGCGAAAATCAAAGCCTTGAAAGTCATCTCGCGCACCTCGGTGATGCAATACAAGGGCGCACGAGGAAAATCTCTTCCCGAGATCGCGAGAGAGTTAGGCGTGGACGCCGTTATCGAAGGCTCGGCCCTGCGCGTCGGCGATCGCGTTCGGATCACGGTGCAGCTCATTCGAGCCGAGACCGACGAGCTGCTATGGGCGGAGAGCTACGAGCGCGAGTTGAAGGACGTACTGGCTATCCAAAGCGAGGTGGCGAGAGCGATTGTAGGGGAAGTTCGCGTCACGCTGACGCCGGAGGAGCGAGAGCTTCTGGCGCGCAGCCGGGTCGTCGATCCCGAAGCGCACGAGGCCTATCTCAGGGGCCGGTTCTACTGGAATCGCAGGTCCCCCGAAAGCCTCCTGACGAGCGTCGGATTCTTCGAGGAGGCGATATCCATCGATCCCGAATACGCGCTCGCCCACGTTGGGCTCGCCGACGCCCAACAGCTCCGGATGTGGTTTCTCATAGGAGCGGTGGCCCCTTCTGAAGCGATGCCTCGAGCCAAGGCGTCGCTCGAAAAGGCGCTCGAGATCGACGCGTCGCTCGGCGAGGCCCATGCCGCCCTTGCCGGTATCGCGTTCAACGAAAGGGACTGGGAGCGGGGCGCGCGAGAATCTCGCCGGGCGATCGAGCTCAGCCCGAGCTCCGCCCGTGCGCATCAGGTGAGAGGCATGTACCTCACGCAACTGGGCCATCACGAAGAAGCTATGGCGGCGCTCGAGCATGCGAGGCAGCTCGATCCGCTTAGTTTGATCCTGACGGTCACGCTTGGGCTGGGGCACTACATGGCGCGCGACTACGACGAGGCGCTAGCCCAGTATCAAGAGGCGTTCGCACTGGACCCTGATTTCTATCCGGCCCGTATCTTGTCGATCTGGGTGTATGCGCAGCGCGAAGATTGGAGTGCAGCGATCGAAGAGATCGAGCGAGGTCGCGCGATCCAGGACAACCCCGCCTACCTGGCTAAGCTCGGCCAGGCCCATGCCGCGATGGGTCGACGGACAGGCGCTATTGAAGTGCTCGCGGAGCTGACTCGGATTTCGGAGCGAGCGTATGTGGACGGATACCACTTTGCGACCGTCCATCTTGCGCTCGGCGACCACGAGAAAGCTATCGACGCGCTCGAGCAGGCCTTTGATGAACACTCTGCTTCGGTTAGGTTTCTGAAAGTCGACCCGGCCTTGGATCCCCTCCGCGCCGAGCCCCGGTTCGAGGACCTCCTTCGCCGGATGAAATTTCCCGAATAGGCGCCGGCGCGTGGTTGAACCTTTCACACACCGGGGACTATACTCCCGGTGGATATCATTCGTTCGATACATAGGAGGACGCCATGAAGCGTCTCGAAATTATACTACTGGCCTTGTTTGTCGGGATCGGACTGCTTGCCATCGGCTGCGGAGGAAGCGGCGACACCAAGGAGACGACCTCGCAGGATCAGCCCGCGGAATCCACGCCCGGCGAAGCGAGTAAGCCAGCCACGAAACAAGCAGCCGCCACCGAGCCCTCCGAGGCCGGTGCCGACGACCAAGGCGCTGCCGAGAGCAAGCGGCCTGCTCGGAGGAGGCGGGCATCAAGGCCTCCGCCGGTACGCGGCGTCGCGAGAGTTCAGATCCTCACCGAGACAAGGGTCGAAGGCAACGAGGTGATCAGCATGGTCCGGGCGCGCAACGTGTCGAAGGGCTCGATAACGCGGTTTACCGCGTCGGAGTACTGGTACGACGACCAGGGCAACGCGACGCCAGGCGGCTCGCGGACCCACCGAAAGCCGTTCCTGCCGGGCGAGGTCATAGAGTTGGAGCTGCGGACGCGCAAGAACGAAAAATTCTACCAGAACCAGTTCGAGTTCTCGCACGCGAACGGTGACGTCCGGGCCACGGTCGTCAAGAGCCTCCCGAAGCCCGGCGAAGAGTAACGCGACTACCCGCTCGAGGGCGGCTGGACGGTCCGCGCAGGTCGGGAGGGGTTTCGGGTTTCCTGCGCGGCTTTGTTCCGCCTGCCCGATGGGGACGTCGTCGTCGAACCACTCGAGGCTCATGCTGCCAGATGCGTGAGATTTAGGCGAGTCGGCTAACACGTGCCGGAGGCCGGCTTCACGATCGCTTTGATGACACCGTTGCTCCCCTCATCCCCTCAATTCGGGTAGGTTGTCCGCAGACCAACGCAAAGGCGCGCAGAGCGACTGAACCGGACGCGAAGCTGAATAGCTGCAGCGGAGCCGCGAACCTTTGGGTTGCGGCTCCGCTGCGTTAGGGCTAAGTCGGTGCTTTTTCGTTGATGTCGACGATGATCCAACGTGAGCGCTCGGTCTGACCGCTCTCCGAAGCAGAGAGGTCGTACTTTCGAAGCGTTATACTATAGGGCTTCTCGCCGTCATCTTTGAATTTGAGCATGAGCAGCATTTCCGTCACCGCGACGTCTCCATCGAAGTTCTCGATGGTCACCTTTCTGACCACTGATCTAGTGACTAGCCTGGTTTCGTCGTTGACGGCCCGTTTAAGCTCTTGAAAAGCACGTTCCTTGACTTTGCGCTCTTCAACCAGCTTCAACCACTCCTCTTGAATCTCACCAAGCTCTCCGCGGAACTCGAACTGTGAGTCCTCTTGCAGCTTCGGGATGATCTCGCCGAGAGCTTCTTCGTGGTCGTCGCGATACGCTTTGCCTTCCTCCAACGTAGCTTCTCGTTTCTTCTCGGCGGCCTCGAACTGAACGAGAAGCTCTGGCAACACGAAAGGCTCCGTCGATCGGGAGCTGACCTCGAGCACCTGCCACGACTCTACCGGCCCGGGAGAGCTGACGGCCGAGATGGCAGCAACCGTGGCGGTGTCGTTGGTCCGCGCGGCCATGAAGAATTGTTCGATGGTCGCTTGCTCCGGACTACCGCCGCAGGCCCACAGGCACGTTAGGGTCGCACCCACCACCCATTCTCTGAGCTTCGGCATCTGATCCTCCTTTTGAAAAGCAGACAGAAGCTTGTCTATCGATCTGGCATTATAACAGATAGGAACGGAAGTACATCCCGACTTCGTCGTTCCCTGGGCGCCGGGAAAAAAGCCCGGTTCGGTAATCCCGAGCAGCGACAGCGGACCGACTAACACGCAGCATCCCGCTACCGGTTACCTGCCGCGCGGTCTACTACGTTGCTCTCTCTACGGACTCAGCATTCCGTGTGGTCTGGAGAGAAGAACACCGAAATGCACCGGGTAGCCGGTAGCGGGCCGAAGGCCTCAGTCCGCCGCTACGACCTCGATCTCGATCCGCGCGTCGCGCGGCAAGCGTGCGGGTTGGACAGCGGCCCGAGCGGGCGGCGTTCCATCCGTGAAATAGGTTCCGTAGACCTCGTTCATCGCCGCGAAGTCTCCCATATCGGCGAGGTAAATATTCGTCTTCACGATGTTCGATGCCGTCATGCCGCCCGCTTCCAAAATGGCGAGAACACTGTCCATCGCGCGCCGCGTGAGTGCTTGGATGTCGCCTTCGATCATCTCACCCGTTGCCGGATCGAAGGGAACTTGGCCCGAGACGAAAACGAGGTTTCCCGTGCGTATCGCTTGAGAATAAGGGCCGATGGGGGCGGGCGCTTTGTCGCTGAGAATCGCTTCTTTCATACCATTGTGCTCCTGTCGGGGTCTTTGTTCGAGCTTGGCCGTGCGACGCCGAGGACGCCGTCCACCTCACGGATGGATTTGGTAATGCGCTCGAGCTCCTTGACGTTCGAGATCGATACCGTGACGTCGATCGAGCCTTTTTGATCTTCGAACGTCTTGGCCTCGACGGTACGGATATCGGTATTCGAGTCTGCAATGATCGATGTGATGTCCGCGAGGATGCCTTTGCGGTCCTCCACGTTGACGGAAAGCGTGATGTCGTATTTCGTTCCTTTCTCGCCATCCCAGGACACATCGATGCGCCGCTCCGGGTCGACCATCAAATTGAGCAGGTTCGAGCAAATGACCGAGTGGACCGAAACGCCTTTGCCGCGCGTGATGTAGCCGGTGATGCTCTCTCCAGGCACCGGGTTGCAGCAATTGGCGCGGTAGACCATGAGGTCGTCCATCCCATTGACTTTGATCTTGTCGTCAGAACCGCGAAACACGCGTCGCACGGCACGGGCGAGGCTCGCGCCCGGCCCCGGCTTCTCCTCGAGCTTTGAAGCGGGGATGAGGCGCGCGAGCACGTTGCGCGGAGACAGCTTCCCGTAGCCCACGGCCGCGTAGAGATCGTCGGTCTTGCTGAAGCCGTAATCCTTCAGCGCCTCCGCGAACGGTTCCGACGCCGTCGTTTGCTTGAGATTGACGGAGCTTCGGCCAGCCTCTTTTTCGAGAAGCTTACGGCCGATCTCGATGCTTCGGATCTTTTCCGTCGCGTTCAAGTATGTCCGGATCTTGTTCCGCGCTCGTGATGTGGCTACGAAGCTGAGCCAGTCGCGGCTCGGCTTGTGTCCCCGCGCCGTCAGGACTTCGACGATATCGCCGTTCCTGAGCTTGTAGCGGAGCGGGACCATCAGGCCGTTGACACGCGAGCCGACGCATTGATGTCCCACGTCGGTATGGATGGAATAGGCGAAGTCGACGGGTGTGGCGCCGCGCGGAAAAGACTTCACTTCTCCCTTTGGCGTGAAGCAGAAAACGTCTTCGGGATAGAGGTCGACTTTGAGCTCGTTCAAGAACTCGTTCGGATCCTCGACTTCGAGCTGCCAGTCGAGTATCTGGCGAAGCCACGCGAAGTTCTTGACGTCGTCTTCTTGGAGGGGACGACCTTCTTTGTATTTCCAATGCGCCGCGATACCCTGTTCCGCGACTTTGTGCATTTCTGATGTTCGAATCTGCACCTCGAAAGGTGCGCCGGAATCGGTGATGACGCTCGTGTGAAGCGAGCGATAACCGTTCGGGCGAGGCATCGCGATGAAATCCTTGATCCGTCCCGGGACAGGGCGCCAAGTGTTGTGGATGATTCCCAATGTCCCGTAGCAGTCCTGCACGCTATCCGTGACGATGCGCAAGGCGATGAAGTCGTAGACCTGATCGAGCTCGATCCGCTGACGCTTCATTTTCTGGTGGATGCTGTAAATGTTCTTGGTTCGCCCGTGGATCTCTGCGGCGATGCCGTTGTCGTTCAGCGTTTTCTCGAGCTTGCCTTTGATCTCGGTGATGAAGTCCTGGGACCATTTGCGCTTGGCGTCTACGCGGGCGAGGAGTATGCCGTAAGCCTTCGGCTCGAGGTTCTTGAGGCAGAGCTCCTCGAGCTCGGTCTTGATTTTTCCTATCCCGAGCCGGCCGGCAAGCGGAGCGTAAATTTCGAGCGTCTCGTTCGCGATGCGTATTCGGCGCTCCTCGGAGAGGTGTTGCAACGTACGCATGTTGTGCAGGCGGTCGGCGAGCTTGATGAGGATGATCCGGATGTCGTCCACCATCGCCATCAGCATCTTTCGGAAGTTCTCGGCTTGGCGCTCCTCGACCGAAGAGAAGTTCATCTTGCTGATTTTCGTCAGTCCGTCGATGATGTGCGCGACTTCCGTGCCGAAGAACTCCTCGACGGTCTCGCTCGTCGTGAGCGTGTCTTCGACGACGTCGTGCAAGAGGCCGCAGATCACGCAGACGACGTCGAGCTGCATCTCCGCGAGGATGTTCGCCACCTCGAGCGGGTGAATTAGGTAGGGCTCTCCCGACTTGCGCAGCTGCCCTCGGTGCTCACGGGCGGAAAAGACATACGCTCGGCGAAGGAGATCGATGTCTCCGTCGGGCTGGTAAGCGCGGACCTTTTCCAGGATATTCTCGAAGCGGATCATCGGCGTTCGGGACAAAAACCTAGTAGTAAACAAACTTCGATTCACGTCCATGATAGGCTTGGTGGCAGCAGAGGATCAAGGGCGGAGCGTCAGGACGCCGGCCGATCCTGTATTTCTAGATTCTTGACTTGAATCGAGAGCCCATAATATACTGCGTTCCCCAGTTTGATGAACGCCATAGGAAGAGGGGGTTTTTCGAGATGCGGATCCGAATTGTATTCGTATTGTTAAGCTTGATCGCGCTGAATGGCTGCGGCGTGCAAGACAGTTGGAACATGCTCAAGTCGCGCCGCGCGTTCAAACAGGCGAATCTGGCCTATGCCAGTAGGGACTATGAGAAGGCCATCGACTTGTACAACGACGCGCTGGAACTGGACAAGAATCCGGATCCCCGTGTGCTCGTCACGTCGGTCTTCTACCGGGGTAGTAGTCACCACCTGATCTACCGCCCGGGCCGTTTCGACGACCCTGCGAACGAAGACCACCTGGATGCCGGAATCACAGATTACGAGGAAGCTATAGAGCTGGCGCAGGAGCACGGCGAGGAGTTCGAGATGCTGCAGGTCTATCAGCAGTATTCCATGGAGCAGCTCGCGGCCATCTATCGTGACAATCTGGACGATTTCGAGAACGCGGTGCTTTACTTCAAGAGGCTCATCGAGATCGATATCGACACCCCAGAGCGCTACTACGCGCTGGCGGATGTCTACGAGCGCTTTCATGACCCCGAGGCGATGCCTTTGCTCGAGCAGGCCATCGAGGCTTACAAGACGCCGGTCGAGAAGAGCCCGGACGATCCCCTCGTCTATCGCCAGGTCGCTAATCTCCTCAACAAATATGGGCGTTTCGACGAGACGATGGACTGGCTCGCCAAGGCGCGCGACGTCCACGCGAATGATCCGGAAGGGTACTACCTCATCGCCGTTCACTACTGGGATAAGGTGTATCGTGATCCGGATCTGACTACAAATGACAAGGGCGACTATATCGAGCTTGGTATCGCCCAGCTCAACCAGGCACTCGACATCAATGGCGAATACGTGGACGCGCTGATTTACAAGAACCTGCTCCTGCGTGAGAAAGCCAAAGTCACGCCGAGCGAGGCCGAAGCCCTGACCGCGGAAGCGAACGTGATCCGGGACCTCGCGTTGGAGCTTCGCGTGGAGCAGGAAGACGCTCAACGGGCGGCTAAGGCGGCAGCAGCAGAAGAGGGCTCTGGCGAGACGAGCCGCTAGGGCCGAATGTAACCCTCGTCTGGGCGAGGCCGCCGCGATTCTTCGAGTCGTGGCTTCGCCTTTTCGTTTGGGCCGTGACGGATAAAGACCTCATCCTCGACGACGACGAGGAGCTTGCCAGAATGCTGGCCGAATATCTAGGTCTAGGAGCCCGTGGGCTTCGAGGTCTCGCTCTCGTCCCATCCATCGGCAGGGCTCGAGGCGCTTCAGGACGGGACTTTGGACGTCCTCGTTCTGGACGTTATGGCGTGGCATCATCGACAGATCCACGCACCAGGGGGGGGTGTGCTTGCCGTCCTGCTGCTTCTCGCCATCGCGGTGGCCTTGGGGCGCCTATCTGCTCGTCCGGCGGCTCACAGGGGCGGGTAGAACGCCTCCAGAAGCGGGTTGAGGCGCTGGGTGCCGGCGCGAACTCGGAGCCCGGGTCGACGTCGAAGGCAACGACGAGGTGGCCGGGCTCTTTTTTTTGGATATTGATCTAGCGGGCACTCCACTCGACAGTAGCAACGTCGCCGAGAGACAGAGAGGTACCGGGTTTGAGGAGCGAGGTGCGTTCGCGGGCGTCGTGGTCGAACACACCGTTCGAGCTTGCGGTGTCGATCGCGTATAGGACGCCCGCGATCTCGATGATGAGAAGATGCACGCGCGAGATCGTTCGGTCCGCCAGAACTCTGCCGGCATCGCAGCGGCGGGAGCGGCCGAGCAGAATCCCCGACTGCACGGCGCGGCGCCCGAGGATGACCGTCGCGACACCACGCGACGAGGTGATGAGCAGCTCGCCATACGGCGTTTCGTTCTCGTCGACGAGTTCATGGACCGCCATCTCGGGACCGGCGACGTTGTGAACGAGGGTTGGAGACGAGGAGAGCGAGGGCAGGTCGTCAACCTCCCATGCTTTATCGCTCTCGGCTTCCCACTGATTCGATTTCTCGTCCGTCTCGACCTCGTCGAGGTAGAGGCGGGCCGGAATCTGAGCCCAGCCCGCGTCGGGGTCTTCCGGCCATGGCGCGTCCGCGCCGATGGTGGCGAAGACAAGCAGGGTGTAGTTGCCTACGCGAACAAAAGCAGGTCCGTCGGCTTCGAGCGCTCTGAGCCTCTTCCCTCGTTCGTCGACAAATGCAGTCGCAGACCGCAAATCGAGCAACCGATAGCGGCAGCTACGGACCGGTGCCCGGTACGGGAACAGCAACAACGCGACGTGCCGCAGCGACAAGCTCGCGTCGTCTTTGAGGCGAAGGTCCGCCTTGGAGTGACGCCCGATGGTTGCGGTGCTCACGAGATCTGGCTTCGCTGCCAGAAATGCGGCTCCGTGCAAGGCGTCGGCGCTCATCGCAAGGAGCGTAACTCCCGGACGTTCCGCGTGCGCGGTGAGCCACTCACGAATCTGGGAGTAGTGCTTCGTGAACTGCTCCCGCAGTGGCATGCGGGTTGTCGATGGGAGGACATCGTCGACGGAAAGACCCAACAAGGTCTTTTCGTCCCTGGACGTGGACGGGGCGTCCGAGTTGCTGTTGACCCAAAATATCCGGGACTCGTCGCTCATGGTATCCGGGACTCGTCGCTCATTGGAACCTCGGCGCCTATTATGTGCGACCCGAGCGCGGTCCTCAACAGTCGCAAGGTCGGTCGTCGACGAGGTGGCGCTACCCTCTCAGGCGGCACCAACAAAAGAAAAAGCCGGGAGGCGCACGCTCCCGGCTAGAATTACGAGCAAAAATCGCTAGGGGAATCCGCCGCCGCCGCCCGCGAACGGATCCGGCGGGACGATCCCAACGCGCTCCACTCCATTTCCTCGAGCCACATCCAGGATCGCGACGATCTCGCCGTACTTCAGCGAAGGCGCAGCACGGAGGAAGAGCGTCTTGTCCGAACGGGTCTCGAAGATGTCTCGAATGCGAAGCGGGAGCTCATCGAGCGTGATCGGTTGCTTGTTGATGGTCACATTGCCTGCCGCGTCGATATTGAGCACTAGCTGGTTTGGATCGAGCGGGATGTCTTCCGCAAGGTTTTCCGCTGATTCGGGCAGCTCTACGTCGTGGCCCGCTTGGGTCAGTGGCGTCACCACCATGAAGATGATGAGCAGTACCAACATGACGTCGATAACCGGCGTCACGTTGATATCCTTCATGGCACCGCCAGAAGCAGCACTTCCACTTGTTGACATTCCCATAAGATCGCTCCTTTCAAAGGCTATGAAAGACGAACTAGCCGGTAATTCTCTCCGTGATCAAGCCGATTTCGTCTGCTCCTGCGTCGCGGCAAAGCTCCATCAATCGCATGACATCGCGGTATTCCAATCCCTCATCTGCCTTGAGAAAAAGAATTCGCTCCGTTTTGCCTGCGAAGGCTTCCGAAAGCCGGGTGACGAGCTCGGCTTCGGGTATAGGCTGCATGTTGAGAAAGATCGTGAGGTCCAACCGGATGGCTACGTTGACGACGTCTTCAGTGTCCGGATGCTCGCTGGAATATTCCGCTACCGGAAGCTTGACGTCGACGCCTTTTTGGAGCAGAGGGGTAATGACCATGAAGATGATGAGCAGCACCAGCATGACGTCCGCGAGCGGCGTCACGTTGATCTGGCTGTTGAGGTTGTCCTCTCGACCTGCGCCCGTTCCCATATCGTGTCTCCTTTATTGAGTCATTGCTTAATGCTCAATGCGACGACAGCAGTTTAGCTGGCCGTCCTCTTGGCCATGTAGTCGATGAGCTCGGAGGCGCTGTTGTCCATCTCGACGGTGAAGCCTTCCACGCGCGCGATGAGATAGTTGAACGCCCACACTGCCGGGATCGCTACGAAGAGACCAAAAGCCGTGGCCACGAGAGCCTCGGCGATTCCGGCCGAGACGGCGCCGATTCCACCGGATCCTGTGAGAGCCATGCCGCGGAAAGCGTTGATGATGCCCGCAACCGTTCCGAAGAGGCCGACGAAAACAGCCGTCGCACCGACCGTGGCGAGACCCGAGAGGCCCCTCTTGAGGTCGGTGAGGTTGAGCGCGGTGGCGCGCTCGATCGCGCGGTGAGCCGCGTCCATCATGTCGGCGCGGGTTCCCTCACCACTCTCTTTCTGATACTGGTACTCTTGAAGGCCAGCAAGCAGAACTCTTGCCAGGTGGCTGTTCCTCACTTCCTTCCCGCTCGAAACCTTGATGGATTCCTGGATCTTGCCGTCTTTCAACAGCTTGGCCACCTTCGGCGCGTAGAGCCTGGACTGCGTCTTCGCTTTACGGAAGGTCATCCACCGCTCGATCATCACGCTCAAGGAATAGATGGACATGACCAACAACGTGAAGTTCACTGCCCTCGCGGTGAATCCCATGTGCTCCCAAATATCGATTAAGCTAAACGACATTATCTCCTCCTGTTTGTCTTAGGTGCTCTGAGCTCAGAACGGCCACTCTGGTGGCGTACGAGCTCGCTAAAATTAAAATAACCAAAAGAAACTAACCCAATGTGAAATTCACCGTCACCGTCATCACGATCGGCACCGGTACGCCGTTCAACAACGTGGGCTCGTATTTCCACTGCCTCACCGCGTCAATGGCCGACTGATCCAGGAGCGGGATGGAGCGAAGAACGCGCACGTTCGTGACGTTTCCGTTAGGATCGATGATGGCCTCGAGGATGACGATACCCTTCACCCGGGCTTGCTTGGCGATATCGGGATATCTAGGGGTGACATCTACGATCTTCTTCGGCGGGCGGATATCACCGCCCACGCGCACGGGCTCTGCCTTTACCGGCGGGGGAGGTGCGTCCGGAAGCCCGCCAACGATGCCGCCGATGACGCCGCCAGGGACGCCGCCTTCGACACCACCGGCGACGCCGAAATCCATGCCCATGTCGTCCATCGAGATTTCATCCGGGATCTCGACGGGCGCCACGAACTGCGGCGTCGTGGCGAGGACGGGACGCGGCGGTCTCGGCCGCGCTTTCGGCGGCGGCGGCGGCGGCGGTGGTGGTGGTGGTGGCGGCGGCTGGGCCATGAAACTCATGATCCCTTGCGGTGTCGGCATATTATCGGTCGCCATCAAAGGAATGATGACCATGCCTGAGACGATTCCGCCCTGAATGAACAGAGACATCATGAAGGTCCCGAAAGACCTTCCCGTGGTATTCGAGTCGGCCAAAAGGGCCAGATCGAACAGCTCTTTCTTGGGCACTTCTATTTCCTTAGCGTTCTTGGCCACGGCGTTCGGCGCTCCTTTCGGGAGATTTATGAACGACTCTGACTAACAGTAATAAGTTCGCTCTAATCTGTATCGTTTTCTCACCAGGCGAGATGATCCCATCTTGCTTTACGCCTTAGACACCATGATTCCGACAAAGGTTCCCGTCCGATCGAGAAATCTGATGGGAGCCCAGAATCGCAGACATGGCGTCAAAAATTACACACAAGACGAATGTTAGAGGGACCCGTCGAGTGGCGTATGAGATAGATGGAACGTAACCCATTTGTTCAATCAAATCCAAAACGGGTGCTTGGAGGACCCCCGTCTAATTCGAGCAAGCTATGCTAATTCGCGATTCGCAGCGTGTCAACCCTTCCGCCTACGCCCCTACGCCCGCCTACGCCCTGCGGGCTACGGCGAGGCAAGCCCCCACCTGGGCCGACACCAGGGGCCTTGGCTCGCCGAAGCTGGAATGAAATGCGTTAGCGAAGGCGGCGGCTAGTGCAAATTGAAACGGACGATTAGGTCCGCTAGGGACTTTATGGGACGTCCGTTTTTGGTTGCGGGTGAGAAACGCCAGCTCGACTCGACGACGCGGATGGCCTGCTCATCGAGCTCGGGAACCGAGGACAGGATCTTCAACACGTGGACGAGGCCTTGTTCGTCGATGACGACTCGTAGCCTGACGGAGCCGGTGACCTTTTCGCGAATCGCCTCCTCCGTGTAACGGGGTGGAGGCCTTCGGATCGGGCGGGGACCCACGTCGGGATTCGGAAAACGTGGGAGCTCGGTGCCGGTGCCGCCAAGTAGGCCACCGGGCAAACCGCTCGGTACTCCGCCGAGGACGCCAGCGAGCACGCCCCCGGGCAGGCCGTCGAGGTTGCCGTCGTCGAACCCGTCCTCGACGCCGGGACCGAGATCGAAGGTGGGACTCAAGATCGCGTCCGGGATCGCAGCGAAAAACATCTTGCTGTCGAAGGTAGTGCTCGCGGCGGGGACGGGTTGGGATGCTGGTGTGGCCTCTGGGGATCCCCTCCGGATGGGTGGCGGCGGCGGGGGAGCGAATTGCAAGAACGCTGCGGGCAGAGCCGGCGACAAATCGATTTGTGTGGAGAACAGCGAAAGGAAGGCGAGCGTGCCAATCGCGGCCGCGTGAACGACGAATCCAAGGGACACACTCAAGCGGTGGCGGACACCAGCGTGATGACAACCGGCAGCAAGAGAAAAAAGATCCGCCGACGGCTCCTCCTCCTGATCGGGCGAGAGCCCCTCGTCCACGATGCTCGCCATCGCAAAATATCCCCTGATCCCATTGTACAACGAGAGCGGCTAGAGGACGGACGGCCTGCGAGAGGCAGGTAGCCGATAGCTGATCTTAGCCTCTAACCCGTCAGAACCGAGGATTTTGTACCACGTTCTGAAGCAAATTCTTTCTTATCCCTGCTGTGTGGTTTGGATTTAGAACGCTTTCAGGTTTACCTGGTTAGATCTTAGACTCGTGCTTCCGTTGACTTCGCTTTAGCGCGGCTTCGGCGCGGCCCTTTCCTTAGCCCGCGCCACCACAGCACGATCGGTGAGGCGATCGCGATCGACGAGTACGTGCCGATGATGACGCCCACCACCAGCACGAAGGAAAACGGTCTCAAGACCGCACCGCCCATGACATATAGAGCAATCACGACGAATAGCGTGAGGCCCGACGTCAGTACCGTTCGACGTAAGGTCTGATTGATCGAGAGGTTGATGATCTCTTCGAGAGAGCTCCGGCGAACGAGCTTTCGGTTCTCGCGCACGCGATCGAAGATAACGATCGTGTCGTTGACGGAGTAGCCCACCAGTGTCAAAAAGGCGGCAATGACGTAGAGCGTGATCTCGAGATTGAAGATCGAAACGAGCGCGAGCGTCAGCACCACGTCATGGATGACCGCGACGGTGGCGCCGACGCCGTATACGAACTCGAAACGGAACGCGATGTAGAGGAGCATGGCCACGAGCGCAAAGAGCGTGGCATTACGCGCCTTTTTTCGAAGCTCCTCGCCGACCACTGCGCCAACGATCTCGGTGCTCGCGTCCGCCAACTTATTGTTCGGGATGTTTTCGAGCGTTTTCAGGATCGTGTTGGCGGCCTCGTCGAGCTCGCCGCCGTCACCGGCCTGCCGCCCGGCGCGAATCATGACGGTGTTGAGCTCCTCGCTGCCGTAGCGCTGGATCACCGAGCCTTCGATGCCCGCGTCCCGGAGCTCTCTTCGAATCACGTCGACTTCGGGTCTGTTCTCGAATTTGACGTAAACGATCGTGCCTTCGGAAAAGTCGATCCCATATCTCAAGCCCCCCTTGCGGGCGGCGTCGAGCGCGCCGACGATGGTCACGATCAGAGAGAACCCAATGAAGTACCAACGGTACTTCAGCCAGTCGATTTTAGTATCGCCAATGAAATCCATTTTGCTCTCGTTCTAGATGCTCAGCGCTTCAACTTGCCGCCGCCCGCCGAGGACCGCATCGAAAATGAAGCGCGAGACGAAAATGGCCGTGAACATGTTGGAGAGAAGTCCAATGCTCAGTGTCACGGCGAATCCTTGAATAGGACCCGTGCCGAACTGGAAGAGGATCGCCGCCGCGACGAGACTCGTGAAGTTGGCGTCGAAGATCGGCCGGAAAGCCTTGCCGAAGCCCGCGGAGATAGCGGTGCGCGGCGTCTTTCCGGCCCGCATTTCTTCTTTGATGCGCTCGAAGATGAGCACATTGGCATCCACCCCCATTCCAATGGTCAGGATGACCCCTGCGATACCGGGCAATGTGAGGGTTGCCGAGAAATAAGCCAGGGCCCCGACCAGGATGAGTAGATTCAGGAGGAGGGCGACGACCGCGTTCAAGCCGGAGAGGCGGTAGTAGAGAATCATGAACAGCAAGACGGTCGCGAGCCCCACGAGCGAGGCCGTGATGCCGCTCCGGATAGAATCGGCTCCGAGGCTCGGGCCGACGGTAAGCTCTTGCTGATATTCGAGCGATGCGGGAAGCGCGCCGGAGCGCAGCTTCAACGCGAGATCGTAGGCTTCCTCTGTCGTGTAGTTCCCTGTGATTTGTCCGCGGTCATAGATGACCCCTTCGATGGTGGGCGCCGAGATGACGCTGCCGTCGAGCACGATGGCGAGCATCTGGCCGAGATTTTCCCGCGTCGCCGTCTGGAAGCGCGCGGCCGCCTCCGGCTTGAGCGTGAAGCCGATGTCGGGCCGATTGGTTTGGTTGTCGATACCCGAGCTCGCGTTTTTCAAGTCGCGTCCGGTGATGACAGGCGTACGTTCTAACAGATAGTACATTTTGTTGCCGGCTTCGTCGGCCACGCCAGGCACGATCTCGGTTCCGGGCGGTAGCGGTAGCCCGCCGGTCAGTTGGTCTTCGGAGAGCGCCATGGAGCGTGCGATCTTCAGCTCGAGCTTGGCCGTTGACTTGATGATATCTTTCGCGCGGGCCACGTCGTCGAAGCCAGGAAGCTGCACGAGAATTTGGCTCCCCCGATCGCCATGGGGCGCGATGACGGGCTCGGCGACGCCGAGCGCATCGACGCGTCGCCGGATGGTCTCGATGGCCTGGGTGACCGTGTCTTCCTGGAGGAGGGCCAGCTCCGTGGAACGCATTTCGAGCTCAAAGTCCGAAGCGCCCAAGCTGCGCACGTCCCATGCGGGATAGCCGTTGTCGATAATCGTACGGAACTCGCCACCTCTATTCGCCTCGAGACCCGACACGACAAGTTTGCCCGGCTCCACTTTTTCGATATTGCCAAAGGCGATGCTCTCGTCATCGAGCACACGTTCCAGATTGTCTACAAGCTCGTCCGTGACCGCGTTCAAGGCGTCGATCGTATTCACCTTCATGATGAGGTGGATGCCGCCTTTGAGATCGAGGCCGAGCTTGATCTTCTCATTCGGTGGGTAGAAAGACCAGGTGCATCCCGCCACGATGACGAGAATGAGCGCGGCCTTCCAACGCAAGTTCTTCTTCATGGGAACACGACTCCAAATGCTGCTTTCGTTCTTGGCGCTCATGGCGCCCTTGGCCCTTGACCCTTGGCAATGACGCGAAGCGACGCGACTTCAGGAACGCTTCGATGGCTCCTCGTCCAGTTGAGTGACGGCCGACTTCGCGACTTGAACTTTCACGCTGTCAGCCACCTTCAACTGAATGCGATCGTCGTGCACACCGACGACGGTCCCGTAGATGCCGCCGGTCGTCAAGACACGGTCGCCATTCTTCAACTCGTCTCTCATTGTCTCCGTTTCCTTTTGGCTCTTGCGCATGGGCCTTATCATGATCAAGTAAAACAAGCCGAAGATGATGAGGATCAGTACGAACTGGTTACCGAAAAACGAACTGGGAGCCTGCCATGTTACGAACCAAGGGCTAAACATCCTTGTAATGATAGTGCACTGATTTTCGGGCATCAAGCCGAAGGGCCGTCCAATCGTTGGGAGAGCTCTTTTCGGAGCGTTTCGAAGCGATCTTCTTCGATGGCGCGGCGCATGCGCCGCATGAGCTCCAGGTAGAAATGGAGATTGTGGATGGTGTTGAGCGTTCGTGCCGTCATTTCCTTGGAGACGAACAGGTGTCGCAAATAGGCTCGTGAAAAGGTCACGCAAGTGTAGCAGGAGCAGTCCGGATCGAGCGGGCCTTGGTCATCGGCATAGCGGGCGTTCTTGATCGCGAGCTTCCCAGTGCTCGTGAAGAGCGTTCCATTGCGGGCATTGCGCGTTGGCAGCACACAATCGAACAAGTCCACGCCGCGGGCGACGGATTCGATCAGGTCGCCGGGCGTCCCTGCACCCATGAGGTAACGAGGACGTTCCACGGGTAGCTCCGCGGTCGAGATCTCGGTCATCGCGCGCGTCAACTCTTTGGGCTCGCCCACCGCGAGGCCCCCGATCCCGTAACCGGGAAAGTCGAGCTCGGCGAGCTCCTGCGCGTGGTCGCGCCGGATGTTCTCGTAGACGCTTCCTTGAACGATGCCGAAAAGAGCCTGCTCTTCGCGGGACTTCGCTTTCAAGCACCGGCGCGCCCAGGCGCTCGTTCGTTCGGTGGCCTTGTGCACAATGTCTCGCTCCGCCGGATAGACGAGGCACTCATCGAGAACCATCGCGATGTCCGAGCCTAGCTTTTCCTGGATCTCGACGGCCTTTTCCGGGCTGAGCGCGTGCAAGCTCCCGTCCAGGTGCGAGCGGAAGGTCACCCCTTCGTCATCGACGCGCCTGAGCGCGGCCAGGCTCGCGACTTGGAACCCACCGCTATCCGTAAGAATGGGTTTGTTCCACGCCATCATCCCGTGAAGACCCCCGAGCGAAGCAACTCTCTCGGCACCGGGACGCAGCATCAAGTGATAGGTGTTCGAGAGTACGATTTGAGTGCCGAGCTCCTCCACTTGTTTCTGTGTGAGCGTCTTCACCGAGCCCTGCGTCGCCACGGGCATGAACGCAGGCGTCTCGACCGTCCCGTGCGGTGTTCTCAGGACGCCTCGCCGCGCCCCCGCGGACCGAGCCAGAACCGAGAACGAAAACGAAGAGTCGGATTTCTTCATGCCATTATTTTATTTTCTGTCAGAAAATAACCGCGTCTTTTCGACGTCTGCTCCTTCTAACATCTTCAATCCAAAAGCCTCGAGGGTGACACCGACTGAATTAGGCCTTGACAGGGCCATATAGCCTTCTTTATGCTACATCTAGTATGCCAAGGGCAGACTCAAACGATTTCTAGTGTTGTAGCTCTTCGTAGCAAACGGCGTTCTTTGGACCTCGTGTCCTGAGAGAGACTGTTTGAGTTTCTTGGCGTGTGAGCGGAAGTTCGAGATGTCATTTAATAAAATTTCTGTGTTGCAAATAAGTGACGTGTTCGGACCCCTTCGCTCTATCCCCTAAGGAGAGGAGGCAATAGTTATGGCAAAGAAAAAGGCTGCTGCAAAGAAGAAGGCTACGAAAGTCACCAAAAAGAAAGCTGCAAAGAAGAAATAGCGACTTCCTCAGGGGTATCGAGAGCGGGGGTGATTCCTTCACCCCCCTTTTTTTTGGCATCCAGGCTTCATCATCGGGATTCCGTCCGGAATGGTGAATGCCGAATGCTGAATGCGCGATCACAATACATAACGCCGGATCGCCAGAGCTACTCCCGCTTCGTCGTTGGTTCCCGTTTCTTCGAAGCCTCGTGCGCGGAGCTCTTCGGCGGCGTTTTGCATCACCACCCCCATCCCTGCGTGCTCCAGCATATCTAGATCGTTCCAGTTGTCTCCGATGGCGAGGGTCTCAGACATCTTGATCCCCAAACGTTCGCTCAGGAACCAAAGTGCCGAGGACTTCGTCGCTTCGGTGGGCAAGACAGCGAGAAGAGCGAGGTCGTCAACGGGATATTCTGTGCGTGCCAGACTGACTTCGTCCCGTCGCGCGCCGAGCTCCGTGGTCAACACAGTTACGAAGCTACGGATGGCCGAGACGCTGTTTGCGAAGCCGATCTGGACCGGGTCGCGCTCGAGTCGTAGGACGTCGGTCCACGCAGGCGGTGGCGTCGCTCGGCTCAAATAGCGCGCGAGATGCGGGAGCTTGCGCGCGCTTTCCCTCAAAATGAGATGGCCCTCTGCGCTCGGGCCATCATGCAGGACGGCTTCCATCGCGCTCTGGTCCGCTATGTCGAGCACGCGCTCGGCGACGCTCTGCGGGAGTAGACGCCGCCTCAGAATGGGGCCGTCAATCCCGGCCTTGATGATGGCGCCGCTATTTGCGACGACGAACGCGTCGAAGTCGAGCGCGCGCAAATATGGAAGGACCCCCGGAAAGCGGCGGCCCGTGACGATGACGACGGCGACGCCTGCCGCGGCGCAGTCTGCGAGGGCACGGTGATTCTCAGCGGGAATCTCGTGAGATGAGTTCAGCAGGGTGCCGTCGAGGTCGACGGCGACGAGACGATATTTACGGCTCACGATAAGGAGAGTTGAAACCGTCCCAGATCGTGACCTGCTCAATGGTGTCGGAAGGCTCGATGAGGTCCACGACCTCCATCCCTTTCGTGACTTGCCCGAATACCGTGTGCAGGCCGTCGAGGTCCGGCCTCGGCACATGTGTAATGAAGAATTGGCTGCCGGCGGTGTCCTTGCCGTGATCTGCCATCACCAGCGTACCGCGCACGATGGGCCGCCCGTTGATCTCCGAGCGGATGGCATAGCCCGGGCCGCCGTTGCCGTCGCCGCGTGGATCGCCGCTCTGGACGAAGCCATTGGGCACGACTCGATGGAAAGATAGGCCATCGAAAAAGCCCTGCCGCGCGAGACGGACAAAATTCCGAACCGTGAGCGGCGCATCCAGGACGAACAGCTCGAGCTCGATCGTGCCTCGGCTCGTGCGCATGAAGGCTTGAGGCGAATAGGCTGGGCTCACATAGGGCTCGTAGGTCGCGAGTCCCTGCTGGCTCGGCCTTGCTAGCACCTGCACGTTTGTCGAGCCGCCGCGTCTCAAGATCGACGCGGCTCGGATGCGGACGAGATAGTTCGTGTCGTCGAGTGCTTCGCGCGCGATCGATTCCGCTTCGGCCGCATCCAGCTGGGCGAGCGCCGCGAGCAGCTCCGCTTTGACGCGAGGCTCCTCGGAGCTCTCGACAAGGAAGGCCTGTTTGACGGGTTCCAGGGCGTCGCGTGCAGAAAGCGCGGCGAGGCCACGCGCGGCGGCCAGCCGCTCGAACGCGTCTTCCGCGGTCAAATGCTGAATGAGGATCGTGACCGCGCCATCCGGATCGCGCGTCGTGAGCGCTGTCAACGCGCGCGCTCGAACCCGAGGATCCATCTCGTCCACCATCGTTCGCAAGAGCGCTACGCTGCGGTCTCCCGCCAGCCGTCCCAACAAATCGGCGAGGGCGGCTCGAACCTGCCAATGCTCGTCTTGGCCGAGGCCTGCCAAGAGGAGCCAAAACCCGTTGGTGTCTTGGCGCGCGAGTGCTCCGAGCGTTAGCGCACGTATCCATGGGCTCGTGCTCCCGAGCCCATCGATGAGAGGCTCGATGGCCGCCTCCGCGTGCAGCTCCGCTAGTGCTTTCAACACTTCGGTCTGAACATAGCGAGTATCCCTGTCCAAGAGGGGCACGAGATCGTCGGCACGTGCGTGCAGCCGATGGGCTGTCGCGGCGCGAATGGCCTCGATGCGGACGCTCTCGTTCGGGTCCGCAATGAGGAGCCGTATGTAATCCTGCGCTTGTTCCGAGCTGATGGATCGCAGTCCTTTTGCACCCCAATAGCGAAATTCGGGGTTTCTGGAGCCGGCGTAAAAACGCAGGATGGGGGCAAGCTCGTCGCCCGTGAGCGCCGTGGCCGTCCAGGCCGCAGGCCACCATGCGAAACGCGGCGTGCTCCCTTGGGTCGCAAGTATTCCCCAGCCGTAGCGAAGGCTATCGAGCCGCGCTAGCGCAAACAGACCGAGGCGCAAATCGAAATGCGGATAGCTCAAAGCCGACGCTTGCACGTCGTCGTTCCACTGATAAGGCTCTCCGCCTTTCGGCATCCGGGCGAGAAGCGTCGTCGCGATCGCCTCGGCAGAGCTGGGATCACCTTTCTTGCCGAGGGCTTCCATGGCTCGGGCACGAACCCGCTCGCTCGCGTCGTCCAAAAGCTCGGTCAAACGGCCGATCGCTTCTCTAGGCAGCTCGACGTCTTCTAGAAGGCCGAGTGCAAACGCGGCGGTTGCACGCACATAAGGCGATGCATCATCGAGAAGGGGTGCGATCTCGAGCGCGGCACCGGGGCCCCCGATGCGGGCGCGCACGAGCGCAGCCTGGCCTCGGACTCTGCCCGCGGGGTCGCCTAATCTTGCCTCTACCTCGCCGCCACCGAGAGAGCGCTCGTCTTCGAGCTTCATGAGCCGGGCGAGCTTGCCCTCGAGGGTCGGCCCGGCCGGTGTCACCGGCGCTGACGCGCACCCCGCTGCAATCCAGATCGAGAAAAAAGCGCCTAGTGCGCGCAGCCGCCGTGTCATCGGGCGGCATTATATCTCGCCCGACTTCGCCAAGGTTTCGTCGGGGCAATCCGCGGACTACGACGGCGTGAGCACGCGATGGGAGATGCGGTGTTTCGCGATCCGATCCTCGAGCACCGTGTAGCCGATCCCAGGGCCGTCGGGCACTTGAATCGTGCCGTCGCTCCGGACTTGAACCGTGGGCTCGATGAGCTCTTCGACGAAATAGCGTTTGGAGTCCGCGACGTCTCCCGGCAGCGTGAAATTCGGGAGCGTGGAAAGGTGGACGTTATGCGCGCGTCCAATCCCGCTCTCGAGCATACCGCCACACCAGACCGGGATGTCGTGCTCGGCGGCGAGCTTCTGAATATCCCGCGCACTCGAGAGTCCGCCCACGCGGCCGGCTTTGACGTTGATGATGCGGGTCGCGGACATCTCGATCGCCCGTCTCGCGTCGTCGAGCGAGTGGACGGATTCATCGAGACATATCGGAGTCTTGATTTGCTTTTGGAGCGCCGCGTGGTCCCACATGTCGTGGTAGTCCAGAGGCTGCTCGATCATCATCAGATCGTAAGCGTCCATTTCTTGAAAGAGCTTCACGTCGTCCAAGCTATAGGCACTATTGGCGTCGACCATCAGAAGGATATCGGGGAAGCGCTCGCGCACTTGCCGCACGACGTCGAGGTCCCAGCCCGGCTTGATTTTGATCTTGATCCGCCGATAGCCGTCCGCGAGCTCGCCTTCGATTTTCGAAAGCAACTGGTCGACGCTGTCTTGGATGCCAATCGACACTCCCGAAGCGATCTTCGTGCGCGTTCCTCCGAGCGCCTTCGAGAGGGACTCGCCTCGCGTCCGCGCATAGGCTTCCCAAAAACCCATCTCGACCGCTGCTTTCGCCATGTTGTGACCGCGGATAACGTGGAGCGATGGAAGCACTTCGTCTGGATGGGCGTAGTCGCGTCCGAACACGATAGGCGCGATGAAATCTTCGAGCACATGGAGCGCGGTCTGGACCGTCTCCGACGAGTAAGACGGTGACTCGCTAGCGACGCATTCGCTCCAGCCGGTCACCCCATCGACCGTAACCTGAAGCAGCAAGAAATGCTCGTAAGTGACGCGCGCAAAGCTCGTCTCGAAGAAGTTTTTGAGGTCCAGCTTGACCTCGTGAATGGTAATAGACTCGATTTTCATCGTGGGATCGTATCACGCTGATGCTGCCAACTACTGGCTACCCGCTGACCACTGACGTCCTGTGGGCGAGGCCTGTGCCCGCGGCGCGACGGGTCGGTCGGACTGAACGGTCTATTGGGTAGCTGGCTTCGCGGCCTCCGCTTCCTCCTGGAACGTTAGGGTTCGCCACCGTTGACCTGGGAACCTGCAATGCGGCGTTGGCGAGCTTTGCACTCACGGACTGGCATCAGCGAACGGAAACGGCACGCCACTCGTATTGTGTGGTTTCGTAACGTCGCCGCGCGAATATCGCACCGGGTGTGAATTACTTTGAGAGTAGCGCCGTTTTGAGTCCAGGCCCGAATCTGGGACGCGCGGCGACGTAGAACCAGACCGCCACAAATCCCCAGGCGAAGCGCATGAGTAAATAGACAGGAAACGCGCCCTCAGGCGGCTCGATACCGCGCGAATAAAGCAAGCTGAACATTTCGGAGACGTAGAGGCCAACCGAGAGTAGCGATACGACGTTCATGACGACGCCTGCCCCTAACATTAGCGAGGTGACCTCGTAGGGGCCGAGGCGCGTTCCGGGTGCGAGTGGCAACGAGAGAATGTAGCGATTCGACCGAGAAGTTACAACTCGCCTTCGGTCGCAAGGTCGCGCGTTCCCGCCCTCCCAAGTGAAGATGACGTTCCATTGCCGTCGGCTACAGTCGGAAAAACGTGTTCTGGTCGCTTCAATATCCGAGTGGGCGAGGTGCTACATGAGCGTCTAGTTGTCGAGTCCATGAAGGCAAATGAAAGTCTCAACGCATATTGCGTGAAAGTACTGAAGGATGAAGTCGGCTTGTAAGCTAGGCCGCGTAGCTCCAGAATCGTTCTACGAGCGCTCGGTCCAGCATGAGCCATCTCCGAGTCGATACGCATGCTGGTTAACTCACCAAGGCAGATATTTGCCGATCGCGTCGATTTTGGACAAATCGACAGCGAGTACGGTCACCATCAGAACCAGCAGCATCACGAAGCCGACCTGCAGGATGCGCTCTTTGACTTGCAGGCTGAAGTCGCGGCCGGCGAGGCCCTCGAGCGCTATGACCGTCATGTGGCCGCCATCGAGAAGCGGTATCGGAAGCAGATTCAAGATGCCGAGGTTCAAGCTTAGAAATGCCATGAACATGAAGAGCTGCCGCGCGCCGCGTCGCGCTGTCTCGCCCGCGGCGACGCCGATCCCTACGGGCCCTGAGAGCGTGTTCAGCGAAGCGCGTCCGGTAACGAGCCGCCCGAGCACGATGAAAGTCAGGCGAGTGAAACGCGACGTTTCCCCGAGCGCTTCACGAAGAGCGAGCACTGGATTCGTGACGCGGAAGAGGACCGTCGGTGTGACGTTGAAGTTGATGCCGATGAGCCAGCGGCCGTCCTCTCGTTGAGGTGTGAGGGTGAACTCCATGCTCTCCTGGTCGCGAAGGACCCCGAGCGTGACCGGCTCTCCCCCGCGAGCCTCGATCCCCTCGATGAGCTCGGTGAAATGGAAGATGGCTTTGCCGCCCACTTTCGTGATGATGTCGCCTTCTTGCATCCCCGCGCGCTCGGCAGGGAAATCCTCGAACAGCGCCGCGACTTGAGGCTGAATGGAGGGGAACAATCCGGCATAGCCGATTTCTTCGTCGCCGCGCGCCTCGATCTCGATGGGAAACTCGATGGTTTGGGCGTCCCGCTCGATCGTCAGGATGAGGGTATCGTTCGCGCTCACGATGAACTTGTCGAGCGCCGCCTTCCAGCTTGGGACGGGATCCCCGTCGACTCTGGTGATGCGGTCACCGGGCTGCACGCCGCTTCGGCTGGCGGGCGAGTCCTCGGCGACGAAACGGACATCGACCGGATCGTCGAGACCCGCGGGCCGCTCGACGCCGACCATAAATAAAGTAGTCAGGATGAGGATCGACAGCACGATGTTCATGGCTGGGCCCGCGAGCAGAATGGCGAGCCGCTCCCACTTGGAGTGGCTCATGAACTCTTCGGGGTCGCCCGTGGCTTCCATCGGGTTGTCCCCGGCCATCTTCACGTAGCCGCCGAGAGGCAGCGCGCCAATTCGGTACTCCGTACCCCCCCAGGTGCGGCCGATGATTTTAGGTGGAAAGCCTAGCGAGAAGACTTTGACTTTGACACCTACCCATTTCGCGACGAGGAAATGACCTGACTCGTGTACGAAGACGAGAACGCCCAGGACGAAAACAAAGGCCAGTATGTAGGTCATGAAATCGACATCTCCTCGCTACCCACTACACTACCCCGGCCGGCGCTCGGATGAGACCCTCGGCGCATTCTCGCGCCCAGCGATCGGCCTCGAGCACGGCCTCGAGCGTCCGCGCGGGCTTCGGATCGTGCCGGGCGAGCGTGGTCTGGAGCGTTTCTCCGATCGTCAAAAATCCGATGCGCTCGTCCAGAAAGGCTGCCACGGCGACCTCGTTGGCCGCGTTCAGAACGGCGGGCGCGGTGCCGCCCTGTGACAGCGCTTCATAAGCGAGGCGGAGGCAGGGGAATCTTTCGAAATCCGGGGGGCCTAGGTCGAGCTGCAAAGGCGTTTCGAGGTCGAGAGGCGGCAATCCGGTATCGAGCCGCTCCGGATAGGTCAACGCATATTGGATCGGCAGGCGCATGTCAGTGACACCGAGTTGGGCGATGAGCGACCCGTCTTCGAGCTCGACCATCGAGTGGATGACGGATTGTGGGTGGATAACGACGCGCACCTGCTCGGCGCTCACGTCGAAAAGCCAATAGGCTTCGATGACCTCGAGCCCTTTGTTCATCATCGTCGCGGAGTCGATGGTGATTTTCGGCCCCATCTTCCACGTTGGGTGCTTTAGTGCCTGTTCGAGAGTCGCCTCCCGCATCTCGGAAAGTGTCGCGGTACGAAACGGGCCGCCCGAGGCCGTCAACCAAATGTGTTTCACGGGCTGGTCGCGGCCGTCGAGGCATTGATGGATGGCGTTGTGCTCGCTATCCACCGGGAGCAGCGTAGCTCCCGCCTCGGTGACGGCTTTTGTCATGAGCTCTCCCGCCATGACGAGCGTTTCTTTGTTCGCGAGCCCAACGCTCTTCCCGGCTTCGATCGCGCGCAGCGTCGGCACGAGGCCGACCGCTCCGACCGTGGCGGAGACGATGAAATCAGCTTCTGGATGCGTGGCGACGTCGACGAGCCCGTCGACGCCGCTCCGGACGTCGAGCTCGGGAAAATCGCGACGGAGCGTGTCGGCGTGATGCGAGCTCGAAACACTCACGATCAGGGGCCGGTACTTCCGAATCTGTGCGCTGAGCGCATCCACGCTTCCGCCCGCGCCGAGCCCGATGACACGGAAACGCTCGGGGAAGCGATCCATGACCCGTAGCGTATTGGTGCCGACCGAACCCGTGGATCCGAGGATCGAGACGCCCTTCATATAACTATTCTAGCGAATTTCACGCGATCCACAGGAGGTAAAGAAGAAGGGCAGGTCCTGCGAACAAAACGGAGTCGATCCGGTCCAGGATGCCTCCGTGGCCTGGAATGAGCGCCGAGGTGTCCTTCACGCCGGCGGAGCGTTTGAGGAACGATTCGAAGAGATCGCCGATGACGCCCAGGAGGCCGAGCATCAAGCCGAGTCCGATCGCGGTAGAAGTTTCGAGCTCCGGAAACCAAAACTCGACGAGCGCGACCGAAGTGGCGATCGAAGCGACGATACCGCCGACGAGACCCTCCACGGTTTTCTTGGGGCTCAGCCGTGGCGCGAGAGCGTGACGGCCGAGGGAGCGACCCGAGTAATAAGCGCCCGCGTCGCCAACAAAGACGACCGCGAGCAGAAAGATCACCCAGTGCCGCCCAGCGGGCTCGGGGCCCAGCGTCCGAAGCGCCACGATGCTGCCCATGAGCGCGCCCACATAAAAGGTCGCGAAAAAAGTGCCCATGGCCCCGGCGAGCCTGTCCCTGCTAGGGCTCCACTGGAAGACGACAGCTCCACCGATGACAAGAATCGATGCGAGGGTGGCGTGGGTGAGCGTGAGCGGCTCGAAATAGAAGGCGCTCGTGACCAGTAGCACCGTGAGAAAGCCGGCCCCGAGAAGGTCTTGACCCGAGCTCTTCATCAATGCCCCGAGCTCCCAATAACCGAGAGCCGCCACGATCAGGGCTAGGGCGAAGAACAGCCAGTCCGGGCCGAGGAGAAGGATCGCAAGAAGAAGAGGAACCGCGACGCCGGCGGTTAGGAGGCGACTCATAGCCGCGGGCTAGGCTGTGCTGCGCGTCGAAGCGGCGATGCCTCCGTAGCGTCGGTCGCGCTTCTGGAAGTCGATGATCGCCTCGAAGAGCTCACGCTTTCGAAAATCCGGCCAAAACGTGTCCGTGACCCAAATCTCCGAATAAGCGATTTGCCAGAGAAGGAAGTTGGAGATACGGAGCTCGCCGCTCGTTCGGATCATCAGGTCCGGGTCGGCGATACCCGCTGTGTACAGACGTTGTGCGAAGAAGGCTTCGTCGATCTTAGGCGCCTCACCGCAGGCAAGCGCCTCGTTCACGATGCGCTGGCAGGCATCCGTGATCTCGGCACGGCCCCCGTAATTGAGCGCGATGTTGAACAGGAGGCCCCGGTTGTCTCGCGTACGTTCCATCCCGGCCTCGAGCTCACTGACGACGTCGCCGGGAAGCTCAGACAGCCGGCCGAGCACCTGGAAGCGGATATCGTTCTTCATGAGCGTCGAAAGCTCGAGCCGCAGATATTGTTTGAGCAGCTTCATCAGAACATCGACTTCGCTTCTCGGACGTTTCCAGTTCTCGACGGAGAACGCGTAGAGCGTCAAAATGGGAACGTCGAGCCGAGCGCAAGTCTCGACGATCTCTCGAACGGAAGCGATCCCAGACCGGTGTCCTTCGACGCGCGGCAGCCCGCGCCCTTTCGCCCATCGACCATTGCCGTCCATGATGACGGCGATGTGGGCGGGGAGCCTCGAGATGTCGATTTTTTCGAAGAGCTGTCTTTCGATGGAGCCTTCTTCCGTCGAATCCAAAATATCTTGGCGGCTCATGGCTAAGAGATTACAACATAAGGACGACATTGGGAGCCCTTTAGGCGTTTGAGCGCGTGCTATCCTCCGGGCGTGACGGTCTTGATCCTCGCGCTTTTGGGGTTTCAGCTGTCACCGTTATCCGAGCGTCATCGCGTTTGGCTCGCGGAGGAGGTTCATTTCGTCATCAGCTCCGAGGAACGTCGGAACTTTCTCGCGCTCGAAACGGATACCGCTCGCGACCGCTTCGTAGAGGCCTTTTGGGCGCTACGCGACCGCGCGGACCATGCGGCACGGTTAAGCGCTTCGGATCGACTCTTCGGTGTTCGCGGACGCTACTCGGCTAGAGGACGGGTCTTTCAACTCTTGGGCCCGCCTACGTTCCGCGAGGACTATACGCATGCCGGAGCGCGTCTCGTCCCGACGGAGTTGTGGCACTACACCGGTGTCGTGCAGTCGCAACTTCCGGACGCCTTCTATCTCGTCTTCTTCAAACCGGGCGGCACGGGTCCGTATCGACTATGGCATCCCGAGAGCGATAGTGTTGCGGATTTGGTCGTCGCACCGGATCCGGGTCGATGGCAGCTCGGCGCCAGTAACGCGGAAGTTGACGCGATCGATGCCGAGCTCGCGCTGGCGCTGAGAGAGCTCGTACCCGGAGGCGGGCGCGCACAGTCGGTCTCCCTTCTCGCGAACGTGGACGCCTTGCACGATATCGTCCGGCGCGTGGGCGCGCGCATCGAGACGTCGGTCAGTTTGCGGCGCCTAAAGGCACACTTCGTCGCGCGCGTCTTCCACGACGATGCCGGCGTGCCCGAAATCCACTACGCCCTCGAGCTCGAGCTTGGTGAGAACGTTCATTTGCCTTGGAGACGGGAGGATGGACGCTGGCACACTCGATTCGCGCTGACGGGTCGCCTGATCGACTCGACGAGAGAGATCGAGCGCTGGGAAGACACGATCGAGCTCGACGTGACCGACGTGGAGCGCGACGCTTTGCGGTCGACGACGCTGAGCTTTCAAGGCCGACGTTTTCTCCCGGCAGAAGCACACCGCATCGAGCTTGCGGTGGTCACCGAGAACGGCTCTTCGGCCGTCGGCGAGACGGTCGTCGACCGATCTTTACTGGCGCTGCCACTTCTCGCGCGCCGAATACAGAAGGTAGAAGCGACCAGCCGACTTCCGTTTCTGGTCGGCAACCGGCTCGTGGTGCCCTGGCCGGCGGCGGTTTTTCGTGGGCTAGTGCTATTTGCAGCGACCGAAATCGCGGCTCCGGCGCCTGGCACTCCTTTTGTTTGGGAGATCCGACGTAACGGAGAGCTGGAATTTACCGAGCAGCGAATTCTTCACGGACGGAACCCGACCTTGGTGACGACCGAGATTCCGTTGAGCGCGTCCGGAGGGCGCTACCTTGTGCGTGCTCTATATGGTGACCGCTCGCGCGCGATCGAGCTCGAGGTCGGTGGGGCAAGTGCCGGTTGGTCCGGTATCGACGCAGCTTCGGTGCGGGTGCTCGCCCGTGAGTCGACACCTTCAGAGGAAAGTCGCTACCGCTGGGCCCGTGGGCGCGCGTTCTTGGGCCGAGGATTGGGCGCGCGTGCTCTTCGCGAGCTCGAGACCGCGCTCGCGCTCGATCCGAACAATGTTGCTGCCGCGGAAGCGATGGAGCGGATACGCTCCGCGGCCAGGTAAAGTTGTCGGGATTCCTGACGGGCTGCCCAGCATTGCCACAAACCTATGTAGATAAGAAAGTTATACTGAGCGGCGTCGTTGTGAGCGCGTCGGATCCGCTTACAATTCTGGCGGGCTAGAATCGAGCCTCAGCCGGCAATCTACTGAAACAAAATCGCTTAGCGCGATGGCACAGCCGTTGCACAACTCCTCGGACAGGCCGAGCAGCAATCGAAAGCATCGCTCGCGATCTTTAAGTACAAAGAGCCCAACGACCGGAACAATCGACCCGAGCACTACCCCCTTCGGGCCCCCTCTCCTTTAGACGGGAGAGGGGGAGGCTCGCTCCTCATCACAGCTAGGGGGCTAGTGCTAGCCAGGTAAACCTGAAAGCGTTCTAAATCCACACCACACAGCTGACTCTCATCCCCACATCCCCTTGCCTTTAAAAACGCCGCTAAAAGCAAGGAGAGGTGGGGATAGGAGGGGATGTGGGGATAAGAAAGAATTTGCTTCAGAACGTGGTACAAAATCCTCGGTTCTGACGG
>SMVB01020666.1_pt1 | contig 53852 bp, 52 predicted proteins | sample 2456461 | NCBI WGS metagenome assembly SMVB01 (sample SAMN11095934, study PRJNA526329) | marine sediment metagenome | biome: Marine sediment; feature: Surficial sediment; material: Deep marine sediment; isolation source: Hadal surficial sediment | place: Pacific Ocean | collected 2014-05 | depth...
AAGAGGGTGTCATCAACTTTGCCTACGACCTGCAACGGCTCGATGCAGGCATCGCCGAAGTTGAGCTTACCGCGCCTCTGGGAAGCTGGCGCACTATATTCAAGCGTCTGGGTCTGATTGGCCAGGATGCGGGGCTTTATGACGGTTACGGATTCGGCAACCTCAGCGCTCGGGATGTGGAAAGACCTGAGGAATTCGTCATTTCGGCCAGCCAGACCGGGGCGCTTGCTACCTTGAAAGACAAGCATCTGGTGCGGATCACCGGCTACAACCTGGAGCGTTTCTGGGTCGACGCAATGGGCAGCCAACCACCGTCATCGGAGACGCTGACCCACGCCATGATCTATTCGGCCGACCCACGAATCTGTTGGGTTTTTCACGGCCACAGCCCGGAAATCTGGCAGCAGGCCGAAGCGCTTGCCATTCCCTGCACCGGGGCGGACGTCGCCTACGGTTCCCGGGATATGGTGGGGGCTGTTGCCGAGCTGTTGGAAAAATACCAATCACGCCCGCTGTTGTTTGCCACTTTGGGACATGAAGACGGTGTTTTTTCCTGTGGCCCGACCGCTCGTGACACCGGCGGACTGCTGGTGAGCTATCTCTCCAAAGCGCTCGCCTTGGCCGGCACCGCGTGAACTCGAGCACCACTGTGCCCAGCGCCATACAGTGGCACAAGGCGCGCTTGCGACTTCTCGATCAACGACAACTTCCTCATGTCGTTACCTACCTGGAAATCACAAACATCGGCCAGGCCTGGGAAGCCATTAATACGCTTGCGGTGCGCGGAGCCCCCGCCATTGGTATTGCCGCCGCATACGCGTTGGTCGTAGCGGCCGCTGCACAACCGCAAACCGATCCGCGCAATTTCGTTGCTGCGCTAACCAAAAACGCGGAGCACCTTTGCAGCGCACGACCCACAGCGGTCAATCTCAAGTGGGCCACCGGTCGAATCTGCAACGCCGCCGAACGCTCACCGAGCTTGCAGACGATTTGCGCCGAAGCAGAAGCCATTCACGCAGAAGATCGAGCCATCTGCCAGGCCATCGGCGCGCACGGCAAGCACCTGATCGTGCCTGGTGCCGGGGTGCTTACCCATTGCAACGCCGGTGCGCTGGCCGTGTCGGAACTCGGAACAGCAACCGCGCCCATGTACTTGAGCCATGCCGAAGGTAAACCGTTCCGCGTGTTCGTCGACGAAACCAGGCCGTTGCTGCAGGGCGCGCGCCTGACCGCCTGGGAGCTATCCGTGGCGGGAATCGACGTGCGGTTGATTTGCGACAACGCGGCCGCGAGCGTCATGGCTGCCGGAAACATTGACCTGGCACTGGTGGGCACAGACCGGGTCACACGTAACGGCGATGTGGTCAACAAAATCGGTACGCTCAACGTGGCCGTGTTGTGCAAGCACTTCGGCGTGCCATTGTATGTTGCCTTGCCCTCGACCAGCTATGACCGGCACAGCTGCACGGGAGCCGACGTGATCATCGAGCAGCGCCCGCCCGGCGAGGTACTTGGAGATCGCGCCGCAAGCGTGGCCGTGCATAACCCGGCCTTCGACGTGACTCCGGCGGAGCTCGTCACCGCCTTCATCACCGAGCACGGCATCATCAAACCCCCGTTCGACGAATCATTGCCGGAAATGTCAAACGCTACCGATTGAGGTCGGTGTCAATCGCATCATGCCGATGGCGTGAGCGTCCGCGAACCCTTCTCGGGAGCTTAGCCCGGAACCTTCAGCATTGTTATCATCACGCCACCCCACCGATCATCGGGTCGCAAAGCGAATGCAGATCACCCCACTGGCCGCTCCCTTGGGCGCGCGAATCACCGACCTGGATCTCAACCTGGCCATGGACGACGCATGCTTTGAACGCGTTTACTCAGCCTGGCTGCAATATTCCATCTTATTGTTTCCAAATCGGTCCCTGAGCGAAGATGGGCTGGTCGAGTTCAGCCGCAGGTTTGGCGAACTCGAGGCGCCACCAGCGAGCGAAAATCGAACGCGGGGCGAGGGTGGTGGCGCAATACGTGCGGAAATCTGGAACATCTCCAACGTTACGGTCGACGGCATCGCCATCGGCAGCCTGGGCAATCTGGAAGCTGACTGGCACACCGACATGTCCTACCTCGAGCATCCGCCATCAGCCAGCATTCTGTACGCACGGGAGCTTCCGGCCGCCGGCGGGAACACTTATTTTGCCAGCATGTACCGGGCATTCGAGGCGCTGCCAGACGACTTGCGTGCGCGACTCAGCTCGCAACGGTTACGCCATGATTCTGCCTATACAAGCGTCGGGGAACTGCGCAAAGGAGCGCGCGAGGTAACCGATGTCACCCAGGCCGAGGGGGCGGTACATCCGGCAATTCGCGCGCATCCCGAAAGCGGTCGCCACGCGCTCTACCTCGGCCGGCGACTCAACGCATCGTTCGTAAATCTGCCACTGGAGGACAGCGATGCCCTGCTGGACGAGGTCTGGGAGTTCTGTACCCAAACTCAGTTTGTCTACGAGCACACCTGGAAGGTCGGCGATCTGCTGGTCTGGGACAATCGCTGCACCATCCACCGCCGCGATCCGTTCGACGAGACCGAGCGCAGAGTCATGTGGCGCACGCAAGTCAGACAGAGTGCGTAAAGCTGTGAGCAAGTACATCCTCGCTGAGCCATACCTGTTGGTGTTCACTCTGGCTCTTACGGCGTGCACCGAGCCGGGCCAGACGTCGCCCGAGTTGATCGCCGACAGGCTCTTCGTCGGCGACAACATCCTCACAATGGATGACAAATTCCCCAACGCAAACGCGGTGGCGATTCGAGATGACAAGATCGTCTGGGTAGGAGATGTCTCGCAATGGTCGGGAACGGCTGCCGAGACCGTCGAGCTTGGCCGCCATGCGCTCGTGCCCGGCTTCATCGACGCCCATGGTCATCTCGCTTTTTTCGCTCGTAGGGTGAATCTCGCCAATGTTGCCTCACCCCCGGTGGGTTCGGTGGGGACCATTGCTTCGTTGCAGGAGATCATGCGCACCTACATCCGCCATCGCGAGATTGCGCCGGGCCAATGGGTGATAGGCATGGGCTACGATGACTCCCTCATCGAGGAGCAGCGACATCCCGATCGTGACGACTTGGATGCGATATCTACCCAACACCCGATAGCGCTCATTCACGTGTCGGGTCACCTGACCACCGCAAATTCCCTGGCCCTGGAACGGGCGGGCATCAGTGCCGAGACTCCGGATCCACCCGGCGGCGTCATCCGTCGGTGGCCCGACAGCAAAGTACCTAACGGTGTGCTCGAAGAGGCCGCGAGCGCGCCTCTGCGCGGACTTTATATGGGCACCAACCCCATTCCCGTCGAGGACATCGAAAGGGCCCTACGCACCTACGCAAGCCACGGCATTACAACGGTTCAAGACGGTGCCGCGTCGTGGGAGATCTACGAAATGCTCACGAAATTAGCCGCAGGAAGCGGGCTGAGCCTCGACGTCGTCGTGTATCTACAAGGCATGGCGGAGTCATTCACGATACCCGATGGGGTTACTCTGGGCGCGTATCACAATCGTCTGAAGTTCGGCGGCGTCAAGCTCATTCTCGACGGCTCACCGCAGGGCAAGACCGCCTATCTCTCAAGCCCATACGAAGTGGTTCCAGAAGGATTGTCCGAAGACTACCGTGGCTACCCCGCGATCCCCCAGGCAACCGTGAACCAGCGAGTCGCACGCTACATTGCCGAACGAATCCCGATGCTCGTGCACTGCAACGGCGACGCGGCGGCCGAAATGATGATTGATGCGCTGGCACTGGCGAGCGAGCATTCGCCGCTCGGCGATCATCGCAGCGTCATGATCCATGCGCAGACGGTACGAGAAGATCAACTCGACCGCATGCAGCAGCTGGGGATCGTGCCCTCGTACTTCTCCGCTCACACGTTTTTCTGGGGAGACTGGCATCGAGACTCGGTGCTGGGCATTGAGCGTGCATCGCGGATCAGTCCCGCTGCGTCCACGCTGCGGCGGGGAATGCCGTTTACCGTACACAACGACGCACCCATCGTCCCGCCAGACATGATTCGTCTGTTGTGGGCGACGGTGAATCGGATCACGCGCAGCGGCGCGACTCTGGGAGAAGCGCAGCGGATTTCGCCGCTGGAAGCCATCCGGGCCGTGACGGCAAATGCTGCCTATCAATATTTCGAAGAGGACACGAAGGGCTCCATCACGCCAGGCAAGCAGGCCGACCTGGTCGTTCTTTCAGAAAACCCATTGAAGGTTCCGCCCGAGACGATTCTCGAGATCCGCGTCCTCGAGACCATCTCCCGAGGCAAGCGGGTCTTCCCACTATAGCTGCAGGTCTTCTATAGAATCCCCGGATGAGCACCGAAGAACAGCTACTGGAGGAGGCGACCAAACGGCAACGCAAACCCGTCAGCCGCTCACGCCTGGTGGACGAGTTTACCGCCCTGGGGCTCAAGCCCGGCATGACCGTAATCGTGCATTCGGCGTTGTCGAAAATCGGCTGGGTACCGGGTGGCGCGCAGGGCGTGATCGCCGCTCTGCTCGATGTGCTGGGCGAGTCCGGAACCCTGGTGATGCCCGCCCACAGCGGCAATCTTTCCGACCCGGCCAACTGGCAGGCACCGGCCGTGCCGAAAGACTGGTGGGACCCGATCCGGGCGGAAATGCCTGCCTACGATCGCGCGCGCACACCCACCCGCAACATGGGCGCTGTCGCCGAGTCGTTCCGCAAGTACCCAGGAGTGCTGCGCAGCGGCCATCCGCACGCATCGTTTACCGCGCTCGGTCCTAACGCAAAACGCATCGTCGATGAACATCCCGTGGGCTGCATGTTCGGTGAGCGATCACCGCTGGCCCGTCTGTATGAGCTGCACGCCTACGTGCTCCTGCTGGGGGTAGATCACCGCAACAACACGGCGATCCACTTAGGTGAAGATCGCGCCGAGTTTCCGCACAAGCGCTACCAAACCGATGGCGCACCGATGATGGTCGAAGGTGAGCGACACTGGGTGAGTTTCGAAGAGCTGAGCGTATCTGATGACGACTTCGCGAAGCTCGGCCGGGATTTCGCGCGAGAAACCGAGTTCGAACGCCGAGCGCCCGTTGGCTGGGGAGAGGCACGCCTCCTGCAGGTATGCGCGATTGTCGACTACGCACAAGGCTGGCTCTCGGCACACAGATGAGTAAATGAATGACCCGCTATCGCCCGCCGGCCGCAAAATCCTCCGCGTACATTACCCCAGAGGGTCATGAGATATTGCAGAGCGAGCTCAAACAGCTGTGGAAGGTCACACGCCCGGAAGTAACCCGAAAAGTCTCCGAGGCCGCGGCGTTGGGCGATCGCTCCGAGAATGCCGAATACATCTACGGCAAGAAACAGCTCCGGGAGATCGACGGCCGCATTCGTTATCTGGCCAAACGCCTCGACAAGCTGATGGTCGTGGACCGGACGCCGCCCAACACCGAAAAGGTCTATTTCGGAGCCTGGGTCACGTTAGCCAGAAAAAATGCGAGCGGCGTTCGCTACCGGCTGGTGGGGCCAGACGAGTTCGACCGGGAACCGGAGTTCATCAGCATCGACTCCCCGGTTGCCCGGCTTTTGCTGGGCAAATCGCTTGGCGACGAGGTATTGCTGCGCAACGACGGCCACGAGTTAGCGCACGAAATCATAGCCATTGACTATCGAAAGACGGATGAACCGACGGATTGAGCCGCCACCTGCGTATAACCGGTATCTGCAAATGAGCCGCCCGGTCGGCAGAAACGGAGCTAAGACATGAATGCACTGAAATTATCCCTCGCCGCGGCAACCGCCACCGGCCTCATTGTTGCGGGCGTATCTTGGTCCGAGCCCGACGACTCTCGCCACCGGGGTCCTCACCACTGGGGCGCCCATCACCGGGATTCTCACCCCGGACAGATGGAGTTCCCCATTTCCATCGCCGACGCCGAAGCAAAGGCGGCCGACCTCTTTGCCCGGGTGGATACCAATGGCAACGGTGAGATCACCAGCGCAGAATTTGCGGCGGCCGAGATGCCGAAAGACCACAAACAACCTTGGGCCCTAGGCCACTTCAGACATGCAGCCAAGCGCCGCGCCATGCACGATCATCACGACGACGCCGCTCGAGGCGAGCGTCGAGCGGAGCACGAAGCTGCGTTTTTCGAGGCACTCGATACCGATGGCAATGGTCAGCTATCAGCCGCCGAGTTCGATCGCGATCATCAACGCGAGGTCCGCAAGTCGCTGATGAAAGCCCGAATATTTCAACATCTGGACACAGACGCAAACGGCGTGCTCAACAAAGGCGAATTCTCCCCTCACAGCGCACGACTGAGAGAGTTGGACGTTGACGACGACGGCGAGGTATCTCGTGACGAGCTACGCGACGGCGTACGTGCCAGACACCACCAGGCGGGTTGAGGCGGTTCACTCACACGCAAGCGAGCTGAGCGATGAACAGCTCATGGCGCAGATCTGCAAACACGACGAGGAGGCATTTACCTGCCTTCTGGGCCGCCACCTGAACCCCGTGCACGCCTACCTCTACCGTCTGACCGGCTCACGCGCCGACGCCGAGGATCTGGCACAAGACACGTTTCTTCGGGTATGGCGAAAAGCCTCTTCCTTCAGACCTGGGGGAGTGAAGCTCGCCACCTGGCTGCACCGCATCGCGCACAACCTCTGCGTGGATGAGTTTCGCAAGCGTCGAGCGCGCGTTGTCCTGAATCTCGACGAGCTCTCAGAAGAGCCCAACCATCCGGCACCCCGAGAAGAAGAATGCGAGAACCTCGAGCTTCTGAACGTTGCATTGATGGGGCTTCCTGAAAGTCAGCGCTCAGCGTTGGTGCTATGTCAGATTCAGGATTTTTCCAATCAGGAAGCCGCCGACATTCTGGGAGTCAGCGTCAGCGCGTTGGAGTCTTTGTTAGCTCGAGCGCGACGTCGACTGAAAAGGGAACTTCCCGAACACCTACGAACGTGAATGAACGACTAGCGATGAACACTCAAGCGTTTGCCGAATGTCTGGACCGATGGGGCAGCGATCTCGACAGCTGGCCGTCGGTACACCAAACCGCTGCGAGAGAGCTGCTGATCACTTCCAAACGTGCTGCCGAGCTGCTGGGCCAGGCCCACGCCATGGACCGTTGGATGGGGAGCGCAACGGACCACCAGGCACCGATGGGTCTGGCGCGCAAGATCATCGATCGGATTCCCGCGCAGGACCCCTGGCAGCGCGCTGTGGATTGGTTTTCCGCAGCGCTGTGGCGTCCGGCGCTGGCGGCCGCGTGCATGTTGTTTGTGGGGTTCGCCATCGGGCTGGCACTGCCGTTCGATGATGACGTAATGCTCGACGACGTGAGCATGCTGGCTTTCAATCTCACCTACGAGACCACCTACGAGGGGTTCGAAGATGAGCAGCAGTAAATGGCTGATAATCGCGCTCGTCGTCTCGCTGGGGGCGAACATCGCCCTGGTCGGCTTTCTCGCGGGGCGCGCCAGCAGTATTGATCTGCGGCCTGGCACCCTGGACCCCATACTGGGATTTGCCCGGATACTCCCGGAGTTGCCTCAGGCGCGCCACGATATTCTGCGGCCTTTGATTCGTGAACACATGCGTAGTGTAAGGCCCAGCATCCGGGAGATCCGGCGTGCGCAACGAGATCTCGGCGCCGCGCTGCTGGCCGAGCCGTTCGAGAGCGCAGAGGTAGAAGCCGCCCTCGCCGGGTTCCGCGAGCACCTGGCCCAGAGCCAGGTAGCCAGCCACGCCGCTTTCGTGACGTTGGTGGGACAGCTCACGCAACTTGAGCGCAAGCTTTTAGTTGATGTGCTGCGGCGCAATCCACGCCAGCGACGATTTTCGCCACGGGGTCGCAACCCGATGGGCGATAACGGCGAACACAACCGGCCCTGATACAATGAAAGATGTCGCGATAAATGTAACGGAAATCGGCGGTGTCGGTTCAAAGCGCGCTGGAGCATTTTGTCTCCCGCTATCAACATACCTACCCCGAGCTTACCGAGATCTATGATCCCCAGTGGCGCTCGGCGTGTGAATCCGCGCAACCCTTCACGGACGACGCGGGTATTGCCCGAATTCCCTGGCAACCTCTGAAGCGCGGTCTGGACACCATGATCACTCACGATTTCGACGGCCTGGAAAACGCATTGAAAGTCACGGTACATCCAGACGTCAAGGCGTACTACGGCAGCTACTGGTCTGGCGGGCTGGAAGCCGAAGCCCCCCAGGGTCACGTGAGTTTGATTCTGCTGTGGAACCAGCAGGATGCCGAGCGCCTGATCGCCAACCTGATCGGTCACGCAATGGCCAAACAGCGCAACCGCGTACCAATGAGCGTGTTCTTCGCCTGCACCGAGGTCGATTCGGAGTTGTTCCTATCGGTGGAGAACACGACCGGTCAGGTGCTGCTCGAAAAACCCGGACATAAGCCCGTGGAGGTGGTCGCGGACGATCTCGCCACGTTCATCGACACGCTGGTACCTGCCGCCCCGGAGCTGCATCCGGAACGGCGTCAGTTGGTCTAGCCGATTTTTTTGCCGTTTAATCAACCGCCATGCAATCCCTGACCCTGCAACCCGTTGCTGCGCTCACCGGCGAGATCCATCTGCCGGGTTCCAAGAGCATCTCCAATCGCGTGCTCTTGCTAGCGTCCATGGCCGCAGGCACTACCCGGCTGATCAATCTGCTCGAGAGCGACGACACGCATTACATGTTGCAGGCGCTGAGGCAGCTCGACATCCATATCGAGCGCGATGGCAACGATTACCTGGTCGAGGGGGTCGCAGGCCCACTGGTCACTCAAGCACGAACGGAATCGTTGAATCTAGGTCTCGCCGGCACCGCGCTCAGGCCGCTGACGGCGGCTTTGACCCTGGGCCAGGGCACCTTCCGGATCGACGGCAATGCACGGATGCGCAAACGTCCTATCGCTCATCTGGTCGATGGGCTGCGCCAGCTCGGCGCACAAATCGAGTATCTGGCCGAACAAGGCTATCCGCCCATCAAAGTCACCGGCACCGGCCTGCGCGGAGGCAGGGTGCAGATGCAGGGGAACATTTCCAGCCAGTTTCTCACTTCGCTGCTGCTCGCTGCTGGACTGGCCGACGGCCCGGTAAGCGTCGACATCGCTGGCGAACAGGTTTCCAGGCCTTACCTCGACATCACGGTGGACATGATGCGCCGATTTGGCGTTGACGCCAGTCACTACCGCTACCAGAGCTTCACGGTGGAACCCGGCCGCTACGAATCACCCGGCAGCTTTCTAGTGGAGGGTGATGCTTCGACGGCGACCTACTTCCTCGCGGCCGGCGCGATCGCGGGAGACGGAATCAGCGTGTATGGCATCGGTAGGGGCTCTGTGCAAGGCGATGTGGCATTCATCGAGGTGCTGCGCGCAATGGGCGCCCAAGTGACGGTTGCGGCGGAGTTCGTGCGGGTTGAGCCGGGAAGGCATCAGAAACTAAGAGGCGTGGACCTGGATCTGAACCACATACCCGATGCCGCCATGACAGTCGCGGTGCTTGCGCTGTTTGCCAGCGGCACCACGAAGATCCGCAACATTGCTAACTGGCGGGTGAAGGAGACCGACCGACTCGACGCCATGGCAAGGGAGCTCGGCAAGGTCGGCGCAACGGTTGTGGAGGGAGACGATTTTCTCGAAATCACCCCGCCAACCCGATGGCAATCGGCCAGCATAGACACCTACGACGATCACCGGATGGCAATGTGCTTCGCGCTCTGCGCGCTGGGGGGCGTCCCCGTCACCATCAATGACCCGGATTGTGTGAGCAAGACATTCCCTGAGTATTTTCGTGAGTTCGAGAGCCTGGCCAGCCGCTGACCGAGATCAGCGACGGCGCACCACCGGCATCATCCGCACCCTCGGGCGATTGCCCCGGCGCCCGGTCTTCCCACCCACCTGCGCAGGCACCAGGAGATTTCGTAGCTGCGACCATGGCGCGCCATCGCCCGCAACGATCGAGCGGGCATACCCACCCAGCAGATCCGGCAATGCGGACACCGCAAACAGGACCAGAGCGATCAGCCCCGGGTCCACGTCATCGCGCAACCGCCCTGCGTTCTGCTCCTCAACCAGTTCTGCTATCAGACGCTGCCAGCCGCGGGCGTGCTCGTCCCCCAGTTCGACCCCAGCGATCGCCGCCCAGACCATGAGCCTCAGATCCGCCACGTCCATGGGTACGCCGTCTGCCAGAGCCTGCGCGGCGCCGGGCAGTATCAGGTCGTTACCGAGCCGGTCATCAACGACGGCTTTAAACAGCGCCTGCTTGGCGCCGAAGTAATGATAGAGCATGCGTTTGTTCACCCCGGCCTCAGCCGCAATGGCATCGACGCGGGCACCGGTGGGGCCCCACGTCGCAAACGCCCTTGCGGCGGCATCCAGGATCCGGCGCCGAACGGCAGGAGGGTCGCGCTTAGTAACCATTTAGTTATTTAATTCTAAACCCTATCCGATAAGTAACTATTCAGTTACGTTATAGCCAAATGCAAAACTCTGCAGCGGCCCGCAAATAACACATCAATGCTGAATGGTAACTGAACAGTTATGAAATTTCCTGGCTCGACGTAGAGCCGGCCCGGTGCTATAAACGCGCCACCCATTCCCCTGCCCCAAACGAGAATAGAATTATGCCCCGACTCAATGTATACCCGCTGTTAGCTTTGCTCGTTCTCGGCCTTGCAGGCTCCGCCTGGTCAGCTTCCAAGATCGAGATCGATGCCCGCGTCAAATCCGCCATCACCGCACTTTATGCCGAGGAGCCCGCCGCTCGCGAACTCGCTGGCAAGGCGTCCGGCCTGCTGGTATTTCCTCGGGTTTACAAACTCGGAGCGGGGCTTGGAGGCGAATACGGTGAAGGGGCGTTGATGGTCAATCAGCAACCGGTGCAGTACTACAGGGTCACCTCTGCGTCGTTCGGTTTCCAACTGGGGGCACAGGCCAAGACCGAGATTGTGATGTTCATGACCGACAATGCCCTGAAGGAGTTTCGCCAGAGTGACGGCTGGGAGGCCGGGTTGGATGGCTCGGTGGCCATCGTGCAGTTCGGTGTGGGCAAGAAAATCGACACCCACACCATACAGGATCCGATTATCGGGTTCGTGTTTGGCAACAAAGGCCTGATGTACGATCTTTCACTGGAAGGTTCTAAATTCTGGAAGATTCAGAAGTAGCCGCCAGCTGCGCGCCAGGCGTGAGCAGCCCGCAGTGGCTGCGTTCGAGATCCAGCAGATAGCGCTTGGTATCGATCCCTCCACCAAAGCCCGTCAACGTGCCGTCGCGGCCAATGACTCGATGACACGGAATGATGATGGGTATCGGGTTGTTAGCGTTTGCCCCACCAACCGCGCGCACCGCCTTGGGGTTGCCGATGGCCACGGCGACATCCCGATAGGTCCGGGTCTCACCGTATGGAATGCTCCGCAGATACTCGAGAACCTGGTCCTGGAAGAACGTCGCTTTCGGCGCGAGGTCCAGTTCGAACTCATGCCGCGTACCGTCGAAATACTCTGCGAGCTGACGTTTGACCAGGCGAAACGGCGCATCCAAGCGTTCCCAACCGGCATCGGCCCCACGGGCCTTAGCACCACTGGAAAATCCGACCACCTCGAGTCGTTGCCCATCACCGGCCAGAAGCAGCTGCCCGATGCGGGTGTCCATATAGGAGTAGTACATAGTCGTCCCCTGGGTCTTAAGAATTCATTGTTCCGGCCGCGGGCGCTGTTCCGGCCGCGGGCGCTGTTCGGGCCGCGGGCGCTGTTCCGGCCGCGGGCGCTGTTCCGGCCGCCCACCACAGATACATCACCGCATATGCACGCCACGGCCGCCATGCGACAGAGCGGCGGCGCGCCTCAACCGAGCTGACACCCAGCATCTTGAGAATCACCCAGTCGCTATCGGGAAATGCGTCGGGGTCTTTCGCCACTCGCATCCCGATGTAAGCCGCAGTCCAAGGCCCGATCCCGCCCACCGCGGTAAGCGACGCCGTTAACGTTTCGGGGTCTACCCCGTCGTGCAACGCAACCTGGCCATCGCGCACCGCCCGGGCCAGAGCGCTGATGGCACGTCCACGATTTCCCGGCATGCCGATCTCGGCAGGGGTCGCATCCACGAGTGCCGCAGGTGCCGGAAACCCGTCATCGCCGTAGCGCTTAGTCATCTGGTCAGCGAGCGTGGTGGCCCGGGCGACGCTCACCTGCTGACCCAGAATGGCGCGCACCGCGGTTTCAAATCCATCCCAGGCGCCCGGCACCCGAAGCCCCGGCGCCGCAGCAACGAATGGGCCAAGACAGGCGTCCGCACCGAGATGCTCATCCACCGCCTGGGGATCCGCATCCAGATCGAATACGCGCCGCACTCGGCAGATGATCTCACCAAGGGTTTGCGTGGCGCCAGGGGGTACGCTCAAGCGCAAACCGTCGCCCTGCCAGGCTACGCTGACCCAGTGACCACCACTATCGAGTTTGCGTCGATACTCGAAATCGTGAACTTCTTCCAGCCCTGGCAGGGCCCGTTTGCGGAGAAACTCAAACACCCACTGATAGTTGTACGGTTGGCGAACGGGCAAATTCAGCACGAGCGCTTGCGTTTCCCTGCGGGTGGACGAACCTCGAAGTTGCCTCGGCGAGCGCGCGTATACCGCCTTAATTTCCGCATTGAAACGGCGCACGCTGCCGTAACCGGCTTGCAACGCGACTCTCGCAAAGCTCAGATCTGATTCGTCGATCAAGCGCTTGGCAAGATGCAAGCGTCGCGTCTGCGCAAGGCTCTTGGGCGAAGCGCCGAGCTCCCGGCGGAACAATCGGCCCATGTGGCGCGCGCCGATGCCAAGTTCCCGCGCCAGCGCCGAGGAGTCGTTCTCCCCCAGGAATCCGGCATCGATCAGCCGCAGTCCCTGTATCACGGCCTTGCTGCCGATGGTCCATTCCGGCACGCGTTGCGCGATCTCCGGCAAGCAACGCCGGCACGGACGATAGCCGGCCTCTGCCGCCGCCGCCGCCGAGGAAAAATAACGCACGTTTTCCCTTGCGGGCGGCCGGGCGGGACATACCGGCCGGCAGTAGATGCCTGTGGTCAGCACGGCCGTTATGAAGCGCCCATCGAACCGCGGGTCTCTGGCCAATCTTGCACGTTCGCAGATTTCCGGGGCTGGTAACATGCCGCGCTCTTTATGAAGTCGGAAAACACTATAATCTCGCAAGTGCCGAAAAACTCGCCGGAACCGGACATATTGCCCATTTACCCGCCAAGCGACGGACCGTTGAACGCGGAGCTGCTGGCCTGGCGCCAGGCACAGGCGGGTGAGCGGGTTTTCACCCAGAAGATTCAGCTGGAACGGCCGTGGCACGTGTCGTCAGCCGCCATCGACTTGACGGCGGAATATCGCTTCACCCAGAGCGGGGGCAAAGTGACCGTTTACGGTGGTTTCGATGGTCAGCTGCTGCCCCTGGATAAACCCGTTCTGCTACAGCCCGTGACAATCAACAAGCCCTGGGGCCGGGAAATCTGGTTCACGGGCATGGAGTCTCGGGGTGAAAGCGCCGTGGTCGTCGAGCAAGGTTCCGTGCCGCTTTCAAATTACCTTGCGCTCGCCCCCGAGCGGCTGTGCCGCAGACGCCCGATCGTATTGCTGAAAATCCTCGACCCCAAGCCGCAGCCTGTGCTGGGAGATCTGTACTTCGAGGTTCACGACAAAAAACGCGAGGTTTACGTCGTCACAAGCCTAGACGCCGAAGCCTGGCCCGAAGGCAGCGGTGAGATCCGTTTTGGCATGGACCAGGAACGCAGGGCCCAGTTCCCGGACGATGACGCGTTTCGCGCCGCCTACCTGTGCGCGGTGAAGGACTACGAAACCACACGCAGAGCAATCGATTCCGGGGAAACCGTGGACCCGGCGCTAGAAGCGCTCAAGCGCCAGGCCATGGAGAGCTTTACCAACGTGAGGCCTCTGGCCGTGGGCGATGTGGTTGTGGTTCCCCCATGGGTGCCACACTCGCTTCAGCATGGGGTACGGGTCGTGGAATTCCAGACCCCGACCTTTGAGCGCTTCATCGTTTCCTTCGGCCAAGAAGTGCTTACCCAGGATCACTGGGACAGCGATCACGCCATCGCCAACCTCGCCCTGGATCCGCCGGAGGACCCGGCGTTTACTGAGGTTGCGCCCGGCGTTGCCCAGATCGTTGCGTTCAACGATTTCGCGGTCTGGCGTATCGAGCTTGCGCCAGGTGCTGCGTGTCAGCCCAAGCTGTCGATGCCATACGCGGTATGCATGAACCTCAGCAGCGGCGTGAACGTATGCGAGCAGCCGCTCGGCCCCGAACAAGCCTGCTTCGTACCCAACGCTGCATTGCCCGTTACGCTCAGCAATCCCACGGCGCAGGTTTCCGTTTCCCTTGTCGCAGCGGCCACCTGGTAGTGGAGGCTACCGCCCAGACTCTGATTCAGGTGTGGCGCCGTGTTGGCCCCATCGTCATCGTCAGCCTGTTCTATTTCGGCGTCCTGGTGTATCCGGTGCTGAGGATTCTGGGTCTTGCTTTCCCACAGTGGCAACCAGGCACTCTGGAGCTACTGTTGATCATGGTCGGTCCCCTGGCTGGCCGCCTCGGCTACGAATTCGCCCCGAGCCTCGTTACCCGTTGGCTTTCCGCAGTGGTACTCACATGGCTCGGCGTGTGCTTCATCGCTTTTACCTTGGTCGTCGCATGGGAACTCGCGAACTTGATTTTCGACCTGCCGGGGCGAGCTTCAGGATTGGCGCTGCTTGGGCTCACGGGCCTGGCTGGCATGGTGGGCTTTGGCAACGCGCAGCGGATCGCGGTGACCACCATTGATATCGATGCGCCAGGGGTCACACGGCCCACCAACATCGCACAGATCAGTGACGTGCACGTGGGTTCGCGAAGTGGTCGATTCCTGACCCGGGTTGTCAAACGCACGAACGCACTGTCACCCGACTATGTCTTCATCACCGGCGATCTGGTGGATTTCAGCAACGTATCCGAACGCGAACTTGCCGCTCTGACAGACCTCAAAGCACCGACCTACTTCGTCATTGGCAATCACGAGCGCTACGTGGATCTCGAAGACATATGCCAACGCCTACGCAATCTTGGCGTGATTGTCCTGCGCAACACGACGATCGATCTGGGCGACATCCAGCTTGTCGGCATTGACGATGCGGAGACGAAAACCCAGGTCGGTAAGGTCTTGTCGAGGGTTGCACCAATGCCGGACAAGTTTCGAATTCTGCTCTATCACCGCCCGCATGGAGCCGACGACGCGGCAGCCTGGGGCGTGCACCTCATGCTGTGCGGGCATACTCACGCCGGGCAGATCTCGCCTTTCGACTTTATCGTGCGGCGGGTATTCCCGCACATTAAAGGCCTGCACCACTTAAACGGCCTGAAGTTGTATGTCTCTCCAGGTACCGGTACGTGGGGTCCGATTCTGCGCTTAGGGTCTCGCTCCGAGATCAGTATGATTCGACTGTTGTGAAACAAAAAAATACCAGGAGCCCAACATAATGGAACATGACAGCGAACTCATCGTCGAGCAGATCGAAGTCGGCCCGATGCAGAACTTCACCTACATTGTGGGTTCGCGATCAACCCGTGAGGTAGCAATCGTCGATCCAGCCTGGGATATCGACAACCTGATAAAACGCATCAACGACAAGGGTTACACGCTTACCGCAGCGCTCGTCACGCACTATCATCCCGACCACATCGGCGGATCGTTCGGTAGCAACAACGTCGATGGCATTGCGGAGCTTCTCGCCGTCAACCCCGTGAAGATCTACGTTCACAAAGAAGAAGCCGACGGCGTGAAGAAGGTCACTGGAGTTTCCGACAGCGATCTGGTGCGAGTAGAGTCCGGCGACGACCTTCGTATCGGTGACGTGAGCGTGGAGTTTCTACACACCCCCGGCCATACGCCTGGCTCCCAGTGTTTTCGAATCAAGAACACGCTGGTCTCTGGAGATACGCTGTTCATCAACGGCTGCGGCCGTGTCGACCTGCCAGGTTCCGACTCCGAGGATATGTACCGCAGCATGCGTAAGCTTGCCGCACTGCCTGACGAGACCCTCCTGCTGCCTGGACACAACTACGCGCACGTGCCAAACGCGACTATGGGCGACACAAAGAAATTCAACGTCCACATGCAAATCAAGGACATCGAGACCTGGCGAAAGATGATGGGCTGATTGCTCTGGTGGCCGCAACCGGCCTCCGTTCATCGTTTTGTTGCAACCGTCGTCGGGTATCTCCATAACAACCGGGCCCGCCTATTCACAGGCTTCCGATCCGAGGTTCGCCATAGCGAGCATTGCCTTTACGTGGTCTGCACAATCATGAAGCGGCAGAAAGCTCGCCGTGCGTCCAAACAGGGGAATTCCGATGTAGCCACGCATCTTCAACTCACCGTTGCGCCCCACGCGCATATTCGACGAGTATACTTTGCCCGATTCCGCGTCGTAGATCTGACCCTGCCATCTGCCATCTTCAAAGCGATAGTCCGACAAAAGCTCGATGCCAAGAATCGGCTGCTGGCGTTTGGCATCATCCGGATTGAGATCATCGCGGCGCGCCGCACCGACTGGGCCAAATGCCTCACCCTCGCGATACACCGGATCGTCAAGCGCAATGACCCGGGCGCTGAGATAGCCATCATGCTCACTGATCTCGAGGATCGAGCGGTCGTCCGCCCAACGACCGAACACCGACTCGCGCGCGTCGGCCCATACCGTACCGGCCGACGCAACCAGCGCAATCCAAGTCCATCCGTGTACCAATAACCGCATCCGCATCTCCCTGACGACATGTCATAAGATAATCGTAATAGGGAGCGGGCGCATATGGATACTGGCAGTTTCACGGGCTTTGAAATCACGCTTCGCGAACCGGGCATCGCGTGGTTTCAATTCAACACCCCCGAACGACTGAACGGGATGACGACCGGCATTAAGCGCGACCTGATCGAAGCGGTCACCCAGGCCCAGATGGACAATGCCGTGCGGGTGGTGGTTTTCACCGGCAGCGGCCGCGCATTTTGTGCAGGTGACGACCTGAAGGCTTACCGTGATGCCGAGCTTGGCGGTGAGCCCCTGGTTGCAGACATTCCGCCTGGACACGACACCGCCATCGGCACCTACGATGCGCTGCGTACGATTTCGCAACAGGTGAACACCACCATTCGCAGCCTGGACAAACTCACCATCGCGGCGATCAACGGCGTAGCGATTCAAACCGGTTTCTCATTGGCCCTGGCGTGCGATTTTCGGATCGCGTCGCAATCCGCCCGCATGGGCAGTGCAACGTTGCGCTTTGGGTTGCTGCCCGACGAAGGCGGCCAATACCTGCTCGTACAGCTGCTCGGGGTTGCCCGAACTCTCGACTTTCTGATGCGCAAGAAAATCGTCCATGCCGATGAAGCGCTCAGCCTCGGTCTGGTGCATGCAGTGGTCGAGCACGATCGCCTGGATCAGGCGGCCATGGATCTGGCCACTGAGCTCGCCAACGGTCCCCAGGTTTCCATGCGGCTCCTGAAGCGCTCCATCTACAATGCAGCGGAGCTGAGTCGGGAACAGGCGCTCGATGAGATCGCTGCAAAAACGGCGATCTCCGACCACCACCCGGATGCCCGGGAAGGGGTGGCCGCCTTTCACGACAAGCGCGAACCGAAATTCAATGCCTGGCTGGACTGAGTCGAGTAGAGCTGTTGGCGAGCTGGCGACCAATCGCCGCGATATATGCAGTCGGATCGCCATGCCACCCGGCATCACCTGATCGCTTCGATCCTCGCCATAACGCTGTCCCAATTGATGTTGGCGAAGAATGCCTCTACGTACGGAGCCGTCGCAGCACCGTAATCCATATGGTAGGAATGCTCATACATGTCCATCACCAGCAGCGGCACGGTAGCCGCGGGCGAGTGCATATGGTCCGCCATCCAGTAGTTTTCCAGGGCTTGAAAATGCCGGTTGTATCCAAGCACCACCCACCCCGCACCTCCGCCAAGGCCTGCAGCGATGCGCCGATACTCTGACTCCCATCGCTCAAACTCACCGAAAGCCGATCCGATCAGCGCTCGGACATCCGCCCCTGGCTGGCCATCGCCACCCAGGTTTTCGAAGTAGAGCTCATGCAGCACGACCGAACCGGTGCGCATCAAGTGTTCGCGCTTCAAATCGTTATACACAAACGCTGGGAACTTCGGATCGTCCAGGGCAGCTGCCAGGCGTCTGTTCGTTTCGTTCAGCGCTCTGATTGAGCCTCCGTAGTTGTTCGACCAATGCGAATTAATCATCCGCGCCGACAGCCCGTTCAACTTCGATGGGTCAAACGTCAACGGCTTTAGCTCATGCGCCTGATCGAACGCACTTCGGGCCACGCGCAGGTTGCCAGGGTTCGAACTATCTTGCGCTCGTGCCAGCGGTGAGCCGCCAAACATCCCCGCTGCAAGCCCGACTGCCGCGCCCTTGATCATATTGCGTCGATTTTGGGGGCGTGCCCCCAAGTCCACTATGTATTGATTTTCACCGACAGACTGCATGGGTAGTCCTCCTCGCACCAAGGTAAACGGCCTTGCTGGCTCACCGATTCAGACCTTCGGTAGTAGCTGGCTCATCTCGATCAGGCGGCTATCAGCCAACGCTGCGGCCCGGATGGGAGCGATCGCCTGATAATCAGGGTCATCGAACATGGCCAGGAACTGTCGACGGGTCGGATAGCGGACCAGGATGACGATGTCCCATTCTTCGGACCCGATGATCGAGTTGTGGGCCCGACCCATCCAGATGGGCTCCCCACCGTACTTCGGGTGAAGTTCGGCGAACCGTTGTCCGTAGATCCGGTATGCCTCCCGCCCGCTGAGCCCATCGACGCCGCAGCCTGGCTGCGCCTGGCCGCGAAAGCGCAGCAGATTTAGCATCACCACCGGCTCGTCGGGATCTGCACTGGCCATTGCCGCCATCCCTTGAGGATCATTATGTAGCGTGCCCACCAGCAATCAGCTCAACAGGTACGCCACCGCATCCCGCTCTTCGATGAGCTCCGTTTCGGTTGCTTTGAGCTTCTCCCGGCTGAACGCGTTTACGCGCCTGCCCTGCGCGATTTGCCAATCGCCGTTCTGGCAGGTGACCGGGTATGAGTAGATGAGGCCCGCCTCGACTCCATAGCTGCCGTCGGAGTAAATGCCCATGCTCACCACCCCGTCACTGCCCAGCGCCCAGTCGCGCATGTGGTCGATGGCAGCGTTTGCCGCTGAGGCGGCGCTCGATGCGCCCCGCGCTTCGATGATAGCCGCGCCGCGCTGCTGCACGCCGGGAATGAACTCGCCCGTGTACCAGTCCATGTCTATCAGATCCATGGCGGCCGTTCCGGCAACCGATGCGTCGTGAAGGTCGGGGTACTGGGTGGCGGAATGGTTACCCCAGATACATAGCCCGCTGACGTCTGAGACGTGTTTACCCGTTTTGACGGCTAACCGCGCAGCAGCGCGGTTGTGATCCAAGCGCGTCATCGCGGTGAACTGGCGCGGATCGATATCCGGCGCGTTGCGCTGGGCGATCAGACAGTTGGTGTTCGCCGGGTTGCCGACCACAAGAATCCGGATGTTCGGGTTGGCGTGATCGTTGATCGCTTTGCCCTGCACCGAAAAGATGGCAGCGTTGGCTTCGATGAGGTCCTTGCGCTCCATGCCCTTGCTGCGGGGTCGAGAACCCACCAGCAGCGCGTACTCGGCGTCTTTGAAGGCGACGCTGGCGTCATCGGTCCGAACGATGCCATGCACCAGCGCAAAGGCGCAATCCTCGACCTCCATCACGACGCCGCCCAACGCATTGAGCACCGGGGTGATCTCGAGCATCTGGAGAATGACCGGCTGATCCTTACCGAGCATCTCTCCGGAGGCGATTCGAAACAGCAGCGCGTAGCCAATTTGTCCAGCCGCACCGGTCACAGTCACGCGCACGGGGTCTTTCATGTGTGCCTTCCTCAATTGTTCGTTGGTCGTTTCTTTTTCGCGACGAGGGTCAATGCCAGTGGAACTCCTTGAACCACACGCCGTCGACTCGGCAGCGAAGTGCATCGGATATCCATATCGCGTGCGGCTCGGGCAGGGTCTCCGGTGACACCCACACGGCCTCGCTGAAAAACTCCGGTTCTGCAATTCCGGGCTCGCCCTGCCAATGAAGGGCTTCGAAAACGAAATTCAAACCCTGATGTTTTCCAGAACGATACGGCATCGCGCAGACGGGTGACAGCACCGTACCGTAAACACCGGTCTCCTCTTCGCACTCCCGCTGCGCGGCGGACTCCACGCTCTCACCGGCCTTCTGATGACCACCAGGCAGGGCATAGTAGCCATCCATGAAGCCGCTGTTGGCGCGCCGGAGCAGGAACAGCTCCGCGCCACGCAACATCAGCACGTGCACCACCACTGGGAAGACGTCGCGCGCCACAAAAGTCCTTTTGGCCCTGCCGGATCCTACTATGGTGCAGGGGTGGCATACGTCGAGCAACCGTAATTTCACGGCCAGCACAATCAACGATCTGTCGCGACGAGCAGCCATGATCAATATGCAGGCGAATGCCACGCTGCTGCGCAAACCTGTATGCCCGCGAGCAGCTACAGACCATCTTCAGGTTGACTTCCATCGCCGATCCCAAGCGCCTCGACGCCGACCTGCACCCACGCGGCTATGCGCGCACGGAACCAACCCGGGTATTGGGCGCATTAGTGCACGATTTTGCGCCCGCCCCAGCTTCAAGCTGCTCTCGGTCGATGACTGGCTGGCGGTTTAAGCCGGGTTGACCGACATGCCGCCAGCGGCCCGGTCGTTGCACCGTGCGATTCTGGCCGGCCTTCAGGGTGGTTGCGCCTTAAACATTGGTCATTCGTTCCACGAACTTGATTCATGGCCACATTTTTGAGATGTTTCGTCCCTCGCGCGAAAACTGCGCAGTACGCTTGTCGATAAAACGATAAAAATCAGTAAGTTATGGCAGGCAAGCGATAATCCGGTAGTGTGAGGCACGGTTTCGCATCGGGGGCCATGGCTATGGTCGCGCCGTCAGGCGGACGATCATCACGGCAGGCCACGTGCACGCGTCTGATGCCCCAATCTGAGGGAGGGGTCAGATCAATTCAGTTAGAGAGCAGTTGTATGAGTAATCGATCGCCCTGGGGCTTTCCGCCCAAGCGAGGCCTCTACGACCCGGCTAACGAGAGGGACAGCTGTGGTGTCGGCTTCATCTGCGATATCAAGGGACGCGCGAGTCGCGAGATCATCGACGAAGCGCAGAACATGAACTGTGCCATGACCCACCGCGGCGGTATCGGCTATGAAAAATCCACCGGAGACGGAGCTGGAATACTGACCGGGCTGCCGGACAAATTTTTGCGCAAGGTGGCTGCCGAGGAACTTGGGGTCGAACTGCCCGACCGCGGCGAATATGGTGTCGGCAACTTGTTCCTCCCCAACGATCCGGCCGAACGCCAGCATTGCATGACCGTCTTCGAAGGCGAGATCATCAGTGCGGGGCAGAGGCTGCTGGGCTGGCGCGAGTTGCCCGTTCACCCCGACGGCGCCGGCATCGGCCACGCCGCACGGGCCGCGATGCCAACCTTTGCGCAGCTGTTCATCGGCGCCGAAGGCGTTGCCGGAGATGCCTTCGAACGCAAACTGTATTTGATCCGCAAGCACAGCACCCACCAACTGCGTGGCAATACCGATCTTGCCGAGCGCAAACTGTTTTACGTCTGCAGCCTGTCCACCAGGGTCATCATCTATAAAGGCATGCTCACCCCCAGGCAGTTGCATCCCTTTTATCCCGATCTCGGCGATACGGATTACGAATCGCACCTGGCGATGATCCATTCGCGATTCAGTACCAATACGTTCCCCTCTTGGGACCGCGCTCAGCCAAATCGCTTCATGTGCCACAATGGCGAGATCAACACGTTGCTCGGCAACGTGAACTCCATGAACGCCCGGCAGGGCGTGATGAGTTCACCGCTGTTCGGCGACGACCTCGATAAGCTCTTTCCCATCGTCGAACCGGACTGCTCCGACTCGGGCACCTTCGACAACGTTTTAGAGTTCCTGCTCATGAGCGGACGAACGCTCCAGGAAGCAGTGTTGATGATGATTCCGGAGGCGTGGCAGCAACACCCGACCATGGATCCCGACAAGCGTGCATTCTACGAGTATCAATCGTGCCTGATGGAGCCCTGGGACGGCCCGGCCTCAATCGCTTTTACCGACGGCACCTACATCGGTGCGGTGCTCGATCGTAACGGTCTGCGTCCCAGCCGCTACTACATCACGAAAGACGACAAGTGCATCATGGCCTCGGAGGTGGGCGTGGTACACGTCGAGCCCGAACGGGTACTGAAGAAGGGCCGGTTGCACCCGGGGCGCATCTTTCTCATCGACTTCGAGCAAGGCCGCATGATCCCCGACGAGGAGGTCAAAGGAGCATGGGTCAGGGCGCGGCCTTTCAGGCGGTGGCTCGACAACCAACGCATCGAACTGACGGACATCGAAGCTGCCGAGAACTGCCACGGTTTCTATCCGGAAACGCTCACGCCCCGAATGCAGGCCTTTGGCTACACCGTTGAAACCATGGAAATCATGCTCCAACCGCTGGTCAGAGAACTGCGCGATCCGCTCGGCTCGATGGGCAACGATGCAGCCCTTGCCGTGATGTCCGACAAGCCGCGCATGCTTTACGACTACTTCAAGCAGCGTTTTGCTCAGGTGACAAACCCCGCCATCGACTCGATCCGCGAGGAAGTGATCATGGCGCTCGAATGCTATATCGGCCCGGAGCGCAATCTGCTGGAAACCACCGAGCAACACGCGCATCGGCTGCGGATTCCCAATCCGATCCTGTCCAACGCAGAACTTGCCGCCCTCAAGCACATGGATCATCGAGGTTGGCGCACCGCCACCATCGATATCACTTTCAAAGTCGGCACCGGCAAGGATGGGCTGGTGGCCGCACTGGGCCGGATGCGCGCCGAAGCCAGCATCGCTATCGCCGAGGGCTACAGCCTGATCGTGCTGTCAGACCGGCAAGCGGGAGCTGATCGCATAGCGATCAGTTCGCTGCTGGCCGTGGGGGCCGTACATCAGCACCTGGTCCATGAGCACTTGCGCACGCGGATCGGCATCGTGCTGGAGAGTGGCGAAGCAAGAGAGGTACACCATCATTGCCTGTTGGTTGGTTTCGGCGCCGACGCGATCAACCCATACCTGGCATTCGAATCCCTGTGGCACGCACGCCGCGAGGGTTATCTGGACGATGCCCCGCATATCACCTCGGATAACGATGTCGTTGTCGCTTACCGCAAAGGTACGGCCAAAGGCATGCTCAAAGTAATGGCCAAGATGGGCATTTCCACCCTGCAGTCATACAAGGGCGCGCAGATCTTCGAAGCCGTTGGGCTCGCCGATGACGTGATCGAAGCCGCCTTCGTTGGCACCGCGAGCCGTGTCCAGGGCGTGGGGCTCGAGGTGCTCGCACAGGAGATGCAGCGCCGCCACGAAATCGGCTACCCAAAGCGCGCCCAGAACATCGCGGTGCTACCCAATCCCGGCGACTTCCACTGGCGGCAAACCGGCGACACCCATATGTGGGACCCGACCGCTATCACAGATCTGCAAGTTGCCGCACGTGAAAACGATCAAGACGCCTACTGGCGTTTTGCCAGGCACGCCAATGAAGAAAACACCATGCGTGCGAACTTGCGCGGGCTGCTGGGTTTCAACAAGGCGGCCAATGGCCGCTCATTGCCGCTGGCCCAGGTAGAACCGGCAACCGAAATCGTTAAACGTTTCGCCACGGGTGCAATGAGCTTCGGCTCCATCAGCGCCGAGACGCATGAGTCCCTCGCCATCGCCATGAATCGCATCGGCGCCAAGTCGAATACGGGCGAGGGGGGGGAAGATGCCGAACGATACATTCCGCTGGCCAACGGCGATTCCAAACGCAGCGCCATCAAGCAGGTGGCAAGTGGGCGTTTTGGGGTAACCATCGACTACCTGACGAACGCCGATGAGTTGCAGATCAAGATCGTTCAGGGTGCCAAGCCCGGCGAAGGCGGTGAACTGCCCGGCTACAAGGTGGACGATTTCATCGCCAGCATCCGGCACTCCACGCCGGGCGTAGGCCTCATCAGCCCACCGCCGCATCACGATATCTATTCCATCGAAGATATCGCGCAGCTGATTCATGATCTCAAAAATTCGAATCCCGAGGCTCGCATCAGCGTCAAGCTCGGGGCCGAGGTCGGTGTCGGCACGGTGGCCGCCGGGGTGACCAAAGCCCGCGCGGATCACCTGGTGATATGCGGCGATACCGGTGGCACCGGCGCTTCCCCGCTGACGTCGATCAAACATGCTGGCATCCCGTGGGAGCTTGGCATCGCCGAGACTCATCAGACCCTTGTGGCGAACAACCTACGCTCGCGGGTCGTGCTACAGACCGATGGTCAGCTCAAAACGGGCCGCGACGTGGCCATTGCCACGCTCCTGGGCGCCGAAGAGTTCGGTTTCGCCACCGCCCCGCTGATTGCGCTTGGCTGCATCATGATGCGTAAGTGCCACCTCAATACCTGCCCGGTGGGCATTGCGACCCAGGATCCAGACCTGCGCAAGAAATTCACCGGGCTTCCTGAGCATGTGGTGAACTATCTATTCATGGTCGCAGAAGAGCTGCGCCAGATCATGGCCGAGCTTGGCTTTAGCACGATCAACGAGATGGTTGGACGCGTGGATGCGCTCAACGTCAATGCCGCAATACACCACTGGAAAGCCAAAGGCCTGGATCTGACGGATATGCTCACTCCCGCCGAACAGCCTGAAGAGTTTCTCGGCTCATACGCCATTCACAAGCAGGATCACGAACTGGAAAAGGCGTTGGACAACGAGCTCATGCAGCTTGCCGAGCCGGCGATCAAACGCGGCGAAAAAGTCTACCACGAGCTACCGATCATCAACGCCAACCGGGTGGTCGGCGGGATGCTTTCCAATCGAATCATCCGCGAGGTTGGACCGCAGATGCTCCCGGACGAAAGCATTCACTTCAAGTTCAACGGCAGTGCCGGACAAAGCTTCGGTTGTTGGCTGGCCAAAGGCGTCACGCTGGAAGTGGAAGGTGACGCCAACGATTACGTCGGTAAGGGCCTGTCCGGTGGTCGTATCGTGATCTACCCGCCCAAGGCAAGCTCGTTTAAGGCCGAAGAAAACATTCTGATCGGCAACGTGGTTCTCTACGGTGCGACCAGCGGCGAATGCTACTTCCGCGGCCTGGCCGCAGAGCGATTTTGCGTGCGTAACAGCGGTGCCCTTGCGGTGATCGAAGGTATCGGTGACCACGGTTGCGAATACATGACCGGTGGAAGGGTGGTGATACTCGGTGAAACTGGACGTAATTTTGGTGCTGGCATGAGCGGCGGAATCGCCTACATCTGGGACCCGAAATCGCGCCTTACCACCCAGTGCAACATGGAAACCGTCGAGCTCGAGCACCTGGATATTCCCGAAGAGGTCGCAGAAGTGCGCGCAATGATCGGAAAACATTTCCAATACACGGGCTCGGACGTCGCCAGATCGATTCTCGACAACTGGCACCACGCATTGGGCGAATTCGTGAAGGTCATGCCCGTCGACTACAAACGCATCCTCAGCGAACGCCGCGACGCAGTGAGCGCGGGCTGACGCATGGGGAAAGTTACGGGGTTCATGGAGTTTGACTGCATTCCAGCACCGTATCGGAATGCCGCCAAGCGCCAGCTCGATTTTCAAGAGATCTTTACCGATCACGACAAGGCGCGGCTGACCAACCAGGGAGCACGCTGCATGGATTGCGGGGTGCCGTTCTGCCAATCCAACGAAGGTTGCCCCATTCACAATCTCATTCCCGAATGGAACGATCTCGTTTACCGAGGTCAGTGGCGTGAAGCCCTCGACCGGCTGCACAAGACGAACAACTTCCCGGAGTTCACCGGGCGTGTCTGTCCGGCACCATGCGAGGGCGCATGCGTACTCGGGATTACCGATCCGGCCGTGACTATCAAGAACATCGAGATGGCCATCATCGATCACGGGTTCGAAGAAGGCTGGGTGAAACCCTGTCCACCCGTCACCGGCACCGGCAAACGCGTTGCCATCATCGGCTCCGGCCCCACGGGTCTGGCCGCCGCAGATCAGCTCAACAAGGCCGGCCACAGCGTGACCGTGTACGAGCGGGAAGACCGGATCGGTGGGTTGCTCATGTACGGCATTCCAAACATGAAGCTGGACAAGAAGCTTGTGGTCGAACGGCGCTTGGGCCTGCTGCGCGAGGAGGGCGTGGAGTTTGTAACCAACGCCCACATCGCAGACGGCAGCAACGGTAGCGTAGACGGATCGAGGCTAGCCGTTGAAAACGACGCAGTGCTGCTCGCCACCGGTGCCACCGTACCCCGAGACTTGCCCATACCGGGACGTGACCTGAACGGCGTGCACTTCGCAATGGAGTTCCTCACCACCAATACCAGAAGTCTGCTGGATTCGAATCTCGAGGACGGCGCGTACATCTCCGCGAAGGACAAGCGGGTCATTGTGATCGGCGGAGGTGACACCGGCACCGACTGTATCGGGACCTCGCTGCGACACGGCTGCAAGTACCTGGTGAACTTTGAGCTGTTTCCCCAGCCGCCGGACGATCGGGCACCGGACAATCCATGGCCCACCTGGCCGCGCATCTACCGTACCGAATACGCTCACCAGGAAGCGGCAGACAAATTTGGTGACGACCCGCGCGTGTACGCAATCTCATCAATCGAGTTCGTCGGCGACGACAAGGACAATCTGACCGCGGTGCGCACGGTGGACGTGGAACTGTGCGCCGGCAAGTTCGAGAGCATTCCTGGTACCGAGCGCGAGTGGCCCGCGGACCTGGTCTTCCTGTGCATGGGCTTCCTCGGTCCAGAACACCTGGTATCCGATGAGCTAACCATTCAGTACGACGAGCGATCCAACTACCGGGCCGAGTACGGTCGGTACACGACGAACGTGGACAAGGTGTTCGCCGCCGGCGACTGCCGACGTGGGCAATCGCTCGTCGTGTGGGCAATCAATGAAGGCCGTGAGGCTGCTCGAGAGATTGATCGGTTTCTGATGGGATCGACTCAACTTCCCTGAGGGGAACTTGCCTTCTGGCGGCGCACAGTGGCGGCGTGAGCGAACGACGATTACTGCTGCAACCCTGTCCGAATGGCCCCGTGCACCTGATTCATTGGTCGCACCCACGCCCGTACGTCGCCCACCGTTGCGGGTAGATGTTCTACTGCAGCACGCGCCTCGGTACGGGAGCCAAAGATGCCGAATACCACCACGTGGAGCACGCGGCCGTCGCGCTGCAACCGATAGATGGCAAACTGTTCGGACTCGGTCTGGCGTGCCACGTAGGCATCCGCGCGCTCGGCGGAGGACAAAATCAGAAGCTGGATGGTAAAGGTCCCTTCGGGCTGCCGCATCAGCCAGCCGCCGTCTCTCAGCGGATTTGAAGTGTCCGGCTGCGCGAGCACTACCGGCACGACGACAACCTTGGGCTGGGCGGCGGTTTCCTCCTGGGCGTTGCCCGGCGACAAACTCTCAAGGGCCGAGGACTCCGCAGTCATCGGCTGGGACGTTTGGATATCTTCGAGCAATGGCTCGATGATGGGGACCACGGGTTGCGCTGCCGTCGCCTCCATCTCATCAGACGCAGCGATCATCACTTCGGCCTCACCGATTTCGCTCCCCTGCTGCCACAGCAGATAGGCGAATGCCAAAAGCACCAATAGCAATGCCAGCAGCGCTCTGTGCAACGCCGGAAAGCGCGATCGCTCCCCAATGTCGCCGGACTCGAGCTTCACCATCAGCACGTTTGCCATCTGGTTGATCTTGCCCGGCAGGCCTTCGGACAAGCGTACGATTTCCTTCACCTGCTGATCGGTGAACGGCAGCCGGCCCCGATACTTGGCTTGCTTAAAGCGCCATTCAAGGTACTCCCGGGCATCCTGCGCGGAAAACCCGGTAAGTCGAATTTCGTGCCAGCCAACTTCATGGCGCTTTGCCAGCCTTTCCACAAGTGGGACGAACCGCACCTCGCCGAACAGAACCAGGCGCATCGAGCATTGCCCGACAAGATCCAGCAGTTCGTCGAGCGCACGTGGCTCAATGATCTCTGCATCATCAATGAGCGTGACGCAGAACCGATCGGACGCCTCCTGCTCCTCGACGTGCTGGGCAATCAATTTGGTCAGCAGCTGAATATTTGCGTTTCCGGGTGCTGCAATTCCATACCCCTGGGAGATCGCCGCGAGTATTTCGCGGCTGGTATTGACGATGGCTCCGTTGACGCGCGCGGCTTTTGCGCGTGGCTCCAGGCTTGCAGACAACTGCCGGTACAGAATGCTCTTGCCCGAATCGTGCGGCCCCGTTACGAGCAACACCCTTCTCGACCATTGGCTGAGGTGCCGAAGCTGTTCGAGATGGGTTTTGCGGTCCCCGCGTTCGAAGAACCCATCGCCCGGAAGCGCGAAGGGGTTGTGGGTCATGCCCAGGTAACCACGATCCTGCTCAGCCATTGCACAAGTTATCGCCGGCCGTAAGCGTTTCGCCTAGCGCCGATAGATCGATTTCCTCCGTGACCACGACCTCGCCAATACCCCTGGCCAGAACCAGGCGCAATGTACCATCAACCACTTTCTTGTCCATGCCCATAACGCGCAACATTGCTTCGGCTGTCACGGGCGGCGGCGCGACCGGCAAGCCAAAAGCGCCAACCGCACGCTTGATGCTTTGCGCCGCCGAGGTCGATAGCCACCCCTGACGCGCGGACAGATCTGCCGCCATAACCATGCCAATCGCCACCGCTTCTCCGTGCAACAGGGTACGATAGCTTGTCAGAGCCTCGAGGGCATGCCCGAAGGTGTGACCGAAATTGAGAATGGCGCGTACCCCTGTTTCAGTTTCATCCCGGGCAACCACGTCGGCCTTGATCTCACAGGAGCGCTGAATCGCCTCAGCTAGAGTCGCGGCATCGCGTGTCATCAGCGCGTTGGCGGAAGCCTCCAGCCAGGCAAAAAACTGCGCATCTACGATGATTCCGTATTTCAACGTTTCAGCGAGTCCGGCCTGAAACTCGCGTTGGCCAAGAGACACCAGCACTGACGTATCGGCGACCACACAGCGAGGCTGATAGAAGGCGCCAATCATGTTTTTACCCGACGGATGGTTGACCGCTGTTTTACCGCCCACCGAAGAGTCAACCTGTGCCAGCAAGGTTGTTGGGATCTGAATGAAATTCACGCCGCGCTGAAACGTCGCCGCCACAAATCCCGTGATATCTCCGACAACCCCACCACCCAGCGCGATCAGTGTAGTCGATCGGTTGTGGCGATTGCTCATAAGAAAATCCATGAGCGCGCCGTAGCTATCGAGGTTTTTATGCTGCTCACCGTCGGGCAATGTGAAGACATCCACCTGCAGGCCATCCAGCGCCCGCATGACCGCCGCCAGATACAACGGTGCCACCACTTCGTTGCTTACAATGGCAACCTGTTTCCCCGCGATATGGCGACGCAGGAGATCCGTCTGGCCTAGCAGACCATCTCCGATATAAATGGGATAGCTGCGTTGACCAAGATCAACGAGGACCGAATGCATCGCAAACTCGTCAGTCAAATCGCGCCGTCCTCGCGCAGCTTCTTTTCGATCATGCGCGCAAGCACCTTTGGGCCTTGCCGATCGGTCACAAATCGATAGTCCGCTATTTCCGCATAAAGAGGCGTACGATCAGCCTGCAGGCGCGACAACGTCTCGCGTAGATCACCTTGTTGCAAAAGCGGCCTCCTCTTGTCTCGCTGTGTGCGCTCAACCAGCCTTTCCAGCGGGCTGTCGAGATGTACGACTATCCCGCGCGCAGCAAGTATTTTACGGTTGCACGCCCGCAACGCCACCCCACCGCCGGTAGCCAGAACGATCCCGCGCCTTTGGGTGAGTTCTTCGATGACCTGCTCTTCCCGGTCACGAAACCCCTGTTCGCCTTCCACATCGAAGATCCACGCGATATCTGCACCCGCGCGTTCCTCGATGACGTGATCGCTGTCAACAAACTCAGCGTTCAGCGCCCGGGCGAGCAGGCGTCCGACCGTGCTCTTGCCCACGGCCATCAATCCAACGAGAAATACGTTCTGCTTGGTCATAAGAAAACGGCGCCCTGCTGGCGCCGTTAGTTTAGTTTATTCGGGGATCACCCGCGATGAACCAGGACATCAACGTGGGGACAGGCTGTCCTGAATAATTCTCGGAGTAATGAAGATCAACAGTTCCTGCTTGTCGTCGCGCACTACTTCGCGCCGGAAGAGCCGGCCAACGTAGGGCAGATCGCCTAAGAACGGCGTCTTGGTGATAGAGATGTTCTTGTCCGTCTGGAAGATGCCACCGAGCACCACGGTCTGACCGTTGTCCACGAGGACTGTCGTTTGGATCTCATTGGTGTTGATCGAAGGGACACCATTGAAGATCTGACCGACCGTGTCCTGCTTGATGTTCAGCTCCATGATGATGCGATCATCTGGCGTAATCTGCGGGGTGACCTCGAGCGAGAGCACCGCGTCCTTGAACGAGGTGGAGGTAGCACCGCTACTTGTAGCCTCCTGATAGGGAATCTCTACACCAGACTCGATTGTTGCAGTCGACTTGTCCGCAGTGATGACCTTGGGTCGGGCTACCACCTCGGCATGGCCATCGCTGGCTAGCGCTGAAAGCTCGAGGTCGAGCAGAAAGTTGTCGCCCGTTATGCCGATACCAAAGCTGGAGGCACCTGCAGCGAGTACGCCCAAGTCTACGACCAGGTCGTTCGGCGATGTGATATCACCACTGCCATTGACCGCAATGTTCTGCAGCTCACCGAGTGTCTCCAGAGATCCGCCGTATTTGAGCTGTGAAGGGCCGTTGTTTTTCAACGCGCCGCCGCCCCAACGCACACCGAGCTGTTGGGAGAAGTTAGCGTTGGCAGTCACAATTCGTGCCTCGATGAGCACCTGGCGTACTGGTACGTCGAGCTGCGCGATTACGCGGCGAAACCCTTCAAGCCTGTCTGCGGTATCCGTAAGGATGATGGCGTTGGTACGCTCATCAACAATGACGCTGCCGCGACCCGAGAGCATCGACCGATCGCCTTGGCCCGCTGCGTTGCTAAACAGATCGAAAAGTTCGCTAGCCGATGCGTAACGGATTTGAATGAATTCGGTACGCAGCGGAGCAAGCTCGGAGATCTGCTTCTGGTTTTCGAGTTCCAGTTTTTCCCTTGCGGCGATTTCCGCCGCAGGAGCGACCAGCAGTACATTACCAACCTGGCGCTTGTCCAGCCCCTTGGTTTTCAGAATGAGCTCTAAGGCTTGATCCCACGGTACGTTCTTCAACCGCAACGTGATGCGGCCCGAGACCGTGTCGCTTGCCACAAGATTGAGGTCGGTAAAATCGGCAATCAGCTGTAGAACCGAGCGAACCTCGATGTCCTGGAAGTTCAGCGATAGTTTTTCGCCCGTGTACCTGAAGATATCGTCACGCTGGTCCGCTTCGGCTTCGCTCAACGGATTCACGTTGATAGACAGGATGTTGTCTGCCTGGTATGCGAGATAATCATAGTTGCCCATAGCCGTGATCGTAAAAGTAGTATCTGGACCGTCCTGCACGGCATCGATGATCTGTACCGGGGTGGCGAAGTCGGTGACATCCAGACGTCGCTGCAGTTCCTCGGGCAGGTGCGTGTTGCGAACTTCGACCCGAATGCGCCCACCATCGCTGACCACGTTAACAGGCGCCTTACGGTTAGACAGCTCAATAATAATCATGCCTTCGCCTTCCTTGCCGCGGCGGAAATCAACGCTAATGACTCGCGAATCGGACAATTGGGGCGCTGAGGTACTTACAGCATCTGCATCTGCGAATTCCTGCGGGGCAAATATGCCAGCGCCTGCACCACCTCCAACCAGCAGGAACAGTGTGTTGCCCTGAATTTCGGTTTCGTAGCTCACCAGCCGTGTGAGATTGACGATGGCGCGTGTGCGGTCCTTGGTGGAGATCACGGAAACGCGGCGCGCGTTGCCGATACCAAGATTATGGTGCTTTTCTTCCAGGGCGCTCACCACACCCGGCATGTCCAGCACGATACGCGCGGGCTGCTCGATGGTGTACCCCGTCGGTTGCGGAGGTGGCCCGTCGAACGTCATACGAATCTCGACCCTATCCCCGGGCAGAGACGAGAACTCGATCGTTTCGAGTGTGACGGACCAAGCCGGTGCGCCAACCAGTAGAGCGGCCAGACCCGCTGTCAGCAACGCAAGCCTCCGACCCATTCGCTGGAAGCTCTCGCCCGGCTGAAGGCTCCGACTGTTGAATTGACTAGGCATCATTCTCATCCTCTATGCTCCGCCTGCCAGAGTTACGGTTCGAGCGCGCTCAATCCAGCCGCCCGTTCCATCTGGAACTATTTCGATGAGTTCAAGCTCGCCCTCATCGATGGTTACAATCTGTCCGTGGTTCGTACCCATGTAGTCGCCACGCTGCACGCGGTGAACGCCCCCGTCACCGTCCTGAATCAGGGCGAACATCGAGCTGCCCTGAGCCAGCGTGCCGACCATAGACAACCGCGTGACGGTGTACTGCTCCAGATACTGCTTAACGCGGTTGAAGTCCGGCACTACCTGAGGACCACCCTGCTCGCGTTCGACCCGTTTCACCACCACGGGCGGTTCAAACGGGCTGCGCTGGTTGCTCGCCTGATAGGCGAACGGGGGTATCTGTTCGAATGGCGGCAGCGGTTCGATCCGCTGCTTGGGTCTTGCGTTTACGTCAGACATGAATTCCCGTAAATCGGTGAAGTCGTCATTACCTCCACAGCCCAACACGCTGGTGGAAAGCAGCACGATGATCGCCACCTTGATCACCTTACCCATCACGATTCCTCGTCCACATAGCGGTAAGTCTTGGCCATAATCGTCATCCTGAGCTCCTGTGACGATTTCTGAGGGGATATGACGAAGTCGTGCAACGTGACAATCCGGGATAAGTTGGCGACTCCACTCACAAACGCACCGATCCTGTGATAGTCGCCTTCAACCACGATATCGATCGGCAACTCTACGTAGAATTCAGTTCGTCGCTCGGGCTTGAGATCGATACTCTCGATCTTCAATTCGTTGTCTAAAGCGGTTCGGGTAATATCCTCGAGCAAACCTGGAACCTCGGTATCGCTGGGGAGCTGCCGCAACAAAGCACCGAACGTCACCTCCATTTCCTCTTTTTGCTTGCGGTAGGCATCAAGGTTGGCTGCCTGCTCCCGCTTTTTCTCATAGTCTTTACGTAGATCTACCTCTTTCGTCTGCGCGCTATCGAGAGCCTCCTGCTTGTCGATGAGGTAGTAGAAATAGCCTCCACCGATCACCACCGAGAACAACACCGTCATCACAATGGCCTTTACGACGGTGGGCCATGATCCGATGTTGTTGAAATCGAGATCGTTGAAATCGAGGTTCTGTAACTGCTCGAGAGTGTCCTGCAAAGCCATCGTTACTCCCCCTCAACCGCACGGTTTGGATTCACCTGTATAAAGGTGAGATCAAACGTGCTGGCTTGCTCGCCGTAATCGGAGTTGTGTGGATCTTCTTTGATGCTCTTCAGGTTGGGTTGGGAAAACCAATCCGACTCATCAAGGTTACGCATCAGCGAGGAGATCCGGTTGTTGGATTCGGCCGTCCCATGCACGGATAGTTTAGAGCCAGACATCGAAAGCTCTCGATAATGGATGCCCTTGGAGAGCGTACGCACCACCTCGTCGAATACCCGCACGATGACAGGCCGGTTACCTTGCAGTTCCTGAATGACCTGCATCCTCGAGAGCAACTCATCCTTGGTCTTTCGCAGATCGCGAATCTCGGCTATCTGGTTGTCGAGGTCGTCAATATGGCGTTGCAGAAACTGGTTGCGACCATTCTGGTACTCCACAGAGCGATCGAGCATCAGGCCAACACAGAAAATCAGTACGGCGCCAATAACCAGAATACCGCCCAGATTGGTCAGAAACTCTTTCTGCCGACGCTCGCGCTCCCACTCGCGCCATGGAAGTAGGTTAATTCGTGCCACTAGTCGAAGCTCCTCAACGCCAGGCCACAGGCAATCATCATCGCCGGAGCGTCATTCGCCAGCGCCTCGCTGTCGACTCGTCCGGATACCGACATATCCACAAAAGGATTGGAAACGGTGGTGGGTGTACCGAGTTTAACTTCGATCATCTCGGCCAGCCCGTCGATGGACGCAGTGCCCCCGGCCAGGATGATGTAGTCGACATCGTCGTACTGACTCGACGAGAAAAAGAACTGCAGAGATCGAGTCACTTGCTGCAGCACGGCTTCTTTGAACGGTTGCAGCACTTCCTCTTCGTAGTCGTCAGGCAGCCCTCCTTGTTTCTTGGCCAGTCCGGCTTCCTCGAACGACAGGCTGTAGCGACGTTGAATCTCTTCGGTGAGCTGCTTACCACCAAAGAGTTGTTCTCTTGTGTAAATAGACTTGTCATCGGCAAGCACCGAAAGTGTCGTCATCGTTGCACCAATATCGATGATGGCGACCACCAGATCTTCCGGATTGCTACCCAGCTGCGGTTTCAACAACTCGAATGCGCGCTTCATGGCGTGCGCTTCTATGTCCACTACAGACGGTTTGACGTTGCCGAGATCAAGTGCAGCTTCGCGCATCTCGACATTTTCTTTACGACAAGCCGCCAGCAACACTTCGACCTGGTCCGGATTACGCTCCGAAAGGCCTTGAACTTCAAAATCGATCGCAACCTCGTCAAGGGGATATGGAATGTACTGATCCGCCTCGACGATGATCTGATTCTCCATCTCATCGTCCGACAACGAGGCGTCCATCTCGATGGTCTTGGTGATCACGGCAGAACCCGCAACCGCAACAGCTGCCAGTCGGGCCGAACTCTTCGAGCGGCTGATAACGCGCTTGATCGCTTCACCTACACCTTCGACATCGCTAATATTCTTTTCGACCACCGCGTTTGGTGGAAGTGGTTCCACCGCATAGGATTCCACGCGGTACCGATTGTTAGCTTTAGACAGCTCAAGCAACTTGACGGAAGTGGAGCTTATATCCAGCCCAAGCAGAACGTTGGACTTCTTCTTAAAAAGGCCAAACACAGTAATTTTTCCTCAGTGGCGCAGGCACTTACGTCCTTTTTATGCAACTTAACATTAAATACCAGGATTACTACGAGAGCAATCGCTTCCCTGTAACTATGCCGCCATCATGACACCACGGTCCCGACGCGTCGTAACTTCTATTATGTGGCTCGCCCTCACGGGTTTATGTGCCACAGTGCTCAGTCTTGCAGGCGTATATCTCTATCTGGATCCGCTGATTCCACCAGCTGAGAGCTACCGCCATGTAAGGCTCGAGACGCCATTAAGAGTATATACGGCAGACGGGCAACTCATCGCCGAATTCGGGGAACGGCGTCTCATTCCGCTTACTTTAGACCAGGTACCACCGCTTTTTGTGAGCGCTTTGTTAGATACCGAAGACAAACGTTTTTACCAACACAACGGCATCGACTACATTTCTCTAGCCAACGACACCCTGGAACTTGTGTTGAATCGAGAGATTCGTTCAGGTGCGAGCACCATCACAATGCAGCTGGCGCGCAACATTTCGTTCTCTCTGGAACAGACCTTCATACGCAAGTTCAAAGAGATGCTGTTGGCGCTGAAGATCGAGAAGGAACTCAGCAAGGACGAGATACTCGAACTCTACATGAACGTAGTGCCGTTTGGTAAGCGCGCTTACGGAGCGCAGGCTGGTGCGCTCACCTACTACGGTAAGCCCCTGAACCAGCTGACCCTGCCACAGCTTGCCATGCTGGCAGGCATTCCTCAGGCGCCCACTGCGGGAAATCCGGTCAACGGACCCGAGCGAGCGTTGCGACGACGCAACGTGGTACTCAATCGAATGCTTGATCAAGACTCCATTACTCAGGCGCAGTACGAAGCAGCGACGGTCACGCCGATTAGCGCCAGGGTCTATGACAGAGATCTGGATGTGCCTGCACCTTTTCCGGCGGAGTGGGTACGCGCAGAGCTGATCCTGCGTTATGCGGACCTGTACACCGGCGGTTACCAGGTATTTACAACACTCGATGCTGCGTTGCAGCGAACGGCCACGGCGGCGCTACGTAAAGGCCTGACAAGCTACGACAACCGCCACGGCTATCGTGGTGCCGAGCAGGAACTGGGCGAACTTACCGAAGCGGAATATCTTGACGCTCTCAAGGGCGTACGGACGTTTGGTGGCCTGGAACCCGCCGTGGTGACGGTTTTGAATGATCACGACGCCGAGGTCTTACGCGCCAACGGGAAACTGGTGTCAGTCAACATGGAAGCGATGGCATGGGCCCGACCTTATATCGACGTCAATGCCATGGGTAACGCCCCGAACCTCCCCGCCGACGTGCTAGCCATAGGTGACCTCATCCGGATACAGGCCATCGGCGAACGCACACCCACCCAGGAGACCGAATGGCGGTTGGCGCAACTGCCAGACATTCAAGGGGCGCTGGTGTCTTTGAACCCGCAGACCGGTGCTGTGCTTGCCCTGGAGGGCGGCTTCGACTTCGGCATGAATCAGTACAATCACGCACTGCAGGCCGCCCGTCAGCCCGGTTCTGGGTTCAAGCCCTTCGTTTATTCGGCTGCACTGCATCACGGAGTAACGCCTGCGAGCATATTCATGGACGCGCCACTGGTTTTCAACGATCAGAATCTGGAATCTCAATACCGCCCGGACAACGACAACAGCCGCTACAACGGCCCCACTCGCTTGCGCGAGGCACTCTACCGCTCCATCAATCTGGTATCGATGCGCGTACTGTTGAAGGTAGGCGCCGGCCGGGTAATGGATTACGTGCGCAGCTTCGGTTTCGACACCGATACATTTCCTCGCAATACACAGCTTGCCATGGGCGGAGGAACGATGGCGGTAACCCCTCTGGAAATGGTAAACGCCTACGCCGTATTCGCCAACGGCGGGTGGCGGGTGCAACCACACATCGTGGACCGGGTAATCGACTTGGAAGGACAGACCATCTTCGAAGCGCAGCATCCCGTGGTTTGCGACCCTTGTGACGAACCCCAGGCCGCTGACCTGACCGGGGAACCGGCAAATCTCGAAGACCTCTTTGCGGCAGACGCCTCCTCACGCCCACGTCCAATGATTCCGGCAACTCGTGTCGTCGATGAGCGCAACGTCTACATCATGAACAGCATGCTACAGGACGTTATCCGGCTCGGCACGGGGCGCCGGGCGCTCACCCTGGATCGCGGCGATCTCGCCGGCAAGACAGGCACCACCAACGACGCCGCAGACACCTGGTTCAACGGCTACAACCGCGACGTGGCGACCACGGTGTGGGTAGGTTTTCCAAATCACCAACCGCTTGGCAAACGCGAATACGGATCCAACACCGCGCTACCAATCTGGATCGACTTCATGGCAACGGCTCTGGCCGGAAAACCGGAAACGGTGCCCAACCAGCCAGCCGGGGTGGTCACCATCAAGATAGACCGGCAAAGCGGCGAGCGGGCCACTTCTCAGCAGAAAGACGCGATCTTCGAATTGTTCCTGGCCGAGCATACGCCGCGCCGAGCGAAGCAAGCCACAATCACAGATGCCGAGCCCGACGCCGAAGACCTCAAGCCCGTTGATATTTTTTAGCAGTAGCGTGGCTGTTCGGAGGACAGTCACGCTCCTACTGGATAATCTTGATGTTATCGCCGGCGCGCGGCTCGCCGACCGGGTGATGCCCATTGATTACCCGCAGGGTTTCTTCGGGGTACGACTTGATTGACACCTTCCGGGCGATGGTCTCATAGGTGTCTCCGGGCTTGGCCACAATCACCGCGATCCGCTGGCTGTTTGCTACCTGCAGATCGGCGGCCGTCATGGCACGAAATGACATAACCGTAGCCCGCCATTTCGCTTCGAAAGCGCTCGGATCGCCGATCGGGCCAACCTCGCCCTTGAACAGATACACGCCGCCATCTTTGTAGATTATGGCAATTCTGCGAGCCTGAGCATTACCGGTAGCAATCTCGACGTTGCCAATGAACGCGTCATAGCCGTTAACCTCCAGGCTCTCACCGTCGGTGACGTCGTCGCGCTTGAGCGTCTCGGTAATGTACTCCTCGGGCGTCTGTTCGCCTTCTGGGGAATTCATGCGCTGCACCGTGATGAACGAATCCGAAGTACCCGCCGGAGCCTTGCCGAGCACTTCAGCGGCGGTATTGGTGACATCCCATCCGGACGGAAACTGCACGACCACTCGCAGCGACCCGTGATAGTAAGTCTCACCCTTGATCAACCCGGTGGCCGCTTCGTCTCCGTATACCATGCCATCGATCATCTCCCAGAAATCACGCTCCGGCTCTGTGAGCTCTTCGGGAAGCAAATGCTGAGACTTCTGCACCGCGTCATACAAGCGCTTGTCGTTCTTCGGGTGCGACGAGAACAAACCGTGGTAGACGCTCGGTTGGTTCAGAACGTTCTTGGAGAACAATGAGTGATCTTTCAACACGTGAATCACATCGATCATGGCCAACGGGTTGTATCCCGCACGGGCGAGAAACTCGCCGCCATATTCGTCGGCCTCCAGCTCGAACTCGCGACCGTACCCCGACCTCAGCGTCTGGGTTACGGTGTTGCTGAGATCCGCGATCGCTGCGGTTCCGGTCATGATGGAGCCGATAAATCCGGCTACGTTGCCGAAAAAGCCCATCATGTTGCTGCGCCGTGCGTGTCGGCCTACCACATGACCGATCTCGTGACCGATCACCCCGGCAAGCTCATCCTCCGAGCGCAGGTACGCAATCAAGCCGCGGTTAACGAAGATGTATGCATCGGGGAACGCCGAAGCGTTGACGGTGGGGTTGTCCACTACGTAAAAATGGTACTCCTTGCCAGCATGAGGGCTAGCGCGCAGCAGTCGCTGGCCGACCTCGTCCACGTAGGCTTGCCACTCTTCGTCGGGGTAGAGCTGCTCCTTTTCTTTCATCTCGTTATAGACTTTTTCGCCAGCACCGGCGCTGGCAAGACCCGCCAGGCTCAGCAGCAGCACGGCCATGCAACCGGCCAGCGCCCTGATAGCGTGCCGGCGAGAGACATTAGATGAATCGGACTTGTTCATGGTTCGAGCTTGCTCAGGTCATCTGTCAACAACGGCCAACCTTATCTTACGAGGCAGACAGAATTCCGCCAATGGCCTGATTGATTGGACTGACAGAACATAGCCTGGTTCAGCTGAACCAGGCATTAACCGGCGCAGGAATTTGCTGCCCGGGTTAGCTGGATACCGAGCGATTGCCGAAACGCTTGCGGAACCGCTCCACTCGGCCACCCGCATCGAGGATCTTCTGCTTGCCCGTATAGAAGGGATGGCAGGCGGAACAGACTTCCAAATGAATGTCCTTGCTCAAGGTAGAGCGGGTCTCGATGACGTTTCCGCAACTGCACGTGGCCGTAAAGCCACTGTATTGGGGATGGATGTCGGGCTTCATCTGATGGTTCGCCGAAGGTGTTGCTTCGAAAAAGGGCGCGCAGTGTAGTCAGATGAGTTATGAATAGCAACCTTGGAGCCACCCATCAACTCACGCGATTTTAGACTCGAAACCAGACTACGCATTTCTTGAACGAATTCCTCACCGAATCATCATCGGACGCGCCAACCGACCCCGTAAGGGTGGCGCGCGTGGCTGTGCCCGTACCCCTGCATCGGCTGTTTGACTACTGCGTTCCAGCTTCGCTGCCGATGCCATCGATCGGGGCCAGGGTAACCGTACAGTTCGGTGGGCAAAAGCTGACCGGCGTATGCGTCGCCCAAAACCCTCACAACGCCCACGATAAGCTCAAGCCGCTTTTGAGAGTACTCGATCATGAACCCGCACTCCCGGCGGAGCTGTATGACCTGGCGCTGTGGCTGGCCGAGTACTATCAGCATCCGTTGGGAGAAGTGCTGGCAAGCCTGCTGCCAGCCGAGGCGCGCCGCGGCCGCGATCTTTCCATCGAGCGCCCGCAGATATGGACTACCACCGGCCGCAAAGCCGATCTCAAACGCGCTCCGCGCCAGAGGGCGTTGCTCGACACCCTCTGCAACGCCGGCGGGAGCATGACGGCAGCAGCCATACACGCAGCAGGGTTCTCCCGCGCGTTGATCCGCGCCATGGCCGGCAAGGGTCTGATATCAGCCGGCGAGGCAACGCCCGACATTCAAACCCAGGTGTGCGAACAGCCCCTGGAGCTTAATTCCGAACAAGCCGCCGCGCTGCATGAATTGGAGTCACTCCCACCGGGGTTCGCCCCCGCTTTACTCGAAGGCGTGACCGCGAGCGGCAAAACCGAGATCTACCTCAGGCTGATCCAGCGACTGCGCACCCAGGGCAAACAGGTGCTGGTGCTGGTCCCAGAGATCGCGCTCACCCCGCAAACCGTGGGCCGTTTCGAGGCTCGGTTTGGCGCTCGAGGAGCGGTCGCCAGCCTGCACTCCAACCTGACCGATCGCGAGCGGCTGCAAACGTGGTTGAAGTGTCGAAGCGGCGAGGTCAGCGTTCTCATCGGTACCCGCTCCGCTGTGCTTGCCCCGTTCCGTAACCTGGGCTTGATCGTGGTCGACGAAGAGCACGATGGTTCATTCAAGCAGCAGGACGGACTACGCTACTCCGCGCGGGATGTGGCCGTAAAACGCACCCAGAACCTGGGTATTGGGTTGCTGTTGGGCAGCGCAACGCCGTCGTTGGAGAGCCTGAACAACGCCCACACCGGACGCTACCTCCATCTGCACTTAAAGCACCGCGTCGCCGGAGCCTCGCTGCCAGGATTCCACCTGATCGACATCCGCGGCCAGAAATTGAACGACGGCCTGAGCGATGAGTTGGTTCGAATTCTCAAACGCCACCTGGATCGGGGCGGCCAGACGCTGGTGTTTCTCAATCGCAGAGGCTTTGCGCCGAGCTACCTGTGCCCTCGCTGCGGCTGGCAGGCTATCTGTCCGCATTGCGAGATGCGCATGACCCTGCACCTCTCTCCCCGGGGGTTGATCTGCCATCACTGCAGCCATCGCCAGGCATTGCCTCGTTCCTGCCCGGATTGCGCTCAGGAGAACCTGGTTGCGGTGGGAGTCGGCACCCAGCGTATCGAAGCGGGGCTTGCCCGGCTTTTTCCCGATGTTCCGTTGTACCGAATCGACCGCGACACCACGCGCAGCCAGAAACGCATGCAGGCTCAGTTCGAGTCGATTCGCGAGGGTCTGCCCGCCATACTGGTGGGCACCCAGATGCTGGCCAAAGGCCACCACTTCCCCAAGGTAACTCTGGTGGCGGTGATCAACGCCGATGGCGGATTCATGAGTGCGGATTTCCGAGCCCCGGAGCGTACGGCGCAGCTGATTATCCAGGTGGCCGGCCGCGCCGGGCGCGCCGAATACCCCGGCGAAGTCTGGATTCAGACCTACCAGCCTGACAGCGCCCTGCTGCGTTCTCTGATCGACAGCGGCTATCCCGGGTTCGCCGAGCGTGAATTGAGCATTCGCCAGAACTCAGGCCTGCCGCCGTATCGTCCCATGGCGCTGGTGCGGGCAGAAGGCGTCGATCCAGACGCTGCCCGTGACTGCCTGGCCGCGCTGCGAGCGCAGCTTGGCGCGCCGTTGGAAGTCCTCGGGCCCGCGCCCGCACCCGTGGTACGCGTAGCCAACCGATTCCGTTTCCAGCTGCTGGTACTCGCAGACAACCGTGCGGCCCTGCACCGCGGCTTGCGGGTGTTGCGCGAAGCCCAGCCGGTAGCCGGGGTACGCTGGTCCCTGGACATCGATCCTTACGATACGTTTTAACCAGCTACTACCCTATCATTGCGCAGCCATGTCCAAAGACTTTGCGAACCGTAAATCCAAAACTGCAACCCGTAGACCGACCTCGCGCGCCGCAACGTCGCGAGGCGCTTCATCACGCACCCCGATGCACGGCCAGGCCCGCAAAAAACGCACTCAATCCGCCCTCTTTCATGGCCCAAGCTTTTCCGGCGGTATCGCGCTGGGTGCAATCATGGTCCTGGCGGCCGCCTACCTGCCGGACCTATTCCGCGAGACAGTGGGGCAAACGCTCGCACTGAAGAGCCGGGAACCTCGCGAACCCGTACGCTTCGAGTTCGCCGAGCGATTGCGCAATGCCGAGGTACGCGCCGACCTCGACGCCTACGCCGATGATGTCAATCCGGACATGAACGCCGCCATGGAATACCTAATCCAGGCCGCCGCGTTTCGGACCATGGACGATGCCGAATCCCTGCGCGCTCGGCTGATCCTCATCGATCTGCCCGTTCGGACCACCGCGGCGTGGGTCGCTAACAAGCCCTGGTACCGGGTTACCGTTGGGCCCTTTCTCAGCCAGGACGAAGCAAGCCGCGCGATGACGCGGCTGCGCGAACTCGACCTCGACGCATTCCTCATCAAGCGAGCAATCCCGCAGGAGCGTTGAAAAGCACGGCTGACAACCCCACTATGCTTAGTTCGGTGACCTTAAATCACGGCCTGAACGGGGACGCATGGAACAATTTCACGGTACGACCATCGTCAGCGTACGGAGCGACAATCAAGTTGCCCTGGGCGGCGACGGGCAGGTTTCGCTGGGCCAGACCATCATGAAAGGCAACGCCCGCAAGGTCCGGCGGGTGTACAAGGATACGGTCCTCGCCGGATTCGCCGGGGGTACTGCAGACGCCTTCACGCTGTTCGAGCGATTCGAGGCGGCGCTCGAGAAGTTTCAGGGCAACCTGACCCGGGCCGCGGTGGAGTTGGCCAAAGACTGGCGCTCCGATCGCGCCCTGCGACGCCTTGAAGCCATGCTCGTAGTCGCGGACGTCGAGGCTTCATTTCTCATCAGCGGCACCGGCGACGTTATCGAGCCTGAAGCGGGCGTGATCGCAATCGGTTCCGGCGGACCCTTTGCACAGTCCGCAGCCCGGGCGCTGGCAGAAAATACCGAGCTCGACGCGCGCACCATCGTCGACAAATCCCTGGCCATCGCTGCAGACATTTGCGTGTATACCAACCACCACCGGACCATCGAGGTACTCGATCTGTCATGAGCCAGATGACACCCAGAGAAATCGTCCACGAGCTGGACAAGCACATCATCGGCCAGGACAAGGCCAAGCGATCGGTGGCGATTGCCTTGCGTAACCGCTGGCGGCGCATGCAGCTCGATGAGGAGATGCGCGAAGAAGTCTCACCCAAGAACATTCTGATGATCGGGCCTACCGGTGTCGGCAAAACCGAAATCGCCCGGCGCTTGGCACGACTCGCGAACGCTCCGTTCATCAAGGTGGACGCAACCAAGTTCACCGAGGTGGGTTACGTCGGAAGGGACGTGGAATCCATCATCCGGGATCTGGCCGACGTGGCGGTGAAGATGCTGCGCGAGGACCAGATGAAGCGGGTGCAACACCGCGCCGACGACGAAGCCGAAGATCGCATCCTTGATGTTCTGCTCCCAGAGCCGCGCCCCGCGGGCTTCCAGGAAGCCAACCATGCTGGTGGCAGGAGCCCAGGCAGCGACTCCAACGCCCGCCAGCTGTTTCGCAAGCGGCTGCGCGAAGGCGAGCTCGACGACAAGGAAATCGACATCGAACTCGAGTCCGCCCAGGTCGGCGTGGAGATCATGGCCCCGCCCGGCATGGAAGAGATGACCAACCAGCTGCAGAGCATGTTCAGCAATCTCGGTGGCGCCAGGAAACGCACTGTACGGATGAAGATCAAGGATGCGCTGCGCAGGGTCCGGGAGGAAGAAGCCGCCAAGCTCATCGACGAAGACGAGATCAAGACCAAGGCCCTGGAGAACGTGGAGCAGATGGGCATCGTGTTCCTGGACGAGATCGACAAGGTGGCCAAACGCAGCGAGACCCTGGGCGCGGACGTGTCCCGCGAGGGCGTGCAACGCGATCTGCTACCCCTCATCGAAGGCTGCACGGTATCCACCAAGTACGGGATGGTGCGCACCGATCACGTACTATTCATCGCTTCCGGCGCATTTCATATGGCAAAACCGTCGGACTTGATTCCCGAGCTTCAGGGGCGCCTGCCGATCCGTGTGGAGCTCTCAGCGCTGTCTTCCGAGGACTTTAAACGAATTCTGGTGGAGCCCGACGCCTCCCTCACCCAACAGTACGAAGCGCTGCTGGCCACCGAAGGATTCACCCTCGAATTCAGCGACGAAGGCCTAGATCGGATCGCCGAGATCGCCTGGCAGGTGAACGAGGGAACCGAAAACATTGGCGCACGGCGCCTGCACACCGTGATGGAACGCCTGCTTGAAGACGTATCGTTTCGGGCATCCGAGTCTTCCGATGAGCACATTTGCATCGATGCCGCATACGTCGACGAGCACCTCGCAGAACTCGCCCGCGACCAGGACCTGTCGCGGTACATCCTGTAACCTGTGACCCTATGAATCGTTCCATTCCTCGGCCGCGGGAAATCACCTACCACAAGCAATCGAAGGTGCTGGAGCTGACCTTTGGCGATGCTGCCCTGGAGCTCTCCGCCGAGTTGCTGCGCGTATACTCACCTTCTGCAGAAGTTCGCGGCCATAGCGCGGATGAGCGCAAGCTGCAAACCGGCAAGAAGCACGTGTCCATTTCCCGCATCGAACCGGTGGGAAACTACGCCATTCGCATAGTCTTCGATGATGGCCACGATACCGGACTGTACGGCTGGGACTTTCTCTTCGACCTCGGCGAAAACATGGAGCGCTACTGGCGCGAGTACCTGAGCGATATAAAGGCCGCCAACGCTTCGCGACTACCCCGCATCGCGCTGGGTCATTGGGCGCCGCCCCTGCGCAACCACGGTGGCAACACCAGCGGGGACGACGGCATAAATGCCGGGGACGACGGCACAAATGCCGGGGACGACGGCACAAATGCCCGGGACGACGGCACAAATGCCGGGGACGACGGCGCAGGTGCCGGAGGCCACACGCACGAACAGTAGCCGTTTTACGGCACCATGTTAGGGCGTAAACTCCTAACCCCGCTTTCGAATCGTGTCCATGAGCGACCATAATTCCGTCGATTTCGGCCATCGCAAAGTCTCCCCGGACGAGAAGACTCGCCTGGTGGGCAGCGTTTTCGCCAGCGTTGCGGAACGTTACGACCTCATGAACGACGTGATGTCGCTCGGTACCCATCGATTGTTCAAACGCATGACGGTGGAGATGTCCGGGGTGAGAGCCGGTATGAAGGTCCTCGATCTCGCGGGCGGAACCGGCGATCTTTCGGCGTTGTTTGCCTCGGTAGTTGGTGCGAGCGGTAGTGTCGTACTGGCCGACATCAACCCGGCAATGATGGCGGTCGGCCGGGATCGTTTGCTCAACGACGGTCACGCCCAGGTACGCTTCTGCCACACCGCTGCCGAGCACCTGCCATTTCCCGACAACTGCTTTGATTGTGCGTGCATTGGTTTTGGCCTACGCAACTTTACCGACAAGCACCAAGCGCTCGCGGAGCTGAATCGAATTCTGGTCGTGGGCGGCACACTCCTGATCCTGGAATTCTCGAAACCCGACAACCCGCTGCTGCAAACAGCCTACGGTGCATTTCAGGCATTGTGGCCAGGGATTGGAAAACTGATCGTGGGCGACTCGGCCAGCTATCAATACCTGGTCGAATCCATCCGCGTGCACCCATCGCAAAAAGCGCTGAAGCTCATGCTCGAAGACGCAGGCTTTCAAGCCGTTGAGTACCACAACCTGGCCGGTGGAATAGCCGCCATTCATCGTGGGGTAAAACCATGAGCGCAGCACCTGCGTTGCGGCCCCCGCTCGAATTGTGGTTAACCGAATTCGCAACCACATTGACCAACGCAGGCTTAAAGCTCGATCCGCTGTCCGAATCGCGTCTACGGGCGCTGGACGGGCATTGTGTGCATCTTGTTACGGAGCTGCCCACGCCCGTCGATGACAAAACATTCACCCTGCTGGTAACCGATGGCCGGGTAGAGATCCTGCCTTACGCTGTGCCGGAACCCAATGCCACCGTCCGGGGCAGCATTCCCGATCTGCTGACCTGGTTCATCAGGGGTGCGGCGGGGCCCGGCAAAATCAGCTTTGAAGGCGATGAAACCGTGCTGGGCGAGCTCACCGAGATCTTTCATAGGTACACCCCGGACCTCTCTGAACTGGTCTCGGGACTCCTGGGGAGCGAGGTTGCTGCCAATCTCGCGAACGTCGCGGAGGGCGTCATGGCAGCCCTGGGCTCCGCGCTGCAAGGGGCCGGTTCCGCCCTGCAGCGCAGCACAGCAGAACGTTACGTCACCCGCTCAAGCCTCAGTGCCTTTGTCGACCTTCTCGACGATACTCGAGCCAGGCTCGACCGACTCGCACAGCGCGTGCGCGCTGAGGAATCCCACACTCCATCCGCCGTAGCGGGCAGGCAAAAGCCGTGAACGCTCTGCGCCGCCTGGCCAGAGTCATGTGGGTCTTCAGTCGCTACCGGCTCGATGCCTTAATCGACCCCGACCAACTGCGCCATGCCCAGATACCGCGCCGTTATCTGTGGCTACTGCGGCTGTCTCCCGTACGGCTCTTTCCGATCGGCGACGAGCCCCGCGGGCGCCGCCTTTTTCTGGCGCTTGAGAAGCTCGGGCCGGTATTCATCAAGTTCGGCCAGCTACTGTCGACGCGCCGCGATCTGCTCCCGTTAGACATCGCCGACGAGCTTGCCAAGTTGCAGGACCACGTGGCCCCCTTCCCCGGTGAGATGGCCATTGCCATCGTCGAAGATGCGCTCGAGCAACCCATAGCCGAAGCCTTCCGCGAGTTCGATTCGCACCCCCTGGCCTCCGCGTCGGTTGCCCAGGTACATGTCGCAACACTGCACAGCGGTGAAGAAGTGGTCGTGAAGGTGGTGCGGCCCGACATAGCGGAAGTTATCCAGGCCGACATTGAGCTGCTAGGGACGTTGGCCGTATTGTTAGAAGACAGCTTCCCCGATGCGCGCCGGCTACGTCTGCGCCAGGTGGTGCTCGACTACGAGCAGACCATTGTGGGTGAGCTGGACATGCTCAAAGAAGCAAACAACACCGCGCAGTTGCGCAGCAACTTCGCGGAATCCGAGTTGCTGTATGTGCCCCGGGTGCACTGGCAGTGGTGCCGCAGCAATGTGCTCGTGTTGGAGCGCATTTATGGGGTGCCGATCGCAGAGGTGGCCGAACTAAAAGCGCGTGGCACCAACATGCGCCGGCTGGCCGAGCGCGGCGTAGAAACGTTCTTCACCCAGGTATTCGTGGACAATTTCTTTCACGCCGACATGCACCCCGGCAACATTTTCGTAAACATCGAAGACCCCGACAATCCGAGCTACATCGCCGTGGATTGTGCCATCATCGGTACGCTGACCGCGGAAGATCAGGACTATCTGGCGCGCAATCTACTGGCCTTCTTCAACCAGGACTACGCCGAGGTTGCGCGCCTGCACCTCGAGTCCGGCTGGGTGCCCGAGGCAACCGACCCCAGAACGTTTGAACGCGTCATCAAGGAAGTCTGCGAGCCGATCTTCGCAAAGCCACTGAACGAGATCTCTTTCGGTCAGTTCCTAGTCAAACTATTTGAGACGGCCAGTAGCTTCAACATGGAGATACAACCGCAGCTGGTGCTGCTCCAGAAGACCCTGCTCTACGTCGAAGGACTGGGACGCGAGCTTTACCCCGAGCTCGATCTGTGGGAGACGGCCAAACCCTTCATGGAGTCGTGGATGGCCGAACGCGTGGGCCCAGCCGCGGCGCTGCGTGAATTCGCCCAGCGCGCCCCGGAGATCATGGCGCAATTGCCTCGGTTGCCCGGCCTGGTCGTCACGGCCGCTCAGCAGCTACGGCGTCTGGAGCGGGTCGTCGGCCATCAGACCGAATCGCTAAAATTGTTGCAAGGGCGGGTGGATAAGCTCGGTCGTCGAACGCGCGCCAAGCGAGTGGTGGGTGCTACCTTGATACTCCTCGCAAGCGCCCTACTATGGGGCCCAATTTCACACTCGCTGCAGGGCGCCCAGGACCTCGGCGCGCTCGCCGGATTGTTGAGTGCGGTTGTCGGCTCGCTGCTGCTGATCCGGGCCTGAATCAGGCCTTAGCCCAGGACACGCACCAACATGGACACGGACATCATCAAAGACCTCACCGACATCCTGGAATCCCGACGCGGCGGGGACCCCGAGTCATCATATGTTGCCGCGCTGTACGAAAAAGGCCTCAATCGGATCCTCGAAAAGGTGGGTGAAGAGGCGACGGAGGTCATCCTTGCCGCAAGAGATGCCGCTGAAGCCAGCGGCTCGGCGAAGGACGACGCGCTCATTCACGAGGTGGCGGACCTATGGTTTCATACCCTCGTCATGCTCGTTCACCTCAACCAGGACCCGCAATGGGTGCTGCAGGCATTAGCGGATCGCATGGGCACGTCCGGGCACGTGGAAAAGCGCAGCCGCGGTTCCGACGCCAGCCCCGATGTCCAATGAGAACGGGATGGGGGCCTCACTAAAGAGGCAAAGCAAGCCCGTATACTCTTATACTTAAAAGGGAGCGAAAACGGAGATAGCTCATGTTTGGATTAGGAGTTACCGAACTACTGGTCATTCTGGCCATAGTGCTACTGATTTTTGGCCCGAAACGGCTGAAGAGCATCGGCTCGGATCTGGGGTCGGCCATCAAAGGCTTCCGCAAGGCTGTGACCGAGGAAGAAAGCACGACCCCTGCCAGCGACGATCCAAAGGTCATTGAAGGCGAGCTGAGCACGCAGCAGAAAAACGAGACCAAGCAGGACACCAACGTCTAGCGATGTTCGTCTAACGATGTTCGATATTGGCTTTCCCGAACTGGTCTTGATCGCGATCGTGGGTTTGTTGGTGATCGGCCCTGAGCGCCTGCCTGAGGCTCTGCGCACTTTGGGGCTATGGCTTGGGCGCATGCGCCGCAGCTTCGTGTCGGTGAAGAACGAGATCGAAAAAGAGATCGGGATGGACGAGGTCCGTCGCCAACTCCACAACGAAGCCGTGATGGAAGAAATGAAGCGCATAGAAAAAGAGGTGCGTGGAACCGTAGACGACGCCACCATCCACGATGCCGGTCGCAATCCGAGCAGCGAGCCAAGTAGCGAGCCGGGCCCTAAAGAAGAGCCGTCGAGCCCGGCAACCAATGGACAGCATTGAAAAGCAAGACGAGCAGGTGGCGAGCCCAACTCACGATGAGTTGGTAGATTCCAAAGAACAACCGTTTCTCGATCATCTAATCGAACTGCGAGCCCGGATCCTGCGCGGCATGGTCATCGTGCTGTGTATGTTTTTTCCGATTTACTTTTACGCCAACGAACTCTACGCGCTGGTGGCCGCGCCGCTCATGGCGCACCTTCCCAACGACGGCAACATGATCGCTACCGACGTTACATCGCCCTTCCTCACGCCTTTCAAGCTGTCCATATTCGCGGCCATGTTCCTCGGCATGCCGTTTCTGCTGCATCAGCTGTGGGCGTTCGTCTCCCCAGGGCTGTATCTGCAGGAGAAGAAGTTTGCGATGCCATTGCTGTTTTCCAGCATCTTCCTATTTTATCTCGGCATCGCATTCGCCTACTTCCTGGTGTTCCCGCTGGTGTTCCAGTTCATGGCCAGCATCACGCCCGAAGGCGTAACCATGATGACCGACATCAACCGCTACCTGGACTTCGTGCTGAAGATGTTCTTCGCATTCGGGTTAGCGTTCGAAATCCCCATCGCCACGGTGCTGCTCGCATGGTCGGGAATCGCCACCGCAGACGGCATGGCTGCTAAGCGCCCCTACGTGATCGTCGGCTGCTTCGTCGTCGGCATGCTGCTCACGCCGCCAGACGTCATCTCGCAGCTGCTGCTGGCGTTGCCCACCTGGGTACTGTTCGAAATAGGCGTCGTATTTGCCCGCTTTGCCGAGCGGCGCAAGAATGAGCCAGGTTGAGTTCGTTGCCTATGAACCGCATATGGCCGAGGAACTCACGGCCATGTGGCACCGCAGCTTCAACCATGCGCTTGCGCCGTTCAAAGATCCCAAGCCCGTAGAGGCCCGGCGACGTTTTCTGGTGGACGTCCTTTCGCAGCAAGCGTCGCTCACCGTAGCGGTGCACAATGGCGGCATCATCGGCTTCATGGCTCAAAACGGGGAGAGCATCGAGCAACTCTACCTGCACGTGAAACGTCAAGGACAGGGCATAGGATCGAGATTCTTGGAGCTCGCCAAAGCCGCCTCACCGCGACGTTTGCACTTGTACACGTTCCAGCGCAACCTCAAAGCGCGACGCTTCTACCGAAAGCACGGCTTCGAAGAGATCGCCTACGGTCACATCAACGTCGAAGGCCTGGCCGACGTGGAGCTCGAATGGCGCTCGGATCCCGCCGACTCGGGGACGGTCAACGTTCGAGCAGAAACGTCACCGGTCCGTCGTTGACCAACGCCACCTTCATGTCAGCGCCAAATCTTCCGCTGACAACCTTTGGGTATTGCTCATGCACGCGGTCGATAAATCGGCGGTACAGCGGTTCGGCATGTTCCGGAGGTGCTGCAGTGCCGAAGCTGGGGCGTTTGCCTTTCGATGTGTCCGCCGCGAGCGTGAACTGCGATACCACAAGTAGCTCGCCACCCACATCCATTACCGAAGCGTTCATAGGCTTGTCAGAAGCGGGCTTCTCAGGATCAGGGAAGATGCGCAGCCCGAGAATCTTGTCGACCAGCCAGTTGAGCTCCGCATCGCCGTCTTGCGGGTACACACCAACGAACACGAGCAACCCAGACCCGATCTCGGCGATCGTCTCATCATCGACGGTAACTGAAGCCTCGCTGACCCGCTGCACCAACGCGCGCATCATCCACGGCGCTTGCGCTGATGCTGCTTCAACCACCGCTTGCGCACCCGAATGGCCTTCGGGGTGATTTCTACCAGCTCATCGTCGTCGATGAACTCCAGGGCCTGCTCCAGGCCAAGCCGTAGCGGTGTCGTGAGCAGAATGTTCTCATCGCTGCCGGCCGCACGGACATTGGTGAGCTTCTTCTCTTTCATGGGATTTACAGTGAGGTCGCGGTCACGGCTGTTTACACCCACCACCATGCCTTCGTAAATCTCGTCATTCGGGTCGACCATCAAGCGGCCACGGTTCTGCAGATTGAACAGCGCATACGCTACGGCTCTACCCTCTGCGTTGGATATCAGCACGCCGTTGCTGCGCCTGCCGATCTCGCCTTGCGCGCGCGGCCGGTAGCCGGCGGATGCAAAGGTCATGACGCCGGTACCTGACGTCATCGAAAGAAACGACGACCGGTAGCCCATGAGCCCGCGCGTGGGTATCCGATAGCGCAACTGTACGCGACCGTGGCCGTCGCTGTGCATATCCTGGAACTCGCCCCGGCGCGCGCCAAGGCTCTCCATGACCTTGCCCTGATGCTGGTCTTCCACGTCGATGGTGACCAACTCGTAGGGCTCTAAAATCTTACCGTCTTCCTCCCGGGTGATGACCTGGGGTCGGGACACGGCAATCTCATAGCCTTCACGGCGCATGGTTTCGATGAGCACCGACAGGTGCAATTCGCCTCGACCGGAAACCTGAAAGCGATCCGGATCTTCGGTTTCCACGACAGAAAGTGCAACATTGTGCAACGCTTCGCGCTGCAAACGCTCGCGCAGCTGCCGGCTGGTGACGTAGTCGCCGTCGCGCCCGGCGAACGGTGAGGTATTCACACAGAACATCATGGTCAGCGTAGGCTCATCAACCGTGAGCGGCGGCAGAGCCTGCACTTCTTCAGGCGCGCACAGCGTATCCGAAATGGCAATACCCTCGACCCCGGTTACGCAGACGATATCCCCCGCCCCTGCTTCCTCGCGCTCAACGCGCTCTAGGCCATCGTAGCCGAGCACCGCAAGGATGCGGGCCTTACGTATCTCACCATCGTGATTGACCACGACGATGGGGGTGTTTCGCGTGATCCGGCCACGCCGAATCCGGCCAATGCCCATGACGCCGACGTAGCTCGAATAGTCCAGGGCGCTCACCTGCATCTGGAATGAGCCACCTTCGTCCAAGCCAGGCGCCGGCACCTTTTCGATGATGGTTTTCAGTAGCGCGATCATGTCGTCTACCATCGCGGTGGGTTCGGGACCAGACTGGCCGAGCAAGGCCGATGCGTAGACCACCGGGAAATCCAGCTGCTCATCGCTGGCGCCCAGGCTATCGAACAAATCGAACACCTCGTCGATGACACGATATGGCTCAGCGCCCGCTCGATCGACCTTGTTCACCACCACGATAGGATTGAGCCCGGCGGCGAACGCCTTCTGCGTCACGAACCGGGTCTGGGGCATTGGTCCATCGACCGCATCCACTAGCAGCAGCACGGAATCGACCATGGACAGGATGCGCTCCACCTCGCCGCCGAAGTCAGCGTGGCCGGGGGTGTCCACGATGTTGATGCGATAACCCTGAAACTCGATGGCCGTATTCTTAGAAAGGATCGTGATACCACGCTCGCGCTCCAGCTCATTGCTGTCCATTACCCGCTCGGGCTCGCCCCACTCCAGGGTACCCGTCTCCTGCAGCAGTCGGTCCACAAGGGTGGTTTTGCCATGATCAACGTGCGCGATGATGGCAACATTGCGAAGGTGGTCGCTGATCATAGGTAGGTTAAACTTCGCCGCGGAAGACGGCCGGGTTGGCGGTCGCCCAAAAAAGGTGGCGAATTATGGCGGAACGGCGCAAAGCTGTCGCGTTGATTTCAGGGGGTCTGGATTCCATGTTGGCGGCCAGGGTCATCATCGACCAAGGCGTCCACGTAGAAGGCATCAACTTTTTCACCGGGTTCTGCGTTGAAGGTCATACTCGCGCCATCCGCGACAAGGACCGAGGCAAAGCCAAGCGCAACAATGCGCTATGGGTGGCCGAGCAGCTGGGCATCAAGCTGCACATCATCGACGTCATCGACGAATACAAAGACGTGTTGCTCAATCCCAAGCACGGCTACGGCGCCAATCTGAATCCGTGCCTGGACTGCAAGGTGTTCATGGTTCGCAAAGCCCTGGCCTGGAGCTTCATGGACGAAAACGATTTCGACTTCATCATCACTGGCGAGGTCGTCGGCCAGCGGCCGATGAGCCAGCGCAAGGACACCATGCCGGTGATCGCCAGAGAATCCGGCGCGGATGACCGTCTGCTTCGGCCCCTGTGCGCCCAGCACCTGCCACCCACGCTGCCTGAGCGTGAAGGCTGGGTAAACCGGGAGGCTCTGTATGACTTTCACGGCCGCAACCGCAAACCGCAGATAGAGCTTGCCCGGAAGCTCGGTTTCGAAGATTGGGCCCAACCGGCGGGTGGCTGCTGTTTTCTCACCGACGCCGGGTATTCGGCCAAACTCGCCGATCTGTGGAAAGCGCACGGCACCCGGGATTACGAATTCGATGACATCATGTTGCTGAAGGTCGGCCGGCACCTGCGCCCGGCGCCCAATTTCAAGCTGATCGTCGGCCGCGAGCTCGGTGAAAATCGCTACCTGCAAGGCTACCGCAAGGAGTTCATCAGCCTGCATTGCACCAGCCACAATGGACCACTGGCCCTGGTGGACGGTGACCCGAACGCAGAAGATCTCGTGTTGGCCGCGCGAATACTC
>SMVB01008418.1_pt1 | contig 53834 bp, 44 predicted proteins | sample 2456461 | NCBI WGS metagenome assembly SMVB01 (sample SAMN11095934, study PRJNA526329) | marine sediment metagenome | biome: Marine sediment; feature: Surficial sediment; material: Deep marine sediment; isolation source: Hadal surficial sediment | place: Pacific Ocean | collected 2014-05 | depth...
GGAGTCACCATGCCTCGATTCGCCGCCGGCGTCATTCGTTTCCAGAATGAAATTTACCCGCAGAAAGCGGAATTTTTTGAAAAATTGAGTCTTGGCCAATCGCCAGAAGCATTGTTTATCACCTGTTCGGACTCGCGCATCGAAACGGCAATGATTACCCAAACGGACCCGGGGGACCTGTTTGTCTGTCGTAACGCGGGCAATATTGTGCCGCCGCATACTCAGCATACGGGCGCAATGACAGCGTCAATCGAATTTGCAGTCGCTGCACTGAATATTCCGCATATTGTTGTTTGCGGCCACAGCGAATGTGGCGCCATGAAAGGCGCAATGAACCCCGAGAGTCTTGCTGAGCTGCCACACGTAAAGGAGTGGCTGGGTTTTGCCAAAGCCGCTGTCGATATAGTCAACGAATCAGGTGCCGGCAAAACTGATGCTGAGCGAATGCAAATGTTGCTGGAACAGAACGTCATCCTGCAGATGCAGCACCTCAAAACACATCCTAATGTTGCATCACGTCTGGCCAAGGGCGATCTGCAGCTTCACGGCTGGGTCTACGATATAAAGACCGGACACGTCATCGCCTACGAGGAGACACTGGATGAATTTATTCCTGTGGACCTGCGTTACGCGGCGGAGATTGCCGAACTCGCCGCCACGGATGACTGCGAAGAATAGTTGCCGCTAGTACTCCAAATTCGAAGATGCATTTATGTGTTTCAGAATATTCTCAATAACAACGTCAGTCCGTGTTTCCAGCAGCCAGTGCCCGGCATCGAGTTCCAGGTTCGTGTAAGGGCCGAGGATGTACTGCTCCTGCAATTCAACCGCTTTGCGCCCTACGGCTGGGTCCCGGTTTCCCCAAATATGCAGGACCGGCTTGTGCACATTCTTCTCCCATAGCGGCGACTCCCCTCTCCCCAACGCCCGGTACCAGTTGAGCACGCCTGTCAGCGCACCCGGCTCGGCCAGGACGCGCAAGTATTCCTCGGTGTGAGCTGCAGGGAGCCATTGGTAAATTACCGAACGCAGCAAAAATCGATGAGCAAAACTCAATACCAATTCCGGCAACCACGGCAACCGGAAAAAACGTATGTATCGACTCCGTCTTCTCTGGTCGGAATCTGTCATCACCGCCTTGCCAAACGCAAGCGGATGTGGAATCGATAGTGATGACAGAGACAGAATTCGCTGGGGAGCAGCCATCAGTACGCTCCAGGCGACTGCAGACCCCCAGTCGTGACCCACAAGATGAAAGCGATCGAATCCTGCCGCATCAGCGACACCAATGACATCGGCGACCAGTTCTTTCCTGGAGTATGCGTCAACAGAGCGTGGCCGGGCGCCTGGACTGTATCCGCGTTGATCGAACGCAATGACACGATAACCGCTGGCGGCTGCAGCTTTCATCAGTGGCTGCCACAAAATCGATGTTTGCGGAAATCCGTGCAGCAGGATTATTGCGTCACCAGCACCGGCCAGATTCGACACGCGTGCCCGAAAATTCAGATCACCCACCCGGATCAGGGTCAGACCGTCTGGCTGTTCGTTCGCACTTCGCAGGAAATCAAGGGCAGCACTTGACTGGCTATGTTTTTTTCGCCAATCGAGCGACTTGAGCGCACTGACGATCAATACCAATACGGCCAGGACAACAAGTCCGAGTAGCCCGAAGGCGCTCCACTTCAACCAGATCAAATGATGCCCCCTTGAAGGGGGCATAATACCTCTACAACGGTGACGGGGCGATGATCAATTCCCCGGCGACCTTTTTTGCTTCAGAAACCGGCCGTCAACATGACCCATAGTTTGGTTGTATCGTCATAACTCGCATTATCCGAACTGAAGAACGCCGCCTTCAGCAACAAGCCGTAACGATCACTGGGTTTTCTACTCGCCTAGAATGCTCGCCACGCCATGCGCACCGACATCGCCAAGAGAAAAACACCAAATACAAGACTCAAATGACGTTGCGACAAACGATGGGCAATTGCCGCACCCAGCGGCGCAGTCATGACAGTCATTGGCGAGATTAAAGCAAATCCTATCAGGTTCACATACCCGAAATTACCTATTGGCAATCTCGTATCGTTCATGCCGAGCAGCATGAAGCCGATCGTGCCCGGCAAGCTGATCGCCAGACCGAACAAAGAAGCCGTGCCGACAGCCTTGTGTATGGGTTGGTTGAAAAAGGTCATTGCAGCAACACTCAACGTGCCGCCACCAATGCCCAGCATGCTGGACAGGGCTCCGATGCTGGTGGGTATGACAAGAATGAACGGTCCCTCAGGTACCTTATCGTGCTTGGATTTTCCCGGGAATGGCAGCATCAGCTTGATCGCTACCAGTAGCGCAAAAGTGGCAAAAACCATGGCAAGGTCATTGCTGCGCATTTGCGCTGCGATCCATGTACCCAGCAACGACCCGATCAATACGTATGCGCCCCAGCGCTTGAACAGATCGACGTCTACGGAATCGTGTTTTCGATGCGCGCGAGCCGCCGCTATCGAGGTTGGAATGATCGTGGCAAGCGAAGTGGCTACGGCAATGTGCATACGAATTGACGGGTCGACGCCGACAACGGAAAGTGCGGCATCGAGTGCAGGAACAATAATTATTCCGCCACCAATTCCCAGGAGACCGGCCAGAAGTCCGCCGACAGCACCGGTAGCAAGCATAGCGATGGCCAGGATCAGGAGATCACTCATGGCCAGGATCAAGCGCAGAGATATTTTGCGTGGTGCCGCAAGTGGTCTTCCATGAAAGTCGATATGAAATAATAACCGTGGTCATAACCTGCCTGGCGGCGCAGCTTCAAATCGATTTCGCTGTTCGCGCACGCGGCCTCAAACAGCTGCGGATTCAATTGCTGCTCGAGAAACTGGTCGGCAAGGCCCTGGTCAACAAGAATCTGGTTTTTTGGCCGCCCCTCGCCGATGCCGTGTGCCAGCTCGGTGGCATCGCTCGCAGACCATTGAGACCTGTCGGTACCCAGGTAGTTGCCCAGGGCTTTTTGCCCCCACGGACAATTGATCGGACTGCATATCGGTGCAAACGCTGAAATGGATGTATATACGTCAGGATTCCGGAGTCCGATTGTCAACGCACCGTGGCCGCCCATCGAGTGCCCGAAAATTCCCTGGCGACTTCGGTCGACAGCAAATTCAGTGCCAAGCATTTCAGGTAGTTCCATCGTTACATAGTCGTACATGTTGTAATGCCGCGACCAGGGTTCCTCAGTCGCGTTGACGTAGAATCCGGCACCCAGGCCGAAATCGTAAGCGCCCTCCGGATCATCAGGCACGCCATCTCCCCGTGGACTGGTGTCCGGGGCAACAAGCATCAGGCCCAATTCAGACGCAATCCGTTGTGCGCCGCTCTTGACCATGAAAGTTTCTTCGGTACAGGTCAGTCCTGACAGCCACGTGAGGACCGGAACAGGACCCCTGGCGGCTTGCGGAGGCTGGTAAACAGAGAATTGCATCGTGCAATGGTTAACGTTTGACGAGTGTCGATAGAAGCCCATCGTCCCATCGAAGGCGCGGTGCTCGCTGATAAGTTCGAGTGTCATGGCTTGAGCTTGGGTCACAGTAGTTTGTGTATCCGCGGTCCAGTCACACTGTTTTCGCTTGGGGTCAGGAACGATTGAAAATCAGCGTCGCGTTGGTGCCGCCGAAACCGAAACTATTGCTCATCGCCGTAGCAATCCCCGCATCGTCAACTCGTTCAGTGACCAATGGCATTCCAACCACGTCTGGATCCGGATCGACTACGTTGATCGACGGCGCAATAAAGTTGTTCTCCAGCATCAACAAACAATGAATCGCTTCCTGTGCGCCGGTAGCGCCCAGCGAGTGACCACACATGGACTTGCTCGAAGAAAAACGAGGTACATCGTCGCCGAACAACTCGCGCATGGCGCCCATCTCAGCGGTATCCCCAACCGGCGTGCTCGTGCCGTGCGTATTGATGTAGTCAATTGGGGTCGTCACCGTGGATTTGGCCAGCTGCATGCAACGCAATGCGCCCTCGCCGGAAGGCGCCACCATATCGTAGCCATCCGATGTGGCGCCATAGCCGACAATCTCGGCAACTATTTCCGCGCCCCGTGCCCTCGCATGCTCAAGTTCCTCCAGCACCACCATGCCGGCGCCGGCCGCGATGACGAAACCATCACGAGTCTGGTCGTACGCTCTTGACGCAGTTTCGGGCGTCTCATTGTACTTGGTCGACAAAGCACCCATCGAGTCGAACAGACTGGCTAATGACCAGTCTTCTTCTTCACCACCGCCTGCAAAAATAATGTCCTGTTTGCCGAGCTGAATTTGTTCCATACCGGCGCCGATACAATGCGCGCTTGTGGCACAGGCCGATGTGATTGAATAGTTAACGCCCTTGATCTTGAACGGTGTGGCCAGACAGGCGGATACCGTGCTGCCCATCGTTCTGGGCACCATGAAAGCGCCTATTCTGCGAACGCCCTTCGCTCTGAGAGTATCCGCGCTCGCTACGATATTGGCGCTGGACGCGCCTCCGGAACCCGCTATCAGGCCGGTCATCGGATTCGATACATCCGAGTCTTCCAGCCCGGCATCGTCGATAGCCTGCTGCAGCGCGATGTATGCATAGGCAGCTGCATCGCCCATGAACCGCTTGACCTTGCGGTCAATCAACTCTTTCAGATCAATATCCACACTGCCTGATATCTTGCTGCGCATGCCCGCTTCGTCAAACCGATCATTGAAGCTTATGCCGGACCGACCGGCTCGCAGGGAATCGAGCACCTCCGCCTTGGAATTTCCGAGACAGGACACCACACCAAGACCTGTAACTACTACACGTCGCATCATTGCACCTTAAAAATTATCTGTTCGTGTAAACAGGCCAACACGCAGGTTCTCAGCAGTATAAATCTGCCGTCCGTCAACCGACATCGTACCGTCAGCCACAGCAAGAATCAGTTTGCGCGTTATCAGCCGTTTGAATTGCAGGTCAAACGTGACCTTTTTCGCCGTCGGCAAGACCTGGCCACTGAATTTTACGCTGGCCGCTCCCAGCGCCCTGCCGCGCCCTTTATGACCCGACCACACCAGGAAAAACCCGACCAGTTGCCAGAGCGCATCAAGACCCAGACAACCGGGCATCACCGGATCACCGTCGAAATGGCACTTGAAGAACCACATATCCGGATTGATATCGAGTTCTGCCTGGATTTCACCTTTTCCATACTTGCCGCCTTTATTGGCAATCAAAGTAATCCGGTCGGTCATCAGCATGTTGGGGAGCGGCAGTTTCGCGCTGTCGGGATGGAATAACTCACCCTTCGCACAGGCAATAAGTTCATCATAGGTGTATGAGTTTTTGCGATCCGCAGGCAATGCGTCAACCCCCGAGGTTTTATTGATATCGGTCATTTGCGCTCCAGCGCAGTGGTAAATTATTGCGTAGTCGTCGAATGGCCTTTTCAACAGCACCGTTCCGAACCGCGTATCTTACCGGAGTACGGTTCTGTGTGCTAAGGAATATGGAGGGTTAACAGCTCGTGGCGAGCGTCCAGGAAAGCCAGGCCGGGTCAGATCTTGTCATAGTCGAGTACAACCTTGTCGGTCAGGGGATGGGACTGGCAGGCCAGAACAAATCCCTGCTCGACCTCCCAGGGCTCAAGCCCATAGTTAGTGTCCATGCGAACTTTTCCCTCACGAACGTGGGTCCTGCAAGTCGCGCAGACGCCACTCTTGCATGAATAAGGCAAATCAATTCCATTGTGCGCTGCCGCATTTACAATGGACACGCCCTCCGCCGGCATCTTGAATGATTTGCGGTGGCCGTCCAGGATGACCGATATCTCGGCGTTCTTGCCCGTATCGGCTTCCGCCGGCGTTGCCGATTGAAGCGGCTTCTTTTTTCGAATTGCGCCGAATCGTTCCGCATGAATCGCAGCTTCATCGATACCCAGACCGAGCAACGCTTTTGTCACGTCGACGGTCATCGAATCCGGCCCGCAAATGAACACTTCCGTCGGGTCAATGCCTGCGCAAAAATGAGCGTACAACTCCCGCACTTTCCTCGCATCAAGGCGACCACTCAAGATCGGGAATTCCTGTTCCTCACGCGAAAAAAGAAAATTGAGTTGCAGGTGTTCCGGGAAACGATTCTTTAGTGCGTACAGATCGTCGATGAACATCGTGCTTTGCTGGTTACGGTTACCATAAAAAAGCACAAAATGACTGGCTGGCTCCGCTTCGAGTGTCGCTCGAATAATAGAAAGAATGGGAGTGATACCACTGCCGGCCGCAAACGCGAGATAGCAGCCTGTACCTGCAGAATCCCTGTGTGTGTGGAATCGCCCGAAGGCTGGCATCACCTGCAATTGGTCACCGACCTTGAGTTTCTTCGCCGCGTAATTAGAAAATGATCCACCCGGCTGAATCCGCACGCCAATCTCCAGTGGCCATGCCCCCGGCACGGAACAAATACTGTAGGTTCTGCGTACCTTCTTACCATCAACCGCTGCTTCAACAGGCAAGTGTTGTCCCGGGACGAAATCGAAGTCTGACTTCAGTTCATCGGGAACTTCGAGTCCGATACGAACTGAATCCGGTGTTTCCTCGCAAAGTTGTGACACGGTGAGTGAATGATACTGGCGCATGTGATTTAACTCAGTTGTTCAATATCCAGCCGCACGCTGGAGTACCAGGAGCCTGTCGGACTTAGGTCGACAGGCTCCTAGATGCATTTAAAATATTCGAACGGCTCAAGACATTCGTCGCATTTGTAAGCGGCCTTGCAGGCGGTCGAACCGAATTCGCTGACACAAGTTGTTTGCAGGGAATGACACTGCGGGCAGGCGATCGAGCGCGAGCCGCGCAAAAGTTCCCGTTTGTTCGCGCCATGCGCGGGTGGAGCGATGCCGTATTCAAACAGTTTTCGGCGACCCCGCTCGCTGATCCAGTCCGTAGTCCAGGGAGGCGACAAAACTCGCTTAATGGTCACCGGCGCCAGCCCCTTTTCTGCTAGCGCAGTCACGATATCCTGTTCGATGACTTCAGTGGCCGGACACCCCGAATACGTGGGAGAAACCTCAACTTCGACACCGTTTTCCTGCAGTCGAAAGGCGCGGACGATACCCAGGTCGACAATGCTGACGACGGGAATTTCAGGATCAGCTACGTCCTCGAGCCACGCCCAGACCTGTGCCTCCAACTGCTGCTCCGACGCCCTTTGCTTACCGACCACGACGCGCCTACCAGCTCGCCCCGGGGCATGCTCGTTGTACCTGCTGCATCTCTGCAATCAGAAAGCCCATGTGTTCCGTATGGATACCCTGTCGGCCACCCGAGTTCATCCACTCGTCTTCAGGCACGTCCAGGGTTGCCTCTTTAAGCAGCGCACTGACATTGCGACGCCACTCATCCTGAATCCGGGCGAGGTCTGGCCCACTGCAGGCATCGCGCAAGCAATCATCTACCGCGTCCCCGGTGAACATCTCGCCGGTATACCGCCACAGGTCGAGCAATGACTGGCTGACCCTGGCATGACTCTCTTGCGTGCCATCACCCAACCGGATTAACCAGTGCGCAACGTGGCGCAGATGGTAGCGAACTTCCTTGATCGCACGAGCCGCGATTTCTGCAAGACGCGTATCGTCACAACCAACGAGGGCCTCGAGTTGCAGGACATAAAAGGAATCGAATAAGACTTGCCGCACAATCGTATCGCCAAAATGACCATTGGGAAGTTCAAGCAAGAGCAGGTTCTGGTATTCACCGCTGTCTCTCAGGAAGGCGAAATCGTCTTCCACCCGACCCTTCCCTTCGAGTTCTCCGGCATAGGAATAAAACATGCGGGCCTGGCCAATGTAATCGAGAGAAATATTGGCATTAGCAAGTTCTTCTTCAAGTTCCGGATGGTGCGTCACAAGTTCGATGAGACGCTGCCCCAGCACGAGTGCGTTATCGCCAAGTCGCAATGCATAGGTCAGCCGAGCTTGCTCAGTATTCATCTGCTTCGCCACCTACATATTCCCTACATCTTCGGGAATGTCATAAAAGGTCGGGTGCCGGTAAATTTTATCTTTTGCCGGTTCAAAGAATGCAGCAGACTCTGCAGGATCCGATGCCACGATCTGACTGGACCTGACAACCCAGATGCTGACGCCTTCATTGCGTCGAGTGTAGGTGTCCCGTGCGTTGCCCAGCGCCATCTGATCATCGGCTGCATGGATGCTGCCGGCATGCCGGTGACTCAACCCCGCCTTGGAGCGGATAAATACTTCATACAAAGGCCAGTTCTTATCGGTCATCAATCAGACTCCGGTTTCAGGCAGCATTTCGCGCGGCCTGTTTTTCTGCATAGGCGGATGCGGCCTCACGTACCCAGGCGCCGTCGGCATGCGCTTTTCGACGGGTTGCCATTCGCTGACGGTTACAGGGTCCGTTGCCCGCCAACACGTCGTAAAATTCCTGCCAGTTAATTTCGCCGAATCGATAGTGGCCCGCCTCCTCGTCCAACTCCAGCTTGTCGTCCGGCATTTTCAGCCCGATGAACTGCGCTTGGGGCACCGTTGCGTCGACGAATTTCTGGCGCAACTCGTCATTCGAAAAACGCTTGATTTTCCACTTCATTGACTGCGCCGAATGCGGCGAGTCCGCGTCATTCGGACCAAACATCATCAGCGACGGCCACCACCAGCGATTGAGCGCATCCTGCGCCATCGCTTTCTGCGTCGAATTGCCGCGGGTGAGCGTCAACATGATTTCGTATCCCTGGCGCTGGTGAAAGCTTTCTTCTTTACAGACCCGCACCATCGCGCGTGCATAGGGACCAAAAGAACAGCGGCACAGCGGGATCTGGTTCATGATGGCCGCACCATCGACCAGCCAGCCAATAGCCCCTATGTCAGCCCAGGATAGTGTCGGGTAGTTGAAGATGCTCGAATATTTCGCTTTGCCGTCGAGCAAGTCCTGCACCATCTGATCTCGCGATGTGCCCAGGGTTTCACCGGCGCTGTAGAGATACAGCCCGTGGCCCGCCTCATCCTGGACTTTCGCCAGGAGTATTGCCTTGCGCCGCAAGGTCGGCGCGCGTGTCAGCCAGTTTCCTTCGGGCTGCATGCCGATAATCTCGGAGTGGGCGTGCTGTGAAATCTGTCGCACCAACGTGCGGCGATAGGCATCGGGCATCCAGTCCTTTGCCTCAATTTTTTCGTCCGCATCAATACGCGCCTGAAATGCAGCCAATTGCTCTTCAGGTTCAACGGCGTCGCGTTGCGGTAGCGGTTCGCCTGATTGGTCGAGCCCTTGTGTGTACATGCGTCTAGCCCGTCATAAGAGTGGCTGGTAGCCAGTTAATGTGTCACAGTTTTTTGTCATTATCAATATTTTATGTATCGCTTCTAAGTCGCCGTGGGAATGACTGTCTCGCGAGTTGCATGGGACCTGCCGCGGAAAATCGCTATTTCTTCTTCATTCTGATTTGTGACGCGGACATCGTATACACCCGTTCGCCCGCCACGACTACGTTCGGTCGCCACCGCCAGTAACTTGTCGCCAGCATATACCGGCTTCAGGAAGTCGATGTTAGCACCAGCTGCAAGGGTGATCTGGTCGTAGGCATTACAAGCGAAAGCGAACGCCGAATCTGCGAGTGTGAAAATATACCCGCCATGGCAAACCGCAAAACCGTTCAACATTTGTTCGGTAACCGTCATTCGAGCCTCGGCGAATCCCGGCTCCGGAATGACTATCTGGATACCGAGCCCTTTGGACGCATTGTCGTTCGCGAACATTACTGCCGCGCATTGCCGCGCCTTTTCCAGATCATCCATTTTGATTCCTTATCGAAGCCCGCCGAAACGATGGTAAAACTGCACTGATGGCGGCGGCAGGGGCCCCTCAGCCGTCTCCATGTTTGCACTCAGGAAATCGTCTGCCGCCAGGTAGGTTTCGAGGTAGAGATTACGGCACAACTGGTATGCAGCCAATCCATGCCATCCTTCCGGTTGCAGCGCTGCCGGCAGCAATGGATCCCGCAGCAGGATTTTTCGGTACTCCTGAATAAGCAGCGTGCGAATCTGAAATGCCAGCTCAGCATCAAGGGATTTACTCTCTCGTACCGCTGCATAGACAGGCCGAAAGCGCCTCACGAACGCTCCGTAACGCTGGTCAATATCGTCGAGATTCCAGCTTTTTTGCGCCAGCAATCTCAGCACATGATCTTGACGATCATCCCCGGTCGGTCCATTGAGAATAACAATATCGCCCGCAACACCCATGCGACGTGCGACCTCCTTAACGCTTTGTGTGTCGGGCGCCGGGTGCGCCATGACGCTCCCCCCAACAGCACCGAAACCCAGCCAGCCAAGTTCCCTGCGCAGGTTTTCTCTCGAGCCCGCCGGCAGCCCGGCAAGCAATACAATGCACCACTGGCCGGACCAGGTTTCCTGGGGCTCACCGTAGATGCGGTGCGTGGCCTGCTCGAACATCCTGGTGCCATCGGCAGTCAACCCGTAATAACTGCGTCTGCCGACCTGCTTCGCCTTGAGCCACCCTTCCCTGGACAGACGAAACACTGACGTACGAACCAGTCTTTCGCTGATACCGAAATCCGCCATGACCCGAATCAGGCTGCCGACCCATACGCTGCCGCCTCTGGGCGCAATCGCATCACCGAAGACGGTCGTAATCAAAGACCCGGCTCGAAGTGTCGGTCGGGATCGAAATTCTTCGAGTAGTTTCCTGGTTACGGACCTGACTGACATGAATACTCACTTGCTTTAGCGATCACCGACCGTACAATCTGATACAGAAAAACTCGAACGAGCACAACTTTTGTATCTCCTTTTGTCCAGGGCAAACAATGAAATTGCAAAGCTTCGCACAAAATCAATGGGTCGACGGAAACGGCAAAGGCAAGGAGTTGCTAAGCGCCGTTGATGGCAGCGCCGTCGCGACCATCTCCAGCGATGGCCTGGATTTCGCCGCAATGCTCGATTATGCGCGTGAAGTCGGCGGGCCTAATCTGCGCAAGTTCACCTTCCATCAACGTGCATTGATGCTCAAGGAACTCGCCAAGCATCTGGATTCGCACAAGAAATCCTTTTACGAACTCTCTACCAAAACAGGGGCCACCCGATCGGACAGCTGGATCGATATTGACGGCGGAATTTCCACTCTGTTCGTTTTCTCGGGCAAAGGTCGCCGGGAGATGCCGAATGGCCACGTGTACCTCGACGGACCGCCTGAAATGCTGTCACGCAATGGTACGTTTGTCGGACAACACATATACACACCCATTCGCGGTGCCGCATTGCACATCAACGCTTTTAATTTTCCGTGCTGGGGCATGCTGGAAAAGCTCGCACCGACGCTGCTGGCCGGTGTTCCAGCAATCATCAAACCCGCCAGTAGCACGGCTTACCTGACGCAACTCATGGTCGAGCACATGATCGAGTCCAGGATCCTTCCCGAAGGGTCCCTGCAATTGATTTGTGGAGGTGTGGGAAATCTGTTCGACCATCTGACATGCCAGGATGCCGTTGCATTCACTGGTTCCAAAACCACCGCCGAATATCTGCAGCAACACCCGCGTGTCATATCCGACTCCGTTCGTTTTACAGCAGAAACGGACTCTTTGAATGCCTCCATACTCGGGCCGGATGCGACTCCCGGGACACCGGAATTTGACCTCTTCGTCGCCGAAGTAATCAGTGAGATGACAACCAAAGCCGGTCAAAAATGTACCGCAATACGCCGCATAATTGCTCCATCGGCAGTCGCTGCCGACCTGGTTCGAGCGCTATCAACGTCACTGGGCAAGATTCGCGTTGGTAATCCGGCCAACAAGGAAGTCAACATGGGTGCGCTGGTCAGTGTCGAGCAACGCGACGAAGTGCTTGAACGCGTAGCTGAATTGTCCGCCGACGCACAAATTGTTTACGGCGACCAAACGCGTATGAAACTCGTGGATGCGAATCCTGAAAAAGGAGCATTCTTTGTCCCGACGTTGTTGTTGTGTGACAAACCGATAAGCTCCACCGCAGTACATTCCGTGGAAGCGTTCGGCCCGGTCAGCACCGTTTTACCTTACGACAATCTTGACGAAGCGATTGAACTGTCAAGACTTGGAGGTGGCAGCCTGGTGCAGTCTGTCTTTACAAATGACAACAATGTCGCACGTGAAATCGTACTGGCTAGTGCCGCATGGCACGGACGCATGCTCATCGTAAATCGCCATTGTGCCGGCGAATCAACAGGCCACGGATCACCGCTGCCGCACATGGTTCACGGTGGTCCAGGTCGTGCCGGCGGCGGAGAGGAACTCGGCGGCGTTCGTGCCGTGCTGCATTATATGCAGAGAACGGCGTTGCAGGGTTCACCCGAGACCCTTGCGCAAATCAGCGATTGCTGGATCAAAGGTGCCGACCAGAACGACCCCGGCGTACATCCGTTCAGATTGACCTTCGAAAAACTTGCCATTGGCGACACGGTGAATACCGAATCGCGAGAAATAACACTCGATGACATCAATCATTTTGCCGAATTTACCGGCGACAATTTTTATGCCCACATGGACGAAGAGGCTGCCGCCAAAAATCCGTTTTTTGAAGGCCGAGTCGCGCACGGCTACCTCATTGTGTCCTTCGCAGCTGGCTTGTTTGTCGATCCTGATTTTGGTCCCGTTCTCGCAAACTATGGCGTGGACAACCTCCGCTTCGCTAAACCTGTAAATTTCGGCGATGTCCTGAAAGTGAGACTGACAGCCAAGCAAAAAACATTGCGCGAGGGTGCCGGCTACGGAGAAGTACGCTGGGATACCGAGATCACCAATCAGGACGATGAAATTGTCGCAACTTATGACGTATTGACAATGGTTGCTACTGATGAACATTGGGCAGCCGTGCAATAGATGCTTCATCCCTGAAAATTGTGCGTCGTTATGCCTTTGGCTGGTGCATTTTTTTAGCGACCACCGTCATGGCTGAAGCTACGGTTTGAATGGCAGCGCAGTGTCTGCCTTAATTTCTTTGAGAATTATGTTGGAACGAACCTGTGACACGCCAGGAAGTTTCAAAATAAAATCGTCGAGAAAACGATTGTAGGCATCAATATCTTCAACAACGACACGCAGGTGATAATCCGCCTCTCCGCTTGTCGCAAAACATTCCAGAACTTCCGGGTGCCGTTTCACTTCTTTGACGAAATTTTCCACATTTTTTTGCTCATGCCGTGCCAGCGAAACCAGCGTCATTGAAGAGAGTGCGAATCCGGCCTTGCGTGGATTCACAATCGCTGCGTAACGGTCGATGACACCCGCATCTTCCAACGCACGAGTCCGTCGCCAACAGGCGGAACTGGACATGCCAACCGTCCGTGCCAGCTCTTGCATCGTCACACGGCTGTCTCTTTGCAGCTCGCTGAGAATCGCGCGATCTTTGCGAGTTAACACTATTTTTTCGTCTTTTTGCATAATTTCGAATTATTTGATCATTTTATATCCAATATCGGGTAATTATGCCATAGATTTGAAAAAAATGGGTATTTCTGGAACATGTTTCCAGTCACTTTCTGCCATGATGGTCGGCTACCCACAGCGTCGCTCAGGATCTCTAATGCCAGTTCCCAAAGCACTCTCTCCAGCTCACTATCCTCTGGACAACTACGAGTTACTGGACCGCTACAGACGTGAATCGGGTCGCGTGTTTCTCACCGGCACCCAGGCACTCGTGAAGCTGCCATTAATGCAGCGGACGATGGATCGGGCCGCCGGACTCAATACTGCCGGCTTCATCAGTGGCTATCGTGGCTCCCCACTCGGCGGTTACGATCAGGAACTCTGGCGAGCAAAACAGTTTCTTGCCAGAGACAACATCGAATTCCTCCCAGCAGTGAATGAAGAGCTCGCTGCAACAGCCATTCATGGCTCCCAGCAAGTCGAAGCCGACCCGAAGCGCACAGTCGATGGCGTATTCGGTATTTGGTACGGCAAAGGACCGGGCGTCGATCGGGCCGGCGATGCCCTGAAGCATGGCAATGCGTACGGCAGCTCACCCCACGGTGGTGTGCTGGTCATCGCCGGCGATGATCACGGCTGTGTTTCGTCGTCAATGCCGCACCAGTCAGATGTCGCATTCCTGAGCTGGATGATGCCGAACCTGAACCCCGCCAGTGTCGCGGAATACCTGAGCTTCGGTCTTTACGGAATCGCCTTATCCCGATTCTCCGGCATGTGGGTCGGCTTCAAAGCCATCTCCGAAACGGTCGAATCCGCAATGTCCATTGAACTGCCAGCCTATCCAGAGTTTGCCATCCCAACTGATTTTGTGGCTCCGGCCGATGGCCTGCATATTCGCTGGCCTGATTTTCCGGGACCGCAAATCGAAGAGCGATTTGCAGCGAAAAAGGCCGCCTGCCTTGCATTCGCCGAAGCCAATCCAATCGATCGAAAAATATTCGACACCAGGAACGCCCGCTACGGAATTATCACGACGGGGAAGGCGCACCTGGACTTAATGGAAGCACTGCGCCTGCTCGGCATTGACCGTGAAAAGGCACGCGAGATTGGCCTGGATATCTACAAAATCGGCATGGTATGGCCGCTTGCTCACGATTCCGCTCTCGATTTCGTGCGCGACAAGAACGAAATCCTGGTCGTTGAGGAAAAGCGCGGCCTTATCGAAAGCCAGTTCAAGGAATACTTCTACGATTACCCAGGCCACAAGCCTCAACGTATGGTCGGAAAAGAAGATGAAAATGGCGAGCCATTGGTTCCCTGGACTGGCGAGCTATCTCCCCTGCAACTCGCGGGCATCGTTGCCCGGCGGCTGGACGCAACAGGCATTACGCGCGATCTTTCTGCCCGCGCCGACAGGCTCCAGTCTTCGGCTGCAAACATTATCGATATAAGCGGCGCGACCCGTACACCGTATTTCTGCTCGGGCTGCCCGCACAATACGTCGACGAAACTCCCGACGGGGTCCAAAGCCCTGGCCGGTATTGGCTGTCACTTTATGGCTAACTGGATGGACCGCGATACGGATGGTCTGATCCAGATGGGTGGTGAAGGCGTGAACTGGATTTCTCGTTCCATGTTCAATGGCGGCGAGCATATTTTCCAGAACTTAGGGGACGGTACTTACTACCACTCAGGATCATTGGCAATCCGCCAGACGGTTGCGGCGAAAACGAATATTACCTTCAAGATTCTTTTCAACGATGCCGTGGCCATGACGGGCGGCCAACCTGTTGATGGTCCGGTCAGTGTTGAGTCAATTGCCCATTCGGTTCGCGCCGAAGGCATTGAGCGAATTGCGCTTGTCTCCGATGAGCCCGAAATCTATCGCGCAAGCGATTTTCCGAATGGCACCACTTTCTCGCACCGACGTGATCTTGACACGATCCAGCGAGAGCTGCGGGAAATAAAAGGCGTAACTATCCTGATCTATGCGCAGACCTGTGCTACCGAGATACGCCGCCGCCGCAAGCGTGGCACATTGGAAGATCCGAAGAAATTTGTGGTAATTAACGACCTGGTTTGCGAGGGCTGCGGCGATTGCTCCATCGAGTCCAATTGCCTGTCGATCATCCCCAAAGAAACGGCCTTCGGCAGAAAACGCCAAATCGACCAGAATAACTGCAACAAGGATTTCTCCTGTGTGAATGGCTTCTGCCCGAGCTTTATTACGGTTGAAGGTGGTGAGCGGTCACCACGAACGGCATCTGCCGACGCGGTCTTCCCGGAAGAACGAATTCAAACACTCGACCAGCCAGATCTGGCGGTGCTTGACGACTGTTATGACCTGCTTGTAACCGGCGTGGGTGGAACGGGGGTCATCACGGTTGGTGCACTGATTACGATGGCAGCTCACCTTGAAGGCAAAGGCGCCAGTGTGCTGGACTTCATGGGGTTCGCACAGAAATTCGGCCCGGTCTTGTCTTACATACGCATCGCCAACGAGCCATCCATATTGAACCAGGTACGCATCGAAACTGCCCGGGCGGATGCGTTGATAGGTTGTGATCTCGTTGTCAGTTCATCACCACAGGCGTCGAAAACCTATTGCCCCGGCCACACTCGAGTTGTACTGAATACCACCGAAATAGCAACCGCGGATTTCGTCTTGCACCGTGACGCGAACTTGCGAGCGGATCATCGAATCGATGCGATTCGAAATGTCGTCGGCGCTGACAACCTTTCGACGGTCGCCGCCAATCGGCTGGCTAGCGCATTCCTGGGCGACACGATTTACGCGAATGTTCTGCTGCTCGGATATGCCTGGCAACAGGCCCTGGTGCCGATTTCGGAAACCGCAATGTTGCGGGCGATCGAACTCAACGGCGTCCAGATCGAGAACAACAAAAAGGCCTTCGGCATCGGGCGCCTGGCAGCTGCAGACCCGGACTTCATCGAAGAATGCCTGGGCGTGACTGACACACAGCTTGACGAATCGATTGATGAGACTATTGCGCGGCGCGCTGAATTTCTTCAACAGTACCAGAACGAGGAATTGTCTCGCCGCTACATTGATTTGGTGGATAGAGTCCGCGACGCTGAACAGGGTATTGCCATAAATGGCAACTCGAACCTGACCGATGCTGTTGCGCGCGCATACTTCAAGACACTCGCCTATAAGGATGAGTACGAAGTTGCGCGATTGCATGTCGACACCGGATTTCTCGAAAAACTTCGCAAAGATTTTGGTGATAAAGCGAAGTTTCGCTTTCACCTGGCACCGCCCATGCTAAGTGGCAAACTTGATGCCCGTGGGCGTCCGCGGAAGAAAGAATTCGGTGCCTGGATGATTCCGGCGTTTCGCGTGCTTTCACGGTTGAAAGGATTGCGCGGTACGGCATTTGATGTCTTTGGCTACTCCGCGGAACGACGTATGGAACGAGCCCTGATTGGCGAGTTCGAGGAAACCGTGGATGGGCTGCTCAGCGGCCTTAATGCCGGCAATATTGGCGACGCGAGCGATATTGTGAAATTGTATCTGGATATTCGCGGTTACGGTCCGGTGAAAGAGGAAGCGGCCACAAAGATTCGTGCACAGGTTGAAGAGCAATTGACGGCGTATTCTGAGCTGCGTGAAGAGGCCGCTTGAATTCGAGTCAGAAATTACGCTGTCCCCGCCCTGCTATTTCCGCTAGGCACTGCGGCGTGCGAAGATGCCGCCATGCAGCACGTCGCCTCCCGAAATCCCGTCCAATACACTATCGAACAGACACCCGATCCGGGCGCCACGACGCAGGTCGCACCTGGCATTCACTGGCTGCGAATGCCGCTGCCGTTCGCGCTATCGCATATCAACCTGTGGCTGCTTGAGGGGTCCGACCATTGGGACATCGTCGATACGGGTGTCTGCAATAAAGAGGCCCAGGCCGTATGGCGGAGAGTGTTCTCAGACGTAACCCGCAATGCTCCTGTCGATCGAGTATTTGTCACTCACATGCACCCTGATCATGCCGGTTGCGCGGGCTGGCTGTGTCACGAATTCAACTCTGATTTGTGGATGAGCCGCGAAGAGTATTTCCTGTGTCGCATCCTGACCGCGGACACAGGGCGAGATACGCCCGCTGAAGGCATCGATTTTTATCACTCTGCCGGATTTCCGCCCGAGTCCATGGATCGCTATCAGGAAATATTTGGCATGTTCGGCCGATTGGTATCCCCACTGCCCGAGTCCTACACTCGACTGCAGGACGGGGATGAAATCGATATCGCCGGTCGTACATGGTCGGTCATTATCGGCCGGGGACACTCACCGGAGCACGCCTGCCTCTATTGCGTCGATAGCAATGTGTTAATTTCCGGCGATCAGTTACTGCCAACGATTTCATCGAATGTCAGTGTCTTCCCGACAGAACCCACAGCCAATCCCCTGGCCGACTGGTTGACATCGTTACAAGATCTCAAGAATCGAATTCCGGAGGATGTGCTTGTCTTGCCCGCGCATGGGAAACCATTTACCGGGGCACATGCGAGACTGGATCAACTCATCGATGAACATCACGGCTGCCTGGACGATCTGGAAAAATATTGTGTTGAACCGCAAAGGGCTGTTGATACCTTCCCCGTATTGTTCAAATCCGAGATTCGCGCCAGCAACCTAATCATGGCAACAGGTGAGTCAATTGCGCATTTGAATTACATGCTGCGGGAAGGAAGAATTGAACGTTACACAGACGATGCCGGTATTCACTGGTATCAATCTGGATCTCGCTAGGAATTGTCGAACTGGAACAGCAGCTGGAAAATAATTATGCCGAACCGAAAACCTCTTCTCTTACTACTTCTGGCTATCTCGTATGTCGCCGCGGCCTGTGCTCCTCCTGACCCAGCGGAGCCACCCGCAGCAACAGCAGAGCAAGAGCAAGAGCAAGACTACACTACGGCTGCAGTCGCCATGCCGGACAAATACGGCGCCGCGATCAGTGAAGAAATCCTGCGTGCCGGCGGCAATGCCGTCGATGCAGGAATCGCAGCCGGGTTCGCGTTAGCGGTCAGTTTCCCGGAAGCCGGCAACATCGGTGGTGGTGGTTTCATGTTGATTCGCATGAACGGCGAAGACTCATTCATCGACTATCGGGAAAAGGCACCGGGTGCTGCGGATCGCGACATGTACCTGGATGAAAACGAAGACGTGATCAAGGGTGCGAGCCTTGTTGGCCACCTCAGCGTTGGTGTGCCGGGATCGGTCGCCGGTTTCTGGGAAGCGCATAAACGCTACGGCACGCTGCCCTGGAAAGATTTGATTGCACCTGCCATCCGGCTTGCTGAAGAGGGCTTTGAAGTCCCGCAGAAACTGGGTGGTGGCATGCTGTCTCGCCTCGAAATGTACGAAGGAAAGACCAATTTCTCCGATTATTTTGGCCGCATGAAGAGTGGCGAAATGCACAAGCAACCTGAGCTTGCGGCAACCCTCAAGCGCATTGCCGAAAACGGTGTCGATGAATTTTATAAAGGTGAAACAGCCGACCTGATTGTTGCCGAGATGGAACGCGGCGGCGGCCTGATCACGCTGGAGGATCTGGCGGCCTACCAGGCAGTATGGCGTGAACCATTGCGCGCTAACTGGCGCGGCTATGAAATCGTATCCGCGCCGTTACCAAGTTCGGGCGGTTTCGCACTAATCCAGCTTTTGAAAATTCGCGATTACCTCAGCCATCACTTCCAGGACGTTCCGCATAATTCGGCACAGTATGTTCACCTGGTTGCCGAAATCGAGAAGCGAGTTTTCGCCGATCGCGGTGAATACCTGGGCGATCCGGATTTTGTCGATGCACGACTCGACGACCTTCTTGACGATGAATACATCGAACGTCGCGCACAGGAAATCAACCCGTCGGAAATATCGATGGACGTAATTGCTGGTGCAGGCCTCGATACGCATGACACTACACACTATTCGGTGCTCGACAAATGGGGCAATGCCATCTCGAATACCTATACGTTAAATCTCGGTTTCGGCAGCGGTGTCGTCGTTGAAGGTGCTGGCTTTTTGCTCAATGACGAGATGGACGATTTCAGCGTTAAATCCGGTGTACCTAACGCCTACGGCGTAGTCGGCAATGAAGCGAACGAAATTCAGCCGGGCAAACGAATGTTGTCGTCCATGACACCAACGATATTGTTGAAAGATGGTGAGGTTGCAATGGTTGTTGGTACACCCGGTGGATCGACGATTTTCACATCGGTTTTTCAGACGGTAATGAACATCGTCGATTTCGGCATGACGCCACTGGCCGCAATCGACGCCGCCCGATTCCATCATCAATTGCTGCCACCGGATATGATCCTTATCGGAAAAAGCCGACCGCTGCCTGACGAGACGATGTCTGCCCTGGCGGATCGTGGCTACAAGACGATTAACCCGTTTGATTTCGGCGATATGCAGGTTATTTACGTCGATGGCGAAAAGGTCGATGCGGCCTCGGATCCGAGGAACCGAGGCGAATCACGAATTATCGAGGGAAACTAGCCCGGACTATTCATGAATAGTCCGGGCTAGGGGCTGTCCATCTTGTAGCATGGCGGAGTCGCGCGTCGGGACGCGCCACAAAGCGTACAGTACAGCGAATCTCCAGACTTGACTGCTGCCTAAAGTAAAACTCAGACGTTAAACCCGACAGCATCGCCAATATGAATACTAAGGACCAGAAAAACGATTGCCAACGCGAATAATTTCACCAGAAGCGGTGCCGTGAAACGCACCCAGGCCCCGTACGGAATTTTGCCCAGCGCCAATGCGCCCATAACGAGCGCGCTGGTCGGTACGATCATGTTCGTGAAGCCGTCACCAAACTGATAAGCCAGCACCGCTGTTTGTTGCGGGACACCCGTCAATGTTGCCAATGGCGACATGATCGGCATGGTAACGAACGCTTGCCCACTTCCTGACGGGATGAAAAAGTTGCATATGGTTTGCACAAACAGCATGCCAACAGCGGACGTTTCAGGCCCAAAATCACGCAGCACATTCGCGATGGAATTTACAATGCTATCGATCACTTGCCCATCCACCAGCACAACCTCAATAGTGCGCGCGAAACCAACCATTAATGCTGCAGCAGTCATCTCGGCGGCTCCAGTGATGAAGGTCCTGCTGGTGTCACCCGGAGAAATTCCGGCTATGGCCGCTGCCAACAATCCGATGGCAAAAAATATGGCCGTCAATTCACCGATATACCACCCGTAAATCTTGGCGCCGACAACGAAGCCGATAACACCTGCAAGAAATACCAGCAAAATCGTGATACGCCGCCCATCGAGACGAATATCGTCCGGTGCATCGAAGCCCGTCGAATAATCGATGTGTGCCACGAGACTCGTCGAAGGATCTTTTTGCACCATCATTGCGTACTTATATATGTGTTGAAATGCGATGGTCAGAAATGCTGCCATCATCACAAGTCGAGCTGCCCATCCCGAGGCGAGCGGAAGCCCGGCAATGTTCTGGGCAATGACGACGCCGAACGGATTCGTCCCCGCACAGGCCCAGCCTATGCCGTAAGGAATCCACACCATTCCCATCGCCACAATCGCATCCATACGCATCGCGAGGCTCATCGTGACGATAATGGGAATTAGCGGAACATACTCTTCACCCATGCCGATCGTGTACGAGCCGAAGCTGAATATGAACAGGCAACCGGCAATAAGAATCCACGGGCTTCCCCCCAGACGAGCGACTGCCTTGTGCAGCACGGAATCTATTGCCCCAGTCTTGCGTAATATTGCGATCACGCCACCTGCGATAAAAATCAGGAAGATAATGTCCTGTGCCGCCTCGAATCCCTTGGGTATGGCGGTCAGGAAATACCACGGTGCGATAGTGACTTCGTGTTCTGCGCCCACCGATGAATAGGTATCAGGAATCACCATTGAACGATTCGGATTGTCCGGATACGGCTCGCGTTGAAATTCACCTTGCGGGATCACGTAGGTGAGCAGCTGCGCCAATACGATGAATGAGAAAATCAGGACGAGTGAGTCGATTGACCAGTTGCGTTTGCTCAAAGGGAGAATCCTCGCGTCTGTGCTGTGGGCTGGGCTAACTCAAGCACGAACAATAGCAAACTTCACGATACCGGGGTCAATACACAACTCCGATACTCTTCTCCCAAGTCAGGAACCCATCGCACAAGCCACCAGTGGATTGAGGACGGGTTCTTGCGAACGGCTACACTGCTGAAGCCGGTTTCTAGTCCGGGCTAGCGTCGAACGTTTACTCGCCGACCGCGCTTGTCCATTCGCCGGTTGGCACGATCGCCTTTGTTGTCCATACGACGATTCGCTCTATCGCCTCTGCTATCCATACGTCGGTCGCTGCGGTCGCCTTTTCTGTCCAGCCTTTTTGCACGGCGATCATTGCCCGCTGCTGATGCCCGATCAGATTTTCGGTCCAGCTTTCTATCGATGCGATCGCCATTTCTGTCCATGCGCCGGTCGATGCCCTCGGCCCTGGTGTCAAAGCGACGCTCAATTCGATCGCCGCTGTTATCGAGTCGTTCCTCCGTGCGGTCGCCCTCGTCCGCAATGGCACCAGCACTCATTATTGAGAGACCGGCGCCGATTAGTGCGACTGTTATTAAATTTCCTGGTTTCGGGTGATTCATGGCCCAACTCCTTTGGTCATCGACTATTTAATTGGTTGTTATCGGTATTAACGTCAGGAATTGAAAACGGTTGACGGGCGAGCCGTTTATCGCATTATTGTAAAGTAACCAAACAATCGATTAGTGAGCATCAATCTGGCAAGCTGTCCACGACCTGTCATCCAAGGAACCCGCGCATGGTCGAATCGGTCCCCGTCGTTGCTCCCGCCGACATCGACTCGCTTTATCGCAAACACCGCATCCGGGTGATGCTGGCAATTACGTTTGGCTATGGATTCATTTACACCTGCAGACTCGGCCTGTCGATCGTCAAAAAGCCGCTGATCGACAACGGCATCTTTTCCATTGAGGAACTGGGATTGATCGGCGCCGCATTGTTCTATGGTTATGCGAGCGGCAAACTCATTAACGGATTCCTGGCTGACCACGTTTCTCCGCGCATATTTTTTTCCGTCAGCATCTTGATCGCAGCAATCATGAACCTGTTCATGGGTATGTCGACATTCTTGTGGATATCGATTGCACTATGGGCGATAAACGGTTTTTTCCAGGGCATGGCAGCGCCGGCTGCTGTCATTTCGATCACCAACTGGTTCAGCATCAAGGAGCGCGGTCGCTCGTATGGGATATGGAGTGCTTCGCACTCAATTGGTGAGGGACTGACCTTTTATGTCATAGCAGGAATTGTATCTGTCACAAGCTGGCGCGCCGGATTTATTACTCCCGGAATTCTGTGTATTGCCGTCGCCGCATGGGCTTATTCTTTCCTCCGCAACGCCCCACCGACGATCGGACTGCCAACGATTAACAAATGGAAAGGGGATATCAATGAACCGCCAGCTGAAATCGCGACATGGAAGAAGCAAAAGGTAGTTTTTGGTATTAAAGCCATGTGGGTGATCGCCCTGGCAAGTGCCCTGATGTATGTCACGCGCTATGCGATCAATAGCTGGGGTGTGCTGTATTTGCAGGAAGTGCGCGGGTACTCGCTGCTTGACGCCGGCTTCCTGCTCGCAGTCAATACCGTTGCGGGAATCGCTGGCTCAATCGCATTTGGCTACTTGTCGGACAATGTATTCAACGCCAAACGCCCGCCCGCCAATTTGATTTTCGCTATTGTTGAGATTCTGGCATTGCTGGTCATATTCTACGGCCCACAGAGTTACATCGCGCTCGCGCTTGCCTTCGCAGTTTACGGAGCCGCTCTGAGCGGCCTGGTTGCCTCAGTTGGCGGATTGTTTGGCGTGGATATCGCGCCGCGTGGTGCGACCGGGGCCGCGATGGGACTGGTCGGTGTGTTCAGTTATCTCGGCGCAGCACTGCAGGAAAATATCAGTGCAACACTTATCAGCAGTGGCACTCAAATCGTGGACGGCGTCACGACTTACAATTTCGATACTGCCATCCAATTCTGGATCGCGACGTCGGTGGTGTCCATGTTGCTTGCTGCGTCACTCTGGAATACGAAGATTCGCGATTAGCTGACAACCGCAGTCGGTCGAAATGTCTGCTGAATCTGGCTCAAATTCATGACGCTATTGGGCGCCCGGCCAAGGGCGTTATTATTCGATTGGTTGGTTGAAATCGTCCTGCGTGAAAATTCGGGACAAACCGGGGTCAGCCAGGCGATCGGCCAAACCCCTGATCTTGCTGACAAGATCTCTGCGCATGGCTCGCAATTCGTCAAGCTCACTTCCCAAGCGAGTCAATTTGAGTATGGACAACATTGACACGAGCAGTCCTGCCTCCGCCTCAATTACTCGTATCGAAGCAAAGAAACTGAACGTCAATGCTATCAGAGCAACAATCGCCCACCAGAATCCGAAATTCATGCCAACGAATATCGCCACTCCCAGGTACAGAAGGGGTAACAGCAAAATCGTTGCGAAAACCTTCAGCGTCGCGATGTCATCCATGTCATAACTGAAGCGCTCCCCGACGGTCGCCGCTATCCAGCCGACCGGCAAGTGCAGAAGTGCGCCGGGTATCGCGAGAGGTAACAATGCAAGCATGGTGAGGCTCCGCACCATGACTTTGCGAAATGCATACCCCAATGTCAGCGGCTGGCGCAACTGATGATCCTTCAGGTCGAGCATATCCAGTCGTGCCTGGTAGTTTTCGACTTCGTCGCGAAACGCCTGCAGCTCTGCATCCTCTATTGCCAGTAGGTAACCGTTCACAAAGCGCCGGCTCAACTCGACATATTCTCCCGGTGCCAGGTCCGCCGAGGCCGGTTTGTAGAGACGCCTCGCAGCCTGGATGAAACGTAACGTGCGCCAGTCTGGCGCGTTCAGCGTTACATTGCTCAAAGCGTCAGTTAAGCGCGCAGTCAATTTTCTGACCGTTGCCTCTTCATCCTGTCTGTAGTCCTTCAGCCACCGATCGTCAATTACAATTGGCTCGCCAAAATCGATCAGAACCTGGCTCCTGAATCGATGTCGGTGTATGTAATTCAACCCGGAGGGAATAATTCTGACCAACGCCTTGCCGCGCGCAGCTACCGAGAGTGCAATACGAGCTGTACCGGTTTTCAGTTTCACGAGCTGCGACTCTGCATGGCTAATGCCTTCCGGAAAAATACCCATGCATTCACCAGACTCTAAGACCTCATACAGTTTCTCAAAGGCCTTCCGGTTATCGACCTCACCATCGTGCTCCTCACGACGATACACAGGAACCGCACCGATCGTATCCAAAACGGGCGCCAGCAATTTGTATTCCCAAAGCTTGGCATTGACCATGAAATAAATAGGCCAGCGGCCACATTTCGCGATCAGGAGAAAACCATCCATCAATGCATTCGGATGATTGCCAGCAAAAATCACAGGACCGTCAGCAGGCACATTCTCAATGCCGACGACGTCGATTCGGCGGAAAAAAGTGTTAGCGATAACGCGGATTAGCGCAATTACGACGCGATGGAGCATTCATAACCTCCACTACATTTCGAGATTGACTGACTTTGCGATTTTGCCGGGAAGCTGTCAAATCAGAAACAGGCCCACGGTTTGATTCGTTTGCGGCCGCGGATCGAGTCTGGCCTGATTAGGGTAACATCGCCATTTTCAGGCAGCCACGAATTTAGGGTAATCCCATGAAAAAAAACGAATCTCCTGGATTGTCCGGATTGGTAAAACGTTGTTCTGGACCACGATCTCGCGCATGGGACGTTACAGACAGGGCGTCAGAATTGGAACGCCGCGGCGAGAATATCATTCACCTGGGAGTAGGCGATCCGGATTTCGATACGCCCGAAGAAATCATCGCCGCCGCACACCGGTCCATGTCATCCGGTAGAACGCATTATTCGCCAATACCCGGCGAATCGAATCTTCGCAAGCAAATTGCCATGCACGCGACCGGTTTGTATGGAAAGACTATTGAGCAGGACAATGTGGTTGTATTTCCTGGTGCCCAATGCGCGCTGTTTTCCACATTTCTTTGTCTCGCAGAACACGGCGATGAAGTCATATTGCTGGAACCTGCGTACGCGACCTATGATGCAGTGGCGCAGGCCGGTGGTGCCAGGGCCGTTCGAGTACCGCTGGATGCCAAATCGGGTTTTGCATTGGACGTTGAGAAAATTCGCTCCGCAATTACCAAAGACACCAAGGCGATATTGCTGAACTCGCCCGGCAACCCGACAGGAGCAGTATTTGCAAAAACCGCGATCGAAAACTTGGTTTCCTTGTGTTGCGAAAAGAATATTTGGCTTGTGTCAGATGAAGTTTACTGGTCCATGGTTTTCGATGGTGAGCACAATTCGCCATTGAGTACCGCGGGTGCTGAGGAGCGTGTCATCGTAGTTAACAGCCTATCCAAGTCACACGCGATGACTGGCTGGCGAATTGGCTGGGTCATAGCGCCCGGTAAGTTGTCCGCGAGCCTGGCCAGCCTATCGCAGGCACTCTTGTTCGGGGTTAGTCAATTCTCCCAGGACGCTGCTACATACGCACTTGCCAATGACTTGCAAAGTGTCCAATCAATGGTGCAAACATTTCAGCGACGCCGTGACCGATTCTGCGCAGAGATGAATGACATTGAAGGCATCAGCGTCTATCCACCAGCGGGTGGAATGTTCCTCCTGGTCGAAATTGGTGACCTCGGTATGAACGGCACACAATTTGCCGACAAACTCCTGGATGAGACAGGCGTTGCAGTCGTCCCTGGTTTCGCATTCGGGAACTCAGTCGAAAATTTCGTAAGAATTGGATTTCTTCGAGACGAAGAGGCGATGTCAGACGCCGCGTCGCGCATACGCCGATTTGTAGCCCAAATAAGAGGATAGCCCAAATAAGCGCCAATTCGAGACTCATGCACTTGTTTGATTTCGCCTCTCGCGCAGACTCCTAGGCCACTGCATGAAACTGCAATGCCGTTTGGGAGGAATCATGAAGAATTGGGGGGTTTATATAGCAGCCGCACTGGGCTTCGCGATTTACGGCGCGGTAACGGATGTTGACCGTGACAGCACCGGCACGATAGTCGGCGAAGGAAGTGTCGACGCTTTCGAGGTTAGAGTAGGCGATTGTTTTGATGACACGGATTCGTCCGGCGAAATCAGCAGCCTGCCCGGTGTGCCGTGTGATGAACAGCACGATAATGAAGCCTATGCATTGATTGAACTCACGATCGACGCTTACCCCGAGGACGAGGGCATGTTTGGACTCGCATACGAGTCCTGCGTGGCGCGCTTCGAATCCTATGTTGGCAAGGACTATGAGTCCTCTTCGCTGGCCATTTTTACGATATACCCAACGCGTGAAAGCTGGGCGCAGAATGAAAGAGAAGTCGTTTGCGCAGTTTACGACATGGACGAAAGCAAGCTGGTAGGTAGCGTACAGGGACTGGCGCTTTAGCGATTCGCTGAGGAAGGATGCGCACCCTGTTTCAAAGTGCGCCCTCGAGCCCGAAGCGTACAACCAGTATTTACGTTTTCATTGCAGAAAAACGGGTGCCAATGTCAACGACGCCAGGGTCACGATAACAACAGCAATTACATTCAGCCAAAAGCCGGCCTTTACCATTTGTGGAATAGTAACGATGCCGGTTGAAAAGATAATGGCGTTCGGCGGCGTCGCTACCGGCAACATGAATGCGCAGCTTGCCGCAATCGTTATCGGCACCGTCAGCATGATGGGCGGCACACCTGCTGAAACTGCAATTGCGGCCATCACCGGCAAGAGCGTAGCTGCCGTCGCGAGATTGCTTGTCAGCTCCGTGAGGAATATGACTAGCGCGACAGCGGCAACGATCAGAACAGCTGTGCCGTACGCATTCAGTGGCGCCAATAAGTCTCCGAGCCAGAGTGCAAGACCGGTATTGGATACTGCAGCAGCCAGGCTCAATCCACCGCCAAACAATATAAGCACTCCCCAGGGAACCCGCGTCGCATTGTTCCACGTCATCAACTGTGGCTGGGTCGAATCCCCGCTGGGAATCAGGAATAACAATAGCGCCGCTGTCATCACGATTCCTGCATCGGACACACCGGTCAAGCCCAGATACTCAGTCACCGGCACTCGCACCATCCAGCAAAAAATAACCGCACCGAAAATAATAGCCACTCGCCTTTCGGCTGTGGACATCGGACCCAGTTCACTGCGCAATTCGTGCAAGTGCTTTTCCACCGCGGGATTCGCGGGAATATCAACCGGGAACAGAATCCTCGTCAACAGGTACCAGGCGCACGGCAACATGATCATGCTGACGGGAATGCCAACTGCCATCCAATGGGCGAAACTGATTTCCACGCCGTAGTTGTCTGCCATGAATCCAACCAGCATAGCGTTCGGCGGCGTGCCTATTAATGTTGCAAGACCACCAATGCTGGCTGCATAAGCGAGTCCGATCAGCATGGCGAGTTGAAAATTCGCCCGACTCTCATCACTGATGCCTGTCACATTGTCGTTAATCACTGCAACGATCGATAGCACGATCGGCAACAGCATCATGGTTGTCGATGTGTTGGTCATCCACATGCTGAGCAACGCACATACGAACATCAAACCGCCAACCAACCGCCTGCCATCGGTACCGGAACGCTCGAGAATTCCAAGGGCGATTCTCCGATGCAGACTCCAGCGCTCAACCGCCAGTGCCATGATGAAGCCACCCAGAAACAGGTAGATGATCGGATTCGCATAAGGCGCTGCAGCACCTTTCAAATCGGTGATGCCCAGCGGCGCGAATACAATAATGGGCAGGAATGCAGTCACCGCAACCGGGATAGCCTCAGTCGCCCACCAAATCGCCATCCAAAGGCCCACTGCTGCCGACCGCCACGCCATTACCGGCATTACATCCTGCCATTGACCGAGGATCATCATGATTACAAATACTGACGGGCCCAGCACCCGGCCAACAATTTGGTAGGTTTCCGCCGCAGAACTTGCTGAATTGCTTGTGGACTCAGGAGATGTCGTCAAAATATAATCCTACTTACAGGTTGCGCCGCAATGTTACCGAATCGTTCGAATCACTGTTTGATTTTTCACCGGAATCGTTTCGACCGACGCAGCGACGTCGTTGTCTTCGATAGCCTCGTCATCGAGGGATTTGACAGTAGCATTCTCGACGTCTGGCCCCAACTTTTGTTCGACAAGATCACTTGCGAAGCAAGATCGTCCTCAAGCGCTTGCCGATACCATCAGATCGATTCCGGTAAACATCGATAATAACTGCCGCGATAATTACCAGCCCCGTGATCACTCTCTTGCTTGGCTCGCTCGCCCCGATCTGTGCCAGACCGGTTTGCAATACGGCTATTATCAGCACGCCGATGAGCGTGTTGACCACGGAGCCTTTGCCGCCCGACAGACTCGTGCCACCGATGACGACGGCTGCGATAGCCGATAATTCCAGACCTATGCCCGCATTGGGATCGGCTGATTGCAGGTAACCGACATGAAACAATCCACCCAGCCCCGCCAGGAGTCCGGCAACTCCGAACACGACCAGTTTTATGCGGCCTGTATCAATTCCTGACAGTCGCACACTCTCCTCATTCGTCCCTACCGCGATCGCGTAGCGACCGAACACGGTTCGCGACAGCACCAATTGTCCAAGCAGAACGACAGTGATGGCGGCAAACCATGCCGGGGACAGATTGATAATGGGTAGTGGCGCGCTGATCACCTCAACCACCGAGCCGACGTATTTCGTCTGCGAGTCGGTCACCAGGTATGCGCCACCACGAGCGATCTCAAGCATCCCCAGCGTCACAATGAACGAGGGCACACCCCAGCGCGTCACGACCAAACCGTTAAACAAGCCACACAGCAACCCTGTTGCAAGACACAGGATTCCTGCCATGACTAACGATAATTGCATGTCTACGATGGCTAGCCCAAGAATAGCCCCGCTAAGCGCCATTACCGATCCAACTGACAGATCAATGCCGGCGACGATCAGAACGAAGGTCATTCCCACTGCGATGACCAGCAGGGCTGGCATCTGATTCGCCAGCGTAGTAAAGGTCAGCACGGACCAGAAGTAATTGCTCTGCAGACCAAAAAAGACAATCAAACCGATCAGTGCTACCAGCAGGCCGAAGAAATCTTGTGCTAGCAGATGTTTGAATCGTGCTCGCATGGCTTAACCCTTAGGCGGCGTTATCGCCGATGTAGGCGCTGAATGACGCGGCCATTATTTTCTCATGCGAATAGTCTCCGCGATCAAAGACGGCAGCAAGGCAGCCGTTGGACATCACGCCAATACGGTCACATAAGTCTGTTAGTTCACGGCTTTCGCTTGAAACGATAACCACCGCTTTCCCCTCTGCCGCCAGATCGATCAATAGCTGGTATATCGTGGCCTTGGCGTGTACGTCTATGCCACGAGTCGGCTCGTCGAATAACAGAACCTGGCAATCCCGCAACAACCATCGGGCAATGCTGACCTTTTGCTGATTGCCACCACTGAGTTCTCTGACCCGTTGTTCAATATCGTTGCACTTGATGTCCAGCGATTGACAGTAGCCTCTTACAGCCGCCCTCTCTTGCTTGTCCGTGATCCAGCCAAAAACACGCTTGTACCGATGCAACGACATTAACGTTACATTGGCTTTGATCGATTGATCCAGCAATAGTCCCTGTTGTTTGCGGTCCTCAGGAATCATACCGATACCGTTTGCGACCGCATCGGCCGGTGTCCTTATCGAAACTACCTCGGAAGATTCACCTGACAGTATGTGCCCTGAGTCAATCCTGTCCGCCCCAAAGATTGCCCGCAACAATTCAGTTCTCCCGGAACCGACGAGACCCGCAATGCCGAGTATTTCTCCGTAACGAATATCAAGATCGATATCGCGTAACAAACCCCTGGTACCGATCCCCCGAACCTTCAGCGCGATTGATTTCTTTTTGGCAGGCTCAGACTGACGTTGCACCGCACGAACACTTCCCGCCATCTGCCGGATTATTTCATCGGTCGTCAAATCCGACGCTGCTGCCGACATCACTGTTTCGCCATCTCTTAGAATAGAGACACGATCCGCAATACGTTTGATTTCGTCCATTCGGTGGCTGACATAAACAACGGCTGTACCATTCTCGCGCAGCGTCTGAATTTTTTGAAATAATAAGTCAATTTGTGGATCGGTCAAGGCTGCCGTCGGTTCGTCCAGAATCAATAACTGGCAGGGATGAATCAGCTCCCGCGCTATTTCGACAAGCTGCTGCTGACCTATACCCAAAGTCCGAGCCGGCTGCCTCGGATCGATGTTCTCCAGGCCCGCGTCAATAAGGACTTGCCTGGCGTCATCAAACAACCGTTCGAAATCGATCAGCAAGCCGCGTCGTGGCAATTCACCAAAATACAGGTTCTCGGCAACGCTCAGATTATCGATCAGGTTCAGTTCCTGCATTACGATACGGATGCCAACCGCTTCTGCATCCTTGATTGATTTGGGCCTGTGTATGGCACCGGCCAGCTTAATTTCGCCGGAATCAGCACCCGTAATGCCGCAAATAATATTGCACAACGTTGTTTTACCGGCACCGTTAGCACCGACCAGCGCGTGTATCTCACCCTTTGCCAGGTCGAAATTTACACCCCGCAATACCGGCGTGGTATAGCTCTTGTGCAACCCGGCAATTGATAGCAGTGGCGCATCCATAGCTTGTCAACTACAGGTCTGTTGCCGTTACCAGGCTGACCATGGTTTTCCGATCTGACGGCACAATGCCGTCCCGCAAGATTTGCAGGCCATATTCGATACCATTGATAGCGAGTCGATCGCCATATTGGTCGACTGTGGCCAGCAACTCGCCATTCTTGAGCAATTCATGCGTCGCAGTAATGTTGTCAAAGCCGACAACCTGGATATCACTGGTTTTGCCTGACTGCCTGACTGCCGCAATTGCACCGATCGCCATGTTGTCATTACTGCATAGAATCGCCTTCAGGCCTGGATTCTCTGAAATCAAGGCGGCGGCGATTGTGCTGGCTTTCGCCTGCTCCCAGTTGCCCGCCTGAATGCTCACGACTTTTGCGCCAACGGCTTCCATCGCATCCTCAAAGCCTTGCTGTCTTTGTGCTGCATTAAACGCAGTGCTGATGCCCCCAATAATCGCGACCTGATCTCCCGGACTTAAGTTTTTAGCAAGATAATCACCAACAAGGCGTGCTCCCTCACGATTGTCCGGCCCGACAAATGGCACCGCCATTTCACCATCGGCAAGCAACTGCGAATCAAGCTTGTTATCGATATTGATAACGATCACACCGTTCTGGACTGCTCGTTTGATTGCGGGAATCAATGCCCTGGAATCTGCGGGTGCTATGACAATGATGTCGACGCCTCTCGCTGTCATCTGCTCGATCAAACTGACCTGCTGTGTCAGATCGCTCTCGTCCTTAAGGCCGTTGACGATTAATTCGTAGTCATCGGCGTGCTGCATTTGATGTTGCTCAGCACCCTTCGCCATGTTGACAAAAAACTCGTTCGCCAACGACTTCATGATTAACGCAACCGTTGGCCGGTCATGGGTCGGGTTGGCAGGTGCATTTTCATTGCTGCAGGCAGCAATGAACGACAAACCCAAAACGACGGCAAGACAAAATACAGCTTTTGTGCTTCTCATAATCAAAAGTCCCTCAAGAAATCATTATCGCCCATGCCGGGATTCTGGCTTTATTCATTCGATGCTTTACTTGGTTTGCCCCGCCCTGACATCCTTTCCAGCATCAGGAATCCACCATTGGTTGTTTATCAGATCGACACCGCCACCCATTTCTTCCTGTACCACCCGGTCGATGACAAACACACCCTTCTCGGCCATGGCCTGAAATGTATCAATGCCATTATTGGGGAAGTTGCGGCGCGTTCTATGAATGTTGAACCGATCTGAAAATGTCTTGCCGAATGCTTGTTCGATTCCATCTTTGCCATGCATGAAACCCAGCAGCCCACCCCAGGTCGCCGCTGGATTATCTGAGTCCCAACCCGCCAGCACCGCAATCATAACTGTATTTTGATAATCACCTTCACCATAGAGAAGACTGACTATGCTGGCTGCAAAGTTGATGCCAGAGGCGAAACAGCCGTTGCAGAACAGGTTTCTTGAAGAGAGGTTGTAGCCATCCAATTGCTCAACCTGGTAGCGAACATATAACTCGTCCCGCACCTGTTCCCACCGAGCTCCTGTCTCGTAGCGGTCCTTCACGAAATCAAACATCTTTGCAGAATAGGAATCAGTGGGCAGCCTTTTCCTGGCTTTATCTGCCAACCACATAATTTGATCTTTCATCGACAAATTCTGATCCACGAAAGAAGCGAGGGAATGCATCACTACATAGAACTCGGACGCCCAGGCCGCGTTCTCGCGAGCGGTCGTGCGAATCGGCAAATACGCCATCTTGAGCGCCACATCAGGTCGCGCGGGTGCGAAAAGCCCGAATATTTCTGTAGTGAGCTGCGCGTCAATCATCTCGAAATCCGGATTGTTGGCCGGGTCGCTGGTTGCCGGCGGAGACAGTCCCTTGACGCGCATTAAATCGTGCGCACGCTGGTTCGATACCCAAAGGTAATTTTCCTTGCTACCGTCGTAACCGGTGAAGGGCGATTCGTCTTCGGAATAGATGTGTTTGAGCCATCCATCACGAATTTGCCCACCACTCAAGATGCTGGTTCGATGACCCAGGAGCAAGTGTTGGTAGATGTACTCGATATCGGTGTCGTCATCGGCACCCCATATTCCGCTTTCGTCTTCATAGACCCAGTCGATCGTATCTGATAACGCGCTGGGAACGCCCGGCTCCGCCCAGATAGCTGCGTGATCCGGCTGACCCCAGTTCTCGCGCGTGTAAAACTCACCGTGCGGCCCTTCCCCGCCGATCTTGTCCAACTCCGTCACGAGACCGGTCCAGTTCGCAATGCATTGGCCCAACCAGAATCCGTAGAGCTTGTTGAAATAATCCTCGCGTGATATCGCAAGATCATCCATGCCCGGTACATAGGGGCGGTATTCCATCGCAGGATTGAAGTGCCCGGACGCTGCATTCGATGTTGCCGAATCGAGATTCACGGGCCCGGCTTGCTCCTGATTCGTTGCTTGCTGGCATCCGACCAAAACGAGGGCAGCCGACATACAGCCAAGAAAAACCTTCAAGAATCTACTCCGTAACTCCGTCATGTCAGTGATTGTAGCCATTGGCGCAGCAATATTCATTCACACCACAATGTTACACTGCAAAGACACGACGAGGTGAGCGAATTGACCAGTAAACAAGAGGCGACTGAATGAAAGATCTTCTTTTAATATTGCTTGGTATTTCCGGCTTTGCAACAACCGGTGTCATCGCAGCGCAAACTGATGAGCGCATCCCGATCATATTCGACACTGATTTCGTCATGCCCCCTGCGGATGACGCCCTGGCTCTTATGCTTGCTCTTCAATCTCCCGAGATTGAAATACTGGGGATAACCACGGTAGCCGGGAATGACAGCCTCGAACAAGCCGTCGTCGATGTGCTCAGAATGCTTGAGATAGCCGAGCAGGCTACGATTCCCGTTTTCATCGGGGCCGATATGCCCCTGGTTCATGCCAAGAGCGACTATGCGGTGCGAAGTTACGGCAATTGGTATTCAAACGAGCCACCCACGGAGCCGCCTGGTGGATTTGCCAATAAAAAGGCCGAAGACGAAGCAGCAGTTTCATTCATTATAAATACAGTCTTGTCTCACCCGCAGGAAATTACAATTGTCGCGCTGGGCCCGTTGACCAATATTGCGCAAGCCATCCGGGCCGAGCCCAGGTTTGCGGAGAGCGTCAAGCGACTGGTGATCATGGGAGGAGCGATCGCTCTCCTGCCGGATGGTGCGGGAAATATTACACCGAATGCGGAATTTAACTTCTGGGTCGACCCGGAAGCGGCCCACGTAACCCTGCGATCGGGCATCCCCATCGAGTTGTCGCCGCTCAACGTTTCGCGAAAATCTTCATTGACGGAACAGTGGTATGAAAAAATGGTTGAAAACGAAACGCCGCTGACCCGATTACTCAAAGACACGATGGGCCCGCGCTTTGACGCTAATCCCGACATGACCTGGATCATGTATGACCAAATTGCCATGGCAAGTGTCATCGATCCCGATCTCGTTAAATCGCAGAAACTCATCGTCGATGTCAACATAGATCATGGCATCAGTTACGGCGTGTCGGTTGGCGGGAAAAACAAATGGCCGGGCGCGGAGCTTGCTCAGGAAATGGACGTTCAATACGATCTCGACTGGATTTCGTTCATAGAAATGTTTGTGGATCGAATTGGCAGACCGCTCCAGTCCGGTGACGCATCGTCGCGACAAGAATGACGCTATTTTCAAAACTTTGAGAACCTAGTGAATATCCGAAATGGCCGCTACGCAACACCACCATCGAATTCTTGTCACTGTCCTCGATCCAGTCAGCAAATGCCGAATCAGCGATAAGCAGGCCAATGACCAATGCCAGAAAACTACTCATTTCGTTCAAGGAAATTCCTTTGAAAATGTTTGCTAATAAGCGAAGCAACGCAGCCGCAACAGGTCACCTGCTCTTGTGTTGATATATCAGGGGTTCGGATCCGATTGTCATGTCGTTGAATCCTGATCCTTTTCCAGCAGCATCTCGATGAACGCAAGAGAAATACTGTACGCATCTCCCGGCCACCGTGCCGACACATAATGTCCGTCTCGAACCGTGAATCCTCTTTGCAAATGACGAAGACTGTCCCTGAACAGCGGCTTTGGCCCACTAATGAAATTCCTCTTGTCGGATAATGCTTCCGTAACTTCGTCTTCGACGGTCATCCCAGGATAGGTAAGATAGTAGTCCCTGAGCCAAAGCCTGGTCATGTTGAAAGCAAGTAACTCCTGTGATTTCAGCAGCGCTGTCGTTTTGTAGTTATGAAGCACGGACTTCCCTGTGTCGGGACTCTTGCTTCTCGCGGCCAGCACTACGCCATGGCAAATCGCAGCGACCGGTTTTTTGGCGACAAAGAAATCCGCAACCAGTTGCTGTAGTACTTCTGACTCCAGGTATTCCCGGACTCCCCTTTCGTGGCCTCCCGGCAGGAAAATTCCATCGAAATCCGCTGCCGCAACATCTGCATATTTGTGCGGCTTGCCAAAGGATGGGGCTGCAGCCATTTCGACATAGGCGTCCACCGCATCCTGCCTTGCCCGCAACGCTGATCTCCAGACCCCGAGCCTCTCTCCGGACAGCATCAGCCTGTCTGCGGCCGCCTTATCACCTGTGGGCGTCGCAAATTCAACCTCGATGTCCTGTTCGGTTAACACTTTCCAGGGTATCGCCACTTCTGTCGGGTCGAACCCGTACGAAGGAACAGGCATCAATATTCGGCTTTTGCACGTGCCCACTTTCTTTACCTGCAATGGCTCAGCGACAATTGCTTTCCAGCCAGGCAGCAACGGCGAGCGTGAGTTCGATACGCTTCGCCGAAAAGCTGTGATCGGCATTATCGATAACCATGGACGTGATCGCCGACGCACCGCTTGCATTCCCGGCCGCCACTACGCGGGACACTTCGCCGGCATCGAAATTGCTATCCAGGGCACCGCCAATAAGCAGGTAAGGCTTGTCTCCGATGGACCTGACCGTTGTAGTCATCGCCCATTCGTCCCCGTGTAGCAGGAGATCATCGATCAGGCTCCGTCCTGAATAACCGGATACGACGCGCAAATTGTCGGTATAGCGCGCCAGTCCCTCTTGGTCTTCCTCAGAACCCACCATCAGCGTCATATCCTCCGGCGCCAGGGATATGACACATCGCACGTCTGAATTTGCAGCACCGACATCCAGTGCCGCTACGGCACCGTAGCTATGGCCAAGAAGGATGATGTTGTTGCGATCAATGCGGAGTTTGTCCGAATTTTCCGTATTGCTCGCAAATGCAACAGCACTTGCTGCATCCTCATATCCCGATGCGACCGAAAAGTCTGCCGGACCGCCCCATATGCCTCGATAGTCAAAATACAACACGTTGTATCCGACTCGCCGCAATGACTGCGCAAGATCCAGGTTTTTTTCATAGCCGGGAAACGCATGCAAGGTGACAATCGTCGGATGTGGTCCTTCGCCTGCCGCCATGTAATAAGTTCCTGTAAGCAGCTCTCCGTGTGACGGAATCGATACCTCGAGCATCAACGGTGGCCAGTCGGCGTCGAATTTCACCGGGTCCTTAAAAAGCGCTTCGTCAGACCAGGTGTTTCCTGACACTGCCAGCAAACTGAAACTCAAGATTGAGTAGATGAGTCCTCGCATGCAGATCCCCCTGTTATTCATAAGCTATTACCTTGTCGGTGACGTTTTGCCCACCTGACATGCCACCGACGGTCAACATTCGGTCGTCAAGAATGACCAGTGCGCGATGATCCATAGTCGGCGCGTTGCTTTGTGACAACGCCTGCCACTCAAGCGAATCCAGGTCAAAACGTAATCCGCCTGACGATGGTTCGGACGGCTCACCGTCGTAGCCGACACCGTTGTAGTTGTAAGGATTATCGGTGCCGCCGATAAACAGCACCGCGTTTTCCTGCGGCATTCCAGCAGCCGCCATCCGATACCGGGGCAGGCCCGGATGTGCATCAATGTGCCGCCAGTCTATGCGACGATTATCTTCCTTATCAATGATGCCAAGAAAGCATTCGTTGCTGGCCACATAGTCCCGCGCATGATCTGCGTGGGAGCGTATCGCTACGCCGTCACAATAAACGATTTTGTTGTCCACGATTCCGCCTGCGTGACCGAACAAGGCACTGCCCGGAATTGGAGTCGCCTGATCCCAGCTATCTGTATGCGTATCGTAGCGTTGCACGAGATTAACGTTGCCAAGATCATGCCAGCCACTGATGAGATAGATATATCGATCTGCGTAGGTTACAGCGACCGCATCATCCACCGGTACGGGCATCGATTGCAGTTCGCCAAACACCTGTGTAAGCGGATCAAAAGAGTGCGTCCACGGAGTTGAAATCTCCGTGCCATCTTCGGTCACGGAATAGCCACCGAAAACGTAGGCAAGTTCACCAACAGAAACTGCAGCTGACGCGAGACGCCCAACATCACCGGGCACCGGTGCGGCTTCCGACCATTGATCCGCTGCGACATCCAGCACATAGGTGGTTGACACCGTATCGCTGTACCTGCGCCCCTTTGCAAGACCATTGAAACTCACGACAAACACTCGCCCGCCAGCAATAACGCTGGCAACGGCGTTATTGCTGATCGGTACGGGCAGTGGTCGAAGCATTTTTGCCTCAAGAGCCCGGGCGTCGCCTTGGGCATACACGCAGCCGAGGCACAACTGCAGGGAGAGCAGGATTACGAAGAGTCTCATCGCCATCAGATCCGATTATCGATTATTAGCAGGCTGTATCGTAACTATTGTCGGTCGCCCTTTGTAGTTAATATGCACCTCGAATAAGATTGTATTTGGAGCGAATCACGCACTGCCGGACATGGAACGAACCGTTTTAAGTGAATATGGACACTACAACGCCTGCCAGAATATCCCAACGATGAATGACTCGACCAAAATCAGATTATTACTATTCGATCTTGGCGGTGTCTTGATGCAACTCAACGACACGATCGAAACTTTCGCCCCGGGCTGCGATGAACCCGAATTCCACCGTCGCTGGCTGCTTTCCCCCGCTGTAAGAGCACATGAGTGCGGCTCAATAAGTGCGGAACAGTTCGCGAACGATGTTACTCGCGAAATGCAGCTGCCTTACGACGCAAAAACTTTTCTTGCCAGGTTTGGCGGTTGGCCGGCGGACCCGTATCCAGAAGCTATCGATATTATCGGTCGCATCGATGCGCAAATTGACTGCGCGATCTTGTCAAACACGAACGCATTTCATTGGGACAACCTGGATATCGCGAATGCGTTCGCGAATCGATTCGACCGTTATTTCCTCTCGTATGAAACAGGTTTGCTGAAGCCGGACGATCATGCATTCACGCACGTTGCTGATGAGTACAATTGTGAGCCCGACCAAATCCTCTTTTTCGACGACAATGCACTAAACATCGCCGCGGCTGCAGGCTTGGGCATTCATGCCACGCTGTGCCGATCAGGGGCAGATGTCGCAGAAACGCTCGATAGCTGGGGTTTCCTCACTAGCGCTTGACTGCCGGGCATCGATAGGAAATTGTGGCGCTCCTACGGTCGCTCCTGCGGATGCCAGATTCAAAAGGACTGCAGGAGTGCCAGCATCCGTGCGCGCGTCTTCTCATCCGGCAAGCGGCCAAAGCCTGCCGACAGATTGTCCACAGCGTGATGCGTCTTGTTCGTTTCAGTGAGCACACAATTTACGGCGGGATTCGCCAGAATATATTTGATCGAAAACTGCGCCCAACTGTCGCAGTCGAATTCTGCGGCCCAAACGGGCAGCGTCTTGCCATTCACGATGGGAAAATACTGACCGTTGACGAAGGGGCGATTCGTCACTACAGCCACGCCTTTGTCCCGTGCCATCGGTAATAAGCGATCACCGGATTCCGGCTCCAGCATTGAGTAATTCAATTGCACGAAATCTGCCGTGCCCGATTGCAACAATGATTCGATCATTGGAAAGTAGCGTTGCCCGGAAACGGCGATTCCAATGTGCCGGGTCAGGCCCCTGTCTTTCCATTGGCGCAGCCGTCTCCATTGTTCGTCGAATTCGGCCGGGCGCGGCAGCAGTATGAGATCGAGAGTCTCTTTCCCCTGAATCTCCATTGCCTTTCGAATGTAGGCGAGATCTTCTTCCTCGCTGTGCGTACTCATATTGTTTGCGAGAAATATTTTGTCGTGGGCGTCGTTCTCCTTCATGTAGCGCCCGGTCATGAGTTGACTCTTCGCGCCGCTGTCAATGAACTGGCCACCCTTATCGATCAGGACATCGAGGAGAGCGCTCGCGACATCGTACTTGCCTTCCCGAAATGAAGAGGCCTGGCCGAAACCAACAACGGGTAAATCCTCGCCACTTGACGGTATCTGCCGAACTCTCATCCCGGCTGCCGCACTAACCACAGACGGCAGCGACAAGACCACGGCGGCGCCCGCTGTTCCCCGGAGAAATTTTCGTCTGTTCATAATTAACTCCTTGCGTTGCAGCGGTCGAATTGCTACCTGCCTGCGTCCTGTTCTTCTGCTTTGACGATGATCGAAAAACCGTCGAAATGATATTCGCGATAACCATCGCTGATCGTGAAGTCATTCGCTGTATTGGCTTTGATTGACGCGAACGCATCGCCGAGTGCCGTCATATAACTGCTGTCAACAACCGGCACATTGTGCGATGTCAACGCAGAATCAATACTATCAGCCAGTCCCGCGAGCCTAGCGGCACTTTGTGCATAGTCATCGAAGTTCGAACCGGCAAGATGAGTATAAAGTGGTGCCAGGTAGAAGGTATCACCGGTAAATAGAAGTCGGTTTTCCCGATCGATCAGGCAAATCGAATCCGGCGCATGGCCAGGCGTAATCAAGATCTCCAGGCTGCGGCCGCCGATGTCGATGATGTCTCCCTCACCCACGATGTGGCTGATTGAAAACGGCCGGCTTCGAAATTCTTCTGCAACGAAAGCTGCCGGCAACGGTTTCCATACCCAGCCGTCCTGCAGGAAATCTGCCAGGTCTTCCGCAGGGCTGCCCAACGACCGATTGCGGGTAAACCCAGTGTCCCGCCCGTAAATTGTGTCGAATTGATAATTTCCGCCAATATGGTCGAAGTGCGTATGTGAATTAAGGACGATGATATCCAGATCTGTCAATTCGTCCACAACCTGCCGCATGTCACCAATGCCGAGACCCGTGTCAAAAAGCAGTGCATTATCGTCACCGATAATCAGGAATGATATGACTTCTTCAAACTGGCCCGGCTCATAGATCGCGTAGACATCGTCTGCGATTAGATACACCTCGAACCAGTCCTGCGCCTGTTCGACACGCTCAAAGGCAGACCACTCCGGGCGCGGCAGCTTGTCCCACCAATTATCCTTATCAGCTCCGCGACCCGTGACTTGCTCGTTGTCGAGGACTGTCTGTTCGGACTCAAGTTTCGGCGCTTCGTTTTCGGTGCAAGCACCCACCAGGAATAATACCGCGACAAACGAAAATGCCAGTCGAATCATGAGTACCGCTCCTGTCGAACCACCAAATCACTTTAGCAGATCAGTGCAGCAGTCGCTGCCTGGTTCAGCGGGCAGGTTGAGAAATAGGTTTTCGGTACGGATCTGCACATCCCGCGGCAAATAACTGTGATATTCGCATTGACCGGGCCGGGCTGATTGTTACTGGGGCACATCTGTGCGAGTGTTCGCGCAGGATGCTAAGCTCAATCGCAAAACTGATCTTGAGGGTAGGCGGCTGGACGGCGATCGGCGAGATACCGGCCCTGAACAAGGCTGTATTTATTGCGGCACCCCATACATCAAACTGGGATGGATTCTGGTTGCTCGTTTACCGCTTTTCGTTTGATATCAAGTTACGCCTTCTCGCCAAGCACACTTTGTTCTGGTGGCCGCTCGGCAGCATCCTGCGAGGCGCCGGTGCAATTCCGATCGATCGAGCTCACTCATCCTCAACGGTACAACAACTCGTCGACTTGTTTGCGAAAGAGGATCATTTTTTTCTTGCATTGGCACCGGAGGGCACTCGTAAATGGAAGCCATACTGGAAGACAGGCTTCTATCAAATAGCGGCCGCTGCGAAAGTACCAATAGTGTTGGCGTTCATCGACTACAGGAAAAAAGAGTTGGGCATTGGCGGTCAAATAGATCCTGCCGACGGGATCGAGATCAGCCTTGAAAAAATTCGCGCATTCTATGCGCCTTATACACCCTGTCGGCCTGAACGCATGGGCCCTATCGAATTCCCACCGGATCCCGGCAAAAACCAGGTCGACGAGTCTACAAAAGATACCTGACGTTCAGGAACAGGTTACGCCCTCGCGCATCCATGCCGGAACCATGAGTCCGGTAATTTTCATCCAGGGCATTATCTATTCCGAGCCGCAGGATCCAGTTGTCGCCAGGTTGCCACGCAGCGACGAAATTCAATGTTCCCCAACCGTCTGTGCCGAGAGGGTCAATCCGCACATCGCGAATGTCCCGTGGACTTAGGCGATCCTGCTCGCTGGCGAACACGATGAACGTATCTACCATTAGTGATTCACTCACAGCGAATTTAATGCCTAGCCGCCCGTTAAGAGGCGGAATACGATCTGCCGGCACATTGCTGCCGTCACTCTCCTCTTGTTCGCCGCGAGTCTGGTTCAGAATCACATCAATGGAAACGCGGTCGTTAACAACATAGTTAAGCGCAGCCTCAAATCCCCAGATCTGTGCATTGGCGCGATTCTGCGTCTGAACTACGTCCCGACCATCCGGTGTGATATCACCCGTCAATACAGATGTAAGTCGATCGTCATAGTTCATATTCCACGCAATGAATTCCGCGCTGAAGTCTTTTCCCTGATGCTTCCAGCCCAATTCCATCATCGTCACACGCTCCGAGGTGAGCGACGTGTTCGGAATGTTGAAACGATTTCCAGGTCGCTCGCCAAGTGTGCCAAGATCAAAAACATTGGGTGCGCGAAATCCGTAACCCAGGTTGGCGACAATCTGGTGCGTATCGGTCAGATCGAAGACCCAACCGATATCAGCGCTGATATCATCGAAATCGACACTTGTCGGGGATGAGAAAACGCTTTCGGCCAGATAAACGTTAATAAAACTGTAGCGAATACCACCGTTCATGTGGTTGCGTTTCGCGATGTCTTGCGACACATTTACGAAGACTGCCGCCTGGTCAACGGTAGAGTCATTCGGGAAGCGTGACTGCACTTCGTCGATAACGCCGGTCGTCAGGTCTTCCTCAAACCGGGTACTTGAAACAACGTCGTGATAGTACTCGGCACCCGCTATCCATGTGCCTTCACCGTAGTCCTTGTTTGCACTGACGGAGATACCAAACAAGTCGCTCTCGTTCGATTCGGTTCGGCGTATATTCGATTCGAAATTCCGGGAGCGCCGATCGTCGATAATATGCTGCCAGCCCAGGTCAAATTGCCAGCTGGCACTCAGCGAACCGTCTTCACGCGTGTGGCGCACGTGCACAAAGTCGCGCCCGTTCGGCTCAAAACTGAACTCGGAGGATGACGGCTCGGTCTGCCCGAATCCCGGCACCAATTCATCGATACGTGGTGTTTCCGGCTGGCGGGCGGTCTGAATGTCAAATAGCCAGGATGACTTGTCGTCCGGAGTCAGTGACAACGCAGCACGCGCACCTCGCGAGCTGTATCCGCTCGGCCCGATTCGCTCACCGCCGCCCGTACGGCGATCACCCGTTTCCAGATAATCGACACTGAACAATCCGGCTACGCGATCTGTGCCCACTTCGAAGGACGCGCGTACCGACTTGCCGAGTTCCGCTGTGTCCAGACCAAGACTAATATCGCCGCGATAGGCTGTTTCATGACCATCGAACGAGGGCGTGCGTGTAATCACATGCAGGACACCACCAACCGCGTCACTACCATAGAGTGAAGTTGGCGAGCCGCGGACGATCTCGATCCTTTCCACCGTGGCCGGCGAAACCAGTGCGAGATACTGTGTCGGAGCATTGCGAAAAATAGCATTATTCAACCGCATGCCGTCAACCATATGAAGCACTTCCGAGCCTTTGAGACCCCGGATGATCGCAGCCCCCTGCCCGGGTGTGGTTTGTTGCAGGAATACACCAATCTGGGCAGCCAGCGCGTCCGTGATTAACTTGCCGGCACTCACGTCGTCTGCAGAAATGAGAGTCAGGGCTGCCGACATCTTGCTGGACTCAACCGGTCGCCGGGCCGCCGTTACCTGGATCTCGTCAAGAGTATCCGCTTGCTGCGCCACCGCATCAATCGGCGTCACCACTGCGAGTGCAATCAGCAGCCCGTATCGGAGCAAGTCAGAGAACATATTACAGGCCGTAAAAACAGAGCGCGCAAGCTTAACCGTCTGGCTCACCCGGTGCTAGTACCCCGTCAATGTGATAGTCACGGAGTACTAGATCGGGTGCGGCTGTTCGGCCATGAAATAAGGACGATGTTCGGCGGGTCTGTTATGTTCATTGGATACGGCGATCACCTCGCCGCGAAATTCCGAACTGATTTAATGGGAAATTCTGCATGAAAGCATCTGATTTGCTGGTCAAATGTCTTGAGGAAGAAGGCATCGAGTACATTTTTGGGGTTCCTGGAGAGGAAAACGCCGATTTCATGATGTCGCTGGAAGATTCTGGAAAGATCAAATTCATCCTCACGCGCCACGAGCAGGGCGCGGCATTCATGGCGGAAATATATGGCCGCCTGACCGGCAATCCAGCTGGAGCATTGGGGACGCTGGGACCCGGGGCTACCAACCTGATTACCGGCGTTGCTGACTCGAATATGGACCGCGCGCCGATGATTGTCCTGACAGGACAAGGATCGACCGATCGACTGCACAAAGAATCGCACCAGATCATGGACGTCGTCGCCATGTTCCGTCCGGTAACCAAATGGGCAACGACTATCCTCAACCCGCACACGATACCGGAGATTATTCGTAAAGCAGTTCGCCTCGCGCGTACTGAAAAGCCCGGCGCCGTGCACATAGAATTACCGGAAGATGTTGCGAGCATGGAAACGGCGGCAACCCCAATGACGCCGCGACGCTTTCGCCGCTCGGTAGCCGATAAAAAAATTGTTGACCAGGCATTTGCGACGCTGATGGCAGCGAAGCGCCCTATTATCATCGCGGGCAATGGATGCATCCGAAAACGCGCGAGCAAGCAATTACGCATGCTGTGCGAAAAAACCGGCATCGGAGTCGTCAGCACGTTTATGGCGAAGGGCAGCGTCGATATGGATGCGGACTACTGCCTCTATACGGTCGGCCTTGGCAGCAAAGATCGCATCTCGCAAGCAATCGACGATGCCGACCTGATTATCACGCTGGGCTTCGACATGGTCGAATATCACCCGCAATTGTGGAATCCGAACAAAGACAAGAAAATCATCCATGCCGATTTTCTTGCAGCGGAAATTGACGAGCACTACCACCCGGAGACCGAAATCATCGGCGATCTTGCCCACACGTTATGGATGTTGAATGAACGTGTTTCAGCGGGTGTCGATCTGGATTTCGATTTCGCCTTGCAGCGAAAATGTCGCGAGGAAATGGCGCAGGACTTCGCCGAATTCAAAGACGACGAAACGATCGGCACGATCAAACCTCAAAAAGCCGTTTGGGATGCGCGCCAGGTCATGGGGCCGAACGACATACTGTTATCGGACGTCGGCGCGCACAAAATGTGGATCGCTCGACATTATCAATGTCATGAACCAAATACCTGCCTGATACCGAATGGTTTCTGCTCAATGGGCTTCGCGTTGCCAGGCGCAATCGCTGCTTCCATCGTTCACCCGGACCGGCGTATCCTTGCGATTGCCGGAGACGCCGGATTTCTTATGAACGTGCAGGAAATGGAAACGGCGCGACGTATAAACAGCAACATAACCGTCATGGTCTGGGAGGATCATGCGTACGGATTGATCGCCTGGAAACAAGAGGGTCAATTCGGTCGCCATACCGATTTGGCGTTCGGTAATCCGGACTGGGCGAAACTGGCAGATGCGTTTGGATGGAATGGCCACATTGTCGAAAACAGTGTCGATCTTGCCGGAGCGCTCGAAACGGCGTTGAGTGAAGACGGTCCCAGCCTGGTCGTGATTCCTATTGATTACCGGGAGAACGTACTCCTGACGAAAAAACTGGGTGAGATCACGTGCACGATATGATCGGCAAACTGGAAGACGGATCACTGCGGTGCCCGTTGATGATCGCGGGCGGTCGCAAAGCGATCGGGGAACTCGATGTTCTTGCGCCCTTTGACAACAAGTTGCTGGCCAAAGTCGAAACCAGCGGTCTGGATCACGTTGACGATGCGCTCACAACAGCTCACAGCCTGTTTCGAAACCGTGATGCCTGGCTTTCTGTACCGGATCGGATTGCCATCCTTGACCGCACGGCCACGCTAATGGCGGAACGAGCTGACGAGCTCGCATTGCTTGCGGCCAGCGAGGGCGGCAAGCCGCTGACAGATTCGATTGTCGAGGTGACCCGGGCGATCGATAGTGTTCGCTTATGCATCGAATCGTTACGTGGTCAAGCGGGCGAGGTCATTTCGCTTGGCACGACTCCCGCCACGGTGGGACGCATCGCATTTACACAAAAAGAACCCATCGGCGTCGTTGTCGCCGTTAGTGCATTTAATCATCCACTCAACCTGATCGTTCACCAGGTTGGGCCGGCCATCGCATCGGGATGTCCGGTGCTGGTCAAACCGGCAGCGGATACACCGTTATCCTGTCTGAAATTCGTCGCGCTACTTCGCGAAGCCGGTCTTCCCGAGGCCTGGTGCCAGGCCATTGTGACGGATGATCGAGACGCGGCAGAAAAACTTGTAACGGATAGGCGGGTCGGTTTTTTCAGCTTCATTGGCAGTGCTCGTGTTGGCTGGATGCTGCGATCGAAGCTCGCGCCTGGAGTGCGTTGCGCCCTGGAACATGGTGGCGTGGCGCCCTTGTTTCTCACGCAAGACAGCGATTTCGAGCTTGCCCTTCCAGCGGTCCTGAAGGGCGGTTTCTATCATGCGGGCCAGGTTTGTGTTTCGGTGCAACGCCTGTATGCGCCACGAGCAAGAGCGGAGCAGTTTGCCTTGGACCTGGCATCTGCGGCCAGCCAACTGGTGGTCGGAGATCCCACTGCCGCAAGTACGCAGGTCGGTCCGTTAATTCGCAACGCTGAGGTTGTTCGCGTTGGCGAATGGGTGGATGCCGCGGTCGCATCGGGAGCGAAGCTTCTGTGTGGCGGAAACGCTATCTCCAGCTCATGTTACGCACCAACGGTTTTGCTGGACCCTCCGTCCGATGCGCGAGTAAGCGTCGAGGAGATTTTCGGCCCTGTTGTCTGTGTCTATGGATACGACGATATTGACGATGCAATTGAAGCTGCGAATTCATTGCCCACGGCATTTCAGGCCGCAGTGTTCAGCAAGGACATCGACGAAGCCATGAAACTGGCCCGACGCATAGACGCCTCAGCCGTAATGATCAACGACCATACGGCCTTTCGCGACGACGTAATGCCTTTTGCCGGCCTTAGAGAATCCGGCCTTGGTACGGGTGGCATCCCCTATACGCTGGGCGACATGCAAATCGACAAGATGACGGTAATCAATTCCACCGAAATCGGTTGATTCAATACTAAGGACAGTTTACTTATAGGCTACTGCTGCGCTTGCGGGTCCTGTCAGGGGAATAATGTCGAAGCGCGTGAATCCTGCTTCGCTACACCACTCACGAAAATCTGCCGCCGTGTAATCGAAGCCGTCGCCGGTCTCGATGAGCATGTTGAGTGACATCAAGAGGCCAAAGACGTTCTCACGACGCGCATCATCAATCAGGTTTTCGATGGCAATGAAGGCTCCACCCTCAGGCAATGCATCGTAGACTTTTGCAATGAGTGTTTTCTTTTCTTCCAGGTTCCAGTCATGCAAGACATTACCCATGGTAATTACGTCTGATTTCGGCAGCGCATCCACAAAAAAATCACCTGCAACTGTCTTGATCCTGTGAGTCATTCCGTCCGCGTCGATTTGCTGCTGTGCGAGCGGCGCAACCGGTGGAAGATCGAACGAAATGAATGTCAGATGGTCGTGTCGTGCCGCGACGATTCTCGACAACTTCGCCAATGCACCACCGATATCGCTCATGGTTTGATATGCCGTGAAATCGAACTTTTCAGCCAGTTGCATGAAGTTTCCGGTTTGAATGCCGGTCATAGCTTCAAGAAACTCACTAAGCTGCTCCGGGCTGGCATACAATTCTTCAAAGAGTGATTTTCCGTTACCCTTTGATTCGTTTTGCGGCTCGCCTGTCTTAAGTCCCTCACCGAGATTATTCCAGAACCCGAACAATCGTGAATTCAACATTTCAGGCATGCCACCGATATACGCGGGGCTCGCTTTGTTCAGGAATGCGCTGGTCTCCGGCGTGTTTTTGTACAGACCATCTGCACCATCGCCGTCTCTGTCCAGAAATTTCAGCGCGACCAGGGCATCGAAAAAATCGTAGGTGCCTCGCGGATGCAGCGACAGTTTTTCTCCAAGGTCCGATGCACTTAAGGAGTCGTCACCCAGTACGGAAAAAAGATCAAACTCGACGGCTGTCAGTAACACCTTTGCAGGCCAAAATGCCGTTGCTGTTTGCATGATGTGCTCCGGATCCAGTTGCTCATTCATATTTTTCTCTCTTTTCGATTAAATATTGATTCGGAAAACCGGGCAAAATCAGGGACAATTTAGAGACTGTCACGAATGAGTCAGTGTGCCCTGCGTATCCGGGTGTCCAGCGAGAACGGACGAGCATCGACTGACAGCGGCGATGCCGACATTTGCTGTGCCAGCAAATGCGCCGATCCCATAGCCATTGTCCAGCCAAGATGGCCATGCCCGCTATTCACGAATAGCCCATCAATCTCACAAGGCCCAATGAACGGTTTTCCATCGTAACTCATTGGTCGTAATCCGGCCCAGGGTTGAGCTTTGGAGCGATCCAATTGGGCTGCTACGCCGGGAAGAATCGACTCCAGCATATCGTACAGACTATCAGCACGTAGCGGATTGATGCTCGTATCAAAACCGGTGAATTCGGCGGTACCCACCATGCGTAATCGATTTCCCAGCGGCGTTATGGCGGCGTGCATCGCATCATCAAGCACGGGGATCGTTGGCAATTGATCGACTCCACTAACGTCGATCGTGACCGAGTAACCTTTTACCGGTTTCACAGGCAGCGAAATTCCAACACTCGAGAGCAACGCCGGACTTGCCGTACCTGCAGCAACGACAACTCTGTCTGCCGATTTAAATCCAGCTGAAGTTTCAACACCGATTATTTTTTTGTTTTCAACTCGAAAAGCCGATACCGCGACGTCAAATTCGATTTTCCCACCCGCATCACCGAACACCCGCTCAAGTTCGCGGCAAAACAAATGTGCATCGCCACATTCGTCATCTGCATACAGAATACCGTTGTATATTTGCTCACGAATCTCTGCAAGAGCTGGCACTAACGCGATCATTTCATCTGCAGTCAATACCGAGTAGTTCATGCCGAGATCCTTCAGGAACATGCAGACCCACTCTTTCTCGGCAAAGTCGGCATGAGTACGAAACACACCCAATGTACCGCCCGTAGCACGACAATAATCAAGGTTTAGTCGCTCGGTAATTTCCTGCGTTTTTGCTAGCGAAAAAGTTCCGAGACTAAAATTATCGATACATGCCTTTTCGTAATGCCGTTGCGTCGAGTGCCGCAGGAACTGGATGCCCCAGCCAAACAAAGACGGGATCGTCCGCAACCTGAGCTTCATGGATGAACGCGGATCGAACAGCGAAGCCGCAAGAAGTTTGTAGACGCCGGGGCTATTCCAGGGCTCAGGCATAGAGGGTGTCAACAAGCCGCCATTCGCGAAACTGGTTTCGAGGGCAACGCCCTCGCCCGCCTCCAGCACGCAAACATTCTCTCCCTGCTCGATCAAGACCTGGGCGGTCGTTAATCCCATGAGGCCGCCACCAATAATCAATGTAGTCATAGTGCGAGAATGCGCTTCGTTTTAGTCGCTAAGCCGCACGGGCAGCGGGACATTACAACGTCCGATGCGACCTGTTGGGTCCGCGAACCATTCCTCGCGACGAAACCGCCGCGTATCGACCAGTTGATCGAAAGTCCTGGTATTGGTTTTTAGCAATTGCAGATGCACCTGCTTAGCCAATGAGTCCCATGACAAGAATCACCAGCAACACGGGCGGAATAATGAAACGCAACATCGTGCGCCAGAGGCCAAAGAACAAACCGTCGGCAACACCCAACTCTTCCAGTTTGATTCTCTTCGGCACCAGCCAACCGAAATAAACAGACAATAACAAGCCGCCGAACAGCAACAAGATGTTTGCGGCAAGAAAGTCGAATGCTACGAATATCGTCTGACCGGCAAATGCTGGAATAAAATCCAGGGGATAGAATTCCGACCAGTCACCCAGCGACATAATCGACAGCAAGCCGAGAACCCAGCCCGCGCCTACAGTCAACAGAGCACCCTTTTCACGTTTGATGCCCCAGTGCGCATCAATCCAGGACACTACCCCCTCGGCAAGACCCAGGCACGAGGAGATCGCGGCACTGATCAATAATACGAAAAAGATCGAACCGAATATTCGTCCACCAGGCATCTGTCCGAAGGCCAGCGGCAGGGTTTCGAAAATAAGGCCGGTCCCGCTTGATGGATCGAGGTTGTAGGCGAACACGAGAGGGAAAATTGCGAATCCCGCCAGCAACGCGACGCCTGTATCGAGGAAAATCACAATGGTTGCGGAGCGGGGAATCGAGAAATCTTTGGGCATGTACGAGCCGAAAACGATCAATGAGCCCATGCCAATGCCAATCGAGAAAAATGCCTGGCCGATCGCACTCATGGCGGTGCCAAACGTCACTTTGGAGAAGTCCGGTTCCAGGAGATATTTCATTGCGGCAGCCATGTCGCCCGCAACGACGCCGTAAATCACCATGACGATGAGCGTAACAAATAGTGCGGGCATCAGAACTTTGACCGCGCGTTCGATCCCGGCCTGGACGCCACGGCGTATGATCAACACAATTATTATGTGGACGACTGTATTCCAGAAGATGAGTCTAACGGGGTTGGCCATCAGGCTGTTCCACATTGATTTGGACCCGCTGGCGGTAATGTTTTCCAGGTCCCCGCTGGCGGCACGGACGAAATAATCGAGCGTCCATCCGGAAATAACTGTGTAATAGGAAAGAATGACAAAGGCACAAAAGACGCCGAGGCTGCCGACACGTCCCCAACCCTTCCTGATTCCCGTTTCGGCGGAAACTGCCTCAATACTGCCCGAAGCGCTCCGTCCGCCACGTCGGCCGATCGTGAGTTCGGTAATTAGTAGCGGTAAACCGATGCCCAATGCGAACGCGAGATAGATGAATAGAAAGGCACTGCCGCCATTCTCTCCGAGGACGTAGGGAAATCGCCAGATATTGCCCATGCCGACAGCAAACCCGACCGCTGCCAATAAAAATCCCCATTGTGATGACCACTGCTCTCCCGAGCTCGCAGGTCCCGCCATAGTCTCCCCCCTATCTTGATCTGCTTGTTTTTGACCGCCGTATTCTCGCACATTTGCCAACTTGAGCGGCGGAGTCTGTCTGGCAATCTGAAATATTAATTCGCGCGGCATCATTGGACGCAACAAACCATGCCGGCCCCGATTGTTTGAGTCTTGATCATCACGTTAAGATGACAGGCGAATTATCCAATGATCCAAAATCGATGGAGACACCCTCATGACACGCTTTATCACGACACTGCTTGGTCTGGTTCTGATCGCTAACGTTGCCAGCACGGATACGCTTATCCACGCGGGCCGCCTGATTGACGGCGAATCAAATCACGCCGCGACTGAAATGACCGTGCGCATCGACGGATCGACGATCAAAGCCATTGAAAAAGGCTATACGGCCGCCAGATCCGGCGACACAGTTATCGATCTCAGGGACCAGACTGTACTACCGGGCCTGATGGACACCCACGTCCACCTTACTAGTCAATATAGTGCAGATAGCCGGCTCAACCGGTTCATTATGAATGAAGCCGATTACGCCTATGACGCGGCGCTATATGCCCGACGTACGCTCGAGGCGGGCTTTACCGTCGTACGAAATCTTGGCGATGCATTCAATGTCACGGTTGCTTTGAGGAAGGCCGTTGCGGCAGGAGATGTGGTAGGTCCGAAAATCATTACAGCCGCTAAATCCCTGGCATCAACGGGCGGTCATGCCGACTCGACCAATGGCTTTGCCCGGCATCTAATGGGTGACCCGGGCCCACGTGAGGGCGTCGTAAACAGTGTTGAAGATGCACGTAAAGCTGTCCGACAGCGTTACAAAGACGGCGCCGACTGGATCAAGATTACCGCAACCGGTGGTGTGTTGAGTGTCGCAAAAAGCGGGCTAAACCCGCAGTTTACGGATGAGGAATTCCTGGCCATTGTGGAAACCGCCACTGACTACGGGTTGCGGGTAGCGGCGCATGCCCACGGTACTGAAGGAATGAAACGTGCAGTGCTTGCAGGCGTGGCGTCGATCGAACACGGCACCTACATGGACGAGGAAGTGATGGGGTTGATGAAGGAACGTGGCACGTACTTTGTGCCGACGATTCTGGCAGGCAACTGGGTCGCAGAGAAAGCGAAGATAGACGGATTTTTTCCGGAATTGGTGCGGCCGAAAGCCGCAGCAATCGGGCCACTGATCGAAGGTACTTTTGCGGCAGCGTATAAGTTTGGTGTGCCGATTGTTTTTGGCACGGATACGGGCGTCTCTCCGCATGGCGATAATGCGAAGGAGTTTGCGTTGATGGTGCGGGCGGGAATGCCGGAAATGGAGGCGCTGCAGTCGGCGACGAGTGTGGCGGCAGCTTTTCTTGATATTGCAGATACGCACGGCAGCCTGGTGGCTGGCAAGCAGGCCGATGTAATTGCGGTTCCGGGCAATCCGCTCGAAGACATCAGTGTGATGGAGCAGGTCAGTTTTGTCATGAAGGGTGGTACGGTTTATAAGGATTAGTTGTTGGTTTGATGGGGATTTTGGCTGGCCTTTGTCGCGCGTCGGGAGGCGCGACAAGAGCAATGAAATCACCAACCCGGAAAGATTCGCGCGAGCACGGCCCCGGCGTGGGCATCCACTCACTCGAAAGACTTTAACTCGATCGCCGGATGCCCACACCAGAACCGCGCTGAAACATCTGCGCAGAATCCCCGGACCCTACCTGGGCGGCAAGGTCTCATCCCAGTTCAACACCCCATACTTTTCCAGGATCCGCTTCAGGTCTTCAATCGGAATCGCCCGCCGTTCACCGCGCGAACTGGTCACGGTCGTCGCTTTGAAGATGGCGTTATAGATCGCTTCCTCGGTTGCTTCTGCGGTCGCTGCAAACAGCGGCGACATTGACGCATTCACCAGCACCTCTGTTTTCACCGCCGTATCGCTTGTCCGTGGCTTGCGTACTGACGGGTGCGTTGAAAAAGCGATGACGTAATCTCCCGAACCGTTGCTCGCAAACGAGCCCGTCCGTGCAAGACCCATGATCGCCCTCAATCCCAGTCGGTCCAGGCTACGCGCGTTTAACGGAGCGTCGGTCGCAACCACCATCATTATCGAGCCATCTACCTTGTCGCCATCCGATTTCGCTGCCTCCAGTTCACCACTGAACTGATACGTGCCTAATTCGCGGCCAACAGGCGCACCGTTGATCGAAAGCGTTCCGCCAAAGTTCGTTTGCACCAAAACACCTATCGTGTAGCCACCGAGCGCTGCGGGCAATTTTCGCGAACTCGTGCCGATGCCACCTTTCCAGCCGAATGCCTGGGTTCCTGTACCGGCGCCAACGCTGCCCTCTTCCACAGGACCGTCGCTGGCATTCTCGAGCGCGGCAAATACCTCTTCACGCTGTATCGGGTCAGCCCACATGTTGTTCACATGTCCGTCATTGGTTTCACCAACAATCGGGTTAACCGTATGCTCACCCATACCCGGCTGTTCGTAGACCCATTCCTTGAGCGCGTTCGCCGCGCTCCAGACGCACAAGGTGCAGGTCAGGAGAATGGGCGTTTCGATTTCGCCAAACTCACGGACCTGTGTCTCGCCAATCATCTTGCCGTAGCCATTGCCGACATGAATCCAGGCTGGAATGGGGTGCGTATAAAGATTGCCTGCTGCGGGAATAATCGCCGTCACGCCGGTGCGAATATCATCACCCCTGATTACGGTTTCGTGACCGACTTTAACGCCCGCCACATCGGTGATCGCATTCAGGGGGCCTGTCTCAAACGTGCCCACAACGAGTCCGATATCGCGGGCTCTCGGCCTTTGCTCCTCGGCATTAGCCCATCCGGCAAGCGCCAGGCAGACGATGAGGCTTGCCAGGACTGTCTTTGACTTCACATGAATCATTTTGGACACCGTGCGCTTTCGCGTGTTGTTTCCGAATAGCACACTGTATTGCCTGACGAGGAAATTGGGAAGATCGATCGATCCACTGCTGGCGAAATTCCGGAGGTTCCGCATAA